>Ga0247713_1000164_pt1 | contig 46696 bp, 46 predicted proteins | sample 21E_NmetaG_FD_189936 | JGI IMG/M metagenome (GOLD analysis project Ga0247713, IMG submission 189936) | Soil microbial communities from hillslope of Landscape Evolution Observatory, University of Arizona, Oracle, AZ, United States - 2-1-E_N | ecosystem: Engineered > Artificial ecosystem >...
CCCGGCCGGCACACTGATAATCTTTGCCCCTTGGATCTTTTAGAACATCAGGGCAAACAACTCTTCCGTCAATGGGGTCTGCGGACCCCCGAAAGCCGGGTGGCGGCGACCCCGGACGAGGCGGAGGACGCGGCGCGGGCGCTCGGGGGGACCGTAGCCGTCAAGGCGCAGGTCCGCACCGGCGGGCGGGGCAAGGCAGGGGGCGTCCGGGTGGTGTCGGGGGCCCAACAGGCCCGGCAAGCCGCCGAGGCAATCCTGTCGCTCTCCATCAAGGGGTACCCGGTGCGCAGGGTGCTGGTTGAGGCCGGCGTGCAGATCGCCTCCCAGTCCTACTTTTCCATCATGCTGGACCGCTCCACCAAGACCCACCTGATGATCGGGTCGGCGCAGGGCGGGGTGGACATCGAAGCCGTCGCCGCCTCCACCCCGGAGGCCATCACCCGGGTCGAAGTTGACCCGCTGATGGGCCTTCAGACCTTCCAGGTCAACAAGGTGCTGGCAGGATTGGGAATCCCAGCCGAGTCCCGCAAGGCGGGCGGCCACCTGGTCCGGACCCTCTACCGTCTGTACACCGAAGCGGATGCCACCCTGGTCGAGGTCAACCCGCTGGTCGTCACCACCGAAGGCGACGTCGTGGCGCTGGACTCCAAGGTCACCTTGGACGACTCGGCACTGTTCCGGCACCCGGAAATGGTGAACTACGGCGTGGAGGAGGGCGACGACTCCCAGGAATCACGGGCGTCCGAGTACGGCCTGCACACCTTCGTAAAGCTCGACGGGGACATCGGGATCGTCGGGAACGGCGCCGGGCTGGTAATGTCCACCCTGGATCTAGTTGACCAGGTAGGTGGCAAAGCCGCCAACTTTCTGGATGTCGGCGGGGGAGCCGACGCGAAGATCCTTTCGAACGCCCTGCAGCTCATCCTGGCGGACGGCAGGGCCAGGTCGGTGCTGGTGAACATCTTTGGAGGCATTACCAGATGCGACCTGGTCGCAGAAGGTGTGGTGGACGCCCTTGGCGCGGTGGTGGTCGATATACCTATAGTTGTCAGGTTGGCCGGTACGAATGCGGAGGCAGGTAGGCGCATTTTGGATCGGGCCGGGCACCCGATGCTGGTCTCTGCGCAGACCATGCTGGAGGCGGCCGAAAAGGCAGTGGAGGCTACACGATGAGAATCTTCCTTGGCGGTTCCAAGGGGTTGGTGCTTTACGAGGACGAAGAGCTGACACAGCTCCACTCCGATCCCCTTTTGAGTGCGGTCAGGCCGAGCCCCGGCCGCTTGGTGGCAGGCACAGAGTCCGGCTCCATCCTGGTCTACGAGGGCAACGGCGAAGTTCGCGTCGCAGCCAAGGACCTGGGCAAGGGAGTGGAAGGACTGGCGGTCGGTGCCGACGGAGCCATCTTTGCCGGGCTGTTTCCCGCTGCGTTGTGGATCTCCAACGACCAGGGGGACAGCTGGGAGGAGCTCGACAACTTCACCAAGGTTCCCAGCGCCGACGCCTGGACGGCGCCCTGGGGCACTCCGCTGGTGTCCGCCCTGGCGGCCCATCCCAAGGACCCCGGAACCGTGTTCGCCGGTGTGGAGGTGGGCGGCGTCTACCGCAGCCGCGACGCCGGCCGGTCGTGGTCCGACCTCGGGTTGCCGGTGGCCGACATCCATTCGATCCAGATCTGCCCCGCCCGGCCCGAGAGGGTTTACGTAACCACCGGTGAGGGCGGTTTCTGCTCGGACGACGAGGGGTTCGGCTGGCGGCAGATGGGAGCCTCGAATAAGCGCCAGTACACCATGGGGCTGGCAGCCCACCCGTCGGAGGCCGACCGGGTGATCATGTCTGCGGCCCAGGGCCCGCCACCCACCTGGAGCGGCCCCGAGGGCGCCCGGTGTGACATCTATCTGTCCACCGACTCCGGCCGCCGGTTCCGGACCGTGGTCCGGGGGCTGGAGGGCGGCGTCCACCGAAAGGCCCTGGTGATCAACTCCAAGGTGCCCTCCGAGATCGTCTTCGGGACCTCCACCGGCCAGCTTTTCTACTCCAACGACGGCGGCGAGACCTTCGATGAGGAGGCCACCGACCTGGGGGACCTCAGGACCATAGTCTTCGCTTAGGCTGCACTAGTTGGCGATTCTGGTAGACGAGGGCTCCCGGGTTCTCGTCCAGGGCCTGACCGGTGAGCAGGGCCGGTTCCACGCCGCCCGCATGCGCGAGTACGGCACCAGCATCGTCGCCGGCGTCACCCCGGGTAAGGGCGGCCGACAGGTCGACGGCACCCCCGTTTTGGACTCGGTGGAGGAGGCGGTGGCCGAGACGGCGGCCAACGTGGCGGTGATCTTCGTTCCGGCCCCCTTCGCCGCCGACGCGATCCTGGAGGCGGCGGCCGCCGGCGTGCCGCTGATCATCTGCGTCACCGAGGGCATACCGGTCCACGACATGGCCCGGGTCTATGCCCACCTGGACTGCGCCCGGCCGTCCAGCCGCCTGATCGGCCCCAACTGCCCGGGGGTCATCTCGCCCGGCAAGGCCAACGTGGGGATCATCCCGGGGTCGGTGGCGTCGGAGGGCCACGTGGGGCTGGTGTCCCGCTCGGGCACGCTGACCTACCAGATCATGGACGAGCTCACCCAGATGGGGATCGGCCAGAGCACCACCGTCGGGATCGGCGGGGACCCGATAGTGGGCACCGACTTCATCGACTGCCTGGCCCGCTTCGAGCAGGACCCCGAGACCTCCACGATCGTGCTGATCGGAGAGATCGGCGGCGAGGACGAGGAAAAGGCGGCGGCCTACATAGCCGAGCAGGTCACCAAGCCGGTAGTCGCCTACATCGCCGGGTTCACCGCACCGCCGGGCAGGCGGATGGGCCACGCCGGGGCGATAGTGTCCGGTTCCCGGGGAACCGCCGCCGCCAAGGCCGAAGCGCTTCAGGCGGCCGGGGTCCGGGTGGGGCGCAATCCGAGCGAGGTGGCGGGCATCGTCGCCGGGCTGGCCGACTAGGGCGAACCGGCGGGTCAGGATATCCTTCGAGCATGAAAATCAAACGAGCACTGCTCTCGGTCAGCGACAAGACCGGAATCGAGGACCTGGCCCGGGGGCTCCTCGAACAGCAGGTGACGCTGATCGCGTCCGGCGGAACGGCCCGCATGCTGGCCAAGGCCGGCATTCCCACCACCCCGGTCAGCGAGGTCACCGGGTCCCCCGAGATGCTGGACGGCCGGGTGAAGACCATGCACCCCCGCATCCACGGCGCCATTCTTGCCGACCGGCGCAAGCCCCAGCACCTGGCCCAGCTGAAGACCCACGATATCCAGGCGATCGATCTGGTGGTGTGCAACCTCTACCCGTTCGCCAGGACCGTCGAAAAGCCCGGTGTCTCCGACGACGAGGCGGTGGAGCAGATCGACATCGGCGGACCGGCGATGGTGCGGGCGGCGGCCAAGAACTTCAAGTCGGTGGCGGTGGTGGTGAACCCGCAGAAGTACTCGCTGATCCTCGAGGAGATGCGCAATCGCTCCGGCGGCATCACCGACGAGACCCGGTCGGCACTGGCGGCGGAGGCGTTCGCTCACACCGCCGCCTACGACGTGGCGATCAGCCAGTGGATGAACCGCACCGGCGAGTTCCCCGAGAAGATGTTCCTCAAGCTGGACCGGGAGATGGAGATGCGCTACGGCGAGAACCCGCACCAGCCCGGCGCGTTCTACGCCTCGACCCCTCCCACCTGGCGCCAGCTGTGGGGCAAGCAGATGTCGTTCACGAACCTGCTGGACTTCGACGCCGCCTGGCGGCTGGTGAACGAGTTCGACGAGCCGGCGGTGGCGATCATCAAGCACACGAACCCGTGCGGGGTGGCCATCGGAAAAAGCGTGGAGGAGGCGTACATCCGCGCTTTGGAGGCGGACGAGCGGTCGGCTTTCGGCGGGATCGTGGCGGCCAACCGGCCCATCGACGGCTTTGCCGCCAAACGGGTGACCGAGATCTTCACGGAGATCATCATCGCCCCCGGATTTTCCCAGCAGGGACTGGAGACGCTGAAGGCCAAGAAGAACCTGCGGGTGATGTTGACCCAAAAGCCGTTTGCCAACCCGATAGAGGTCAAGTCGGCCGCCGAGGGATTCCTCCTGCAAAGGGTCGACGAGCTGCGCAACGACAAGCGGGAGGACATGATCGTCGCCGGCAGCTACGAGCCGGCTGAGGAGGACTGGCTGGACCTGCTGTTCGGTATGGCGGTGGTCAAACACGTGAAGTCCAACGCAGTGGTGTTCGCCAAGAACGGCCAGACGGTGGGCGTGGGGGCGGGACAGATGAGCCGGGTGGACGCGGTGGACCTGGCGGCTCGCCGGGCGGGAAACCGGGCAAAGGGCTCGATCTGCGCCACCGACGGCTTTTTTCCGATGCCCGACGGCCTGGAGGCGGCCATCGAGGCGGGGGCCCGGGCGGTCATCCACCCGGGCGGCTCGATCCGCGACTCCGAGGTCATTGCGGCCGCCGACAAGCACAAGGTCCCGATGATCTTCACCGGCAAGCGGCACTTCCTGCATTGACCGCCCAACGAATCGACGGCAAGCAGGTCTCGGCCGAGGTCAAAGAGCAGGTCAAGGCGGGGGTTGCGGAATTGGCCCCCTCGGGCGTGGTTCCCGGGCTGGCGGCGATCCTGGTGGGAGACGACCCGGCCTCGCAGGTGTACGTCGGTTCCAAGGAGAAGGCGGCCAAGGCGGCCGGGATGAACTCGTGGGTACACCGGTTGCCGCCTTCGTCGTCGCAGTCCCAGGTCCAGGACAAGATCTGCGAGCTCAACGAGGACCCGGCGGTCCACGGCATCCTGCTCCAGCTACCGCTCCCCAAAGGGCTGGACGCCAACGCCGCGGTCGAGACGATCGACCACCGCAAGGATTCGGACGGGCTGACCTCGCGCAGCGCCGGCCTTCTGGCGCAGGGCCAGCCCCGTTTCGTGCCCTGCACCGCCCTGGGCGTTCAGGTCCTGCTTGCGCATAGCGGGACCCAGGTCAAAGGAGCCAGAGTGATCGTGGTCGGCCGTTCGAACCTGGTCGGCCGCCCGCTGTCGATCCTGCTCTCCTTGAAGTCCGGCCCCCCCAACCCCCTGTCGCCCGGACAGAGCCTTCCCGCCGACGGTACCGTCACCCTGTGCCACACCGGTACCAGGGATCTTCGGTCGCACACGCTGGAGGCCGACATCCTGGTGGTCGCCGCCGGGGTGGCCGGATACGTGACCGGAGACATGGTCAAGCCGGGTGCCACCGTGATCGACGTGGGCATCAACCGGGACGAGAACGGCAAGCTGGTGGGCGACGTGGACTACGCCTCGGCGGTCGAGGTGGCCGGTGCCATCACGCCGGTCCCCGGCGGCGTGGGGCCGATGACGGTGGCCATGTTGATGGCCAACACCCTGGCCGCCGCGAGATTGATCGGCAGCTAACCCGGTGACTCCGGATCCCGGAACGAAATGACCACGCCAGGGGACCGCCTCCGAGGGATGGTGGAGCGGATGATCATCGGTCGCCCCGGAGAAGAGCTGGGAAACGTCCTCGGTGGCGAGGGGGACGTGTGGATCGTGTCGGCTCGAGATGTCGACTGGAGCGATCCCGGGGCGCCCGAGGTTGAGGCGAGGTTCGTCCAGGGATACCAGCGGGGGGTCCTGTGGACCAGGATGGCGGCGTCGAACCCCGATAGCATCCAGGTGACCGGGTACCCGTGCGACGACGGCTCCAGAGCGCTCATCTTCGACTGGGAAATCGGCACCAGGCCGGTCCACCAGGACCCGCTGATCGACATCACGACCACCCCCCACGGCGTCACCCTCTTTATTCGGGAATGACGGGCCGGGCGAGGCTACCGATGAGGACGCACGAGACCACAGCGAGTACCCGGCAACATCGTCCCACTAAGTTGCGCCGAGCGGGCCCTCCGGCTAACTAAGTTGCGCGACCGGCCCTCCGGGTGGTTAGGGGGTGCGGCCGGACTCGGCGATGAACAGGGTCTGCTCGCTGGCCCCCGGCTCGGTGGGCACCACCGGGCCGAGCGCGCCGTGGCGGCGCCACTCGTCGCCCACCTGAGCCAGCAGCCTGCGCCCCGCGGCGACCACCTCCGGGTGCAGGGTTTCGTCGATCCCGAGCGCCCGCGCCAGGTCCCAGGTGTGCATGCCGGCATCCGCGATTCGCTCCAGGATGTAGTCGGCGGCCGGCGCCGGCCCCCGGGACAGGTCCACCGTGCGCTCCATCGCCCCCGGCTCCAGCGCCGCCGCCACCGCTTCGGCGGCGGCGCTCCGGAAGGCGCCCTTGGGGTCGTTTCCTACCAGGTCGCCGCTGTAGCGATCCCCGATCTGGGCAATCGTCTCGCCCCGCAGCAGCGGCGCAACCCACACGGTCCCGCCGACCAGGTGCTCCACCAGGTCTCGAACGTTCCACTCGGTATTGGGGGTGGGCAGATCCCACTGGTCGTCGCCGATTTGCTCGACCTTGGCAAGCAATCCCTCGACGGCCAGCCGGTGGACCACTGCAAGGTCGGTTTCCATGCGGAGATTTTCTCCTATCGGTCACCCAACTTCACGTAGTTGCGGGGATCCGGACCGATGTACTCGGAGTCGGGGCGGATCAGCCGGTTGTTCTGAAGTTGCTCGATCACGTGGGCGGTCCATCCCGAGATCCGCGACGCCGCGAAGATCGGTGTGAACAGGCGCTTGGGGATGCCCAGGTAGTGATAAACCGCCGCGGCGTAGAAGTCGACGTTGGGGAACAAGCCCTTCTCGGTGTTGACCACCTCGAAAATCTTCTCCGAGATGTCGAACCACTTCATGTCTCCCTTGCGGGTCCCGAGTTCCCTGGCCAGCTCTCTTAGGATCGTTGCCCGGGGGTCCTCTCCCTTGTAGACCCGATGCCCGAATCCCATGATCTTTTCCTTGCGAGCGAACCGGCCCTTGATGTCCTCGGTCACTGCGTCGACCGAGCCGATCTTGAGAATCATCTCGAACACCTGCTCGTTGGCGCCGCCGTGCAGCGGGCCCTTCAGGGTGGCGATCGCGGAGGCCATCGCCGAGTGGATGTCGCTCAACGTCCCCGCAGTCACCCGGGCGGCGAAGGTGGAGGCGTTCATGGTGTGGTCCGCGTGCATGACCAGACACTGGTCCATGATCCGGGCGTCCTCGTCGGAGGGCACCTCGCCGCTCAGCACGTAGAGCAGGTTCGCCGCATGGCCCAGGTCGGGGTTCGGCTCGACCGGCCATTTGCCGCCGCGCAGGCGCTCGTGGCCGGCGATCATCTGGGGGAGCCGGGCGACCAGCCGGATCGCCTTGCGGTAGTTGGCGGCGTGGTCGGTGGAAACCACCCAGCCGTCGGGGTCGTACGCCGAAGCCGCCGATACCAGCGTCCGCAGCATGGACATCGGCGACGTCGTGGAGGCCAGCGTGACCATCAGCTGGCGGGTGAACTCGTGCAGGTCGCGCTCCGACGTCAGCTGCGCAGTCAATTGCTCCAGCTGGGAGCTGTTGGGGAGCTCGCGGTGGTGCAGCAGGTAGATGACCTCTTCGAACGTGGAATTGTGGACCAGGTCCGTAACGTCATATCCGGCGTACAGGAGCCGGCTGTTCTCGACATCGATGTCCGAGATGGCGGTTTGGGCGGCTATGACTCCTTCGAGACCTTTTTGACTCAATTGATCACCTCCTGGTTCTGCAGCGGTGGACAGCGCGGCGAAAACAACTCTTGCGACTTTTACTCGCTCCGTTGCGAGTGGTGATGCGTCTCGAACGCTGTGCGGGGACTCCAACTGCCCCGGAATCAGGATTCCTCCACCGTGTGGAGACCAGTTCGCCCTCGCTGTCGTAACGAGGAACCACGCAAGGTCATATCCTACAAGTATTCGTCTGACGGTCACTTCGCCCGACCTGGGCCCATCAAAGGCGGCTCGGACCGGGTGGCTCGTCCGGCGGCAGCCCTTCAGTCAGCGGCCGCTGCCGGAGCCTGGTCCGTCACGTTCAAGGAGAACTACACAAATGGCTCATCGCGTCACGTTCATACCGGGGGACGGCGTCGGCCCCGAGCTTTCCGACGCCACGCGCCGGGTGCTCGAAGCCACCGGTGTCGAATTCGACTGGGACGTCCAGCATGCCGGGGCGGACGTCGTCGAAGAACACGGGACCCCGCTGCCCCAGGCGGTGCTCGACTCGATCCGGGCGAACAAGGTTGCCATCAAGGGGCCGATCACCACGCCGGTGGGTACCGGGTTCCGCTCGGTCAACGTCGAGCTGCGCAAGCAACTCGACCTGTTCGCCTGTCTCAGGCCGTGCAAGTGGTACCCGGGCGTGCGCTCCCGCTACACCGACGTGGACCTGGTGATCTTCCGGGAGAACCACGAAGACCTGTACGCAGGCATCGAGTTCGAGGTCGGCTCCCAGGAGGCCCTGGGGCTGATCGACTACATCAAGGGCATTTCGGGCCGCCAGATCCGGCCCGACTCCGGCATATCGATCAAGCCGATCTCGGTATTCGGGACCACCCGGATCGTAAGGGCCGCCTTCGAGTACGCCCGGGCCAACGGGCGGCGCAAGGTCACCGCGGTCCACAAGTCGAACATCATGAAGTTCTCCGACGGGCTGTTTCTGAAAACCGCCCGGGAGGTGGCCGAGCAGTATCCCGACATCGAGTTCAACGACCGCATCGTCGACAACATGACCATGCAGCTGGTGGCTCATCCGAGCGACTACGACGTGCTGGTACTGCCGAACCTGTACGGCGACATAATCAGCGACCTGTGCGCCGGGCTGGTGGGCGGGCTGGGCGTCGCCCCCGGCGCCAACCTGGGCGAGGATCTGGCGGTGTTCGAGCCCACCCACGGCTCGGCCCCCAAGTACACCGGCCAGAACAAGATGAACCCGATGGCAATGATGCTGTCGGGGGTCCTGATGCTCAGGCACCTGGACGAGAAGGACGCCGCCGACCGGCTGGAGAAGGCTATTGCCGGCGTGATCGAGGAGGGCAAGTCGGTCACCTACGACATGCGGCCCTCCCGGACCGATCCCACAGCGGTAGGCACCTCCGTAGTAGGCGACGCAGTCATTGCCCGCCTTTAGCGGCGGCGCAGTTCGGGTGCGGACCGACGGTCCCGCCCACTAGAGTTAGCGAAATGTCAGGAGGGCGTGGCGGATGGCGAAGATAACTGTTGTAGGCGCGGGATTCGTGGGGCGAACCACTGCGGTGCGGATCGCGGAGAGCAATCTGGCGGACGTGTGCCTGCTGGACGTGATCGAGGGCTGGCCCCAGGGGCTGGCCATGGACATCCGGCATTCGGCACCCATCCAGGGAATCCGCGCCTCGGTGGTCGGCACCAACGACTACGCCGACTCGGCCGGCTCGGACATCGTGGTAATCACCGCCGGGATGCCCCGGGGTCCTGGCATGAGCAGGATGGACCTTTTGGAGAAAAACGCCGGGATAGTCGGCAGCGTCTGCGACCAGGTCAAGCAGACCTCTCCCGACGCGGTGGTGATCGTGGTCACCAACCCGCTCGACGAGATGACCTTCCTGGCCGCCGAACGGACCGGGTTCCCCCGGGCCCGGGTCATGGGAATGGCCGGCATCCTCGACTCCGCCCGGCTGGCGGTGAACATCGCCGAGGAGCTGGGCGTGTCGCCGCTCGGCGTGAAGGCAATGACGCTGGGCTCCCACGGCGAGCAGATGGTCCCGCTTCCCCGCCAGGCAACCGTCGACGGACGCCCGCTCGAGGAACTGGTGGACGCCCCGACGCTGCAGAAGCTGTTCAACCGCACCCGGGCCGGCGGCGCCGAGATAGTCGGCCTCCTGCAGAAGGGGAGCGCCTTCTACGCCCCTTCGGCCGCGTCGGCCCAGATGTGCCGGGAGATCCTCAGCGGATCCGGCGAGGTGCTGCCGGTGTGCGCCTGGGTAACCGGCGAGTACGGCATCCCGGACGTCTACCTCGGCGTGCCCGCGAGGCTCGGCCGGGGCGGTGTCGAGGAAATCGTGGAGCTGGAGCTCAGCCCCGACGAGCTGGCTCAGCTGACCCAGGCCGCCGATGCCATCCGGGGACGCTGCGCCGATCTGGCCAAGATAGGCAGCCCGGCAGGGGGATGAGCGTGAAGGACCCGGCGCTGGTAATAGTCAATGCCCTGCTGAAGGCGGGCGACGAGGCCGGCCTGAAGTCCACCGAGCGCTACGAGAAGGACGCCCACTACCAGGCCACCCTGTGGAAGACCGCCGACGTGGCGGTAGCCGCCCTGGGGATCGAGCCGGTGGAGGCGACCGGTGTGGATCACCCGCTCTACCGGGTGCGGGGTCTGGATGACGAAACTATCTAGAGAGCGGTTTTGAGAATTGCCAAAGTCTATCCAGTCAAGATTTGGCAAGCTGTTTCGTGCGACGGAATGCCTCAGGCATCGGCAGGGATAGTCGCACTTCTAGGAGCTCTACGGGAACTAGCTGGTGGGAGACCACCGAAGCGGTGGCCAATCCCATGGCAGTAAGCCAGAGGGTTCAAGGACGGCTTCAGCGGCTACAAAGTTCAGTGCCCGCTACTATGACCCGGTGATCGGTCGCTGGAGCCAGCCTGATCCCTCGGGGGAGGACGCCGACGGGTCAGTTTAGCTTGCCATGCGGCTCACGAACTATGAACATAACCACCGGAGGGTTCTAATGAGAGGAGCCGCTCGATTAGGGCAGGAGTGGCATCGATTAAAGAAGATTGAGGCGGCTCGGCCAGGTCTGTCCGGAACAATTAACGGCGCAATTCTGGCGGTGGGGATTTTCATAGTGCAAGCTTTGGTTAGCGACGCCGCATTACTGCCCCTTGCGGTTGCAAGCGTTGTCGTTGGCGGAATCTATGGAATCTTCGTTGCCTACCTAGGGCGAAAAAGAAAACATGATGAACATCTCCCGCCGCAGACTGACGGATAACTGACTGTGCAAAAGTCCCCGGTATTGCAACTTGCTCGGGGAGACTCGCTCCGCGCAGAATCAGCCCTACAAATCGCCCGGTTTTTTGAGGAGATCTGGGATTTGACCCCGCCTCACTAAAGCTGTACTTATTCCGAGAGTCAAGGTGTCGCCGACGAAGCCAAACCATCACTAACAAAAGGGTAAGAATCCGATGTCGTTAGGTCCAAACCTTCCTCATTCCGGCGATTTGCTGCCGAACGGACCGGGTTTCCCTCGGGGCGAGCGCCTTGGGAATGGCCGGTATCCTTCATTCCGGCCGGTCGGCGGTGAGTATCGCCAGGATTTTACTTTCTGCAATCGCCGGCGAAACTAGGGGAGTAGAATCGTCGGTATGAGTGGGTTGGACCGTATCGTCATCGATCCCGGAGTTCGGTTCGGTAAGCCCTGCGTGAAGGGCACCCGGATTGCGGTGGGGGACGTCCTTGACTACCTGGCGGCTGGTACCCCCGAAGAGCAGCTGCTGGGGGACTTCCCGCAGCTTGAGCCAGAGGACATCCGGGCCTGCCTGGCGTACGCCGCCGAGAGGGAACGACGGACTCTTAGTCTGCCCGCCGCGTAGCTGTGCGCCTGCTCTTCGACGAGCAGCTGTCTGAGGTACTGTGCGACCTTCTCCAAGACGACTTCCCCGACTCGCTGCATGTTCGGCGCATCGGCAGTCCAGGTAGTTCCGACAACTCGGTCTGGAACCTCGCCAAAAACCACGACTGCGTTCTGGTCACCAAGGACGAGGACTTCATCCGAATGAGCGTGCTGCGGGGGTCGCCGCCAAAGGTGGTTTGGATCCGGCTGGGTAACTGCACCACCGCCCAGATAGCTCAACTGCTCAAGGACCATGGCTCGTCCGTTGCGCTCTTCGACCGAGAAAGTGAAGCGACGTTCCTGGAACTGGGGTAGGCGAGGCATGAGCGGATCCGCGCACGGAGAGCCTTGGGACGAATTGAAGAACGCTAGGGCTCGTTCCAGGTCGCCAGGATCGGCGCCGTCAGCTGCACAACCTCCTCCGGGGTGATCGCCATGCCGTCGGCGGCAAGCTCCGCCATGACGTTGACGATCCGGATCAGGCCCACGAGCAGGCACGCCTGGAACTCGGGATCGCCGAGCGATTCCGTCGCACACTCGCTGATCACGTCGTTGAAGACGGCCCGTCCGGAAACGTTCTCGAGCTCGTCGGCTCTGAGGCTGGAAGTGACGAGCATCATGGCCAGTTGCGACGCCCGCTTCATGCGGGGATTGCCGTCACCGATGTTGATGTCTATGGGATCCATCCATTCAGGATAACCGGCAGGCGTGACCGCTCATGAGACAGAATTCCGGCATGCCGCCGGTTGCCGTTCGCCCTTTGTAACGAGCTTGCTCGATCCTGTCCCCCTTGTGCTCGCAGCATGCGCGGTCACCGCCGGCGCCCTGGTTCAGGGATCGGTCGGTTTCGGATTTGCCCTGGTGGCGGCGCCGCTTCTCGCTTTGATCAACCCGGCTCTTGTTCCGGGGTCCGCGGTGGTGGCCTCGGCGGGACTGGGACTGATGTCGTGGTACCGGACCAGGGGAGGGCCCACCGACTGGCTTGGAATCGGGTGGGCCGGCCTGGGTGTGGTGCCGGGCACGCTGGCGGCGGGAGCGATGCTGGCCGCAATGTCCGGGGACCAGGTGGCGGTGGCGGTCGGCGCGATGATCCTGCTGGCGGTGCTGGTGAGCCTGACCGGTCTTGACTTTCGCCGGACGCCGTCCGCCATGCTGGCCGCCGGGATGGTGTCGGGCTTCATGGGAACCGCGGCAGCCGTGGGAGGCCCGCCGGTTGCTCTGGCCTACCAGCGGGAATCCGGGCCGGTCATCCGGTCGACCCTGTGCCGGTTCTTCTTGCTGGCATCCGTTCCTGCGATCGCGGTGCTGGTCCCGGCCGGAAGGCTCGGCTGGGACGAGCTCGCGGCAGGCTTGGCTCTACTTCCCGGAGTGGTGATCGGGTTCCTGCTCTCCCGCCGGCTCCACCGCTTTCTGGACCGGGGATGGGCGCGTCCGGCGGTCCTGACCGTGGCTGCCGTGTCGGCCACCGCGGTGCTGGCGAGGGAGTTGCTGTAAAGCCGGGGACTCTGGCCTCAGCCGGACTGCAGCAAGCTGGCTATCTCGAAAGCCAGGTCCAGTGACTGGCGGGCGTTCAGCCGGGGGTCGCACAGTGTCTGGTAGCTGTTGCGGTCCTGCAGGTGGTCCTCCAGGACCTCCTCCACGCCGCCCAGGCATTCGGTCACCGCCTCGGGCGTGAGCTCCAGATGGACCCCGCCGGGTACCGTGCCCTCCTGCTGGTGGACCGCGAAGAAGCCCTTGATCTCGGTGAGGATGTTGTCGAACCGGCGGGTCTTGACCCCGGTGACGGTGGCGAAGGTGTTGCCGTGCATCGGGTCGCAGACCCAGACCACCGGGTGGCCAGAGCGCTGGATCGCCTGGATCATCGGCGGCAGCTTTTCCTCCACCAGCCGGGCGCCCAGGCGCGGAATGACCGTCAGCCGGCCCGGCTCCCGGTCCCGGTTGAGCCGCTCGCACAGCTCGACCAGCTCGGCGGGATCGGTCTTGGGGCCCACCTTGACTCCAATCGGGTTGTGCACGCCGGACAGGAACTCGATGTGGGCGCCGTCGGGCTGGCGGGTCCGCTCGCCGACCCACAGCATGTGGGCAGAGCAGTCGTACCAGTCGCCGGTAAGGCTGTCTTGCCGGGTGAGTGCCTCCTCGAAGCCCAGGATCAAGGCCTCGTGCGAGGTGTAGAAGTCAACCTGGTGCAGGTGGGAGTCGTTGCGAAGGTCGATGCCGCACGCCTCCATGAAACGCAGTGCCATCGAGATCTGGCGAACGATGGCCTGGTACTGCTGGCCCTGCCGGCTCGACGCCACGAACTCCTGGTTCCACACGTGCATCTGGCTGATGTCGGCGAAGCCCCCCTTGGTGAAGGCCCGGATGAGGTTCAGGGTTGCCGAGGCCTGGTGGTAGGCGCGGATCAGCCGCTTGGGGTCGGCCTTGCGGGACTCGGCGTCGAACTCGGGACCGTTGACCGAGTGGCCCCGGAACGACGGCAGCTCGGTGCCGTCGACCATCTCGTTGGGGGAGGACCGGGGCTTGGCGAACTGGCCGGCGATGCGCCCGACCTTGACCACCGGCAGCCCGCCGGCGTAGGTCAGGACCACCGCCATCTGCAGGATCACCTTGAGCTGGTCCCGGATCAGGTCGGGTGAGAAGGCGTTGAAGGACTCGGCGCAGTCTCCCGCCTGAAGCACGAAGGCCTTCCCCTGCCCGGCCTGGGCGAGGGATTCGGTCAGCGCCCGGGCTTCGCCGGCGAACACCAGCGGAAGCATCCGCCGGAGTTCGGCGAGCGCAGGCTCCAGCTGGTCCTCAGGCCAGTCGGGCTGCTGAGCGGCCTCTTTTTGCCGCCAGGAGGACGGCGACCAGGTTGATTGCATTGGCATATGTTCGCGTGATTCGTGCGTTCCTGCCGCTTGCGACGGCAAAATGGGCCGGTCGACAGGCAGGCCTACGCCTCGATTAGGGCCTCGGGAGGTCCGAGCTTGGGCTTGGGGTCCAGACGGCTCAGCCCCCGCCAGGCGAGGTTCACCAGGTGGGCCGCTACCTTCTCCTTGCTCGGGCGCTCGGCCTCCAGCCACCACTGGCCGACCAGCGCCACCATTCCCACCAGACCGTGCGAGTAGAGGACGGCCATCTTGGGGTCCAGGTCCAGCCGGCGAAACTCCTGGGCGAGGATGTGCTCCACCTGCGACGCAATGTCGCTGAGCAGACTGGCGAAGTTGCCCGAAGAGCTGGCCACCGGGGAGTCCCGGATCAAGATCTTGAAACCTTCGGACTCATCCTCGATGTAGGTGAGCAGGGCAACCGCCGCCTGTTCGAGCATGGCCTTGGGATGGGTGCCGACCAGGGCATCGGTGACCCGCTTGAGCAGGTTCTGCATCTCGCGGTCCACGACTACCGCGTACAGACCCTCTTTTCCGCCGAAGTGCTCGTAGACGACCGGCTTGGAAACCTTGGCCCGCTGAGCGATCTCCTCGATGGAGGTGGCTTCGAACCCGCGCTCGGCGAAAAGCTCCCGGCCGACGTTAAGTAGCTGCTCGCGCCTTTGGTGGCCGGTCATGCGAGCCCGCGGCGCAGAGGCCGCGGTGCTCACTGGACTTCCAAACGGCATCGCAAGTGGCCACTATACGCGCTTGGCCACCATCTGTTCGCGGCTGGGCCTCTTCACGTTGCGGGCGAGGCCCAGCATTTTCAGGCCGCTGATGAACCAGGCGCTGGGGTCGAAGTCGAACCGGCGCAGCCCATGCTTGTAGGAGGTGGGGAAGGCGTGGTGGGTGTTGTGCCACCCCTCACCGAACGACAGCAGGGCCATGATCCAGTTGTTGGTGGAGAGGTCCTTGCTCCGGAAAGGCCGGCTTCCGTAGAAGTGGCAGATGGAGTTGATGCTCCAGGTCACGTGGTGCAGGAAGAAGATCCGCACCAGCCCTCCCCAGACGAACGCGGTCAACCCGCCCATCCAGGAACGGGTGATCAACAGACCCAGGACCCCGGGGAGCAGCACCGAGGCGAGAGCGATGAGCGGGAAGTTGCGGTCGACCTTGCGGATGGCCTTGTCGGCAACCAGGTCCGGGGCAAACTTTTTGATGTTGGTCTTCTCGGCGTCGAAGAACCAGCCGGTGTGGGCGTGCCAGAGGCCGGTGAGGACCCCCTTGACGCCTTCGTGCTCGGCCAGGTGGGGGGAATGGGGGTCTCCGGGCTTGTCGGCGTAGGCGTGGTGGCGCCTGTGGTCGGCGACCCAGCGGATGACCGGGCCCTGCAGGGCCATGGAACCGGCGATCGCCAGGCCGACCTTGATCGGCTTGACCGTTTCGAAGCTGCGGTGGGTGAGCAGGCGGTGAAAGCCCACCGTGACACCCATGCCCGAGATCACGTAGAAGACGAAAAAGAGCGTGAGGTCGAGAGCGGCCACGCCGCGGCCCCAAAGCAGCGGGATCCCGATTGCGGCTCCCAGAAACGGCAGGACCGTCACCAAAAGAGCCAGCCGGCGCTCGAGTTTCAGCGTCCGCTCAGAAGGAACGATGGTAATGCTCTGCTTCGAGGGTTTTACCGATGGAGCCGTGACCGTCTGCGTCATCTCGAGAGTCATCCTTTCCGCCTGAACCCGGCAGAGTACTTCCGCTTACGTATCCGTAACTTACGATATCGTAGGTTAATAGTCAAATTGGCTGGATTCCCGAAAAGGTCTGCGGGGAGGCAGGCGGCACGAAAGAGCCACGTTCCCGGAGCCCGGCGCATTACCCCTGAAGCAATTTCGGTCGTTTACCGAGGTATCAAACCGCTGCGGGGGGAACGCAGTGGGCCGTGGGGGACGGCCCGGGAAGGAGCTTCAAATGTTGCGCGGCGCTCTTCAGACCGCTTATCTGGCCGCCGGTGTGGTTGTTGCCTACAAGCATGCCTATCTCAGCGTTTCGGACTGGCAAACCGGGCTTTCGGCGGCGGCCGCCGTCATGCTGTGGCCGCTTCAGCTGATTGGGGTCAACATGCACGTGGGGACGCTTCTGGGCTAGATCTTCTTGCGAACTATGCTCCGCTTCACTTCCTGAATGGCCTCGGTCACCTTGATGTCCCGGGGGCAGGCGTCGGTGCAGTTGAAGGTGGTCTTGCACCGGAACGCCCCGTCCGGCGAGCTGAGTATCTCCAGCCGCTCGGCGCCTCCCTGGTCGCGTGAGTCGTAGATGAAGCGGTGGGCATTGACTATCGACGCCGGACCGACGTAGCGCCCGTCGGCCCAGTAGATCGGGCAGGAGGTGGTGCATGCCGCGCACAGGATGCACTTGGTGGTGTCGTCGTAGCGGCGGCGCTGTTCGGGCGTCTGGATCCGCTCCTTGGTGGGGGGAGGGTCGTCGTTGATCAGCCAGGGCTTGACCGCCTTGTAGGCCTCGAAGAACGGATCCATGTCCACGATCAGATCCTTCTCCACCGTGAGCCCCAAAAGCGGCTCCACCGTGATCGGCTGCTCCAGGTCCCGGCAGAGCACCGCGCAGGCAAGGCGGTTGACCCCGTTGATCATCATCGCGTCCGAGCCGCAGACGCCGTGGGCGCACGAGCGGCGGAAGGCGAGTGTTCCGTCCTGGTGCCATTTGACCTGGTGAAGGGCGTCGAGGACCCGGCCGTTGTCCTCGATCTCCACCTCGTAGGCGGCCCAGTAGGGCTCACCGCCGGGCGTCCGCCTATGGACCCTCAGGCTTACGGGCAGCATGGGTTGGTTCCCGGAAGAGGCACCGGCCAAGTATCGCGGGAAACCGGACCTATGCCGCCGGGGCGGCGGTGGTGACTAGTGCTGGAACTGGTCGAGCATCCCCCACCAGGCGTCCAGCGCCAGGTGGGCCGATTCCCGGCCGAGCTCGGAGTCGATCAGAGCGCCCCGGAGCGCTTTGGCGTGCTGGATGTCCAAAACTGCGTGCAGCTTGAAGAACGCCAGCGCCGGGGTGGAGTCCACGCCGTAGTGGGCGACCAGCCCGTCCGCCTTGGTCTGCGCCACCTCGGGCTGCTGCGATTCGTAGGCGTACAGAGCCCCGATGGCCTCTTCCTGGCCCCGGTTGCACAGCGACTTGTAGGTCTCAACGAGATTGGTGGTCTGGCAGGACGGCTTGGATGCCTTGACCTCCGCCTCGGAGACGCCCAGCCCGGCGGCAAAGTCGAGCCACATCTCGGCGTGGGGGCGGGGGTTGGACGACTCGTCCACCAGGACTTCGTTCACTGCGGAGCGGGCGGGCTCATCGTCGATGTGCTGAATCGCTGCGGTGAGGAACTCGGGCAGGGCCTTTTCGTAGTGGTAGTACTGCTTGGAGTACTCCTGAAGCGTTTCCAGGGATACCTTGCCCTGGCTCCACTTGACGTAAAAGGGGTGAGTCAGCAGGTGTCGCTCTTTGACGATGGCGTTTATACCCACTCTTGCCTCCAATGCCTTGAGGTGGTTCCTTAAAGGAAAACTACCACTTCGGGGCGACGGGGGTTGGGTCGCGGGAACTCGTTTCGATAGTGGTGGCGGCCGGTTGCAGGTCCTGGCGTAGCGGGCAGGTCAGTACTTGCGGGCGGTCGGCTGGTAGCGGGTGATCTTGACCGGCTTGTAGGTCAGCTCGAATCCGCCTCCCGGGGCCCGGGCGACCAGCGAATGCTTCAGCCAGTTCTCGTCGTCGCGCTCGGGGTGGTCGATGCGGTAATGGCCTCCCCGGCTTTCGGTCCGGGCCCCGGCGGCGGCCAGAGTGACCTCGGCCAGGTCCAGCAGGAAGCCCAGCTCCAGCGCCTCTATCAGGTCCTGGTTGTAGGCGGCGGACCGGTCGTCGATGCATACCCGGTCGTACCGGTCCCGGATCGACCCGATGGTGGCGGCGGCCCGGGCCAGCGAGTCGCGGCTGCGCTCCACGCCGCAGTCGTCGGTCATCGCCTTCTGCAGCTCTTCTCGCAGGCTCGCCGGGCGGGGCCCGCTCTCGGTGTCGAGCAGCCGGGAGATTGCGGCCTGCACTCCGGCGTGGGCGTCGCCGGGAAGGTCCACGAACTCGGTCTCGGCCGCGTGCTCGGCCATTCGGATCCCCGCCCGGCGGCCGAAGACGATGATGTCAAGCAGGGAGTTGGTCCCCAGCCGGTTGGCGCCGTGCACCGAGACGCAGGCGCACTCGCCGGCGGCAAACAGGCCGTGCACCGGCGTTTCGGAAGCGTCGACGATCACCTGGGCGTCGACGGTGGTGGGGATGCCTCCCATCGCGTAGTGCGCGGTGGGCTGGATGGGTACCGGGTCGGTGATCGGCTCGACGCCCAGGTACATCCGGGCAAACCCTGCGATGTCGGGCAGCTTGTTCTCGATGACGTCGCGCCCCAGGTGGGTGAGATCCAGGTAGACGTAGTCCTTGCCGTCCACGCCCCGGCCCTCGGCCACCTCTTTGTGGATCGCCCGGGAGACGATGTCCCGGGGCGCCAGGTCGGCGATGGTGGGGGCGTAGCGCTTCATGAACTGTTCGCCCTCGCCGTTGACCAGGATGCCGCCCTCCCCGCGGGCGGCTTCCGAGAGCAGGATGCCGATGCCGGAGATGCCGGTGGGGTGGAACTGGAAGAACTCCATGTCCTCCAGCGGGATCCCTCGCCGGTAGCAGACCGCCGGCCCGTCGCCGGTCAGGGTGTGGGCGTTCGAGGTGATCTTGAACAGGCGCCCGAATCCGCCGGTGGCGAACAGCACGCTCTTGGCTTGGAAGACGTGCAGCCCTCCCGATTTCAGGTCGTACGCCACGAGGCCGGTGCACACCCGGCCGGCCGGCGTTTCGGTGAGGACCAGGTCCAGCACGTGCCATTCGTTGAAGAACGTCACGTTGTTGCGGACGCACTGCTGGAAGAGGGTCTGCAGGATCATGTGGCCGGTGCGGTCGGCGGAGAAGCACGCCCGCTTGACCGGGCCCTTGCCGTGGTCTTTGGTGTGCCCGCCGAAGCGGCGCTGGGCGATGTACCCCTCCTCGGTTCGGTCGAACGGCAGCCCCATGTGCTCCAGGTCCAGCACCGCCGCCACCGCCTCCCGGCACATGATCTCGGCGGCATCCTGGTCCACCAGGTAGTCGCCGCCTTTGACCGTGTCGTAGGTGTGCCACTCCCAGTTGTCCTCCTCGACGTTGCCCAGCGCGGCACACATGCCCCCCTGGGCGGCCCCGGTGTGGGAGCGGGTGGGGTACAGCTTCGAGATGACCGCGGTGGAGGTGCGGCGGGAGGATTCCAGGGCGGCGCGCAGGCCGGCCCCGCCCCCGCCGACGATCAGGCAGTCGTAGCGGTGAAAGGTCGGCTTCAACCGGGCGTCTGGAACGGGTCGAAGCTGACGATTACAAAGGTCCCCAGCACCAGCAGGACCAGCACGATTCCGTAGAGGATGGTTTTCGCCACCTTCTGCCCCCTGGGTTTGCGAATGTGGTCGACGATGGAGTTGCGGGCGCCTACCGCGCCGTGCAGCATCGCCAGGACGAGCATCAGCCAGTCGTAGGTCCTCCAAAACCACCCGGTCCACCGCTGGGCGACGAAGTCGTAGTTGATGCGGTCCACGCCCCCGTCCAGGACGTGCATGATCAGCATGTGACCCAGGACCAGGAAAACCAGGACCAGGCCCGAGATCCGCATGAAGAACCAGGACCACACCTGGTAGTTCGACGCCCGGGTGTCGTGGTGGCGGGAGTAGGCGCCGGCAACGCTCATCGGGACACCATCATTCGAAGATCGGCTTCATCATGATCCAGGCGGCCGGCAGGAAAAGCGTCATGGTGATTCCCCACACCAGCCAGCTCAGCTGCACCTGGTAGCGCGAGCCCCGGGGCCACAGGTCCACGGCGATCACCCGCAGGCCGTTGAAGGCGTGGAAGATCACCAGGAACATCAGGCCCACCTCCAGAGGACGGAACAGCGCCGACTCGTAGAACTCGGCCATCCGGTTGTACAGATTGGGACCGAACAGCACCAGCGAGGTGTCGAGGATGTGGAAGAACAAAAAGGCCAGCACGGCCAGGCCGCTGCCCCGGTGAAGGATCCACGACCACATGCCGCTCCCACCCTTGTACAAGGTGCGCCGGTAGGTGGGTGAATCGATGGGAGGCTCCATCAGTCAGGCCAATATACCAACGGCGGCGGGCCGCCTACCCCGCCCGGCCGGGTTTTCGCTTTGGCAGCCGGCGGGAAAGGCCTTAACGGAAGCGGCGGTCGCCCCGAACGGGGGCACTTCAGCCTTCTGCGTAGAATTGCAGCGAACCTGACCCGCCGGGACGCGGGCCGAACATCGACAATCCAAAGGAGTCCTATGCGAGTTGCGGTCGTGGGTGGTACGGCGGGAATCGGTTACGGAATTGCTCTGAGGGCGGCCCATGCCGGAGACGAGGTGGTCATCGGCGGCCGGGCTGCCGAGAAGGCGCAGCGGGTGGCCGGGGAAGCGGCGGAGCTGCTGGGTTCCGGCGCGAAGATAAGCGGCGCGGCCAACGAGGATGCGGTCAAAGACGCCGAGCTGGTGGCGGTGACCGTGCCGTTTCCCGGGCTCGCCGCAACCTACAAGGCGATCAAGCCTTCGCTGACGTCGGGGGCCACGGTGCTGGACTGCAACGTCCCGCTGGCCAGCGAGGTGGGCGGCAGGCCCACCCGGCTCCTGGGGGTCTGGGAGGGTTCCGCCGGTCAGATGGCCAAGGGCTTGCTGGGCAAGGACAACCCGGTGGCGTCGGGTTTTCACACCGTGATGGGGGCCAAACTGGTGAAGTTCGACACCCCGCTGGCCGGCGACGTCCTGGTGTGCGGTGAAGCCGCCGCCCGTGAGGTGGCCAAGGGCTTCGTGGCCAAGATCGAGGGTGCCCGATACGTCGACTGCGGCCCCCTGGAGATGGCTCGCATCCTGGAGTCGCTGACCGCAATGCTCATCGGCATCAACATCCGGTACAAGCTGGACCCGGGAGCCGGCCTGAGCATAGTCGGGCTGCCCGACTAACCCGGCGTGGCCCCCGGCGGCATCCCGGTTTACCTGGAGATCGGCATCAAGAAGGTCTTCGCCTGCTCGCTCGAGTGGCCGGGATGGTGTCGCGCCGGCAAAACCGAGGAGGATGCGCTTCAGGTGCTGGCCGCCTACGCACCCCGCTACCGGGAGGTGGCCGAAATGGCTTCCCGGCGCTTCCCCACGGTGGTCGAGGACGCCCTGCAAGTGGTCGAGCGTATCCCCGGAAGCGGGACGACCGACTTCGGGGCGCCCGGGGAGGTGGCCGCGGCCGACCGGGGAAAGGTGGACGCCCGGACGGCCGGCCGGTTGCGAGACCTGCTGCAGGCCGTTTGGGAATACCTCGACCGGGTTGTCGCCGGGGCACCGGCGGTCCTGAAGAAGGGACCCCGGGGCGGGGGCCGGGACCGCGACCAGGTCTTTGGCCATGTCCTGGGCGCCGAAGCGGGATACTCCCGGTCGCTGGGATTAAAGCTCAAAGAGCCACCGGCGGACGACCCGCAGGCGATAAAAGAGTTTCGCAACGCGATCCTGGAGGTCATCCGGCCCTCGAACGGGACTGAGCAGGCGAAGTGGCCGGTTCCCTACGCCGTGCGGCGGATTGCCTGGCATGCGCTGGACCACGCCTGGGAGATCCAGGACAAATCGAGCTAGCCGGCCTCCACCACGGCCAGCGCGGCGCCGATGCTGACGGTCTGACCGGTCTTCACCCGTAACTCCTTCACCACGCCGTCCACGTGACAGACGATCTGGTTCTCCATCTTCATCGCCTCCAGCACCAGGATGGCTTCCCCCGCCTTCACCCGGTCGCCCACGGCGTGGAGGATCTTCACGATGGTTCCCTGCATCGGCGCGGTCAGGGTGTCCCCCGTCCCGGCGACGCTGCGGCTTGCCTTGTCCGGCGGCTTGGGCTTGGCCTGGCGGCCGGACAGCTCAGTGAACTTCACCTCGAACCGCTTTCCCTCCAGCTCGAGCGAAACCATGCGCGGCTTGGGGAGCGGGGCCCCGGCCTTGCTCGGCAGTCCGATGTCTATCTGGGACAGGTCCAGGTCGTTCTCGATGGTCTTGGTGGAGAAGCTGCCTTCGGCGAACCACGGGCTGGAGAGGACCAGCCGGTGGAACGGGATCGTGGTCACCAGGCCCTCGATGCGGTACTCGTCCAGTGCCCGCACGGTCCGGCGAATCGCCTCCTGGCGGTCGGCGCCGTAGCAGATGAGCTTGGCGATCAGCGAGTCGTAGCTCGGAGGGATCACGGTGCCCGGCTTCGCCCCCGAGTCCACCCGCACCCCGGGGCCTCCGGGCTCGGAATAGTTTCCGATGCTTCCGGGGTTGGGCAAGAAGTCCGCAATCGGGTTCTCGGCGTTGATCCGGCACTCGATGGCGTGGCCCCGCAGGGTCACGTCGTCCTGGGTGAAACCCAGCGGCTTGCCTTCGGCCACCCGGATCATCGCGTGGGCCAGGTCCACGCCGGTTACCAGTTCGGTGACCGGGTGCTCCACCTGAAGGCGGGTGTTCATCTCCAGGAAGAAGAACCGGGGACCGTCGGGACCGTCCTCGTACAAGAACTCCACGGTGCCGGCCGAATAGTAGCCGACCTCCTTGGAGAAGCTGACCGCCGCCTCGCCCATCGCCCGGCGGGTTTCGGGGTCCAAGGCGGGCGATGGCGACTCCTCGAGCAGCTTTTGGTGGCGTCGCTGCAGAGAGCAGTCCCTCTCGCCCAGGTAGACGGTGTTGCCCTGCTGGTCGGCAAGGATCTGGATCTCGATGTGGCGGGGGTTCTCCAGGTATCTCTCCATGTAGATCTCGGAGCTGGCGAACGAAAGCTCAGCTTCCCTGGTTGCCCCCTCAAACGCTCCCTGTGCCTCCTCGGCCCGGCGGACCACCCGGAACCCGCGGCCTCCCCCTCCCTTGGCCGCCTTGAGCGCCACCGGCCACCCGTGTTCCTCGGCAAACGGGAAGATGGCCTCAACTCCGGTGATCGGCTCCTTGGAGCCGGGAACGCTTGGAACCGACGCCCGGGCCGCGATGCGGCGGGCCGAAAGCTTGTCCCCGGCCGCCTCGATGGCTTCCGGAGGGGGGCCGATCCAGATGAGGCCGGCGTCGATCACCGCCTGGGCGAAGCCGGCGTTCTCGGCCAGGAAGCCGTAACCGGGATGTACTGCGTCCGCGCCGGCGCGGGAGGCCACCGCGAGGATCTTCGGGATGTTGAGGTAGCTGGCCGACGGAGCGGTGTCTCCCAACAGGTAGGCCTCGTCGGCAAAGCCGACGTGGACGGCGTCGCGGTCGATCTCGGAGTAGACCGCGACGGTGCCGATGCCGAGTTCCCGGCAGGCGCGGAAGATGCGCACCGCGATCTCGCCGCGGTTGGCTACCAGGACCTTCGTTATGTTCGGCATGGGGACGAGCCGATTCTAGCGATAGGATCGGCGGGTTGAACGATCTAGACGCCGGCGTCCTCCGCCGGGCCCTCCCGGACTGGGTTCCCGAGCTGCGCTACCTGGCAGAAACCGACTCCACGAACCGGCAGGCGGCGGCATGGGCCGGCGCCGGGGCGCGGCACGGGAGCCTGGTGGCAGCCGACCACCAAACGGCCGGCAGGGGGCGGCTGGACCGCCGCTGGCTGGCGCCGGCGGGTTCCAGTCTTTTGTTTTCGGTGGTCCTGCGGCCCCGGTGGGAGCCCGAGCAGTTCGGCCTGCTGGGTTTGGCGGCCGGGGTTGCGGTCTGCCGGCACCTGGGCGAGGCGGGCGTCGCCGCCGCATTGAAGTGGCCGAACGACGTGCTGCTCGGCTCGCGCAAGGTGGCGGGGATCCTGGCAGAGGCCGTCTCCGGCACGGTGGTTCTGGGGATCGGGCTGAACGTGCGGCAGCAGGATTTCCCGGCGGAGATCGAGCGGCCGGCCACCAGCCTGAAGGCCCACACCGGCCTGGACTTCTCCCGGCCCGACCTGCTTGCAGGCATCGTCCGCTGCCTTGGGCCGCTGGTAGACGGGCCGGCGGATGCGGTCCCCGATAGCTACCGGCCGTGGTGCGAGACGCTCGGCCGGCGGGTAAGGATCGATGCCGAATCCGGGCCGGTGGAGGACCGGGCGGTCGACATCGACGCCGCCGGGGGGCTGCTCCTGGCCGGCGGACATACTGTGAGGGCGGGGGATGTCTTCGAGGTCGGGGCAGCGGTTCCCCGCTAGTATTTCTCGAAAGGACGACAAGGGGGGTGCCGTGAAGGTCGCTGTAATCGGAGTCGGCCACGTTGGCCTGGTCACCGCTGCGACCCTGGCCCACTTCGGTCACGAGGTGGTGGGCCTGGACGAGGACGCGGCCAAGATCGAGAGCCTGCAGGGCGGCGCAGCCCCGTTCTACGAGCCGGGACTTCAAGATCTGCTGGACGAGGTGGTGGGTGCCGGCCGGCTGAGCTTTACCCAGGACTCGGCGCAGGCCATCGCAGGAGCCGACTGCGCGTTCATCTGCGTGGGGACCCCCGCCCGGGCCGACGGTGAGGCGAACCTGCTTGCGGTGGAGAATGCGGCATGGGCGGTGGCCCGCAATGCCACCGGTGAAATAGTCGTGATCCAAAAGTCGACGGTTCCGGTGAGCACCGCCGACCGGCTCCGCTCCATCTTTGCCAAGGCCACCACCCACCGGGTCCGCCTGGTCTCCAGCCCCGAGTTCCTGAGGGAAGGGGCGGCGGTTGAGGACTCGCTGAAACCGGACCGGATCCTGGTGGGGTCCGACGACCCCCGGGCGCACGAGGTCCTGAAAAACCTGTATGCCCCGGTCCTGGGCGGCGACTGCCGCTACTTCGAGGTGGACATCCACACCGCCGAGCTGGCCAAGCACGCCTGCAACGCCTTCCTGGCCCTCAAGATCTCGTTTGCCAACGCTCTGGCCCGGGTCTGCGAGGCATCGGGCGCCGACGTGGTTTCGGTCGCCGACATCATGGGCTCGGACAGCCGCATCGGCCGCGATTTTCTGAACGCCGGCCTGGGCTACGGCGGCTACTGCTTTCCCAAGGACCTTCTTGCCTTCAAGGCGGTTGCCGGCCGCCTGGGCTACGACTTCGGGCTGCTCGACGAGGTGATGAAGATCAACCGGGGCGCCCTGGATGCCACGGTCAGCAAGATCAAGGACGCTCTTTGGAACGTCGAGTCGAAGCGGATCCTCCTGCTGGGCCTTTCCTTCAAGCCGGGTACCGACGACGTCAGGGAATCCCCAGCGCTCAACCTGGCCCGGGAGCTGACCGCAGCGGGGGCCGTGGTGATCGGACACGACCCACAGGCAAACGAGGCCGCCCGGCGGGAGTTCCCCGGCCTGCAGGTGGTTGACGACCTGTACGAGGGGGCCGAGGGTGCCCATTGCATAGTCATCTGCACCGACTGGCCCGAGTTCCGGGACCTGGACCTGGTCCGCCTGAAGGGGATCGTCACCCTACCGATCATTGTCGACGGCCGGAACCTGTTGAGCGCCGACTCCGTCGTCGAGGCCGGGTTCAGCTACCTGCCCACCGGCCGTCCCGCCGCCAACCTTTGAGAGTAGTTGTCACCGGGGGAGCCGGCTTTCTGGGTTCCCATCTGTGCGAGCGCCTGCTGGGCGAAGGACACGAGGTCGTCTGCTACGACTCACTGCTCACCGGCAGCATGGCCAACATCGAGGGGCTGGCCGGCCGGTCCGGATTCGAGTTCTTCAACTACGACGTGACCAACTACCTGCGGGTGGACGGGCCGGTGGACTTCGTGATGCACCTGGCGTCGCCGGCTTCGCCCATCGACTACGCATTGCACCCCATCCATACCCTGAAGGTCGGAGCAATGGGGACCTTGAACTGCCTGGGCCTGGCTAAGGCAAAGGGTGCCGGGTTTTTCATCGCCTCCACCTCCGAGGTCTACGGCGACCCGCTGGTACATCCGCAGCCCGAGACCTACTGGGGCAACGTCAACCCGATCGGGCCGAGAGGGGTCTACGACGAGGCCAAGCGCTACGCCGAGGCCATGGCATTTGCCTATCACCGCACCTGGGACATCCCGATCCGGGTGGTTAGGATCTTCAACACCCACGGCCCCCGGATGCGCCGAAGCGACGGCCGGGCGGTGCCCACCTTCGTCGACCAGTGTCTGGCCGGCAAGCCGATCACGGTCCACGGCGACGGAAGCCAGACCCGCAGCCTGTGTTACGTCTCCGACCTGATCGAGGGATTCATGAGGCTTTTGGCCTACGACGGCCCGGCGCAGCCGATCAACATCGGCAACCCGGGAGAAGCGACCGTCCTGCGGATAGCCCAGATCATCAAGCAGACCCTTGACTCGGACTCGGAGATCATCTTCGAGCCTCGCCCGGTGGACGACCCGGAGAACCGGTGTCCCGACCTGACCAGGGCGCGAGAACTGCTGGGCTGGGAACCGACGGTCGCACTGGAGGACGGGCTGAGGCGGACGGCCGAGTGGTGCCGGGAGACCTGGAAGGTCTAGCCCCCAGCCGAAACCGAAATCCCCCAGACGCGGAGCTACCTAACCCGTAAATGCGAAACGCCTTTCCAGCCGGAGCGGGTCCGGTGGAAAGGCGTGTCGGCTGTTCGCCGCTGCAGGGCCGAGGGGGAGGTCCTGCGGGTGGGCGGTGTTACGGCTGGTGCTTGCCCGGGTCGCCCCGGTCCTCAACTGAAGACTGGGCGATGTCCTGTCCGGTCGGGTCGCCCTCTACGTCTTCCTGGTGCGGTTCCGAGAGTCCGTCCCCCGATGGGTTCTTGTATGCGTGAAGCGGGGTTTCGGTGCCGGAATCAGCCTTGAGGTTCCCATCTGCGTCGGGCATGACTGCTCCTTTCGTGAGCGTCTTTCTAACTCCTCCGCTGATCTACCCGACGGCAATTTCAGGTAAACATTTCCCAGGTGAGGATTGCCGGGGGGTCAGGCCCTCCGCCGGGCAGGGCGGGGAAAGCTGGGTTGCTTCGGGGCGTCCGACTCCTCTCCGGCGGCCCAAACGCGCATGCCGGGACGCAGCGAGGACCCGTCACGGTACTGCGGGGAGGACCAGCCTGAGGCGGGGATCTCCTTGGCCTCGGTGGCCAGTGCCAACTCCAGCGCAGCCACCAGGATCGCCCGCTCCTCCGGGGTGGGCTCGGGTTTTATCGACAGCTCTTCGACCCGGCGCCGGCTGCGGTGGGCCGGATTCGCCCCGCCCATCGGGTTCACAGCGGGATGTTGCCGTGCTTGCGCGCCGGCAGGTTCTCCCGTTTGGTCTGCAGCATCTCCAGCGCTTTGATCAGGCGGGGACGGGTCTGCTGGGGTTCGATCACCGCGTCGATATAACCCCGCTCGGCGGCGATGAACGGGTTGGAGAACTTGTCGGTGTAATCGTCGATGAGCTCCCGGCGTTTGGCCACCGGGTCGTCCGCTCCCTCGATCTGGCGCTTGAACACGATGTTGACCGCCCCCTCCGGTCCCATCACCGCAATTTCCGCGGTGGGCCAGGCGAAGTTGATGTCGGCGCGGATGTGCTTGGAGTTCATGACCAGGTAGGCCCCGCCGTAGGCCTTGCGGGTGATGACCGTCATGCGCGGGACGGTGGCTTCGGTGAAGGCGTAAAGCAGCTTGGCTCCGTGGCGGATGATCCCTCCGTATTCCTGCGACAGCCCCGGAAGGAAGCCGGGCACATCGACGAAGGCGATCAGCGGGATGTTGAAGGCGTCGCAGAACCTCACGAAACGTGCCCCCTTGGACGAGGCGTCGATGTCCAGGCAGCCGGCCAGTACCTGCGGCTGGTTGGCGACGATGCCCACCGAATGGCCGTTCAACCGGGCGAACCCGGTGATGATGTTGCGTGCCCAGTGGGGGAAGACCTCGAGAAACTCGCCGTCGTCGAACACCAGCTTGATGACCTCGTGCATGTCGTAGGGCTTGTTGGACTCGTCGGGCATGAGGTCCACCAGCCGCTCCTCTTCGCGGTCGGGCGAATCCGACGGGGGAAAGAAGGGGGCCTTTTCGGCGTTGTTCGAGGGCACGTAGCTGAGCAGGTAGCGCACCAGCTCCAAAGTGTGCTTTTCGTCCTGGCCCACGAAGTGGCAGACCCCCGAGCGGGAGGCGTGCGCCATGGCGCCCCCCAGCTCCTCCTGGGTCACCTCCTCGCCGGTGACCGTCTTGATGACCGCCGGTCCGGTGATGTACATGTGCGAGGTGCCCTGGCTCATGAACACGAAGTCGGTGATGGCGGGGGAGTAGACCGCGCCGCCGGCACTGGGACCCAGAATCACCGAGATCTGGGGAATGACCCCCGAGGAGCGGACGTTGCGGTCGAAGATGTAGGCGTAGCCCGCCAGGCCGGCGGCCCCCTCCTGGATGCGGGCGCCCCCGGAGTCGTTGAGCCCGATCACCGGGGCCCCGGTGGCCAACGCCAGGTCCATGATCTTGCAGATTTTCTCCGAGACCACCTCGCCCAGCGACCCGCCGAAGATCGTGAAGTCCTGCGAGTAGACGAAGATTTTTCGGCCGTTGACCGTTCCCCAGCCGGTGACGACTCCGTCGCCGTAGGGCCTTTTGTCCTCCATGCCGAAGCCGGTGACCCGGTGCCGGGCCAGCATGTCGGTCTCCTCGAAGGACCCGGGATCCAGCAGCAGCTCGAGCCGCTCCCGGGCGGAGAGCTTGCCCTTGTCGTGCTGGCGCTCGACCGCCTCCGGACCCCCGCCGGCCAGTGCCTCGGCCTCCCGGGCGCGCACTTCGGTGATCCGGCTGGAAACCGAGATCTTGTGGGAGCCGGTGTCGTGCGGATCGGGCATCGTTTGATCCTGTTCGAGTCGGGGTTCGGTTCTGGCCATAAGTTGGAGTCTATCGGGGGGAAAGCGTTACCCGAGGTCCTCGAGCTCACGGGTGGCCTCCAGGACGTCTTTGACGGTGTCGATGCCGCGCCAGTAACCCTCGATCTTGAAGCCGCCGAGCCTGCCCGCCTCGGCCAGCCGGGGGAATGTCGAATCTTCGTGGTCGCCCTTGTCGGGCAGCAGATCCACACATTCGGGCTCGAGCACGTAGATGCCGCCGTTGATCCAGTAGGGCAGGGTCGGGCTCTGGCGAAAGCCCTGGATCAGGCCGTCCTGGAGGTCGGCGATGCCCCAGGTGGTCTTGTAGGGAGCGAGCGCCACCGTGGCGATGGCCCCGAGCGACCGGTGGTGCTCCAGCATCCTGGACAGCTCGAAGCGGGAGAGCACGTCGCCGTTCAGGGCAAAGCTGATGTCGGCGGGCCGGGGCAGGTGGCGGGCGGCGAACTTCAGGCCTCCGCCCCGGCCCAAAGGCTCGGCTTCCACCGCGTAGGTGATGGACACGTCCAGAAAGGAGCCGTCGCCCAGGTGCTCCTCAAGGACCTCGGCACGGTATCCGCACGAGACCACGATCTGCTTCACACCGTTGGCGGCCAGCCACCGTATCTGGTGCTCGACTATCGGGGTCCCGGCCACCTCGACCATGGCCTTCGGCCGGTCGTCGGTGTAGGGACGCATGCGGGTAGCTTTTCCGCCCGCCAGGACTACTGCTTGCACTCGGGCCGCCTCCGCATTCGGGAGCCTGAAAGGTATCCGGCCATCTTGGACAGGTCAATTAGCAGCTCGAGGACGGGCAGGGCCGCCCGGGCCAGCAGAGCTTCCTCACGGCTCAGCCGCACCGCCGCCCGCCGGTAGGCGGGGGCCATCCGGACTGCCACCGCCAGCGGGATCACGCCGAGCACCGGCGGGCGGCGGGCGCCCAGCAGCAGGAGGCCGGCGGCACCGGCGTAGGTGGCGAAGCGCAGAGCGTGGCGGCGGGGATACATCCCCGCCCGGCCGTCGCCCTCGCCGTAACGGAAGTACTGGCGGGCGGTCGAGCGAAGGTCGGGGCGAAGCCGCCAGTGCACCACGGCGCCGGGGGCGAAGCGGCGCCGGGCCCCGGTATCCCGCACTGCGAAGTTGAACAGCATGTCCTCACCGATCGCCAGCCACTCGGGGTACCCGCCCACCTTCTCCCAGACCTGTTTGCGAAAGGCGACCGACCGGGAGGAGGGCATGAACCGGTCGGGGTCCACTTCGCCGGCGTCCGGCAGGTTGAGGCAGGCCACGATCCGCTCGAACCTGGTCTGCGGATCGGGGGCATAGAAGCCCATCACCACGTCCACGTCGCCTCCGGCGAAGCCGGCTTCCAGGGCCTCCAGCCAGCCGGCGTCCAGCGTGCATCCGGCGTCGGTTACGGCTATCACCTCGCCGGTGGCCAGCCGGATGGCGGCATTGCGGCCGGCCGAGATATTGGCACCGGGGACCGACTCGATCCTGATGCCCGGCCGGCCGGCGGCCCACCGGTGGAGGATCTCCAGGGAGCCGTCGGTCGATCCGCCGTCGACGATCACCACCTCGTCGGGGGGCCTGCTCTGGCGGTCGATCGCCTCCAGCATCGCGGGGAGCCCGGCCGCCTCGTTCAGCAGGGTTGAGATCAGCGTTATCTTCATCACCCGGCCGCCCGCTGGTAGGCGTCGATCGTCAGGCGGGCCGTCCGAGCCCAGGTGTAGCCGGCGGCCCGCTCCCGGCCGGCGGCGGCGAGCCGTTCCCGCAGCGGATCGTCGGTGGCCAGCCGGACCAGCTCGCCGGCCAGGCCGTCCACATCCTTGGGATCCACCAGCCGGGCAGCGTTCCCCGCCAGCTCGGCCAGAGCCGGCGTGGTACCGGCGAGGGAAGGCACGCCGAAGGCCATGGCTTCGACCAGTGGAATGCCGAACCCTTCGTAGAGCGAGGGGAGGGCAAACACGTGCGCCCGGGAGTACAGCGACGCCAGGTCCAGGTTGGAGATCTTGCCGGTGAGGATCACCCGGTGGCCGGCCCGCAGCTCCTCGACTGCCGCCTCAACCTCCTCCTGACCCCAGCCCGGCACGCCGGCCAGGACCAGGGTATGGCCGGCCAGGTCGTCCCCGGCGGCCGCGAAAGCTTTGACCAGGCGTACCTGGTTCTTGCGCGGCTCGACGGTCCCGACGTTCAGGATGTATGGGCCCTCCAGGCCCAGCCGGCCGAACACCTCGTCGTTCGCCGGGCCGGCGGGGGTGACATTGGGGGCCTCCGGGGTGACCACTATGCGCTCGGGGTCGACGTCGTGGGCGTCGATCAGCGCCTGCCTGGTGGCCTCCGACACCGCGCAGATGACCTTGGACTGCGCAAGCGCCCGCTTCAGTCCCCGCAGGTATATGTGACGCCAGACCGCGGGGACCACCTCGGGCATCTGTTCCACCGCCAGGTCGTGGACCGTCGACACCAGCCGGGCGCCCCCCGGGGGCGGGATGGCCAGGCCGGTGGCGTGGACGACGTCCAGCTCTTCGCCGAGCCCGGGGAAGCCGAAAAAGTTCCAGGCGGCATACAGCGGGGCGAAGGGGAGCTGGGGACGGATCATCGGAGTCTGGGCCCATGCCGCCGGCGGGTGGGCGAAGCGGGAGACGATCAGCCGCAGGTCGTGGCCGCCGGCGGCCAGCAGCTCGTCGGTGAGCCGGCGCACGTAGACGCCCACCCCTCCGGGGACCGAGTGAGCCGCCGGGTCGGCATGGATCCCGATCCTCATCGCACCGCCGCCCGCTGCCTGGCTCTTCGAAAGACGGCCGAGAGCCGGTAGTCGTAAGGCTCGAACCACCCCTCCAGCTCCCGCCAGCCGACCTGGCGGCCGGACTGGATCCTCCTCCGCTTGTTCAGCTGGCGCGGCAGCAGGCGGAAAAAGTCGGTCCAGGCCCTGACCAGGGCGGCGGGGCGAAGGTTGAGCATGTGAAGGGTGGCCCGCAGCTCGGTGTACGCGATGCCCGGGAAGTGGCGCAGGAAGGCGGCCGGGCTGTCGTTGCGCAACATCACCAGCAGGCGGTTTCGGTGGTTGCAGGAGAGGATGAACGTGGAAGCCTTGCCGCCGCTTCCCCCGCGGTAGTGCCGGCCGGTCGCCCGGGGCACGTAGGCAAATCCCCAGCCGCGCAGCTGGGCCCGCCAGCAGAGGTCGAAGTCCTCGAAGTAGGCGAAGAAGTCCTCGTCGAAGTACTCGCCGTCGAGCCGGACGTCCTCGAGAGCGCTGCGGCGAAGCACCGGGGCCGCCCCGCACAGGCTGAACAGGCGGGTATCGGAGTCGTACTGGCCGAGGTCGGGCTCCCTTTCTCCCCGGTCCACCGCCCTGCGATTGCGATAGACGGTGTGGCCGGTGGTGTCCAGGATCGGCGGTTCCACGTGGTCCGGGCGCAGGAGCTTGCCGGTGACGCCGGCCAGTGAACCGTCGGCCTCCAGGGCCCGGACGCAACGGTCGAGGTGGTCTGCCTCCAGTACGACATCCGAGTTGACCAGGGCCACGAACTCGCCGGCGGTCTGTTCGATCGCCCGGTTCATTCCCCCGGCGAAGCCCTGGTTGGCGGCCAGGCGGACCAGCCGCACGGTGGGGAACCCCGATTCCACCGCTTCGGCCGAGCCGTCGGACGACCCGTTGTCGACGCAGACAATCTCGTCGCATGCGGGATGCTGCGCCGCCAGGGACGCAAGGCAATCGAGGACCATTTCACCGCCGTTGTAGTTGAGGACGACGGCTGAGAGTTTGGGCGGAGCGCCCTTCGTACCATCCATTCGTGATCAGACTAGACGGTCGCATCTATAATGCGTCGGTGCCAGACCACCACACCTCGGGTGAGGCCACCGTCTCCAGGCAATCAGATCCGGCAGAGCTCGCCCTGGTTGTAGTCAACTTCGACTCCGGCGACCATCTGCGCAATTGCATAGCTCGCCTGCGGTCGGCTGCGAACGGTACGGCGGTCCAGGTGGTCGTCGTGGACAACGCGTCGACCGACGGAAGCACGGACGGGGTGAAGGACATCGATCCCGGGGTCACCTTGCTGGCCAACCGGAAGAACCGAGGCTACGGCCGGGCCTGCAACCAGGGATTCGAGCTGACCGACGCTCCCTTCGTCTGGTTTCTGAACCCCGACATCGTTCCCGACAGGCAGAGCCTGCGCAAGATGCTGGATGCCATCGGAGAGCGTCCGGAGGCCGGGGTCATGGGTCCCCGCCTGCTGAACCCCGATGGGTCCACCTATCCGTCCTGCCGGGTGGTTCCCAAGATCGGCGTGGCCATCGGCCATGCGGTGTTCGGCCTGTTCTCAGATCACAACCGATTTACCCGCGCCTACAAGCTGATGGACGTCAGCCACAACACCGAGCAGGAGGTCGACTGGGTGTCGGGGGCCGCCATGCTGGTGCGGCGGGAAGCATTCCAGCAGGTGGGCGGATTTGACGAAGGGTTCTTCATGTACGTGGAGGATCTGGACCTGTGCTCGCGCATTCGCCAGGCCGGATGGAAATCCGTCTACTACCCGGAGGCCCACATGGTGCACCATGTGGCCGGGTCCAGCCGGCGGTATCCGTACAAGATGATCCGCCACCACCACTTCAGCCTGATCCGCTTCTCAGCCCGGCGAATGAAAGGCCCGCTGAAGCTCCTGGTGCCGGTGGTGGCAGCAGGTCTGATCTTGCGGATGCTCCTCGCCTGGGCCGAGCTTTTCTTTCGAAAAGGCCGGCGGGAGAACTCGAGAACGTCGTAAGCGGCAGGCCTCACCGCGTCAGGGAGTTGCAGCCGACGTCCAGGGACCACCCGCTCGGAGAATGCGGAATCTGGGCCTCGCGACCGTCCGATCGACACGATCGCTCGGCTTCCTGGACCCCCCGGCTCCAACTCGGCCCGTCAGAGCGGGCGTTGTGCACCCGGAACGTGAAAGCGAAGGAGATCAGCAGGGCTCCGGAAAATACAATCGGCAGGATTCTCGTCCTTCTTGCCGAAGCTAGACCGTCAACTGCCAGCACGAGCAGGGTGAGCAAAAAGAGCATCGAAAGCATGACGTAGCGACTGCCAAGCAATGTGGCATCGGGTGGAGGGGCATTTATAACCGCGGTGCCGCGTACCCCCACCGGCAGGGCGAAGAACAGCACGGAAAGGAGGAATGCGACGGGACCGAGGACCCGTATCCGCCGGTCCGGGTGTTTGACGGCCACCGCGACGGCCAGGAGTAGGAACACCAGGCCGGCCAGATACCAGACATCCCAGCCGAGCAGATCCCAGACATCGGCCAGGAACTGCTCCCCCACCAACAGGGTGGCGGTTACGCCCAAGCCGTAAAGGCGGGGAATCTCCGACCAGTCGGTTTCTCCGTAGGCCACCAGGAGGCCTGCCTCATCGCCCAGCCCGGTCTGACTTGTCCCCCAAAGCACGAACCCGGCTTGCACCGACAACCCGGCAAGGTAGACGAACAGTGGAATCCGCTCCCTTGCCGACGGCCGTTTGACCAGCTCCCACACCGCCAGCGGAAACAAAAGCCCCGCCATCGGGTTGCTGAGGGTGGCGGCGAACGACACCGCCCCGGCCCCGACCTGCCGGTGGCGGGAAACCGAGCGATCAAGCAGGGCCCAGAAGCAGCCGTACGTGAGATACCAATGGAGGTTCGTCGCGTTGTTTGCCGTTTCGTAGGCCCCGGCCGGGATCAGCAGAACCGACCCTGCGAGAGCGGCCCTCAGCCAGGGGGAAGCGACGGCCGACTCCGACGCAACGAAGACATACAGGCTGACCAGGGCGACCACCAGGGCCGACGCGGCGGCGAAGATTGCCGCAGCGTTCTCCAGGGACCCGGCGCCGGCGGCTGCCGCTATCAGCCGGGGAGGCAGATGCAGATACCCGGCGTACAGCGAGAAGATTGACTCGATCGGCTCGGCGAGCGCGTCACGGAGGAACCTTTCGCCGTCCTCGGCCCACAGCGTGTCGTAGGAAGGCACGCCCGCCTGGCGAACGAGCATGATCAACGTCCCGGCGACGACCCAGACCACCGGGAAAATCATCCGCAGGGATCTCCCGGTGGCGGGCTCCTCGCTCCCGAAGGTCTGCGCGCTCTGACCGCTAGCCAACGGAGAAGGGGATGACGCTCGCCGGCCGGTCCAAAACGATGTCGGCGATACGCCGGCTCGCCATCCCGTCGCCGAAAGGGTTGCCTCCGGCCGACATGCGGCGGTACTCTGCCGGGTCGTCGATCAGCCGGCAGGCTTCGCGGAATATGACCTCGGGATCCGTCCCCACCAGCCTGGCGGTGCCGGCCTTCACCGCCTCCGGCCTTTCGGTCACGTCTCGCAGGACGAGGACCGGGACGCCGAAGGTGGGTGCTTCCTCCTGGATCCCGCCGGAGTCGGTCAGCACCAGGAACGATCCCTTCAACAGATGGGCGAAGGTGCGGTAGTCGAGCGGGGGGAGCAAGCTCACGTTGGGCAAGCCGTCCAACTCCTTGGCGACTGCCTCACCGACGCGAGGATTGGGGTGCACCGGAAAAACGACCCGGACCTCGGGGTAGGTTGAGGCCAGGCGGGCAACCGCCCGGCAGATTCCGCTCATCGGTGCGCCGAAGCTCTCGCGGCGGTGCGCGGTTACCGAGATCACCTTTCCCGGACCTCCGTTAAGCAGCGGGTCGGCCCCGGGAGCCGGGGGCTGGGCACTCACGCTGAGGAGCGCGTCGACGACTGTGTTTCCGGTCAGGGTCACCGTCTGGGACGGTATGCCCTCCCGAAGCAGATTCTCGACGGCTCCGGCGGTGGGCGCGAAATGGTGGTCGGCGACCACTGAGACCAGCCTCCGGTTCAGCTCCTCCGGGAACGGGTGCGTCTTGTCCCAGGTCCGCAGCCCAGCTTCGACGTGACCCAGCCGGACGTGTTCGTGGAACGCCGCCATCGATGCCGCCAGCGTGCTTGTGGTGTCCCCCTGGACCAGCATCCAGTCCGGCCGGTCGGCCCGGACCACCTCGGTCAACCCGGTCAGCAGTCTGGCGAGCACCTGCTGGGGCCGCTGGCCGGCCTTCATCACGTTCAGGTCCCACCTCGGCTTGATGTCGAAGGTTGCCAGCACGTCGTCGAGCATTTCCCGGTGCTGCGCGGTCACACAAACCTGGCAAACGCATCCCGGGCGGCTCTGCAGCTCCGCTACGACCGGCGCCATCTTTATGGCCTCCGGCCGTGTGCCGAAGACACAAAGGACCCTGGTCACCGGCCAATGCCCAACCATCGAAGGATCAGCATTCGCAGAACCGTCCGGCTGTAGGGCTTTACCAGCCGCAGGTAGCTCATCTTGGACTCGCCGGCCTGCCGGGTCTTAAGAATCAAGGGCACCTCGGCAATCTCCCGTCCGTCGGCTATCAGTCGAATCGATATCTCGAGCTGGGCGTCGAACCTTTTTGCTTCAATCCGATCCAGTGCGACCATGTCGGTTCGATAGGCGCGAAACCCGGTGGTCAGGTCGCGAACACGGGTTCCGAAAAGGACTCTCATCAGGCCGTTTGCCACCTGGGAGATCACCACCCGGAACCTCGGCACCCCCTCCATGCCTCCTCCGGCAACGTAACGGCTGGCGAAGACGGCATCGGAGCGGGAGCAGCCTTCCACCAGGTCCCCGATCAGGCCGAAGGGGTGACTGAGGTCGGCATCCATGGTCACGACGATCCCTTTCGGCGCAGCCCGAAACCCGGTGGCCAGTGCGGTTCCCAGACCCTGATTTCCGTCGTGGCTGACCACCTGCAGCCGGGGTTCGCTGTTTTCCAGCTCCCGCAGGATCTGGGCGGTGCGGTCCTGGGAACCGTCGTCGACCACCATCAGGCGCCACTCCGGCTGCAGGATCGCCGTCGCCTGCTTGACGAAGTCCTCGATCACCGCTTCCTCGTTGTAGGCGGGTGCCAGCAGGGTCACCGGCCTCGGTTGTGCCCGACCCGCCTTCGGGCGTTGCCCGCCGGTTTCCTCCCCGTGCCGGGCAATCGGGGTGGTGGGGGGCGGGTCGAACCGGCCCCGTGCGGTTCTGACGAGGATGGCAAGGATGGACAGGTTGCCCTTGACCCCGCTTATCTTGGTGGGCGTCTCCCCGGCAGGATAGCGGCGGGTGGTCGGCAGCTCCACGCACCGGTAGCCGATCCTCGGCGCCCGGTACGACATATACGCGAGCAGCTCGTAGGTGGCGAAGACGTCCCGGAACGGCTGGACCCTGGGGTCGAGCAGGAGCCGGCGGCTGTAGGCGCGAAACCCCTGGGTGGTGTCGGTCCAGGGGAACCCCGACGCCAGCCGAAGCAGCGGGGCGTGGATCCACCGGATGGCGATGTCCCGGGACCGCGGGGTCCCCTCGGCCACTCCTCCTTCGATGAACCTCGAGGCCTGGACGAAGTCGACTCCCTCCTCGAGCGCAGCGACGAACCGGGGGATCGCCTCCGGGTCGTCCTTGTCGTTGCCGTCGATGGTGACGATGCCCTCGTACCCCTGGTCGAGCGCAAACGCGTAGGCGCAGCGCAGTTGGGCGCTCAGCCTGCCGGGACCGGTTTTGACCAGCAGCCCCCTGACCCCCCGCTGGGTGAGCTTCTCGGTTTCGAGCGATCCGTCGGTGCTGCCGCCGTCGACTATGACGATGTCGGCAACGGCGGGGATGGCCAGGTCCGCCATCCGATCCAGCAGGCGGCCGATGCGGGCACCTTCGTTTATCACCGGGACAACTACGCACCAGCGGCGTTCTCGTCCGAGCCATACGACGGTGTCGAAGTCGGGGACCTGCCGGGCGCCCCGATGGTCGGGAGCGGTCTCCGAGCTAATGGCTGCCGTCCTTGGTCTGCGCCGGGCGGTAGTAGCGGATCGCCGCCCGCAGGGCGCGCTCCATCGAAGTCAGGTGGGGCTCATCAGCGGTTGCCACCATTTCGATCGAGACCACGTGATCCGGCAGGGTGTCCATCAGGGCCCCGGCCACCGCCCGGTGGTCGGTGCTGCCGTCGCCCAGGGGCACGAGGTCGGGCTCGCTGGCATGGACGTGGCCCACCAGTTCGGCGCTGGTCCGCAGCACCGCGGCCGGATCCTCGCCGTTGATCTGCATCGCCCCGGTGTCGAGCTGCATGCGGATGGCCGGGTGGTCCACCGCCCGAACCACTGAGGCGGTCTCGGCGGCGTCGGTCATGAAGTTCGCCCCGTAGCGGGGCGGGTTGGGCTCCAGGCAGACCGTGACCCCGTGCGACCCGGCTATCGCGCCCAGCCGGCGGAAGAACGAGACCGCGGTTTCCAAAACCCGGTCGTCGGGCACGCCGGCCCGGTCGCGGTTTTTGGGGGACCCGAAGACCAACCGGGTTGCCCCCAGGCCGGCGGCCACCCGGCAGATCGCATCGAGGTGCCCGAGCATCGCATCCTGCGAGTCCACCGGGCCGAACAGGTTCAGCCCGGCGGCGCCGAAGAGCAAAGACTGCATGCCGGTGACCTGGATCCCTCGCTGTTCCCACCAGCGGCGAACCCCAGAGATTTCGCCCGCCGCGGTGGTGTGCGGGTTGGTGAAGTACTTGCTGGGAGCCACGTCGATCGCGTCGACCTCGAAGCGGCCGAGCATGTCGGCCACTTCGGCGTCCTCGGCCGGGTCCCAGGCAATGTTCGAAAAAGCCAGCCTCATGCCCGGCTCCGGGGAGCGGCCGTCCTGGTAACCGGCTCGGACTGGACGTAGGCCCGGACCGCCTGGATGGTCTCCCGCTTGTCGTACTGATAGTCCCCCCGGCCGCCGAAGACCGCAGCATGTCTGGTCCGCATGTCGTAGGAGGCCGGCGGCTTGTCGAGATGCTGCTCGAAGGGCCGGCCGAAGCCCTCGGCCGAGATATCGGCGACGCTTACCGGCTCTGCCGTCAGATGAACCAGCTTCAGCCCGGCCCCCAGGGCGGTACGGAGGTCGAACCACAGGTTCACCATCGGGTAGAACTGGAACACCCCCCGGCTGTCGATCGCGTTCAGGTTGTTGTCGTTCAAAAAGTCGAAGATGACGTTCTTTCTAAGTCCCGGGCCAACCAGTCCGGCCAGCCGGGCGACGAGGTGATCCGGGAAGTTGTCCTGCACGAAACGCTCGAGCAGCCGCCGGTGAGTCCCGTAGGCGTGGAGCCCGGGGTCGTCGGCGGAGCTTTGTTCGTCGACGCCCGCGGGGTCGGAGAAAACGTCGACCGTGCTGGCCAGCACGAACATCCGGCAGGTGACCGTCTGCAGGCATGAGATCAGCCGGTCGATGTTGCGCCGGTCGGCATCGGGCTCCTGGTTGGCAACCCACTTCTGCGCCGGGGCGCCGGCACACACGACGAGGTCGAAGGAGCGACCTTTGATTTGCTCGATGTCGGTTGATCGGTAGAGCGAGTCGAAGGATCGCTGCCTCAAAAGTACCGAACCGACAAACCCCGTGTGTCCGATCAGGGCGTCGGCCATCCCGGCCTCCCGTCCAGCGAGAACGGCTCGTCCTCGAGCTTTTCGATCACGTCGTAGACGTTGTCTATCTTGCCTCCGAGAACTGAGTAGCAGCCGGGCAGCTCGGGGTATCTCTCGAACAGGATCGGGCGCCCATCGTCCCCTTCGTTCTTGCAGAGCACAGTCTTCACCTCGAATAGGGACTCAACGTAACCAGCCTCCGCTACCGGGGGCAGATAGCGACTGGCGTCGCGCACCATCCGGTCGGCGCGACTGGAGAGATGATATTCGTCCAGCTTGCGGTAGGGGTCCAGTCCGGTCCGGTCGGTCCAGCTCAGGTGAGGGGTGTACCGGACGTGGGAGAGGGTGTGCAGACCCCGGGCGGGGAACGGCATCAGGGAGAAGAAGAAGCCGTCCATCACGGTGACACCGACGTCCTGCAGCACCTCGGGCACCCTCATGAGGGCCATCTCGGTGATCTCGTGCTTCAGGCCGCTGGTGGTTCCGGGGAAGTCGCCGCCCAGCTGGTTCAGGCCGCTGTAGGCGCAGTTGAACACGTAGCGGCACCGGACCAGGTCCTCGGACCCGTCGGGGCCGGCTATGGCGACCGCCAGCGTGTCGTCGGCCCCCCGCAGGATCCTGGTGACCCGGGCCCCGGTCCTCACTGCCACCCCGTGGTGCCGCAACTCATCCGCCGCCAGCCGGGCGAGCTTGGAGGCGTCGAAGGCATGCTCTTCGACGAGGAAGACCTCCTCGACCAGGCGCGGTTCGAACAGATCACGCAGCGATGGCTCGGCCGGCTCGATCCTTGCCCCTATCTGAGCGCAGAAATGCTTGAACTGCCCCGCGGTCACCTTGGAATTGTTCCGGGCGATGGCGTAAACCTTGGTGAAGTCGCTCTTGGTTGCCTCCGGCCAGTCTCCGAGGAACCGGGGCAGGTTCACCCGGCTGCGGTAGGCGGTGGTGAAGCTTCGGGGGTAGTGGTACCCGTTGTGGACCCGGGCCTGGTTGTTGAACGAGGCGCGGCTGAGAAGCTGAGCCTCTCGTTCGACCAGAAGCACGTTGCGGAAACCCCGCCGGCCGGCCAGGTAGATCGCTATCGTCGTGCCGTAGAAACCTCCGCCGACGATTACGGCTTCAAGCGGCGCAGCCTCAGCCGGCATCGGGCACCCGCTGCGGCCGGGTACCGGGGTCGCGCAGCAGCGGGATCGACTCTTCGATGTTCAGTTTTTCTCGGGTGGTCATGCGGGCGCTGGTGAACTCTTGGCTGATGTGGTGCCTGGGCCCCTCTTTCGAGAGCACACCCATGTGCAGGATGTACTCACTCAGGACCAGCAGAACCAGGGAGATCAAAAAGAACATTCCCGACTGCTGGAGGGACAACGTCACCCAACCGGGTGCGACGTTGTCCTTCACGATTGCAACCCCGATCACGTAGACGGTGTAGATGAGGTTCGAAAAGGCGCCCAGCAGGGCGAGGGCAGTCACCAGGCGCATCGGCCCCCGGGTGGTCGACACGAGAAGGCGAACGCCTCGATCGATGCTTTCGCCGAACGGCCGGCGGCTGTCGGTCTTCGGCTCCGCCTCGTAGCTGAGGTTGACCCGGGCAAAACCGCCGGTCACCGGCAGGTGACGGTAGGTCATTGCGGGCTGCGAGTGCTGAAGGATGAAGTTCACGACCCTTCGGCTCAGTACCCGGTACTGAGGAGCCTCGGTCGCCAGATGTATGCCGTTGAACCACTTGTACAGCGTGTGAAAGACCCGGTGGCCCGCCCGGTAGAGCCGGCCCTGGGTGGATTTGAGCTCGTTGTTTGCGAAGACCACGTCAATGCCCCCCGCCGCCTTGTCCAGCATCGTGGGGAGGAAGCCGATGTCGTCGGTCGTCGGGTCGATCACGGCGACGAAGTCGCCCAGCGCGTTCTCCAGGCCGACCCACGAGGCGGTATCCAGCTCCACCTGCTTGGTAAGGACGTAGACCTGAAGGTTTGGGAGCCCGTCCTCGCCGGTGAGCTGCCGCAGCTTGGCGACGCTGTCGTCGTCCGAGGCGTTGTCGACCACCACGAGCTCGTAGTCGCTGACCGTGGAGGCGATGGTCCTGGTGGCGGCGGTGAGCATGGATTCCAGGTCGGCGGACTGGTTGCGCACCACGAAGACAACGGAGAGAAAGACTGGGAAAAATTCCATATTAAGCCCCTGCGATAAGTCCGCTGGGAAACAGTTCTGCAACGTCCGCGAACCTGGTCATTCTACCCGCCGAGCCCGAGCCCGATCAGGTGGCAGCCCGGTCGCCGGCCGCGAATGCGGCGGAAGAGAATCCGCAATGGTGCCTGCCCGAGCGTTTGGGCTGGCTCGAAAGTCCCCGTATCATGACTCTCGGCCGGCGAGCTGGGCGGTTCGTGACTAGAGACTCGAAGCTAGGGGAGCACGTGCACAGCTTCGATCCCGCAGTGGGCGAGGGGCCGGCGCCCCGACCGCAGGTTTCCCGCCTCCACCTGGCAATGCTGGTGCTCATTGCCCTGACCGGTCTGGCGCGCGGTCTGTTCTGGTCGGCCGCCACCGAGGTCTTCAGCCCGGTGGACGAGGCCCACCACTATGCCTATGTGGCGACCGTAGCCGAGGAACTGCGGATTCCGGTGATGGGCCGGGATCTGGTTCCACTGGAGGTGCTCGAGATCCGCAAGGAGTCGCCCACCCTCGGGGCGAGAACCCTGCCGAGGCGGGCGGATCTGGCAGACGGGTCCTGGGGCGCCGAGCTGGAGCAGTACGAAGCTCTGCAGCCGCCCCTCTACTATTTGGTTGCCGCTCCGGTATACCGGGCGGCGAATGGGCTCGGACCCGGCGTTACTGTTTTTGCGCTCCGGGCATTCACGGTGGTGCTTTCGATTCTGGCCGTTCCCCTGACCTGGGGACTCAGCCGCCGGATCTTTCCCGGTCATCCCGGCATCTGGCTGGCCGCTCCAGCACTGCTGGTCGTGGTAAACGGGTTCAACGCCAACCTGGCCACCGTCACCAACGATGCGCTGGTCCCGGTCATGGGAACCGCCCTCCTGCTCGCCGGCCTCCGGTTCTTCCACTCGCCGAGCCTGTCCCGAGCTGCGGCCCTGGGTGGCGTCGTGGGCCTGTCCATTCTGACCAAGCTGGTGCTGATCGCGATCATCCCGATGGTCGGGGTGCTCTTCATCCCGCTGCTTCGGCGAAGCCGCTACGGAATAGTGCCGGCGTTGCGGGCGGGGGCGGTTTGCGCCCTTGTGGCAGCGGCGGTCACGGCACCGTGGTTCGCCTGGAATATCGCCACCTACGAAGCGCCCACTGCCGCCGGGCATCACTACGAGATAATCGGGCCGTACCTGACGCAGTCCGAGTTCAGCCTGGGAACCCTTCGCAGCCACCTCCGGGATGCCCATGCCGCCCTTTGGAGGAGCGAGCTTCGGCCGTCGGGCGGTCCGACCTACGAGCTGGCTTGGGATATCGCCCTGCTGGCGGGAGTCGCCGTGGGCATCGCCGGGGTGGTGTTCGGCCTTCGGCGGCGCGAGATGGCCTGGGTGCTTTGGCTGAGCGTAGGGATTCCCTTGAGCTTTTTGATAAGTGAAGCCACCTTCTTCCTGCTATTCGACGGCCGGGGGCAGACGGTGGGCCGGTACCTGTACGGGGCACTGCCGGCGGCCTGCATCGTCCTTTGCGCCTGGCCCTTCGTGATGGCCGGGTCCAGGCTGGGCTGGACCGGGGTGGCAGCGGTAGCCGCGCTCGCCCTTTCGGCCGAGGTCCCGGTCACCCGGCACTACATAAGCTCGGCGTACACCGGCGGAATCCTGGTCTCCGGCGAGTTACCGGTGGTGGACCAGTCGTTGAACCAGGGATCCACGACAACTTCAGCGATGCAGGCGGACCCGCCGTGCCCGGTGACGACGGTGGGCATCGCTCTGGCGGGAGAACCGCCGCTCGCCCTGCAGCTGATCACCCCCCGGGGGACGCACGAGGCCGTTAGGACCCAGACCGCGGGGTTCGACCTGTTGCTGCAGGGCGGAGCCCCGCAATTGACCCTCTACCGGCCGCCGGAACCATTGACCGAAGCATTCTCCATCTCGTCCAACGAGCCGCTCGAGGTGTATGCCGCCGCTTCCCTCCAACCGGGCGCCCCGCAGTTCGCCGACCAATCCGGCTCTCCGGTCATACGCCTTTACTGCCAGGTCCGCGACGCCGCGTCGACCAGGTTCGACCAGACCTACCCCCCTCTGCATCCGGTGCCCATGAGCCTGCGATCGGCGCTGGCGTGGCCGGCCCTTTGGAGGACCGCCGGGCTGCTGGCGCTGCTTGCTGCCCTTGCCGCCGGGCCGGCGAGCAGACTGAGAAGGGTGTGGCCGAAGGACCGGGACCGCTAGGGCAGGGAGTCCTGGGAGCGCCGCTGCTGGCGTTTCGATAGCCACCACCGAGCCTCCGACGCGAGGACTGTCACGGCGAGCAGGCCACCGGCCGCCGCCCAGAATCGCCCCCATAGAACCGTCGTCCGGTACGAGATGGCGTCCCAGTGAAAAGGCTCAAAACGTTGACGGAACCTGGTTTCGTGGCCGTCGCCGGTCCGGCACTGGATCTGCGCCATGGGAAGCCGGCCGTCGGTTTCGTCGATGAACCGGACCCGTCCGGTGCCGCGCTCGGCGCCGCCGACGGCGAGCGGCTGGTCGAACCGCACGTCGAACTGCCGGGCGTGGGGCTCGTCGAGGTGGTACAAGACGATGCCCTCCCTCTCTCCCAGCAGGGTCGCCGTCTGGAGCCGATCTCCGGCAGCGACCGCAAGCTGCTCCGGTGGTTCGCCGTGGATGCCCAGTCCGAGCCACACCACGGGACAGTCGGATTGCACCGTAACCCCGGCGGCGGCCACGAACCCGTCGTTGAAGGGCTGCTCCCATACCGGGGCCAGCCCTTCCTCCCACACATGCTCCAGGTAGACCGAATGGACGTATCGCCTGATCTCACCTTGCTCCATCCAAAGGGCGGCCCCCACCACCAGCCCGAGCAGGACCGGTCCGGCGGGGCGGGCGAAGCCCAGCAGGATTCCCGCAGCGACGAACACCAGGAGCGGGATCACCGCCGGGTAGCTGTGCCGGCCGACGACCGTGCTGGTGTAGGCGACGTAGACGATAGTCACCATCGACGCCAGCGTGACCGGCCAGCAAAGGGCCAGCCAGGACAGACGGGCGGCGAGGTCCCGGCGACGGGAGCGGACCAGCATCAGCAGCGTCCCGGCGGCGGCGACGCACATTGCCAGCAGGAAGACCCGCCCGTAGTGGCCTTCGGCCGTGGGGCTGAAGCGCTCGAATTGCCACAGCCCTCCCCGGGCATGCCTGACGTGGCTCCAGATGCCTTCCAGGTTCAGCGGATAGGAGATCTGCAGGGGAGCAATGAGGCGGGCGGTTTCCTCGGAAGCTCCGTTCAGCCTCCCGTAGGCGAAAAGGTTCCACAGGAACCACAGCGAGGCGATCGCGCCGGCGACTGCGCCGGTAAGGGCGCCCCACCTCAAGCGCCACCACAATGAAGCGCCCCCGGCGGAAGGCAGGAGAACCAGGGCCAGGGCCAGGACCGGGATAAGGGCCACCGCATTGAGCTTGGCGAGCATCGCCATGCCGATCACCAGCCCGCACCAGCCGGCGCTCCGCCAGCGCGGCTCCCGCATGCTCCGGGCGATGGCGAGCGCCGAGGCGGCGCCCAGCGGCATGACCAGCGCATCGTTGGTCACCGATGCCAGGTTGGCATTCAGGCCCTGCAGCAGGGCCGGCACCAGGGCCGAGAAGGCCCAGACCTGCGGGTGTTCCGGGAACAGCTCGCGGGCGAGCATCCAGGCCAGCGGAATCGCGGCAAGTGCCAGCAGAACTGAGGCAATCCGAACGGCGTAGAGCGACCCGATGATTCCCCAGGGCCGGCCGGCGTGGTAGGCGGGAGCGACCACCAGGTAGTACAGCGGGGGTTGGACCCCCTCGTACTGGAAGGCGGCCGCTCCCCATTGTTCGGGGCGCCCGGGATCCAGGGGGTGCCGGCGGTACCCGAAGGTGGGGGACTCCCGCATGATCTCCAGGGTGGGCTGCTTGAGAACCTCGGTCCCCACCTGGGGGATGCCCCGGCCGGTAGCAATGGACTCGACATAGGCAAAGTGATAGATCTCGTCAACCGGATTGGGGACCTCGGTCACCGCCACCCAGAACAGGCCCCGCAACAGGGCAACCACCCCGATGATGCCCAGAAGCCACCGGCCGGATGGGCCGTCCAGGCCCCTGGGGCGGCCCGGCGCTGAGGAAGGCCCGGACTCCCGGCTCACCGGGTACCCGGTCGACGGTGGTGTGGCCGCTGAGGCGATGTCGAAGTCTGGTGCCCGGTCACGGGTCGATCATAGTCAGCCCGAAAATTTCGGCGCGTCCCAGGTTCATGGCATAAGGTTTTGCCATGCCCGTAGATATTTCTGTAGTAGTGCTCAACTACAACGGCAAGCAGTTCATCGACGACTGCCTGCGTTCCCTGGCGGAGCAAACCTATGATGCCGACCGGTTCGAGGTCGTCTTCGTCGACAACGGATCGTCCGACGACTCGGTTGCCCACGTCAAGACGAACTGGCCCAAAGCCCGGGTGCTCCAGCTGACCAGCAACCTCGGTTTCGCCGGAGGCATCAACGCAGGCGTCAAGTTTTCCAAGGGCGTTTACGTGGCTTTGATCAACAACGACGCCCGAGCCCACCCCGACTGGTTGAAGCAGGGTATTGCCGGGTTCCAGAAGTCGCAGGACGTGGCCATGGTGGGATCCAAGATCCTCACCCTGGACGGCAAGACCATCGACTACGCCGGAGGCGCCCTTTCGTTTTACGGCCACGGCTTCAAGGTGGGGGTCAACGAGCCGGACGAGGGTCAGTACGACCGGCCGGGCGAGACACTGTTCGCCTCGGGCTGCGCGCTGTTCATCCCCCGTGATCTGTTCCTGGAGGTCGGCGGCTTCGATGAGGACTATTTCGCCTTCTTCGAGGACGTGGACCTGGGATGGCGTCTGTGGCTGATGGGTC
>Ga0247713_1000165_pt1 | contig 46513 bp, 50 predicted proteins | sample 21E_NmetaG_FD_189936 | JGI IMG/M metagenome (GOLD analysis project Ga0247713, IMG submission 189936) | Soil microbial communities from hillslope of Landscape Evolution Observatory, University of Arizona, Oracle, AZ, United States - 2-1-E_N | ecosystem: Engineered > Artificial ecosystem >...
GTTAAGCACGCCGCCAGCGTTCGTCCTGAGCCAGGATCAAACTCTCCATCGAGACCTCGAACCGACCGACCCTGCATTTCGACAGGTCTACTTCGATCAGCCCAAAATCGGAGAGTCGGCTTACGAGTTCACTGAACTCGCTCGCCAACTGGCACAGAAACAGACTGACTTGTTGTCCGTTTGTTTCAGTGCAATACATATGCGACCCCATGCGAAGGGGGTCGCCCGCACTGGCTTCTAGCTCTCTGTTCCGTTTTCAAGGAGCGCTTGCGGGGCACACGTCCGTGGACGTTGGTGCCCTTCTGCTGTAGCAGTCGCTCCGGCGCTGCCGGGGGCGACCTCTCTGCAACGTCTGGCACCCGGTCGGTATTCCTGCCGACTTAGGCGCTAGGCGCAAGAGGAGAACTTATCACCTCTTGGCCCGTCCGGCAACCCCGCCCTCTCGGAGCGGGCTCACCCGACGTGCAGTACATGGTAGCTCCGCTTCCCCCGTTTGAGGACCAAAAATCCTCCCGCCAGCACATCGTCGGGGCCCAGCCGGCGGTCGAGATCGGTCGCCCGCTCCCCGTTCACGGACACCCCGCCCTGGGTGATGGCCTGGCGAGCCGCCGACTTCGACGCCACCAACCCGGTCTCGGCCAGGAGGTCCACGAGGGGCACGCCGGCGGCCAGCCGCTCAGCCCCCAGCCGGCTCGACGGGGCGTCGGCGAAGACCTGGGCCAGCGCGCCCTCGTCGAGATCGCGCAGGCCACCCCCGAACAGCGCCGCCGCCGCTTGGGCGGCAGCGACAGCGGCGGGTTCGCCGTGGATCAGGGCCGTGACTTGGTAGGCCAGCGTGCGTTGGGCGGTTCTGCCGGCGGCGTCACCGCCTGACGCGTTCTCGATGGCCACCTGGTCCAGGAAGGTGAACATCCGCAGGTAGCGGTCGACGTCGCGGTCGTCGGCATTCAGCCAGAACTGGAAGAACTCGTACGGGCTGGTGCGGGCCTCGTCGAGCCAGATGTTGCCGGCCTCGCTCTTGCCGAACTTGGTGCCGTCGGCCTTGGTGACGAGAGGCCACGTGAGCCCGTAGGCCTCGGTGCCCCGAACCCGCCGGATGAGGTCGATGCCGGCGGTGATGTTGCCCCACTGGTCGCTGCCGCCGATCTGGAACCGGCACCCCTCGGTGTCGAAGAGGTGGAGGTAGTCGTAGGCCTGCAGGAGCATGTAGCTGAACTCGGTGAAGGAGATGCCCACGCCGGCCTCGGCGAAGCGGGCCTTGACCGACTCTTTGGCCAGCATGGCGTTGACGGTGAAGTGCTTGCCGACGTCGCGCAGGAAGTCGAGGAGGGGCAGCGGCGCCAGCCAGTCGGTGTTGTCCACCAGCACGGCGCCGGCCGGCCCGGGGGTGAAGTCCAGCAGCCGCTCGAGCTGGGCCCGGATGCCGGCGGTGTTGCCCGCGATCTGCTCGGGCGACAGCAGGGGGCGCTCGGCCCGCTTGCCGCTGGGGTCGCCGATCCTCGTGGTGCCGGCGCCGAGCAGGACGACGGGCCGGTGCCCGTGGGACTGGAACCGGCGCAGGACGAGCACGCCGACGAGGCTGCCGACGTGCAGGCTGTCGGCCGTCACGTCGATGCCGTGGTAGACGGTGAACCGCTCGCCGGACAGCTTGTCGGCGAGGGCGTCGTCGGTGACCTGGTGGACCAGGCCCCGCCACTGCAGCTCGTCGAAGATGTCCCCGGGCACTGGCGGACCGTACCCGAGCAGGGGTCAGCGGTGGCGCGAGATTCCGACCGCGCCGTCCACGTAGAACCGCCAAGGGACCTCCGTGGCCACCGATAGGCCCACCCGCCCGCTCACCGCCGGCGCCGGCGGCGGGGGTGTGCCGTCGTCGACCACGGCCACGCCACGGTCGCCGGTGACGAGGTCGGCACCGTCGAAGCTGCGGTCCAGGCCCAGTGCCTGGCACAGCTTGCCCGGGCCGCTGCACAGGTCACGGTCCCGGCGGGCGGCGGGGCCCCGGGCGGCCCGCATCTCCTCCAGGCCCGCCACCGGGGTCAGGCCCCGGAGGAGCACGGCAGAGGCCTCGCCGTCGGGACCGCACACCACGTTGGCGCAGAAGTGCATGCCGTAGCTGAAGTACACGTACAGGTGCCCCGGTGGGCCGAACATGGTGGCGTTGCGGACCGTCCGGCCCCGGAAGGCGTGGCTGGCGGGGTCGGCCGCGCCGGCGTAGGCCTCCACCTCCACGATCCGCCCCGCCCGGTTGCCGTGGACGAGCACCTTGTTGAGCAGCAGGGGCGCCAGGTCCCAGCTGTCGGCGCCGTAGAACTCCCGGGGCAGGCGCTCGCTCAGCGGGGGTGGATGCGGATGTTGCCGGCGCTGGTCGAGGCCATGATCGACCGGCTCCCGCCCTCGTTCTGCTCGACGGTGACGTCGACCTTGCCGGCGCCGGCCTCGGGGGCCACCCGGTAGCCGCCGGCGGCGGTGGGGAGGCCGACGTCGATGTTGCCGGCGCCGGTCTTCAGCCCCAACCGGCCGGGCGGCTCGGCCATCGACAGGCGGATGCGGCCGGCGTCGGTGGTGGCGTCGAGGAACTGGGCCACGACGTCGACCCCCTCGACGTTGCCGGCGGAGGTGTCGACCTTCACCGGGCCCGTGGTCCGGGTGAGCCGGACGTTGCCTGCGCCGGCGTCGACGTCGACGGTGCCGGTCATGCCCGTGACCGAGACCGAGCCGCGCTCGGTGCGGATGCGCACGGGCACGCCCGCCGGCACCTCCACCCGGTAGTCGACCGCACAGCCGGCGGCGATCGGGCCGTCGCACTCGGCCTCGATGCGCAGCACCCCTCCGGCGAGTGACTCCCGCGCCGCCGGTGCGCCCACCAGGTACCGGCGGGTCCGGGTGATCCTCGCCTCCTCCCCGGTGCCGGGCACGACCTCCACCTTGCCGACCTCCACGTCGATTTCGAGGCTGCGGACCGGCCCGGGCTGGGCCAGCGTCGTGCGGTCCTTCTCGGGGAAGAAGAGCACGAGGACGGCGACCACCATCCCGGCCGTCCCGACCAGGGCGATGAGGACGACCAGCAGCCGGCGGTTCACCCCGACAGCCTGTCGCGGTCCTCGCCCACCCGCTCCTGGAATTGCGCCAGCTGACGCGACACCGGCGCCGGCCCCGCCCCACCGGCGGTCGTCCGCCGGCGCACGGCGGCGCCCGGTTCCAGCAGGGCGGCCGCCTCCGGTCCCAGTTGGGGGTGGGCGGCGACCGCCTCGGCCAGGGGCGTTCCGGCGAGGGACTGCCGCACCAGGCCGGCGACGACGTGGTGGGCGTCGCGGAAGGGCATGCCCCCGGCGACCAGCCACTCGGCCAGGTCGACGGCGGCCGCCTCGGGGGCGTCGGCGGCAGCCGCCATGCGGGCCGAGTCGAACTCTGCGGTGGCCAGGAGGCCGGCCAGGGCGGCGAGGGCCAGGTTCACCTGCTCGACGGCGTCGAACAGCGGCTCCTTGTCCTCCTGGAGGTCCCGGTTGTAGGCCAGGGGCAGGCCCTTCAGGGTGACCAGCATCCCGGTGAGGTGGCCGATCAGGCGGCCGCTCTTGCCCCGGGCCAGCTCGGCCACGTCGGGGTTCTTCTTCTGGGGCAGCATCGAGCTGCCGGTGGCCCAGGCGTCGGCCAGGCGCACGAACCCGAACTCGGCGCTCGACCACAGGACCACTTCCTCACCGATGCGGGATAGGTGGACGCCGAGCAGGGCGAGGTCGAAGAGGGCCTCGGCCACGAAGTCGCGGTCGCTCACCGCGTCGAGGGAGTTCTCGAAGGCGCCGGCGAAGCCCAGGTCGGCGGCGGTGGCCACCGGGTCCAGCGGCAGCGACGAGCCGGCCAGGGCGCCGGCGCCGAGGGGCGACACGTCGAGGCGCCGGCGGGTGTCGACCAGGCGGTCGACGTCGCGGGCCAGGGCCCAGCCGTGGGCCAGCAGGTGGTGCGCCAGGAGCACCGGCTGGGCCCGCTGCAGGTGGGTGTAGCCCGGAAGGTACGTCTCGCCGGCGGCTTCGGCCCGGTCCAGCAACACCTGCTGGAGCATGATCACCCGGGACGCCACGCCGGCCAGCTCCCGCTTGGCCCACAGCCGCAGGTCGGTGGCCACCTGGTCGTTGCGGCTCCGGCCCGTGTGCAGCCGCCCGCCGGCCGGGCCGGCCAGCTCGGTGACCCGGCGCTCGACGGCGGTGTGCACGTCCTCGTCGGTGGCGGAGAACGCGAAGGTGCCCGAGGACAGCTCCTCGCCGACGGTGTCCAGCGCGGCCAGCACCGCGCCGGCGTCGTCCTCGGACAGGATCCCGGCCCGGGCCAGCCCCCGCACGTGGGCCCGGGAGCCGGCGACGTCGTCGGCGGCCAGCCGGCGGTCGACGTCGAGGCTGGCGGTGAACGCCCACAGCTCCTCCGCCGGCCCCCCTTCGAGGCGACCGGCCCAGAGCGTCACCCGCCCCCCACCGTTCTGGTTGCACTTCCCCGCGTGTATGACGGGTAGGTGCAACCAGTTCGGGGCGCGGTCACGGACGGGCCTGGCGGCTGGCCCACGTCTGCACCCCGAGGCTCCACAGGCGGACGAAGCCGGCGGCGTCCTCGTGGTTGAAGCTGTCGGCGGCGTCGTAGGTGGCCAGGCCGTAGTCGTACAGGCCGACCTCGCTGCGCCGGCCCGCCACCGTGCACCTTCCCGGCTCGCACCGCAGTCGGACCTCGCCGGTCACGTACTTCTGGGTCTCGTTGACGAAGGCGTCGAGGGCGGCCTTCAGCGGCGAGTGCCACATGCCGTCGTAGACCAGCTCCGCCCAGCGGGGCTCCAGGCGGTACTTCTCGTGGAGGACGTCGCGCTCCAGCGTCAACCCCTCGAGATCCTGGTGGGCCAGGATCAGGGCCAGGGCACCCGGGCACTCGTAGACCTCGCGGCTCTTGATGCCCACCCGCCGGCTCTCGACCATGTCGACCCGGCCCCAGCCGTAGGAACCGACGATGTCGCCCACGTGGACCACCAGCTCGGCCAGCCCCATGGCCTTGCCGTCGACCGAGACCGGCACGCCGGCGTCGAACCCGATGACCACCTCCACCGGCTCGGTGGCGGTCGGTCGGGTTAGCGTGAAGACGTCCTCCGGCGGCGACTCCCACGGATCCTCGAGCACGCCGCACTCGATGGCCTTGCCCCACAGGTTCTCATCGATCGAGTACGGGCTGGCCTTGGTGACGTTCACCGGGATGTTGTGGCGCTCGGCGTACTCGATCGAGTCCTCCCGGGTCAGGCCCCAGGTGCGGACCGGCGCCAGCACTTCGAGGTCGGGCGCGAGGGCCCGGGTCGACACCTCGAAGCGGACCTGGTCGTTGCCCTTGCCCGTGCAGCCGTGGGCCACCCCGTCGGCGCCGAACCTCCGCGCCGCGTCCACCATGTGCTCCACGATGATCGGCCGGGACAGGGAGGAGACGAGCGGGTACCGCCCCTCGTACAGGGCGTTGGCCTTGAGCGCCGGCACCACGTACTCGTCCGCGTACTGCTCGACGCAGTCGACGACGACCACCTCGGCGGCACCGGCGGCCAGCGCCCGGGTGCGGATGAGGTCGAAGTCACCTCCCTGGCCGACGTCGACGGCCACCGCCACCACGTCGACGCCCCACTCCTCGGCCATCCACCGCACCGCCACGGACGTGTCCAGCCCGCCGCTGTAGGCGAGCACGACTTTCTTTGCCATCTTCAGGATCCTCTCTAGAGCCCGGCCAAGTCCGACAACCGCCGGGCGACCGCTTCTCCGCCCACCCGTTCACTGCAGACCACCAGCACGGTGTCGTCGCCGGCCACGCTCCCCAGCACGTCGGCCAGGCCGGCCCGGTCTATCGCCGAGCCCACCACGTGGGCCGAGCCGGGGGGCGTCCGCAGCACCACGAGGTTGGCGGAGTGCGCCACCTCCACCAGCCAGTCGCCCAGCACCCGCTTGAGCTGGCTCTCGGGCGCCACCCGGTCCTTGGGCAGCTCGGGAATGGCGTAGACGGTCTCCCCGCCGGCCATGCGGACCTTTACCGCCCCCAGTTCCTCCAGGTCGCGCGACACCGTCACCTGGCTGGCGACCACGCCGTCGGCGGCCAGGAGCTCGACCAGCTGGTCCTGGCTGCTCACCGCGTGCTCCTCCAGCATGCGGGCCACCCGGTGCTGCCTCTGCGGTTTGGCGAGCCTCACGGCTGGCTCCAGTCCTCGTCGGGCGCCGCCTCCCGGGCGGCGCGTGCCAGCCTCACCCGGCCACCGTTGCGAGTGTGGGTACTTCGGGGCGGTATGTCATCGCGAAGTGCCCAGACCGGTGGTGAGCAGCCACCAGAGCAGGCCCCGCTGGGCGTGCATCCGGTTGGTCGCCTGCTGCCACACCGCGCTCTGCGGGCCTTCCAGCACCGACGTGGCAACCTCCTCGCCCCGGTGGGCGGGCAGGCAGTGCAGGAAGACGGCCTCGGCGCCGGCGTGGGCCATCAGGGCGTCGTCGACGGTGAAGCCGGCGAAGTCGGCCCGGCGCCGCGCCGCATCCTCCTCCTGGCCCATCGACGCCCACACGTCGGTGTAGACGGCGTCGGCGCCGGCCACCGCCTCGGCGGGGTCGTGGGTCAGCGTGCTCCGGCCGTCGGCCGGCGGCTCGTAACCCGCCGGCGTGGCCACCCGCATCTCCATGCCGGCGACGGCGGCGGCAGCCATGATCGACCGGCACACGTTGTTCCCGTCGCCGACGTAGGCCAGGCTGCGGCCGGCCAGCGCGCCGAACCGCTGGCGGATGGTCAACAGGTCGGCCAGGGCCTGGACGGGGTGGGCGTCGTCGGACAGCAGGTTGACGACCGGGACGGTGGCGACGGTGGTCATCCGCTCCAGCTTGCTGTGCTCGAAGACCCGCGCCCCGATGAGGGCGCACATGCCCGAGTAGATGCGGGCCAGGTCCTCCGCCGTCTCCCGGGTGTCGATGCCGACTTCTTCGTTGCGCAGGCTGATCGGGTGGCCGCCGAGCTGGGTGACGGCCATCTCCATCGACACCCGGGTCCGGTTCGACGGCTTCTCGAACAGCAGGGCCGCGCCCCGGCCGGCGAACACCGCCGGCGGGTCGGCCCGCTCGGCCAGGTCGAGGACGGCCGTCAGCTCGTCTGCGGACAGGTCGTCGACCTCCAAGAAGTGCCTCACGAGAGGATCTCCTCGAGCACGGCGAGCGCCTCGTCGATCTCGTCGTCGGTGACCAGCAGCGACGGCGCCAGCCGGATGGCGGTGGGCGTCACCGCGTTGATCACGAGACCGGCGGCAAGGGCGGCGCCGGCGACGTCCTTGGCCGGACGGTCGACGAGCTCGGCGGCGAGCAGCAGGCCCCGACCCCGCACCGACGCCACGCCGGGCAGCGCGGTCAGGCCCTCGGTCAGCCGGGCGCCGGCCCGCCGTGCCCGGGCGGGCACGTCCTCGGCCTCCATCACGGCCAGGGTGGCCCGGGCCGCGGCCGCGGCCAGGGGCTGTCCGCCGAAGGTCGTGCCGTGATCGCCGGGCACGAAGGCGGCTGCAACCTCGTCCCGGGCCCAGCAGGCGCCGATGGGCATGCCGTTGCCCAGGGCCTTGGCCAGAGTCACGACGTCGGGCCGCACGCCCTCGTGCTGGAAGCCGAACCACTCCCCGGTGCGCCCGAGGCCGGTCTGGACCTCGTCGAGCATCAGGAGGACGTCGCGCTCGTCGCACAGCCGGCGCACCTCGCCCAGCCAGCCCTTGGGCGCCACGTTGACGCCGCCCTCGCCCTGGACGGGCTCCACCAGCACGGCGGCGACGACCTTGGGGTCGACGGCGGCGTCCATGGCGTCGATGTCGCCCAGGGCCACGTGGCGGAAGCCCTCGGGCAGGGGCTGGAACGGCTCGTGCTTGGCCGGCTGGCCGGTGGCGGCCAGGGCGGCGAGCGTCCGTCCGTGGAAGGAGCCGTAGGTGCCGACGACCGCATAGCGACCGGGGCCGGCCCACTTCCGGGCCAGCTTGATGGCGCACTCGTTGGCCTCGGCGCCGGAGTTGGCGAAGAAGATCTTCCCCCCGCCACCCAGCAGCCGATCCAGCGTCTCGGCCACCTCGGGCCCGACCGTCGTCCCGAACAGGTTGCAGACGTGCCAGAGGGTGCGGGCCTGGTCGGCCACGGCGCCGGCCACCGCGGGGTGGGCGTGGCCCAACGACGTCACCGCCAGCCCGCCCAGGAAGTCGAGGTACGCCTTGCCGTCGACGTCCCACAGCCGGCTGCCCTCCCCCCGCACGAACGTCACCGGCTGAGGCGGGTAGTTGTCCATGAGGAAGCTCATGCCGTGACCATGGTCCCGATGCCGTCGCGGGTGAACATCTCCAGCAGCAGAGCGTGGGGCACCCGCCCGTCCAGGATGTGGGCGTGGGCGACGCCCTTGCGCACCGCCCGGGTGCAGGAGGTGATCTTGGGGATCATCCCCCCGGTGAGGACGCCCTCCTCGATCAGCTTGTCGAGCTCGTCGGCCGAGGCGGTGGTGATGAGGCTCCCCGGGTCGGCCATCTCTCGCAGGACACCGATGACGTCGGTCAGGTACACCAGCTTCTCCGCCTGCACCGCCTCGGCCACCGCGCCCGCGGCGGTGTCGGCGTTGATGTTGTACGCCTGCCCCTCCATGTCGGTGCCGATGGTGGCGACGACGGGGATGAGCTCCTCGGCCAGCAGCCGGTCGAGGATGCCGGGGTTCACCGAGTCGACGTTGCCGACGTAGCCGAGGTCGGGGTGGCGGGCAGAGGCGGTGATCAGGCCGGCATCCTCGCCGGAGAGCCCCACGGCCAGCGGCCCGTGCACGTTGATGGACGAGACGATGTCGCGGTTGACCTTGCCCACCAGCACCATGCGGGCCACGTCGAGGGTTTCGGCGTCGGTGACCCGCAGGCCGTCACGGAACTCGGGCTCCATCCCCAGCCGCTTCATCAGGCTGCCGATCTGGGGGCCGCCGCCGTGGACCACGACCGGCTTCATGCCCACCGACCGCATCAACACCACGTCCTGGGCGAACAGGCCCGACAGCTCGGGGTCGGTCATGGCCGCGCCGCCGTACTTGACGACGACGACCTTGCCCCGGAACCGCTGGATGTACGGCAGGGCCTCGAGGAGGACCTCGGCCTTGGAGGTCACGACGTCCTCATGTTCTCGGCGATGTACTCAGGCGACAGGTCGGTGAAGGTCATCACCGCACCGGCGTCGCCCAGGCCGAGGTCACAGGTGATCTCGACGTCGTGCTGCTGGAGGAGCTTGCCCTCGTAGTCGACGGCCACGCCGGCTCGGCACACCACCACGCCGTCGTAGGCGATGGCGACCTTGTCGATGTCGAAGGCGGCGCCGGCGCTGCCCAGCTCGCTGACGATACGGCCCCAATAGGGGTCGGCACCGTGGAGCGAGCACTGGACCAGCTGGCTCTCGGCCACCTTGCGGGCGGCCCGCCGGGCGTCGTCGACCGACGCCGCCCCGACGACTCGCACCCGGGCCCGCTTGGTGGCGCCCTCGGCGCCGTCGGCCATCAGGGTGGCCAGATCGGCGCACACATCGGACATGGCGCCGGCCAGGGCAGTCCGGGGGCCGGCGCCGCCGGCGGCGAAGGCGATCACCGTGTCGTTGGTGGAGGTGGCCCCGTCGACGGACAGCTCGTTGAACGAACCGGACACCGCCACTTGCAGGAATTCCCGCAGCTGGGCCGGCGTGGCCTCGGCGTCGGTGGCCAGGACGGCCAGCATGGTGGCCATGTCGGGGGCCAGCATGGCCGCGCCCTTGGCGATCCCCCGCACGACGAAGCCGTCACCGCGATGCACGACGTCCTTGGGGCTGATGTCGGTGGTCATCATGGCCAGGGCCGCTTCGGGGAAACCACCGGCGTCACGGGCGCCGAGCAGCGGTGCGATGCCCGACTCCACCGCCGCCAGCGGCAGGGGGATGCCGATGAGCCCGGTCGAGCAGACGAGGACCTCCTCGGGCCGGCAGCCCAGGCCCTCGGCCACCAGCTCGCACATCCGCTCGCCGTGGGCCCGCCCGGCGGCGCCGGTGGCGGCGTTGGCGTTCCCGCTGTTGATGATGACCGCGGCGGCGTAGCCCCCGGTGGCCTCCAGGTGGGCCCGGCTGACCTGTACCGGGGCTGCGGCGGCCAGGTTCGACGTGAACACGCCGGCCGCCGGCACCGGCCGCCCGTCGACCGTGGCCACCAGGGCCAGATCCGGCGCCCCGCTCTCCTTGATGCCACAGGCCACGCCTGAGGCCACGAAACCGGCGACGGTCACGGGTACACCCCGATCGAGGAGAGGCCGGCGGTCTCGTCGAGGCCCAGCATGATGTTGGCGCACTGGACCGCCTGCCCCGACGCCCCCTTGACCAGATTGTCGAGGGCGGCAAGCACGAGGACGAACCCCGTGCGCTCGTCGTAGCGGGCGGTGATGTGGACCGAGTTCGACCCCCACGTCGCCTTGGTCGACGGCAACACCGGCGACACGAACACGAACGGCTCCTCCTCGTAGGCGGCGGCCAGGATGGCCAGCACGTCGCCCGGGGCCGCCCCACCGGAGGGCCGCGCGTAACAGGTGGCCAGAATGCCCCTGGTCATCGGGGCCAGGTGGGGGGTGAAGAGGATCGTGGCGCCCACCGACTGCTCCATCTCGGGCGTGTGCCGGTGGTCCAGCAGGCCGTAGGCGGTGAAGTCCTCGTTGGCCGTACCGAAGTGGGTCCCGTGCTTGAGGGCCCGGCCGGCGCCGGACACCCCGCTGGCCGCGTCGACGATCACCCCGGCGGTGTCGATGGCGCCGGCCTCCGTCAGCGGGGCGAGGGCCAGGGCCGCGGCCGTGGGGTAGCAGCCGGCCGACGCCACGGCGTCGACCTTGGCGATGTGGTCGCGGTGCAGCTCGGGCAGCCCGTAGGAGAACCGCTCGATCAGTTCGGGGGCGACGTGGGCCTCCCCGTACCAGCGCTCGTACACGGCGGGGTCGAGAAGGCGGAAGTCGGCGCCGAGGTCGACCACCTTCACGCCGGCGTCGAGCAGCCCGGGCACCAGCCGCTGGGATGCGCCGTGGGGCAGGGCGAGGAACACGAGGTCCACGGCGGCGGCCATGGCCGGGTCGAACGCCTCGAACGCCAGGCCCGGATAGGCGGCGGCCAAGCTCGGATAGAGGCTTCCGACTAGTGTCCCGACCTGGGTGTCGCCCGTCGCCCACGCCACATCCAGGTCGGGATGGGAGTGGCACAGGCGCAGGAGCTCGGCCCCCGCATACCCCGACGCTCCGACGACCCCGACTCGAACCACGGGACTGAGAATACACAATGATGAATAATCATTCAAAGCGTTTCGGGATGGTGCTCCTCGCGGCGGCGCTCTTCGCCGGCGCCTGTGGCGGGGGCTCCGACGATGAGGGCGGGGCGGCGAACAAGGGCGAATGGGAGCAGGAGTACGGCGCCATCGTCAAGGCGGTGAGCGACGACATCGACCGCTCGGTGCAGGCGCTCAACGCCGGCCAGCGCCCGGTGGTCCTCCAGGAGTGCACCCAGCTCCAGGAGGACCTGGCCGAAGCCCGCAAGGCGGTGCCGGTGCCCGACAGCAGGGTCGACGCCGCCCTGCGCGACGCCCTCGACGCCACCGGCACCGCGGTCAACACCTGTGTGGAGGGTGCCCGCATCGCCAGCGACGCCCGCAAGATCGAGGAAGCGCAGGCCCAGATGAAGACGGCCCGGGAGAAGTACAGCGCGGCGCAGGACGCCATCGCCGCCTGGGACTGAGGTCAGCCCCTGAGGCGGGCGGGGTGGGCCGAGGTCACCGCGTCGATGCAGCGCCGGCGCAGGTCGGTGAGCTCCTCCTCGCCCAGGGTGTGGTCCAGGGCGGAGAAGCGCAGCCGCCAGGCCAGGCTGCGGGCGCCTTCGAGCTGGGGGCCCCGGAAGACGTCGAACAGCTGGATCCGCTCGAGGTAGTCGCCGGCGGCGCGGGCGAGGGTGCGCTCGACGTCGGCAGCGGGAACGGGCTCGTCGACCACGAAAGCCAGGTCGACGTCGGCCGACGGGAAGCGGCTCACCGGCCGGTACATGAACTCCTGCCGGGGCGCCGCCAGCAGCGCTCCCAGGTCCACCTCGATCCACCCCACCCGCCCGTCGATGCCGTGGCCGGCGAGGACTCGGGGGTCGACCTCCCCGACCGCACCGACGGACTGCCCCGAGACCAGCGCCTGTGCGCTGCGAGTGGGATGCAGGCCCGGCACCGCCGCGCTCTGGAGGGACGGGTCGAGCAGGCGTAGGCCGGCGGCGAGGAGGTTCCAGATCCGAACCGCATCGGTGGCGTCGCGCTGGGCGAGGGAGACGGCGAGGTGCTCGGGTTCGGCGGGGAGGTGCTCGCCGTCGAAGGGCTGCAGGAAGACGTGGCCGATCTCGAACAGGGCGACGTCGGGCCGGCGGTGGCCGGCGTTGGCGGCGACGGCCCGCAGCAGCCCGGGGAGCAGCGACGGGCGCAGGATGGACTCCTCGGCGGCGAGAGGGTTCTCGACCTCCACCGCGTCGGGCGCCAGCCCGGCCCGCGCCAGGTCCTCGGGGGCCAGGAACGACGTGGCCCAGGCCTCGGAGAGACCGGCGCCGACGAGGACCTCCCGGACCAGCCGGCGGTCGCGCTGGTAGGGCGACAGCCCGCCGGCGCGGGTGATCGGTGGCATGGTCCGGGCGATGGAGGTGTAGCCGTGGTGGCGGGCCACCTCCTCGACCACGTCGATCTCCCGCTCGCAGTCCGGCCGCCACGACGGGATGTCGACCCGGAAGTCGCCGTCGCCCGTGGGCGTGCAGCCGAAGCCGATGGGCTGCAGGTAGCCGGAGACCTCGCCCGGCGACAGCTCGGTGCCGAGGATGGCATTCACCCGGCTGGTGCGGACCGCGACCCGCGCCGGGCGGGGCAGGTCGGCCCGCACGTCGACCGTGGGGCCGGCCACGGTTGCGCCGGCCACCTGGTCGGCCAGCTGGCAGAAGCGGGCCACGGCCCGGGCCACGCCGTCGGGGTCGACGCCGCGCTCGAAGCGCACCGACGCCTCGGTGCGCAGGCCGACCCGCTTCGAGGTCCTGGAGATGGCCGCCGGGTCGAACCAGGCCGCCTCCAGCGCCACCGTCGTCGTCGATCCGGAGATCTCGCTGGACGCCCCACCCATGACCCCGCCGATGCCCACGGGGGTGCTCTCGGCGTCGCAGATGAGGCAGTCCTCGGGGCCGACGGCCCGCTCGACGTCGTCGAGGGTGACGAGCGTCTCGCCCTCCCTGGCCCGGCGGATCAGCAGCCCGCGGCCGGGGAGCCGGTCGAGGTCGTAGGGATGGTTGGGCTGGCCCAGCTCCAGCATCACGTAGTTCGACACGTCCACCACGTTGTTGATCGGGCGCATGCCGGCCAGGGTGAGGCGCTGGGCCATCCACTGAGGCGACGGGCCCATGGTGACGCCGGTCAGCACGGTGGCGGTGAACTCCGGGCACAGGTCCGGCGACTCGACCACCACGGTGACGAGCTCGTCGGGCTCGCCGGCGGCCGGCGCCGGCGGGTCGGGGATGGCGAAGGGCACGCGGAAGCGGGCGGCAAGGTCGCGGGCCACGCCGGCGACCGACAGGGCGTCGGGCCGGTTGGGTGTGACGTCGAGATCGAACACGACATCGGACACGATGCCGAGCGCCTCGACCAGCGGCACGCCCGGGGTCAGGTCCCCGGCGAGGATCATGATCCCCTCGGCATCCGAGCTGAGCTGGAGCTCGGTGCCCGAGCACAGCATCCCGTTGGACCACTGCCCCCGCACGTTGCGCCGGCCGATCTGCATCCCGCCGGGCAGGCGGGCGCCCACCGGGGCCAGGGGCACGATGTCGCCGGCGGCGAAGTTGAACGCCCCGCACACGATCTGCAGGGCGTCCCCGTCGCCGGCGTCGACCTCGACGACCTGCACCTTGTCGGCGTTCGGGTGGGGCCGGGTCTCCAGCACCCGGGCCACGACCACGTCGCCGAGACCCGCACCGAAGCTCTCCATCCCCTCCACGACCAGCCCCAGCCCCGAGAGGGCGGCCGCCAGGTCCGCCGGCGGTGCGGTGAGCGGCGCGAAGTCACGGAGCCAGGAGAGGGGGACGCGCATGTCAGCGGCCGCCAGGGGCGCCGCTGGCTCCGAGGGCGGCCAGCGGCCGCCCCATGTGCTGGCGGCCGAGAGGGATGAGGCGATTCAAAATTGCTCCAGGAAGCGGATGTCGTTGGCGATGAAGTGGCGGATGTCGTCGATGTCGTGGCGCATCATGGCGCAGCGGTCGATGCCGAAGCCGAAGGCGAAGCCGGAGTACTCCTCGGCGTCGATGCCGACGGCGTCGAGCACGTTGGGATCGACCATCCCGCAGCCGCCGAGCTCGATCCAGCCCGACTGTGAGCAGACCCGGCATCCCCGGCCCTCGCAGAAGATGCAGCTGACCTCGAACTCGGCCGACGGCTCGGTGAAAGGGAAGAACGACGGCCGCAGCCGGGAGTGGATGGTGGGGCCGAAGTAGGCACCGGTGAAAGCCTCGATGGTGCCGGCGAGGTCGCCGAAGGTGATCCCCCGGTCGACGACCAGCCCTTCGATCTGGTGGAACACCGGCAGGTGGCGGGCGTCGGGGGTGTCCCGCCGGTAGCAGCGGCCCGGGGCCACGACGTAGATGGGCGGCGCCTGCCGCTGCATGACCCGGATCTGGACCGGCGAGGTGTGGGTGCGCAGCAGCGTCGACTCGGGTGCGCCGAGCTTGACGTAGAGGGTGTCCCACATGCTGCGGGCGGGGTGGGCGGGCGGCATGTTGAGGGCCTCGAAGTTGTACCAGTCGGTCTCCACCTCGGGGCCCTCGGCGACCTCGTAGCCCATGGCCACGAACAGATCCTCCAACTCGTCGCGGGCCTGGGTGACGAGGTGGCGGTGGCCGGCGACGGCCCGCCGGCGCTCGAGGACCTCGGTGAGGTCGAGGCGCTCGGCCTCCAGCCGGGCCTCCCGCTCGACGGCGGCCAGCTTCTCGGCCCGCTCGGCGATGGCCGCCTCGACCCGGGCCCGGGCGGCGTTGACGGCCCGCCCGGCTTCCTTGCGCTCCTCGATGGGGAGCTGGCCCAGCCGGGAGTTCAGGGCGGCCAGGCCCGATCGCTTCCCACCGACCAGCTCCTGCTCGACCGCTCTCAGCTCGGCCAGTGTGGAGGCGGCGGCGACGCGCGCCAGCCCGTCGGATTCGACCGTCGCGACGTCGCTCACATGAGCTCCTTGGGTGGGTCGACCGGGAGGCTGAACCGGAACACCGACCCGTGGCCGACCTCGGACTCGACGATGAGCCGGCCGCCGTGCGCCTCCACCAGCCCACGGCTGATCCACAGCCCGAGCCCGGAGCCGGTGGGGCGGGTCTCGGCCCGCCGGAAGAACTTGGTGAACACCCGGGGCAGGTCCGAAACGGGAATGCCCTCACCGCTGTCGGCCACCGCCACGGTGACCTGGCCGTCCTGGATGACGCCGGTGACCTGCAGGCTCTGGGGGTCGGCGTACTTGGTTGCGTTCTCGACGAGGTTGGTCAACACCTGCTCGATCTTGTCGGGATCGGCGTAGACGTGGGGGAAGTTTTCCGGGAACCGGACCGTCGCCGCCAGCCGGCTCTCCATCATGCGGACCTTCTCGAGCACCCCGTTCACGAGCGGTACGAGGTCCACCATCTGGCGGCGGAGCACCAGCCGGCCGCTCTCCAGGCGGCTGATGTCGAGCAGCTCAGTGACCAGGCGAGTGACCCGGTCGGCGTCGTGGTGGACCTGCTCGAGCATCATCCGCTTCTGCTCCTCGCCCAGGCGGTCCCACCGGTTGATCAGCAGGCTGGTGTAGCCCTTGACCGACGTGAGCGGCGAGCGCAGCTCGTGGCTGACCGTGGAGATCACCTCGATGCCGTCGCCCGCGCCATGCCGGCGCCGGCCGCCGTCGCGCAGTACCAGCACCGCCCCGGTCAAGGCGCCGGCCTGGTCGCGCTCATAGCGGCCGGTCACCAGGGCCCGCACCAGCCGGCCGCCCGCGCCCCGCAGCCACACCTCCTGCTCCGGGATGCGGGTGACCGTGGCGAGACGCGCCGACGGATGCCACCCGTTGGCGCACAGCGACCGGCCGTCGGTGGCCCGGGGCTCCAAGACGTCGGCGATGGGCTGGCCGATCAGCTCGCCGACTCGGAGGCCGGTCAGCTGGGCGGCGGCGGCGTTGGCCAGGCGTATCCGGCACGCGTCGTCGAGCTCGAGCACCGCGTCGGGCAGCCGATCGGCCGCCAGCTCGGCCTGTACCGGGCTCATGAACCGCGCTGGCGGGCGGCTTCGAAGCACAGCACGGCCGCCGCCATCCCGACGTTGAGGGATTCGGACCGGCCGGCCATCGGGATGGTCACCCAGCCGTCGAGCGCGGCGGCCGCCTGCGCCGGAAGGCCATGGGCCTCGTTGCCCAGCACCAGGGCGGTCGGTGCGGTGAGGTCGACCCGGTGGTAGGGCTGGCCGCCGCCGGGCCGCGTGCCCAGGCGGCGCAGGCCCCATTCGCCCAGCGTCCCGAGCACCTTCACCGGATCCCCTCTAGCCACGACGCGTGTATGGAAAAGCGAACCAGCCGACGCCCGAACGCATTTCGGGTTGTACAGATCGACCGAACCGTCACAGCAGATTATCCCTCCGACCCCCGCCGCCTCGGCGCTGCGCAGCACGGTGCCGAGGTTGCCTGGGTCGCGGACGTCGACGCACACGACCACCAGGGTGGCATCCGCCAGCTCGGCCAGCTCCGCGTCCACCATCCGGGCCACGCCGAGGACCGGTTGGGGGGCGACCGTGCCGGCCACCCGCTCCAGCACCCCGGGCGCCAGCTCGAACACGGGGACGCCGAGGGACGAGGCCCGCTCCACCACCGGCTCACCGCCGCCGGGGGCGACGAAGAGGCACTCGAGATGGGCGCCGGCGTCCAGGGCATCGGCCACCGGCGTGGGCCCTTCGACGACGAACACCCCCTCCCGCCGGCGAGCCGAGGACCGATCGAGGAGCTGGCGCAGCCGTTTGACCCGGCCCGAGGTGAACGTGAGCCCCGGACCGGTTGCGCTCACGACGCCTGGCGGCCCTCCCCTGCCAGCTTGACCAGGCCGGCGAAGGCGGCGGGGTCGGTGACGGCCAGGTCGGCCAGGACCTTGCGGTCCACCTCCACCCCAGCCTCTCGGAGGCCGGCGATGAAGCGGCTGTAGCTCATCCCGTGCTGGCGGCAGCCGGCGTTGATGCGCTGGATCCACAGCTGGCGGAAGTCGCCCTTGCGGGCCCGGCGGTCGCGGTACGCGTAGTGCAGGGCGTGCATGACCGCCTCGTTGGCGGATTTGTAACTGCGGCTGCGGTTGCCGTAGTACCCCTTGGCCGCGTCGAGGACGGCGCGATGGTGCTTGCGACCGTGGACGGAACGCTTGACCCTGGCCATGAGTGACTCCTTGTTTCTGGTAGCGGGCACCGGGCGCTTCGGCCTGTCCTTCCTGCGCCCTTCGGGCTTGTGCCCGCTACTGCCGACGGGGGCCCCCTGCCCCGTCGGCCGCCGATCGGCGGTTTCGGAAGCTAGGGGTTGCTGCTGTACTGCCGGAACGCTGACGTGCTGATCGCTTCTGCTACCTAGAGGCCGAGCATGCGCTTGACCTGGGCCTTGTCGCCGCCGACCACCTCGGACTCCCGACCGAGCCGGCGGGTCTTGACCGAGTTCTTCTTCTCGAGCAGGTGCGAGCGGAACGCCTTGCGCCGCATGATGCGGCCCGTGCCGGTCACCTTGAACCGCTTGGCGGCGCCGCGGTGCGTCTTCATCTTGGGCATGGCGTTCGTCTCCTCCGCCCGCTCAGCTGGCGGGTGGCGTCGAGGGCTGGGGCTGGGGCTGGGGTGGCGTCTCGGGATGGCCCGCCTTGGCCGCGGCCCGGGCCCGGCGGTCGGGAGCCAGGACCATCACCATGTTCCGCCCGTCGAGCTTCGGTGCCGCCTCCACCTTGGCCAGCGGCAGTTGCTCGGCGATGCGGTCCAGGATGCGCTTGCCCAGTTCGGGGTGGGCGACCTCCCGCCCTCGGAACATGATCGTGATCTTGACCTTGTGGCCTTCGTCGATGAACTCCCCGACCTTGCGGGTCTTGGTATCGAAGTCACCGCCGCCGATCTTGGGTCGGTACTTCATCTCCTTGATCGAGCTGGTAGCCGCCTTCTTGCGGGACTCCTTGTCGCGCTGGGCGGCCTCGTACTTCCACTTGCCGTAGTTGAGAATGCGGCACACCGGTGGATCAGCGAGCGGGGCCACCTCCACCAGATCCAGCTCGAGGTCCCTGGCGATGGACAGGGCCTCGGGCAGGGTCTTGATCCCGAGCTGGTTGCCGTCCGGGTCGACGAGGCGCACCTCGCGCGCTCGAATCCGGTCGTTGATCCTGAGGTCGGCGCCCTCCGGTGCGGCTATGCGGCATCACTCCTTGTGAAGTTGGGGAACACTGTCTTGGGATGAAAAAAAGACGGACGTCGGAAAGCAACGTCCGCCTTCTGGCGGTCGATCGACCCGAGGCGCACCGGGAATGCTGGTGGCCGGGTGGGGACCCGCAGGCCCCGCTTTCTGTATGCAGTTGTGGCCCTAGGGTACCAGCATGAGTACCTTCTGGACACCCTCCGGTGAACGCCCCATCCCCAGGGACGAGCCTGCGCCGGCGCCGTCGGGGCCGCCCGGGTCGCCCGAAGGCGCCGGCGCCGAAGAGCTGGACGAGGAGCTGCAGGCCGAGCTGCGGGCCATGCAAGAGCAGATGGTGCGCACCCCCGCCCCCGTCGTGGTGGCCAACCACTGCATCGGCCTGGTCGAGCTCGCCGCCCTCCACCTGGGCCAGAACCCGCCCAATCTGTCCGACGCCCAAGTTGCTATCGACGCCCTCTCCGGCATCCTCGACGCCGTCGGCTCCCGCATGGGAGAGAACGGCCCGCCCCTCCGCCAAGCCCTCAACCAGATGCGCATGGCCTTCATCGAAGCCAAGACCGCGGCAGGCACCCCACCCCAACAGTGAACTGGCCGCCGGCCGGGCGCCCCCCACGTACGCCCGGCCCGGCGACCGCTTGCTCAGACTCAGCCGACCTTCGTCTTCGAGCTGCGCATCTTGGGCTCCGCCGGACCTGACTCGGGCTGGTTCCGCCGGCCGACCAGAGACACCGCCAGCAGGAGCAGGCCCACGATCAACAGCCCCACCACGCCGGCCAGGGCCATCTTGGCGGCCCGAGAGGTCCCGCCACCCAGCGCCTCGTACTGCACGGCGGAGACGTAGATGTCCTGGATGCCGCCGCCCAGAGAGGTGGCGTCCGCGGCGGCGACATCGGTGTTACGGGTGTCGTCCCACGCCAGCATGGTGTACTCCTTGGCCACGGCCAGGCCGGGCGGGGAGGTGATGTCGAAGTTGGTCGACCACACGCCGATGCGGCGGTCGATGGGCTGGTCGGTGACCCGGCGGTTGGTCGACCACGTGACGCCGTTGTCCGTCGAGGTGGTCATGTACACGTCGTTGGCGCGGTAGCCGGGGTCGTTCCGGGTGTCCCACCAGGCGATCTCGACCCGCCCGTCCTCGGAGACGCCGATGCCGGGGTAGAACTGGCCGAACATCTGCTTCGGGTCGTCGTCGGTGACGTTCTTGCGCTCCGACCACGTCCGCCCGCCGTCAGTGGAGCGGTAGTAGTAGACGTCCTGGTAGCCGGTGACGCCGGCGACTTCGTACCCGTCGGCGATGGCATGCAGCGTGCCCTGGGCGCCGCCTGCGGGGCTCCAGACGACGCTCGTGAACGAACCCAACTTGGCGTCGAACGGCGCCATCTGGGTGGTGGTCCAGGTCTTGCCCTTGTCGTCGGACCTGGAGAGGAGGATGCCGTTGGCCGGGCGCGGGTTGAGGTTGGCGTAGGTGGCGGGCCACACCGCGTAGACCGTGCCCTTGTTGTCGACGGTGATCGACGGGCCGAAGCCCCCGAAGTTCGCGGCCTGGTCCGGGGTCGCCGCCCGGCTCCCGGCCGGCGGCGTGGTGGTCGAGGTCGTCGTCGCCCCCGCCACCGTGGTGGCGGTACCCAACGCGCTCTGACGAAGAGCGCCGTCGGCGAAGGCCGACTCCGCCAGGTTCACCGGCTCGCCGAAGGTCTTGCCGCCGTCGGTGGACACGGCCACGCTGGGCTGCACCGGCAGGGCGTTGGCCCCGGTGAACCCGGGCTGGCGCCGGCCGGCACCGATGTAGACCGTGTCCTGACTGCCGGACTTCCGGTCGACCGCGAAACCCGTGATCGGCCGGTAGGACTCCTGGGCCTCACCGGTCTTGCCGCGGGCGTCGCGGGCCAGCACCGGCTGCCAACTGTCACCGAGGTCGGTGGACTTGGAGACCACCATGCTGACGTTCCCGCCGATCCCGCCGTCCTGGGTGTCCCAGCCGATGAGGCCGTAGTAGAGGGCGTCGTCACGCCCCCAGGCCAGCAGCCCCTGGAAGCTGCCCCGGGGGTTGGCGTTGCACGAAGGGTAGGACGCCAGCGCCGGCGAGGACTCCAGAATCCTCCAACTGGTGCCGCCGTCTGTGGTGCGGATGAGCCCGCACTTCCTCGTGCGCAGCTCGGCGAAGGCACCCACGACGATGTTCGGGTTGTCGGGATGGGCCAGCAGGTTCGGGGCCGAGTAGGTCCGGGCCGGGTTGAGATCCTCCTTGGTCACGTGCACCGGCTTCGTCATCACGGGAGGGTCGGCGGCGGACGCCGCGCCTCCCGCCAGCAACGACAGACCGACCGCGAGAACGCCGAGGCGGCGCGTGCGACGTGACATGTGAATTCTCCCCCTGGGCTCTGCCGAAACCCTCAGCCCGAAGGATTGTCCTCGCGATCGACGTGTCTCTCAATAGGTGCTTGCCGCACCTACCCCGGTGTCGCTGGCGGGCGGAGCCCGGTCAGTGGACGATCTTGGAGATCGGCACCTCGATGATGCCGGTGGCGCCGTGGTCCTTGAGGGCGGGGATCAGGGTGTTGATCCGATCCTTGGGGACCACCGTCTCCACCGCGTACGCGTCGGTGCCGAAGAGCTTGGACACCGTCGGCGCACGCAGCGAGGGAAGGATCTCGATGACCCCGCCCAGCTCCGGGGCGCCCACGTTCAACTTGACCAGCACCCGTCCCCGGGCCTCCAGCGTGCCCTGCAGCAGGGTGTGGATCTGGGCCATGGCGTGGCGCTTGTCGGGGTCTTCCCACGCCGTGGGGTTGGCGATCAGCTCGGTGTGGCTGACCAGGATGGTCTCGATGACCCGCAGGCCGGCGGCCCTGAGGGCCCGGCCGGTCTCGGTGAGCTCCACGACCACGTCGACGATCTCGGGAACCTTGGCCTCCGTCGCACCGTAGGACAGCCGGATGTCGGCGGCGATCCCCTGCTTCTCGAGGAACCGGCGGGTGAGCTCGGGGTACTCGGTGGCCACCCGCACGCCGTCACGCAGATCGGCCACCGAGCTGGCGGGGTCGGCGGCGGCGACCGCCAGCACGATGCTCACCGGGCGCGCCGTCGCCTTCGAGTAGTGCAGCTGGCCGAGCGACACCACCTCGCTGGCCGTCTCCTCGATCCAGTCGCGGCCGGTGATGCCCAGGTCGAAGAGCCCCTCGGCCACGTACCGCCCGATCTCTTGGGGCCGCAGGATGCGGACGCTGTCGATGCGGGGATCTTCGACAGTGGCCTTGTAGTCGACGTCGGAGGCTCGGTGCACCGCCAGGTCGGCGTCGTCGAAGAGGGCGAGGGTGGCCTTTTCCAGTGAACCTTTGGGGAGGACGAGGCGCAGCACTAGCCGGCCGACTTGGGAAGCTGCCCGGCCTTTGGGAGCTGTGACAGCAGGTCGACCATCTCGACCGCCGTGGCCGCCGCCTCGTACCCCTTGTTCCCCGACTTCCCGCCGGCCCGCTCGAGGGCCTGCTCCAGGGAGTCGGTGGTGAGCACCCCGAAGACGACCGGCACGCCGGTGTCGAGCTGGATGCGGGCCAGGCCGGCGGCGCACTGCCCGCCGACGTGGACGTGGTGGTCGGTGGCGCCGCGGATGACGGCGCCGAGGCAGATCACCGCGTCGTGATCCCCGGAGGAGGCCAGCCGCTGGGCCACCAGCGCCAGCTCGAGGGCGCCGGGCACCGACGCCCGGGTGATGGACGACGGGTCCACGCCGAGGCGGTCGAGGCCGTCCAGGCAGCCGGCGAGCAGGCGCTCGGTGACCAGGTCGTTGAACCGGCTGGTCACCACTGCGACCCGCAGGCCGTCGCCGCGGAGCCGGCCCGTGTAGGCCGTCATCGGCCCGTGGCCGTGCGAATCGGTGCTGTCATTCCTCGAGTCCTTCCAGGAGGTGGCCCATGCGCTGCTGCTTGGTGCGGAGGTAGCGGATGTTCTCCGGGTTGGGCATCGACTCGAGCGGCACCCGCTCGACGATCTCCAACCCGTAGCCGTCGAGACCGCCGAACTTGGCCGGGTTGTTGGTGAGCAGGCGCATGGTGGTGATGCCCAGGTCGACGAGGATCTGGGCACCCGTACCGTACTTGCGCGTGTCGACGGGCAGCCCGAGGTCGAGGTTGGCGTCGACGGTGTCGCGCCCCTGGTCCTGCAGCGTGTAGGCCCGAAGCTTGTGGGCCAGGCCGATCCCCCGGCCCTCGTGGCCCCGCAGGTACACCACCACGCCCATGCCCTCGGCGGCGATGACCTGCAGCGCCATCTGGAGCTGCACGCCGCAGTCGCAGCGCATGGATCCCAGGGCGTCGCCGGTGAGGCACTCCGAGTGGACCCGCACCAGCACGTTGTCCACGCCCTGGACCGCGCCCTTGACCATGGCCACGTGCTGCTCACCGTCGAGCAGCGATTCGTAGACGTAGCAGGTGAACTCGCCGAACTCGGTGGGCATGCGGGCGTCGGTCACCCGCTTGACCAGCTTCTCCCGCTGTCGGCGGAAGCGGATCAGGTCGGCGATGCTGATCAGTGGCAGGCCGTGCTTTTCGGCCAGCCGCTCCAGCTCGGGCAGCCGGGCCATGGACTGCTTGTCCTCGCTCACCACCTCGCACAGCACGCCGGCGGGGTACATGCCGGCCAGGCGGGCCAGGTCGATGGTGGCCTCGGTGTGGCCCGCCCGGTTGAGGACGCCACCCTCCCGGAACCGCAGCGGGAAGACGTGGCCCGGCCGGGCCAGGTCACCCGGGCGGGTCCCGGGGTCGATCAGGGCGGCGATGGTGGCGGCCCGGTCGGCGGCGGAGATGCCGGTGCTCACGCCGTGGCGGCCGTCGACGGAGACGGTGAACGCGGTGCGGTTGCTCTCGGTGTTGTCGAGCACCATGGGGGGCAGGTCGAGCTCGTCGAGGCGGTCGCCGAGCATCGGCATGCAGATCACGCCCGAGGTGTGGTTCAGGAAGAAGGCGATGTTCTCGGCGGTGGCGGCCTCGGCCGCCATCACGAGGTCGCCCTCGTTCTCCCGGCTGGCGTCGTCGACGACGACGACGATCTTGCCGGCCGCGAACGCCGCCACGGCCTCCTCTATCGGCGCGAACGGCACGCCATCATCTTGCCAGCAACCGCTCGACGTACTTGGCGAATAGATCGAACTCGAGGTTGACCCGGTCGCCGGGCCGCCGGCGACCCAGCGTGGTGACCGCCGCGGTGTGCGGAATGACCGCCACCGAGAACCGGTCGTCGCCGGCGCTGACGACGGTGAGGCTGACTCCGTCCACGGCGATGGAGCCCTTCTCGACGATGAAGCGGGTATCGGGTGTGCCGACGACGAGATCAGGGGCGCCGGCCAGCACTTCGCCGAGGCCGTCCACATGGCCTTGGACGACATGGCCGCCCAGGCGGTCGGACAGCCGCACGGGTCGCTCCAGGTTCACGGGGTCGCCGGGTTCCAGCGCTCCGAGGTTCGTACGGGCGAGCGTCTCGTCGACCACGTCGGCGGACCACGTTCCTGGGCCCGAGCGGCCCCCTGGGCGGGGTCGAGGGCCCAACTCCACGACGGTCAGGCAGCACCCGTTCACCGCGATCGAATCCCCCACCTTGGCGTCCTCGGTGACCAGTTCCGCCTCGAAGGTGAACCGGGCGCCGTCGCGGGCCCACAGTGCGCCGAGCTCCTCGATCAGGCCGGTGAACATTCCACCCTCAGGTCGTCGCCCAGCCGCTCGACGGACACGATGCGGCCCCGCCAGACATCGGCGATCGTGGGTGCGCCGGCGCCGGCGAAGAGCGGGCGGGCGTCGTCGCCCCCGAAGAACGCCGGCGCCAGGTACAGCACGTAGCGGTCGACGAGACCGGCGCGGTGGAAGTCGCCGGCGACGGTGGCGCCGCCCTCCACCATGGCCTGGACGACGCCCCGCCGGCCCAGTTCGTCGAGCACCCCACCGAGATCGCCGTGGAGTTCCAGCGCCGGCTGCACCCGGGCACCGGCCGGCGCCGTGCCCAGGACCACGCGGAGCGGATCGTCGCCGGCTACCTCCCGCACGGTGAGGGCGGGGTCGTCGGCCCGCACGGTGCCGGCGCCCACGATGACCGCGTCGGACTCCGCTCGCAGGCGGTGGGCGTCGGCCCGCGCCGCGTCGCCGGTGATCCACCTGCTGGAGCCGTCGGGCGCCGCCGTCCGACCGTCGAGCGTGGCCGCCAGTTTGAGCACGACCCACGGCCGGCCCGTTGCCCGGTGCTTGAGGTAGGGCCCGAGCTGGTCGCGCACCTTGCCGGCGCACACGCCCACGTCGACGGCCACGCCGGCCGCCCGCAGCGCCCGGATTCCCGAGCCCCGCACCCGTTCGTCGGGATCCTCGACGCCGACCACGACGCGGCGGATGCCGGCGTCGACGACGGCGTCCACGCACGGCGGCGTGCGCCCGTCGTGGACGCACGGTTCGAGGGTCGTGTAGAGCGTGGCGCCTCGGGCCGCCTCTGCGGCCGCCCGCAGCGCCACCACCTCGGCGTGCGGCCCACCCGGCGGCGATGTCGCCCCCTCGTAGCCACCAGGCTGGATCACGCTGCCCACCCACGGGTTCGGCGACGTCGTCCCGCGCACGCCGGCGGCCAGCTCGATCGCCCGCAGCATGTGGTGCTCGTCCGTCACCCCGGGTGACCTGTCGGCGCGCCGGCGAGTAGGTCGAGGGCGTGGGGCAGGACGTCGATCACCGCCTCCAGCGACTCGACCGCGCCGGCCGAGGAGCCCGGCGTGTTCAGCACCAGGCACTCCCCCACCGTGCCGGCCAGCCCGCGCGACAGCCGCCCCTTGGGCGGGTTGGCCAGCCGCATCGCCTCCGCCATCCCCGGCGCCTCCCGCTCCAGGACGAGACGCGTCCCCTCGGGGGTGAGGTCGCGGGGGCCGAACCCCGTCCCACCGGTGGTGACCAACACGCCGGCGAAGCCGGCCGACATTGCCGATATGGCGGCGGCGACCGACTCCGTCCCGTCGGCCACCGACCGCCGTTCGACGACGTCGTAGCCCTCGGCGGCCAGCCGCTCGGCGAGCGCCCGTCCCGAGCGGTCCTCCCGGGTGCCGGCGATGACGCCGTCGGAGACGGTGAGGACCTTGGCGGCACGAGTCACCCTGCGATGGTACGCACCCGGCGCCGGGGGTCGGCGCCCGCGGGGCCGCCCGAAGTCGAAGCTACGGGGCGACGACGGTCGTCGTCGTGGAGGCGATCGTCGTGGTGGACGCCGTCGTCGTGGTGGTCGTCACCGCCGTGGAGGTCGTGGTCGAGCTGGGGGCGGTGGTGGTCGTGGTGGAGCTACTGCTCGCCGGGGTGGTCGTGGTCGTCGTCGTCGATGCCGGCGGCCGACCGATGGGGTAGACCTCGTTCTCCAGCACGGCGACAAGGCGGGCCGCATACTCGTCGACCTTCGCTTGCACGGCGAAGACGTCGAGGCCCGAGTGGCGCAACGATTGGAGACCGGCCCGCACGTCGGCGATCTCCCGGCGGCCGGCGCCGGAGATCCGCACCCGGGTGTCGTTCTGGACGAAGTGCTGGTACGCCGACGCCAGCGTCTGGCAGCTGGTGCATCCGCTGTTGATGGCCAGGGCGATGTTCGTCGGGTCGAAGTTGGTGGGCTCCCCGATGACCAGGACACCTTCCAGGGCGATGGCCACCGTCTGGCAGTCGTTGCAGCTGGCCACCGCCACCGCGGCGTTCGTGGCGTCGATGGAGTCGGCGTCGGTCTGGACGATCTTCAGGCTGATGGCGTAGACGGTCTTGCCGTCGGTGGTGTTGACGGCGGCGGCCACGTTGTCGGTGCTGGCGCCGGGGCTGCCCGCGGCGGTGGATGTCGTCGTCGACGAGTCAGACGAGGTCGACGAGACGATGGGCACCCCACCCTCCGCGAACGCCCAGCCCCCGAGGCCGACGACGACCGCGGTGACGGCCGCGATCGTCCCGGTCCGGCGGGTCAATTGCAGGTTGGGCAGCTTCACGTACTCCTCCGCTCAGCAGCTGCTGTGCTCTATGCCGGCTCGGGGGTCGCGTCGCCGGCGTCGTCGCTGCGGTGGCGGATGACCTCGGTCTGGCCGTCCCTGGTGACGACGGTGACCTCACCGTCGCTGACGACCGACGTGCTGTGGCCTTGGCCCCCGACGTTGACCGCAGAGGCGACGTGCGCCTTCCCCGAGGTGCGAGCCTCGGCGAGGCTCGCCGAGACGTGGTCTTTGATGATCTTTCCTAAATCCCCCATAGGGTTCCCTTCGCGAACGGGCCCCTAGCCGGGCGCCTCGTGGAGAAGCCGGCTAGGGGCATCGTCGACCGGATCAGGTCGACTGGGTGATGTCGACGTCCTGCTCCGCGTTGGCGTACGCGATGGAGTTGTCGCTCAGGATGTTGGCCGCGACCGCGGCGTTCACCGGTGCGGCGATGTTGGCGTTGATGAGCGACATGGCCTCGCGGTCGGGGAGCTCCTCGACCGTCTCGGCATCCAGCTCTGCAGGGGTCAGCTCAGTGCGTGCGTCGTCAGTCATTTGTCAGTTCCTTCCGGCTCAGATGCCCTGGTCGATGGGTGCGCTCTGCTCGGCGTCCGCGTAGGCGATGGCGCCGTCGGAGAGCACGTTGGCGGCTATGGCGGCGTTGATCGGGATGGCGATGTTGGCGTTGACGAGGGACATGGCCTCGCGGTCGGGAAGCTCCTCGCCGGCCTGGGCCTGGAGCTCCTCGTCGGTGAGCTCAGGGGTGCGGTTCTCGTTGGTCATCATGCTCCTCAGATGCTCTGGGTGATGTCGCCGGACTGCTGGGCGTTGGCGATGGCGATGGAGTCGTCGCTGGCCACGTTGAGGGCCACAGCGGCGTTGATGGGGGCAGCCAGGTTGGCGTTCACCAGCGACATGGCCTCGCGGTCGGGAAGCTCCTCGGCGGCTTGGGCCTCCAGCTCCTCACTGGTCAGCTCGACGTCGGTGTGAGAGGTGTGGTCGGACATGTTCTCTCCTTGTTGGTTTGGTGGGGGATTCCACGTCCGCAAGGAAGGCCCCGTGTCCCACATGGGTGCCGGATATCCCTCCCGCAGTTGACATTGCTTGTTCCCAATCGGCGGACGGATCACTCATCCGTGCCCACTATTCGGCCGTCGTTGTCGTGGGTCGGACGGTGGTGGTCGGGCGGGCCGTGGTGGTCGTGCTCCGTGGTTCGGTCGTGGAAGGAGCAACGGTCGTTGAGCCCCGCGCCGGAACGGTCGTCGACTGTGGAGTGGGTTGGTCATCACGAACCGTGGTTGTCGTACCCGGCACCGTGGTCACCGGCGCCCGTTCGCCCGGGGGCACTTCCAGCCTGCCCTCGTCGGCCGCCCGCTGCGCCGACACCAGGCTGGGCCTTCCAGAGGGCGCCTGGGCAACGGCGGCGATGCCTTCGGTGAGGGTGCCCTTTTCCCCCTTGCGGATGGGCTCGTAGTCCCCGTTGGGCAGCCACGTGTAGGCCAGCCCTCCGACGATGGCAGCCATGCCCACGCCGGCGGCCAGGCGCCCGACGGGCTTTCCCTCGGTGGCTCGCCACAGCCGCCGCCCGCCGCGCCCACCCAGGCGCAGGAAGGTCAAGGTGATGCCGATCAGCGGCAGCACGAGGATCACCGATTGGAAGGCGCCGCTTGCCACCCCGACGAAATCACCCTCACCGAACGCCTTGCTGAGCGCATCGGTCTTCTCCCCCAGCGATGTCCATGCCGTGGCGAAGATCCGCGGGGCGTGCAGCAGGAGCAGCAGAAGTTGCCCCAGCAGCAGCGGTATGACCAGCAGGACCCAGACGGTGACGACGATCCGGGCCCACAGCTTGAGCTCCTTCACCTTGGGATCCGGCTTCCGCCACGGCAGCGAACTGACGAGGATGGGCTTGAGACGGGAGAACAGGTCGGGGACTCCCGTGAGGTCGGCGACGATGTAGTAGCCGTCCAGGCGGAGGAAGGGCAGGAGCTGGCGGGCGGCGTCGATGTGGCTCACCACGATGATGAGGATGAGCGCCTCCCAGCCGGTGACCGCGTACAGCCCGGCGATGGCGAGGATGAACAAACAGTTGAAGTAGACGCCGGCCAGGTCGGTGCGCAGTCGCCCGGCGCGGCCCAGGCGGTAGGAGTCGGTGACGTCGGTGTAGAAGGCCGGGTACACGAGATAGATGCCGGCCCCCATGGCGCCGGGCCGGGCGCCGCCGTAGGCACAGCCGGCGGCATGGCCGAACTCGTGCCAACCTGCGGCCAGCACGACCAGAGCCATGACCGGTACCACGATGGCCGGGGTCTCGGCCGACTGGCGGAACGCCTGGGCCACGCCATGGTTGAAAAAGAGCCAGGCGTCGAAGACCACCAGCCCCACCAGCGCGGCCAGCACGACCGGCGGGAAGAAGAGGGGCTTGAAGAGCGACGCCACCCGCATCGACATCCGCTCCGGGATGATGGCCTTGCGGAACTTCAGGGCCAGCAGCGGGTCCGGCTTCTCCAACTTGGGGCTGGAGCCGTCGGCCGCGGCCAGCACGCCGAGCGGGCGGAGCTTGTCGACCAGGGTGCGGACGTTGTCGGCGCTGACCCCCTTGCCGAACTCCTCGCTGACCAGTTCGGCGATCGCCGCCTCGTCCCTCTCGCCGTCAGACGCCTTGGCCACCAGGTAGAGCAGCCGGGTCAGCTGGATGACCTGGCCGTCACCACGGCGGGCCAGGGCCGGGGGCTCCTTGTAGCCCGACCCGGCCGACTCGCCGATGAGCTCGACGCCCTCCGCCAGACGGGGCGGGAGGGCTGCGGCCCCTTGTGATCGCGCCGGCTCTTGTGGGCGGCCTTCTGCACCCGGGTTGTCGGTCACCGCTAGGGGGTCAAGCGCGTTGCGTGTTGGGACTCGTCGTCATCCTGGCACCACAATGCGATTCCCTCCGGGTCCGGCTGAACCACCGGTACCCAACACGCCGACCGCGGGAAACCGCGCCGCAATCAGGCGAAGCGCTCTCCCGGCTGCAACCGGGCGCCGTTGCGCCAGGCCGGCGCCGGCTGCGGCCCCTTCCCCTCGGGCTGCACCTTGACCAGGTCCAGGGCGCCGGCGCCGGTCCCGACCCGCAGGCTGGCGGCGTCGATCTCTCCGGGGGCCAGCTCGGCGGCGGGCGACAGCCGTGCCTTGAGCACCCGCAGGCGGCGACCACGCAAGGTGGTCCACGCCTGGCCCAGACGGATCACCCGGTGCAGCTCGACGGCGGGCCGGCTCCAGTCGAGGTGGTGCTCCTCGGGCTCGATCTTGGCCGCGTACGTCGGCTCCCCGACCTGGGGCTGCGGCTCGGGAAGCCCCTCGGCGAGCAACTCGACGAGCATCCGGGTACCCATATCGGTCAGGGCGCCCCGCACCTCCTCCAACGTCTCGTCCTCACCGATGGGCCGCTCCTCGAAGGCGTACACGGGCCCGGTGTCGAGCCCTTCCTCGAGGGCCATGATGCAGACGCCGGTCACCTCGTCGCCGGCCAGGATGGCCCGCTCGACGGGTGCTGCGCCCCGCCATCGGGGCAGCAGGGAGAAGTGGATGTTGACCATGGGCAGGACGGCCAGCACATGGGGCTTGATGATGCGGCCGTAGGCGACGACCACGCCCAGCTGGGCGCCCAGCTCCACGACGTCGTCGACCTGGGAGGTGACCGCCAACCCGAGCTCCTGGGCCGCGGCCTTGACCGGGCTGGGCACGAGGGAGCCGCCCCGGCCACGCTTCTTGTCCGGACGGGTGACGACGAGGGCGACGTCGTGGCCGGCGTCGACGAGCGCCCGCAGTGGCGGGACGGCAACCTCCGGAGTTCCGAGGAAGGCGAGGCGCAGCGGGGTCGCCTACCGGACCGGCTCGCGGTCGTCGCCGGCCTCGGTGAGCCCCATGGCCCGCCGGCGCAGGGCCCGCATGGCCTCCTTGTGCTGGCGGCGGTCGAGGTGGGACAGCAGCAGGCGGCCGTCGAGATGGTCGACCTCATGCTGGAGCATGCGCCCCATCAGCTCGTCGCCGTCGATGGAGACAGGGTTGCCGTCGAGGTCGAAGCCGTCGACGTGGACCGAGGCGAAGCGCACGATCGGCCAGTGCAGGTCGGGCACCGACAGGCACCCCTCGGTGTACTCCCACTCGCCCCGATGCTGGGTGAGAACGGGGTTGACGATCGCACCCGGCCCCTCGCCGACGTCGTAGACAAACAGGCGCTTCTGCACGCCGATCTGGTTGGCGGCCAGTCCCACCCCCGGCGCGTCGTACATGGTCTCGAGCATGTCGTCGGCCAGCTTGCGGAGGGTGGCGTCGAACTCGGTGACCTCCACGCACGGGAGACGCAGCACAGGGTCGCCGAACGTGCGGATGGGATACACGGCCATGCCCCACGAGAGTAGTGGGCCAAGCTTGGGTGGTGACCGAGGGCCGCCGGCTGCTGCCTTATCCGGAACCGCCGTTGACCGACGGTGTCGTGCGGCTCCGGCGATGGGAAGCTCGGGACCTCCCCTGCATCCAGGCGGCCAGCACCGACGCCCGCATCCCCCAGGCGACGACGGTGCCGCCGGTGTTCTCCGAGGCGGAGGGGATGGCCTTCATCGAACGCCAGTGGCGCCGGCAGTCCGACGGTGAGGGCCTCTCGCTGGCCATCGCACGGCTGGAACCTGACATCGCCGTGGGCTTGGTCACGCTGCTGTTCCGCCGGGAGCCGGCGGTGGTCGGGCTCGGGTACTGGGTGGTCCCCTCGGCGCGTGGCCACGGATTGGCAGCGCGCGCCGTCGCGCTGCTGGCGCCGTGGGCGCTCCGCTTGGGGACGGTCAACCGCGTCGAGGCGCTCGTCGAGACCGAGAACGTGGCGTCGCTGCGCACTCTGGCGGCGGTGGGATTCCGGCGGGAGGGGCTCCTCCGCTCCTACCTGCGTGGCACCGGCGACGCCATCATGCACTCGCTGATCCGGACGGACCTCACACCCTGAGGGGATCCACTTCGATCCGCAGCCGTCCGGGCGGCCGCCGGGTTGCGGTCAGCGTGTCGCACAGGGTCTTGTGGTCCGGCGCGCGCAACAGCCAGCGGTCGCTCGCCGGCCCGAGGATCTCCACGCCGGCGCCGGCGGGAACGGCGGCGACGAAGGCCGGCGCCGCCTGGCCCGAGACGGCCGCCACCGCCGTCTCGGGCGGGAACCGTAGGGCCGCCCGGCGGGCGGCCTCGACCACGGCCAGCCGGGAGGGGTCGGCGTGGAGGGCGGCGTCGATCACCTCGTGGCCGGGCATGCGGGTCTGCACCAGCAGGCGCCCGCCGGCGTGGCGGCCGCCGATCAGGCGGGCGGCCCGGGCCAGCATGCCGAGGGCGGCCTCGGCGGCGCGATAACGGGGGGCGAGGAGCTCCTGGTCGAAGTCGAGGAAGGCAACCGATCGGGCGCCGGCCACCCGGTGCAGGACGGCCTCGGTGCCGACGAGGATGGGGACGTCCGCCGGCGGCGGGCCGGCGGCGGTGTCGGCGGACACCTCGGCCACCGGCCGGTTGGCCAGCAGCTCCAGCTCCTCACGAGCGCGCGTCACGCCCACCCGCAGGGTGGAGAGCCGGGTGGCGCCGCAGGCCAGGCACACCCTGGGCCGCACCGCGCCACAGCGCCGGCAGCACAGGCTGTCCTCCGTCCCGTCGACCGCCGCCCCGCACGCCTCGCAGCGGACAAGCTCACGGCACGTGGCGCAGGCCAGGAGCCGGGCGCGTCCCTTGCGATTCAGTACGCACACCAGCCGGGCGCCGGGCTCCGCCTCTCGGGCCAGGGCCACCAGGCGGGAGGAGTACAGGCCGGACCCCGGCGGCTCGGGCCGGCGGTCCACCACGTCGACGACCGGCCACCCGGCCCGCTCCTCGGTGCGCGACGGCACCTCCAGCGGCCCGTACGCCAGGGCCTCCAGCGACGGGCAGGCCGAGGTCAGCACGCAGGGCACGCCGGCCCGGCGGGCCCGTTCGACGGCCACGTCCCGGGCGTTCCAGGTGGGGGCCCGCTCCTCCTGGTAGGCCTCGTCGCCCTCGTCGGTGACGAGGACCGCCCCCAGCTTCGGCCGGGGGGCCCAGGCGCCGGCCCGGGCCCCGACGGCTACACAGCCGCCGGCGGCGGCCATGGCCCACTCCTGGGGCACCAGCGCCACCGGGTGCCCCTCGCCCCGCAGGCGGGCGGCCAGGAACGCAGCCGCCGAGACGGACGGGGCCAGGATCAAGGCGTCGCCGTGGGCGGCCGCCGAGAGAGCCAGCGGCAGCACGTCAGCCGCCGGCGGGATACGGAGGACGGTCACGCCGTCCCGCAGGGTCGCCGGCCGGGGGGCCGGCGCCGGCGCCGGCGGCAGGTGACGAACGGCCCGGAGGGGCGACGCCGTGCCCAGCAGCTGCGCCGGCCGTCCCGCCCACCGCCATGCCGCCCACCGGGCCAGGGCGATCAGGTCGGCCGGCGGCCCCCAGCCGGTGACCTTGGCCAGCGGCTGGAGCGGCCGGTCGGTGGCCGCCTCCGCCGCCAACCCCACGACCCAGCCCCCGACCCGCCGGCCGTGGAGCGGGACGCGCACCATCGTCCCTACCCGGACCGCCGGCGCCAGGTGGTCGGGGATGAGGTAATCGAAGACCTTGTCGAGCGGGAGGTCCGGCAAGACCCTCGCGATGCGAGCTACGTCAGCTCGAGGGCCCGCTTCACGTCCTCGAGGCGAGACAGGCGTTCCCACGTGAACTCCTTCTCGGAACGCCCGAAGTGGCCGTAGGCCGCGGTGCGCCGGTAGATCGGCTTGCGCAGGTCGAGGTCGCGGATGATGGCCGCCGGCCGCAGGTCGAACACCTCACGGGCCATGGTGGCGATCTTGGCCGGGTCGACGGTCTCGGTGCCGAAGGTCTCCACCATGATCGACACCGGGTGGGCCACGCCGATGGCGTAGGCGACCTGGATCTCACAGCGCCGGGCGGCGCCGGCGGCGACGATGTGCTTGGCCACCCAGCGGGCGGCGTAGGCGGCAGAGCGGTCGACCTTGGAGGGGTCCTTGCCCGAGAAGGCGCCGCCACCGTGGCGGGCGGCGCCGCCGTAGGTGTCGACGATGATCTTGCGGCCGGTGAGGCCGGTGTCGGCGTGGGGGCCGCCCAGGACGAAGCTGCCGGTGGGGTTGGCCAGCAGCTCGTAGTCGTCCGCGTCGAGCTCCGGCGGCAGCAGCGGGTGGATGACGTGCTCCTGCAGGTCGGGCTTCAGCAGGGTCTCGGTATCGAGCCCGGGCTGGTGCTGGCTGGAGATCAGGACGGTGCGCAGCCGCTTCGGCCGGCCGTCCTCGTAGTCGACGGTGACCTGGGTCTTGCCGTCGGGGCGGAGGTAGGGCATGACGCCGGCCTTCCGCACCTCCGACAGCCGGTGGGCCAGGCGGTGGGCCAACCAGATGGGCAGCGGCATGAGGTCGTCGGTCTCGTCGCAGGCGTAGCCGAACATCATCCCCTGGTCGCCGGCGCCCTGGGCCTCGACCGCCTCGTCCTCGTCGCTCTGGCCGGTGCGCACCTCGTAGGCGGTGGTCACGCCCTGGCTGATGTCGGGCGACTGCTCGTCGATGGCGGTGATGACCCCGCAGGTGTTGCCGTCGAAGCCGTAGGACTCCCGGTCGTAACCGATGCCGCACACCGTCTGGCGGACGATCTTGGGGATGTCGACGTAGGCGTCGGTGGTGATCTCGCCGGCGACGACCACCAGCCCGGTGGTCAGCAGGGTCTCGCAGGCCACCCGGCCCATCGGGTCCTCGGTGAGGATGGCGTCGAGGATGGCGTCGGAGACTTGGTCAGCCATCTTGTCCGGGTGGCCCTCGGTGACCGACTCCGACGTGAACGTGTACGCGCTACTCATATGCCTCCCTTGGCGTCCGCGCCCAATCCTGGCCCAGATAGGAGGCCGCTGACCAGATCGAGCACGATCCGGGCCAGGTCGCGCTTGGTGGTGAGGGGCACATCGGTCCGGCGGCCGGCGGCGTCGAGGATGGTGGCGGCGTTGGTGTCGTGGCCGAAGCCGGCGCCCGGGGCGGTGACGTCGTTGGCCACGATCAGGTCGAGTTGCTTGCGCCGCAGCTTGTCCTCGGCGCCGGCGAGGACATCGCCCGTCTCCGCCGCGAACCCCACCAGCACCTGACCCGGGCGCTTGCCGCGACCGAGCTCGGCCAGGATGTCGGTGGTCGGCTTCAAGATCACGTCGGGCACTCCGTCGGCCTTGCGCAACTTGGCTTCCGCAGTCACCGTCGGCCGGAAGTCGGCCACCGCGGCGGCCATAAGGACGGCGTCAGCGCCGGCAGCCCGCCCCAGGACAGCCGTTTCCATATCCTCCGCCGTCTCGACAGCGACGACCTCGATCCCCGCCGGCGACGGCCGGTCGGAGGCGGTCACGAGGGTCACCCTGGCGCCGCGCGCCGCAGCCTCGGCGGCCAGCGCCTCACCCTGCTTCCCGGAGGAGCGGTTGCCGACGAACCGCACCGGGTCGAGGGGTTCGCGAGTGCCGCCGGCGGTCACCAGCACGGTGCGCCCGGCCAGGTCCTGGGGCCTCAGTACCCGGTCGACGGCGGCGAGGATGTGCGCGACGTCGGCCAGTCGCCCTGCACCCTCGTCACCGCCGGCGAGGCGCCCAACGCCGGGCTCGACCACGGTGACGCCCCGCCGGCGCAGAGTGGCGACGTTCTCGACGGTGGCCGGGTGCTCCCACATCTCGGTGTGCATGGCCGGGCACACGACGACGGGGGCGCGCGTGGCCAGGAGGGTGGCCGTCAACAGGTCGTCGGCGATGCCGGCGGCGTACTTGGCCATCAGCGTGGCCGTGGCCGGCGCCACCAGGATCACGTCGGCCGACCGGCCCAGCCGCGTGTGCGGAATGGGGTCGGCATCGGACCACAGCGAGTCATGGAGCGGCTCCGACGCCAGCGTCGACAGGGTGACGGGCCCCAGGAACCGGGCCGCATCGGCGGTCATGACCGGCGCCACATACAGTCCCAGCTCTACGAGCTGGCGACAGAGCTCAGCGGCTTTGTACGCGGCAATGCTTCCGCACACGCCAAGTACTACGTACTTGGCGTCTAAAGGCTCGGACGCCCGGCTCATCGCCGGGCGTATTCCTTTCGTTCCGCCAAATCCCCTTGGGATTCGGCGGTCATGACCGAAGAGAATCCCGAAGGGATTTCTTCGGTCATTTCATCGCTTCCTCGGCCTCTTCCGTGCGGGTGAAGGTGATCTTGTTGGCCGCGATCTCCTCGAGGGCGATGGAGAGCGGCTTGCGGGAGACCGACGCCACCTGGGGCGGCACGATGGCCCCCAGGCCCTCACCCAGCTGGCTGAAGTAGGAGTTGATCTGGCGACCGCGCTTGGCGGCCAGGCTGACCAGGCTGAACTTGGAGTCCACCTTGTCGAGCAGGCTCTCGATCGGCGGGTGGATCATCGTGGCGCGTTCAGACATTGATGCGGTCCTTAATGTGAAACGTCTCACTGGCGGCGGGATTCCAGGATAGCAGCGACCTCGTCGATGGCCCTGGACAGGTCGTCATTGACGACGATGTGATCGGCCAGCTCCCGCCCCACGCGCTCCTCCTCCGGCGCCGCCGCCAGCCGTCGCGCGATCAGGTCCTCGCGGTCGCCCCGGCCCCGCAACCGGGCCTCCTGGGCCTGGCGCGACGGAGCCTCGATGAACACCACCACCGCCTCGGGGTGCCGGGCCCGCACCTGGGTTGCGCCCTGCACGTCGATCTCCAGCAGCACGTCGTGGTCCGCCGGCGGCTCGGGCCACGGGGTGCCGTAGCGGTGGCCGAACACGTCGGCCCACTCCAGAAAGCCGCCGGCGTCGATATGGGCGTCGAAGGTCTCCCGGTCGACGAAGACGTAGGCGTCTTCCGGCTCCCCGGTGCGCCGGGGTCGCGTCGTCCACGAGCGGCTGAGCCAGAGGCCGGGAAGGCGGCGGCACAGTGCGGAGGCGATCGACCCCTTGCCGACCCCGGAGGGGCCGGCGATGACGAAGATCAGGAGTCGGCGGGGAACGCCTTGAGCAGCGAGTCACGCTGCTGGGCGCCGAGGCCCCGCACCCGCCGGGCTTCGCTGATCCCGATCTGCTCCATCATGCGCCGGGCCCGGACCTTGCCCACGCCGGGGAGCGACTCCAGCACCGTGACCACTTTCATCTTTCCGACCACTTCGTCTCGTTCGGCCTGTTCGAGAAGCTCTTTCAGGGTCGTCGAGCCCATCTTGAGCTTCTCTTTGAGCTCGGCCCGCTGGCGGCGGGCGGCAGCGGCCTTGGCGAGCGCCGCCGAGCGCTCGTCGGGCGATAGCGCAGGCGGCAGCGGCATGCCGCGCACGTTAGCGCACGACCCCACCAGACGGCTCAGGCGCCGTTGCGCTCCAACGATTCTGTCAATGTCGTGGCTGCCGCCACCGGGTCGCGGGCCTCGGTCACGGTGCGCCCGATCACCAGGAGATCCGCACCGAAGCCGACTGCGTCGCGGGGCGTCGCCGCCCGAGCCTGGTCGTGGGTCTCCGACGTCGGCATGCGGATGCCGGGGACGACCGCCAGCATGCGGGGCGCCAGCTGCTTGGCCTCGTGCACGTCGGCGGCGGCCAGGATGAGCCCCCCGCAGCCGGCCTCGACGGCCGCGGCCACCCGATGACCGAGGATGTGGGCCGGCGCGTCGCCGTCGCTGGTCAGCACGGTGACGGCGAGGGCGACGGGATGGGGCAGCCCGGCCCGCTCCGCTCCCTCGGCCAGCCCCTCGACGCCGGCCCGGAGCATCACGGGACCGGAGCGGGCATGCAGCGTCAGGTAGCTGGTGCCCAGGGCCCCGATGACCCGGGCCGCTTTGCGCACCGTGGTGGGTATGTCGTGAAGTTTGAGATCGAGGAAGACGTCGTAGCCCAGGTCGGCGACGGCGCTGACCGCGTCCGGCCCCGAGGCGCTGAAGAGCTCGAGGCCCACCTTGGCGGTGGCGAAGTACGGCTGCAGCCGTCTGGCGAGGCGGAGGGCCACCACCAGGTCGTCGACATCCAGGGCCAGTACCAGCCGGTCACGTGTCTGCACGGGCCCTCCCTACCAGATCGGCGACCCGCGCGACATTGTGACGCCGGCACCAGCGCTCCAACTCGCCCGCCACCCGCCCCGGCGCACGGGGGTCGGCGAAGGTGGCGGTGCCGACCTCCACGGCCGACGCACCGGCCATCATCAGCTCCACCGCGTGGGCACCGGTGGCGATCCCGCCGGCGCCGACGACGACCGCGTCCGGAAAGGCCGTGCACACGTCGTAGACCGCCCGTACCGCCACCGGCCGGATGGCCGGTCCCGACAGGCCGCCGCCGCCGGCGCCAAGCCGGGGCCGGCCGGTGTCGACGTCGATCACCATGCCCATCACCGTGTTGATGAGAGTCAGCGCCTCCGCGCCCGCCTCCAGGGCGGCGCCGGCGATCTCGGAGATGTCGGTGACGTTGGGGCTGAGCTTGGCCCAGCGCGGCCGCCCGCAGCCGGCGGTGGCGGCCATCGCCTCGGCGGTGAGGACCGGCGAGTGGGCGAACATCGCCCGCCGGCTCTCGACGTTGGGGCAGCTCAGGTTCACCTCGACCGCCATCACTTCGGGCGGGGCGCCGGCCAGGGCGGCGGCGGCCTTCTCGTAGGCCTCGACGGTGAACCCCCAGATGCTCGCCACCACCCGGGCCCCGGTGGCCAGCAGGGGCGGCAGCTCGTGCTCCAGCCACGCCTCGATGCCAGGGTTCTGGAGGCCGACACTGTTGAGCATGCCGGCGTCGACCTCGGTCACCCGCGGCGACGGGTTCCCTGCCCACGGCTCCGCCGACAGCGACTTGACCACCACCGCCCCCAGCGACGCGAGGTCGACGTAGCGGGCCAGCTCGGCCCCGTGGCCGGCGGTTCCCGACGCCGTCATGACGGGGTTCCCCAGACGCACCGAGCCAACCGCAGTCGACATGTCGACGCCGGTTCTCACGAGGCTCGAGTCATGTGCGCCAGCGGCAGCCGGCGTCCGCCCGCGCCGCCGGAGGCGGCCCCTTCCGGCTGCCGGCGAGGAAAGGACCGGCGGAGGGCCGGCGGCTCTGCCGGCGGCCTGAAGCGCAGCTACCTCGCCGGGCAACCTCCGGTTGCCCGGCGACTAAAGCAGTCGTTGTTGGCCCTCCTCGTGATACTCCTGCAAGCTCCGCACGGACAGACCGTGGCGGGCCCAGTCGGCGATGCCGCCGGCGGCGGCCAGCGCCGCCGCCGCGGTGGTGAGGCACGGGACGTTGTGCACGCCGGCGGCGAGACGGATGTAGCCCCCGTCGGCTCGTGGGCCGCGGCCCCGCGGCGTGTTGACGACGAGGTCGATCTCGCCGTTGCCGATGAGGTCGACGGCGGTGCGCCGGTGACCGTGCGACGGCTCACCGACCTTGTCCACCACCTCCGCCACCGGGACGCCGTTGTCGCGGAGGTACTGGGCGGTGCCCTCGGTGGCGGCAAGGGCGAAGCCCATGTCGACGAAGCGCCGGGCGGCCATGAGCCCACCGGCCTTGTCCCGGTCGGCGAGGGAGAGGAACACCATGCCGTGTTCAGGGAGGCGGTCGCCGGCCGCCGTCTGGCTCTTGGCGAAGGCCAGGCCGAACGTGGCGTCGATGCCCATGACCTCGCCGGTGGATCGCATCTCGGGGCCCAGCAGCGTGTCGACATCGGGGAACCGGTTGAACGGCAGGACGGCCTCCTTGACCGACACGTGGGCGCCCGGCGCCGGCGGCTTGAGCACGCCCTCGGCCCGCAACTCGGCGAGCGTCGCCCCCACCATCACCCGGGCCGCCACCTTGGCCAATGGCACGCCCGTGGCCTTGGCCACGAACGGCACCGTCCGGCTGGCCCGGGGGTTGGCCTCGATGACGTACACGCTCCCCTGCTGGACGGCGAACTGCACGTTGAGCAGTCCGCGCACGCCGAGGGCCTCGGCGATGGCGCGGGTGTGGTTCTCGATCACCTCTACCGTCGCCGCACTCAGCGTCGGCGGCGGGATCACGCACGCACTGTCGCCGGAGTGAACGCCCGCCTCCTCGACGTGCTCCATGACCGCGCCGATGAGCACTTCGCCGGTGGCGTCGCGCAGGGCGTCGACGTCGACCTCGATGGCGTCCTCGAGAAATCGGTCGATCAGGACCGGGCGTTCGGCCGACAGCCCGCCCTCGCGGCCGAGGCTGCCGAAGCCGGCCAGCTCGGCCATGGCCCGGCCCAGCCCTTCGCCGTCGTAGACGATCTCCATGGCCCGCCCGCCGAGCACGTAGGACGGCCGCACCAGCGCCGGGTAGCCGATGCGCGACGTGATCGACAGGGCGGTCTCCAGGTCGGCGGCGGTGCCCCCGTCGGGCTGGGGGATGCCGAGGCGGTGGCACAGTGCGTTCCAGCGCTCCCGGTCCTCGGCCTCGTCGATGGCCGCCGGCGGCGTTCCCAGCACCAGTTCGGGCGGGATGCGGCCAGCGAGCTTCAAAGGCGTCTGGCCGCCCAACGAGACGATCACGCCGAGCAGCTGGTCGCGCTCCACGTCGAGCACGTTCATGACGTCCTCGTACGTGAGGGGCTCGAAGTAGAGGCGGTCGCTGGTGTCGTAGTCGGTCGAAACCGTCTCGGGGTTGCAGTTGACCATCACGGTGTCGAAGCCGGCGTCGCGCAACGCGAAGCTGGCGTGGACGCAGCAGTAGTCGAACTCGATGCCCTGGCCGATGCGGTTCGGGCCCGAGCCGAGGATGACGACGGTCCGGCGCTGCCCACCGCGGGCCTCGTCCTCGTCCTCGTAGGTCGAGTAGTGGTAGGGCGTGTTGGCGTCGAACTCGGCGCCGCAGGTGTCGACGGTCTTGAACGTCGCCCGTACGCCGGCGGCCAGCCGGGCGGCCCGCACGTCGGCTTCGGGCACGCCCCACAGCCACGCCAGCTGGGCATCGGCGAAGCCGAGGCGCTTGGCCCGCCGCCAGTCCCGGCGGGCCATCCCGGAAAAGCCGATCGACGCCAACTTGGACCGTTCGGCGGTGATGAGGGAGATCTGGTCGAGGAACCAGGGGTCGACGCCCGTGGCCTGGTGCAGCCGCTCGACGCTGATCCCGCGACGCAGCGCGGCCTCGAGCTGGAACGGGCGGTCGGGCGTGGCGATGGCGGCCTGGCGCACCAGGTCGTCGTCGCCGATCGCGTCGAGAACGGCCTCGGCCGGGTCGCAGTTGAGCCCCCACCTCCCGTGCTCCAGCGAACGCAGGCCCTTCTGCAGGGACTCCGGGAACGTGCGGCCGATGGCCATGGCCTCCCCCACCGACTGCATGCGGGTCGTCAGCACGCCGGGGGTGCCGGAGAACTTCTCGAACGCCCACCGGGGCACCTTGGTGACGACGTAGTCGATCGTCGGCTCGAAGCTGGCCGGCGTCATGCGGGTGATGTCGTTGGGAATCTCGTCGAGGGTGTACCCGACGGCCAGACGAGCGGCGATCTTGGCGATCGGGAAGCCGGTGGCCTTCGACGCCAGCGCGCTCGACCGCGATACCCGCGGGTTCATCTCGATGACCACCATCTCGCCCGTGGCCGGGTCGACGGCGAACTGGATGTTGGACCCGCCGGTGTCCACACCGATGCGGCGGATGCACGCGAACGCTGCGTCGCGCATGCGCTGGTACTCGACGTCGGAAAGCGTCTGCGCCGGCGCCACCGTGATGGAGTCACCGGTGTGGACGCCCATGGGGTCGAGGTTCTCGATGGAGCACACGACGACGCAGTTGTCGGCGTTGTCGCGCATGACCTCCAGCTCGTACTCCTTCCAGCCGGCGATCGACTTTTCGATGAGGATTTCCGAGATGGGGCTGGCGGCGAGGCCGGTGGCGGCCAGCCGCATGAGCTCGTCCTCGTCGGCGGCGATGCCCGTGCCGCGGCCGCCCATGATGAACGACGGCCGCACGATCACCGGGTAGCCGACCTCGTGGCCCACCTTGAGCGCCTCGTCGAGCTGGTAGGCGAAACCCGACGCCGGCACGGCGAGGCCGATCTCGGTCATGGCGCCCTTGAACCGCTCCCGGTTCTCGGCGGTGTGGATGGCGTCGATGGACGCGCCGATCAGCTCGACGCCGAAACGCTCGAGCACGCCCCGCTCGGCCAGGCTCACCGCCAGGTTCAGCGCAGTCTGGCCGCCCAGGGTCGGCAGCAACGCATCGGGCCGTTCGCGCTCGATGATGGCCGCCACGACGTCCGCGTCGAGCGGCTCGACGTAGGTCCGGTCGGCGAACTCGGGGTCGGTCATGATCGTCGCCGGGTTCGAGTTGACGAGGATGACCCGGTACCCCTCGTCCCGCAGCACCCGGCACGCCTGGGTGCCCGAGTAGTCGAACTCCGACGCCTGGCCGATGATGATCGGGCCCGAGCCGATCAGCAGGATGGAATGGATGTCAGTGCGCTTGGGCACGGCTCATCAGATCTCTGAACTCCTCGAACAGGTACCGGGCGTCGTGGGGGCCGGGGCCGGCCTCGGGGTGGTACTGCACGCTGAACGCCGGCACGTCGCGGCACCGGAGACCCTCGACCACGCCGTCGTTGAGGTTGACGTGGGTGACGTCGGCGGAGGCCAGCGAACCCTGCACGACCGCGTAGTTGTGGTTCTGGCTGGTGATCTCGACCGCCCCGTCGCGAAGTCGCTGGACGGGATGGTTCCCACCGTGGTGGCCGAAGGGCATCTTGTACGTCTTGGCGCCGAGCGCGGTGGCCAGTAGCTGGTGACCGAGGCAAATCCCGAACACCGGCACCTGGCCGAGCAGCATGGCGATGTTGGTGATGGCGTAGGTCACCGCCGCCGGGTCGCCGGGGCCGTTGGAGAGGAACACCCCGTCGACCGGCTGGGTGAGCAGCTCCTGCGCCGGCGTGGAGGCGGGCACGACGTCGACGGTGGCGATCTCGCCCAGCTGGCGCAGGATGCTCGTCTTGATGCCGAAGTCGTAGGCGACCACTCGCAGCGGGCCGTCACCGGTGGTGTAGCGCACGGGCGTGGTGACGCCGGCTACGAGGTCGACGCCGTCGGTGCCCGTCTCGGCGGCCGCTGCCGCCTTGAGCGTGGCTTCGTCGGCAGTGCCGAACGCGCACGGCATCGACCCGGCTTCACGGATGTGGCGGGTCAGCCGGCGGGTGTCGATGCCGGTGATTCCCGGAACGCCGTGGGCGACGAGCCAGGTTTCGAGGTCGACGGTGGACCGCCAGCTCGACGGCCGGCGGGCCAGCTCGCGCACGATCACGCCCCGGCAGAACGGGCGGGCGCTCTCGGAGTCGGCCTCACTGATCCCGTAGTTGCCGATGTGGGGGTAGGTGAAGGCGATGACCTGGCCGGCGTAGGAGGGGTCGGTGATGACCTCCTGGTAGCCCGACAGGACGGTGTTGAACACCACCTCGCCGGTGGCCACGTCGGCGGGGGCGCCCATGGCCTCCCCCTCGAAGACCGTGCCGTCGGCGAGGACGAGCAGCGACTCTCGGGGGGCGCTGCCCTCCGAGTACCCCCCGAGGTCAACGGCATGGCGCGCCTGCGGCGCACCGCTTCCCGGCTCCGACAGAAGCAGCCCTTCGGGCGTCCTGTCGGTCACCGCTGGGCCGAGCCGTCGACCACGACGGGCTCGCCCCGCAGCATGGTGTGGCGGACCCGGCCGGTGAGCTTGCGGCCGGCGTAGGGCGTGTTGCGGGACCGGCTGGCCAGGGCGTCGGCGTCGACCAGCCAGGTGGCGGCGGGGTCGACGACGCAGAGGTTCGCCGGCCGCCCGGCGACCACCGGCCCGCCGTGGGTGGACTCGAGGCCGGCGATGCGGGCCGGGTTCCACGACAGCAGCGCCAGCACCTGGGCGATCGGCAGCTCCAGCTCGGTGACAGCCAACGCCAGCGCCGTCTCCAGGCCGAGCATGCCGGGCTTGGCTTGGTCGAACGGGACGTCCTTGTCCTCGGCGGCGTGGGGGGCGTGGTCGGTGGCGATGGCGTCGATGGTGCCGTCGGCCAGGCCGGCCTTGACCGCCTCCACGTCGGCCGGCGTGCGCAGCGGCGGGTTCACCTTGAAGACGGTGTCGTAGGACGCCACCGACGCATCGGTCAGGGTGAAGTGGTGGGGGGCGGCCTCGGCGGTGACCGGCAGGCCCTCGGCCTTGGCGGCGCGCACGGCCGCCACCGAGCCGGCGGTGGAGAGGTGCAGGAAGTGGACCCTGCCACCGGTGAGGCGCACGAGCGAGATGTCGCGGGCGACCATGAGCTCCTCGGCCTCGTGCGGCTGGCCCGGGATGCCGAGCCGGCTCGACCACTCTCCTTCGTGCATGTGGCCGCCGAGCGCCAGCTCGTCGTCCTCGCAGTGCTGGCCGAGGATGACGCTTAGCGCCGACGCGTACTCCAGCGCCCGTCGCATCAAGCGGGCGTCCTGCACGCCGGCGCCGTCGTCGGTGAACAGGCGCACGCCGAGGTCGGCCATCTCGCCCAGCGGCGCCAGCTCCCTGCCCTTCCGTCCCTTGGTGATGGCGCCGGCCACCCGCACGTCGCACGCCACAGTGACGCCGAGCTCCAGCACCTCGCGCACCGCCGACGCGGTGTCGATGGCCGGCTCGGTGTTGGGCATGGCCACCACCGCGGTGAACCCACCCAGCGCCGCGGCCCGGGCGCCGCTCTCCACCGTCTCCGCCTCCTCTCGCCCGGGCTGGCGGAGGTGGGTGTGCAGGTCGACCAGTCCGGGGCCGACGATGCAGCCGCCGGCGTCGAGCACGGTTGCGCCCGCCGGCGGGTCGATCGACGGCTCCACCGCGGCGATGGCGCCCCGCTCGACCAGGACGTCGGCCATCCGTTCACCGGTGGCGTCGACGATCCGCCCGCCCCGGATCACCACCGTGTGGTCATGCACCACCGGGCACCTGACCGAGCAGGAGGAACAGGACGGCCATGCGCACGGCGACTCCGTTTGCCACTTGTCGGGTGATGAGCGATCGGGGCAGGTCGGCCACGTCGGCGGCGATCTCCACGCCCCGGTTCATCGGCCCGGGGTGCATGACCAGGGCGTCGTCGGGCATCAGCCGCATGCGCTTGCTGGTCAACCCGTAGCGGGCGGTGTACTCCCGCAACGACGGAAGCAGGGCCTCGCTCTGGCGCTCGGCCTGCATGCGCAGCAGGTACACGACGTCGGTCTTGGCCAGAACGCCGTCGAGGTCGTGGCTGACCTCGACGGGCCAGCCGTCGAGGCTGGGTGGCAGGAGCGTGGGCGGGGCGACGATGGTCACCTCGGCGCCCAGCATGGTGAAGGCCAGCACGTTGGAGCGGGCGACGCGGGAGTGCTTCACGTCGCCCACCACGGCGATGCGCATCCCCTCCAGCGAGCCCCGTGCGCCCCGCAGCGTGTAGCAGTCGAGCAGGGCCTGGGTGGGGTGCTCGTGCCAGCCGTCGCCGGCGTTGACGACCGCGCAGTCGAGCCACGCCGCCGCCTGCCACGGCACACCGGCGGAGGAGTGGCGCACGACCAGGGCGTCGATGCCCATGGCCTCGATGGTCTGGCAGGTGTCGCGCAGCGACTCGCCCTTCTTCACCGACGACGACGAGACGGTGAAGTTCATGGTGTCGGCCGACAACCGCTTGGCCGCCAGCTCGAACGACAGGCGGGTTCGGGTCGACTCCTCGTAGAAGAGCGACACGACCGTCTTGCCTCGCAGCGCCGGCACCCGGGGGATGGCCCGCTCGGAGACCTCGACGAACGAGTCGGTCACCCTCATGACTTCCTCGATACCGTCTGCTCCCAGGTCGGAGATCGAGAGGAGGTGCTTCATCTGGCCCGCTTCTCGCCCACGTCGACGCCGTCCTCGCGCACGTCGACGATCTCGTCGTGGCGGGTGGGCAGGTTCTTGCCCACGAAGTCGGGCCGGATCGGCAGCTCGCGGTGTCCCCGGTCGACCATCACCGCCAGCTGGACCGCCCGGGGGCGGCCGTAGTTGTTGAGGGCGTCGAGGGCGGCCCGCACGGTGCGGCCGGTGAACAGCACGTCGTCGACCAGGACCACGGTGAGGCCGGTGAGGTCGAAGGGGATGTCGGTCACCGCCTCGGGGATGACCGGGCGCAGCCCGATGTCGTCTCGGTAGAGGGCGACGTCGATGCTGCCCAGCGGCACCTGCGTCCCCTCGATCTGCGACAGCGCCTCGGCCAGCCGGCGGGCCAACGGGACCCCGCCGGTCTGCAGGCCGATGAGGACCACGCCCTCCAGGCCGTGGTTGCGCTCGACGATCTCGTGGGCGATGCGCGTGACCGCCCGGCGCAGGTCCTCGGCGTCCATCACCTGGCTGCGGGCAGAAAAAACGCCCCCGTACGGGGGCGTCGCAGCGCGTTCTCGCTCGGCCATGCAAGTGGCTCCTTGTTCCGTGCCAGCCTCACAGGACCGGCGTTAACGGGTTGACCCGAGACTAGCCCACCGGGCCCAGGATGTCGGCGACCTCCAGCACCAGGTCGGGGAAGGCCGCCGGCGCCACCGAATCGCCGGGCCGGAGCTGGACGGTCTTCCCACCTCGGGCCACATGGAGCGTGTCGGTCACCAGATCCACGACCCACACCTCGGGCACGCCGCCGGCGATGTAGAGGGGCGTCTTCCGGTCGAGGTCGTACCGCAGGGAGCTCTCGGCCACCTCGATGACGAGCAGCACGTCGTCTGGGGGCATCGGGTGGTGGTCCGAGTAGTAGTTCGCCCGGTAGTGGATCACGGCGATGTCGGGCTCGAGCTCCGAGAAATCGCCCACCTGCATCGGCAGCTGGGGGCGAACGATCGCCCGCCCGTGCACGGCGAGGACGAACAGCTCGGTCAGCCGAGCGACGACGGCACCGTGCGGGGTGCCCATGGGGCTCATTTCCACGACCTCCCCGTCGATGAGCTCGACGCGGTCGTCAGGGTCGAAGATGTCAGCCTCGGCCATCCGGTGGTAGTCCTTCACCGTGAACCGGTATCGCATGGGGCTGAGAGCCATTGGTAGTCAGGGGCGCGCCGCTCGACAAGCGAGCACGTTTCCCCATTCTCCTTTCAATCCGTGCGTGCGGTTTTCCCGCACACGGCTTAACGACGGTCTTCTTGACATGGTTACGCAGCCTT
>Ga0247713_1000166_pt1 | contig 46346 bp, 45 predicted proteins | sample 21E_NmetaG_FD_189936 | JGI IMG/M metagenome (GOLD analysis project Ga0247713, IMG submission 189936) | Soil microbial communities from hillslope of Landscape Evolution Observatory, University of Arizona, Oracle, AZ, United States - 2-1-E_N | ecosystem: Engineered > Artificial ecosystem >...
GCGCCAACCCGGTCAGCGGCGACTTCTCCGTGGGCGTCGAGGGCCTGCTCTTCCGCGACGGGGCGCCGGCCGAGCCGGTGCGGGAGGCCACCATCGCCTCCACCCTCCAGCGCATGCTCCTCGACCTCGTCGCCATCGGCGGCGACCGTGAGTGGCTTCCCGGCGGCGCCGCCGGCATGACCCTCGTCATCGGCGACGTCCAGCTCAGCGGGTCCTGAGGCCGGGCTGGGTGCTGGGCGAGGACATACCGCACCGAAGCTCCCCGCACGCAGCCCCTAACCTCCGTCGGTGCTCCTCGCCCAGGCCGCCTCCGGCGGCATCCCTGTCTCCCACGCCATCGTGCTGGGCATCACCCAGGGGCTGTCGGAGTTCCTGCCCATCTCCTCCAGCGGGCACCTGATCCTCGTCCCGTGGCTGTTCGGATGGGAGGAGCTGACGGGGGCGGCGAACGCCGACCTCAACAAGACCTTCGACGTCGCCCTCCACGTGGGCACGATCCTGGCCTCGCTCGTCTACTTCCGGAACGACCTCCTCCGCTTCGCCGGCGCCGCCCTGACCTCCATCCGCACCCGGTCGGTCACCACCACCGACCAGCGCATGGCCTGGCTGCTCCTGCTCTCCGCCATCCCCGGGGCCATCGTCGGCGCCGGCCTCGAGGACTTCATCAACGAGAACCTGGGCCAGATCTGGCTCATCGCGGTGATGCTCATCGTCTTCGGCCTGGTGCTGCTGGTGGCGGACCGCCTGCCCGGTGACAAGAAGGAGGGCGACTACGGCCCTCGCCAAGCCCTCGGCATGGGCCTGGCCCAGGCCGCCGCCCTCTCCCCCGGCGTGTCCCGGTCGGGCATCACCATCACCGCCGGCCGCTTCCTGGGCTTCGACCGCAACGCCGCCGCCCGCCTGTCGTTCCTGATGAGCATGCCGATCACCGGCGGCGCCGCCCTCTACAAAGGGGTCGAGCTGGCCGTCGAGGGCCTCCCCCCGGGCACGGCGCCGGCCTTCTTCTGGGGCATCGTGGCCTCGGCGGTCACCGGGCTGGCAGCGGTGTGGCTGGTGCTGACGGTGGTGCGGACCCGCTCGTTCCTCCCGTTCGTGGTGTACCGGGTGGCTGCTGGGGTGGCCGTGCTGGCGCTGCTGGCGTCACCTCTGCGGTGAGGACCAGCGTCACCACGCCGGCGGCCACCGCGTAGGCCACCCGCAGCGCCTCCTGCGGCGCCACCGCCACCGTCACCGCCTCGGGGCCGGCGTCGACGACGAGGGCCGACTCCGCCACGGGGAAGGTCGGATCCTCGCCGGCCGGCGGCGGGTCGAAGGTGACCAGCACGTCGACCCTGTCGCCCCGCCGCACGGCCACCGACGCCGGCCCGGTGGGCACGGCCACCGCCCGACCGCCGGCGGGGAGGAGGGCGGCGACGCCCTCCAGGCCGTCGGGCGCCAGCTGGCCGATCACCACCGGCGAGCCTCGGAACAACGGGACCACCACCGAGCGGCCCACCACCTCCGCGGCCGCGCCGAGTGAGCCTTCGGGGAGGAAGGCGGCGGGCATGGACCGCACCGTGAGGTCGGCGGGCCGCAGCACCGAGCCGATCTCCACCGCCCGCGCCGCGGTGACGACCGGCCGTAGGTGCCCGTAGCGGGCGACCTGGGCGCCGGCCCGGTCGACCTGCCCGGCGATGGTCGAGGCGGTGAAGGCGGCCAGGGCGACGACGGCCGCCCAGTAGGCGAAAGGAGATCGGGTGAGGCGGCGCAGGCGCACGGGCGTGGTCCCTCCGGAGTGACGCGGCACGGAGGGGGAAGTGCCGTGAGATTACGTGGAATTCATCCCCGGGTCCATGGCCCCCCCGGCACACCCGCACCCGGGGGCCGCCGGGATGGCCGGGATGGCCCGGAGGAGCACGCCCTTCACCTTCTCGATGTTCTCGGCCAGAACCCGGAACACCGTCTCCATCGTCACCGCCTCGGCCCGTTCGACGCCGGCGTCGTAGTCGGTGACCAGGGCCAGCCCGGAGTAACAGACGCCCAGCTCGCGGGCCAGGGCGGCCTCGGGGTACTGGGTCATGTTCACCACCGACCACCCGGCCGAGGAGAACCACTGTGACTCCGCCCGGGTCGAGAAGCGCGGCCCCTGGATCACCACCACCGTTCCGCCGTCGTGGACGGTCACGTCCTCTCCCCGAGCGGCGGCGACCATCACCGCCCCCAGCTCCGGGCAGTACGGGTCGGCGAAGGTGGCGTGCGCCGGCAGGGGCCCGTCGAAGAACGTGTCGGCCCGCCCCCTCGTGCGGTCGACGAGCTGGTCCACCACCACCAGGTCCCCCGGCTCCAACTGGGGCTGGAGGGAGCCCACCGACGAGGGTGCCAGCAGCCGCCGCACACCGAGGCGCCGCAGCGCCCACAGGTTGGCCCGGTAGTTGATGCGGTGGGCGGGGATGGCGTGGCCGGGACCGTGCCGGGCGAGGAAGGCCACCGCCCGCCCCTCGACGTGGCCCACCGCCAGCGGAGCCGACGGCGCCCCGTAGGGCGTCTGCACCGCCACCTCCTCGACGTCGTCGAGCCAGGAGTAGAAGGCGGTGCCTCCGAACACGCCGATCTCGGCGACCGGCAGCCCCATGGCCGGCTAGGCGGTCTTGGCCTCGGCGGCCTTGGGGGCCGGCTTGGAGTCCGCCGGCGGCGGCGGTGCCGGCCCGGTCTTGGCCGGCTCGGAGGCGTCCGTCGTCTCCTGCTTGCCGTCCTTCCCGTCGGATTTGGTCTCGCTCTTCGGTCGCCCGGTCCGGTTGTCGGTCTTGTAGAAGCCGCTGCCCTTGAAGGTGATCGCCGGAGCGCTGAACACCTTGCGGAGCACGCCGCCGCAGGCCGGGCACTCGGTCAGGGGGTCGTCGGTGAACCTCTGGACGACCTCGAGGCGCTCCCCGCAGCTCCTACAGGCGTACTCGTACTTCGGCATGCACCACTCCCGGGCACCCGGTCCGGCGGGGATCGCACGGGCACCGGTCGCCGTTCAGCGTACCGCAGGCCATAGCATTGGGATTTGTGGAGGATGCTCGCGCCCGGCTACGCGAGTTCCGCCACGCCCTCACCCGGCTCGGCGACGTCCTGGCCTCCACCCGGGACCGCCAGGTGATGGTGACCGCCCTCCTGGAGGCGACCACCACCTACCTGGCCGCCCCGGCCTCGGTGTTCTACGTCACCGTCGCCGGCAGCGAGCGGCTGCGGCCCATGGAGACGCTGGGCACCGCCGCCGGCGCCGCTTTGGGGGAGCTGGCCGGGGGCGCCGGCATCGCCGGGGCGGCGTCACGGGCCGGCGGCGCCGTGTTGTGGCCGGCGGGCGCCTGCGACAACGTGCAACCTTCGCCTCTGGAACCCGATGCCGGCGCCGGCGCCATGGCCATTCCGGTCCGCTCCGGTGGCCATCCGTTCGGCGTCCTCGGGTACTACGGGCGGGCCTCGCCGTTCGACGAGGAGGACATCGACTCCCTGGAGATCCTCGTCCGCCAGGCGGAGACGGCCATCGAGAACAGCTTCCTGTACGAAGAGGCGGTTCGCCTGTCACTGACCGACGGCATGACCGGGCTCTGGAACCGCCGGAACTTCGACCTCCGGCTGGAGTCGGAGCTCTCCCGGGCCCTGCGCTTCTCCGAGCCCTTCGCGGTGGTGTTCGTCGAGCTGGACCAGATGAAGGCGGTGAACGACCGCTGGGGTCACCAGGCCGGCGACACGGTCCTCATCGAGCTGGCCCGCCGGCTGACCGAGGCCGTCCGCGAGGTCGACGTGGTCGCCCGCTGGGGCGGCGACGAGTTCACCCTGCTGCTGCCCAAGACCGGACTCGACGGGGCCCTCCTCCTGGCCGAGAAGATCCGCTCGGCGGTGGGAACCGCCCCCTTCCGCATCGACAGCGGGTCGCTGGACATCACCATCTCCGTCGGGGTGGCCGCGTACCCCGAGCACGGCTCGTCGGGCAAGGATCTGGTCAATGCCGCCGACGCGGCGATGTACCAGGCCAAGGCCAAGGGCCGGAACCGGGTGGAGCACGCCAACGCCGGCGGACCGCCCGAGGGGGAGAAGGGAGAGCCGCGATGAAGCGAATCAACAAGGTCGTGATCCCCGCCGCCGGCCTCGGCACCCGGTTCCTCCCCGCGACCAAGGCCCAGCCCAAGGAGATGCTGCCCCTGGTCGACAAGCCGGCCATCCAGCACGTGGTTGAGGAGGCGGTGGCCGCCGGCCTGCGTGACATCCTGATCATCACCGGCCGGGGCAAGCGCTCCCTCGAGGACCACTTCGACCGGTCCTTCGAGCTGGAGCACTACCTCGAGGAGGCCGGCAGGTTCGACATGGTGAAGGAGATGCGGGCCATCGCCGAGATGGCCGACATCCACTACGTCCGCCAGGGTGAGCCCCGGGGCCTGGGCCACGCGGTGGCCGTGGCCCGCCAGCACGTCGGCGACGAGCCCTTCGCCGTCATGCTGGGCGACGACATCATGACCGGCCGGTCCACCGTGCTGTCCGACATGGTCGCCCTCCACGAGCGCTACGGCCGCTCGGTGGTCGCCCTCAAGGAGTTCGCCCGCAGCGAGATCAGCTCCTACGGCTGCGCCCTGCCCGAGGCGGTCGAGGACAACCTGGTGCGCATCCTCGACGTGGTCGAGAAGCCCAAGCCCGAGGACGCCCCCTCCAACCTGGCGGTCATGGGCCGCTACGTCTTCACCCCGGAGATCTTCGACTGCCTGGAGCAGGTGCACCCCGGCGCCAACGGGGAGATCCAGCTCACCGACGCCATGGCCATCCTGCTCAAGCAGCAGACGATCTACGGCTACGTCTTCGAAGAGGGCCGCTACGACATCGGCGACAAGCTCGACTACCTGCGGGCCACCGTGGAGCTGGCCATCGACCGGGAGGATCTCGGACCGAAGTTCCGGCTGTTCCTGGCCGACCTCGTCCAGCGCAAGAAGCTCATTTGATCCGGGTCGAGGAGGCCCAGCAGGCGATCCTGGCTGCCTGCCCGGTCCTGGTGTCGCAGTCGTTGCCGCTGGCGGAGGCGCTCGGCTGTGTGACCGCCGCCGAGGTGGTCGCCGGCCACGACGTCCCGTCGTTCGCCAACTCGGCGATGGACGGCTTCGCCGTGCGGGCGGCCGACACCGCCGGCCCACCCGTCACCTTGGAGGTGGTGGGCACGGCCGCCGCCGGCTCGGCGCCGGGCGTGCCCGTCGGCCCGGGTCAGGCGGTGCGCATCATGACCGGCGCGGTGGTGCCCGCCGGCGCCGATGCCATCGTGATGGTGGAACGCACGTCGTCGGAGGGCGCCAAGGTGACGATCGAGGTCGCAGCCTCGGTCGGCGACCACGTCCGCCACCCCGGCGAGGACATACGGGCCGGCCAGGTGCTGTTCGAGGCCGGCACCGAGCTGGGCCCGGGACATCTCGGGGTGCTGGCCAGCGTGGGGGCGGCCACCGTCGACGCTCACCCGAGGGCGCGGGTGGGCGTGCTGTCGACCGGCGATGAGCTGACCTCGGCCCCGGGCGACCTGCTCCCCGGCCAGATCCGAGACAGCAACCGCCCCATGCTGCTGGCCTTGGTCGCGCAGGCCGGATGGGAGCCGGTCGACCTGGGATCGGCGCCCGACGACGAGGCCGCCATCACCGCGGCCATCGAAAGCGGGGTGGCCGGATGTGACGCCATCCTGACCTCCGGCGGGGTCAGCGTGGGCGACTTCGACTACGTCAAGGTCGTCCTGGACCGCCTGGGCGACATGCACTGGTGGCAGGTCGCGGTGAAGCCGGCCAAGCCCTTGGCGTTCGGCGTCGTCGACCACACGCCGGTCTTCGGGCTGCCGGGCAACCCCGTGTCGTCGATGGTGTCCTTCGAGCTGTTCGCCCGGCCGGCGCTGCGGCACATGACCGGGCACCGGGACCCGTACCGGCCCCAGCTGCCGGCGGTGGCCGACGAGGCGCTGCGCCGCCAGCCCGACGGCAAGGTGCACTTCGTCCGGGTGGTCGCCACGACCGACGACGAGGGTCGCCTCCACGTCCGCTCGTCCGGGGCCCAGGCGTCGCACCTGCTGCGGGCGATGGCCCTGGCCAACGCCCTGGTCGTGCTCCCCGACGGCGACGGAGTCCACGCCGACGAAACGGTAAAGGTGATGCTTCTCACGTAGGTTGGGGTGATGGCCGAACCGCTGGTCGACCCCCACGGGCGCACCGTGCGCGACCTGCGCATCTCCATCACCGACCGCTGCAACCTGCGCTGCCGGTACTGCATGCCGGCGGAGGGCCTGGCCTGGCTCCCCCGGCCCGACCTGCTCACCTACGAGGAGATCGAGCGGGTGGCCAGGGTGTGCGTGGAGCGCTTCGGCTTCACCGGCATCCGCATCACGGGCGGGGAACCCACGGTGCGGGCCCACCTGCCCGTCCTCGTCGACAAGCTGGCCCGGCTGCGTCCTGCCTCCGGCGCCGGCGGTGGCGGCACCGACCTGTCCCTGACCACCAACGGGGCCACCCTGCGGCTCCTCGCCGGCGACCTGCGCGCCGCCGGCCTGCGCCGCATCAACATCTCCCTCGACTCGCTGCGCCCCGAGACCTTCTTCGCCATCACCCGCCGCCACGGCCTCGACCAGGTCCTCGACGGGATCGACGCCGCGGTGGAGGCCGGCTTCTCGCCCGTCAAGGTCAACTGCGTACTGATCCGGGGCGTCAACGACGACGAGATCGTCGACTTTGCCCGCTTCGGCCGGGAGCGGGGCGTGACCATGCGCTTCATCGAGTTCATGCCTCTCGACGCCGAGGAGGGGTGGACGCCGGGCACGGTCGTCCCCGGCGCCGAGGTGGTGGAGACGATCTCGGCCGTCTATCCGCTGGCGCCCATCCCGGTCCGGGGTTCGGCGCCGGCCGAGCGCTTCCGCTACGTCGACGGCGCCGGCGAGATCGGTGTGATCGCCAGCGTCACCCAGTCCTTCTGCGGCAGCTGCGACCGGGTCCGCCTCACCGCCGAGGGCATGTTCCGCAACTGCCTCTTCGCGGTCAAAGAGACCGACCTTCGTGCCATCCTGCGCTCGGGAGGCTCCGACGACGACGTGGCCGCCGCCATCGCCGCCGACGTGGGCACCAAGTGGGCGGGCCACTCGATCGGCCAGGTGACCTTCATCCGGCCGGACCGGAGCATGAGCCAGATCGGTGGCTGAGTCCCGCAGCGGGCACCCGGGTCCTTCGGACCCCGCCCGCTGCCCACAGCGGGGCCCCGACCCCGCTGTGCCCCCCTCGTCGTACACTCTCGGGGCATGAGCGACCGCGGACTCACCCACATCGACCCCCTCGGACGAGCCCGCATGGTCGACGTCACCCCCAAAGAGGCCACCCACCGCCGGGCCCTGGCCCGCTGCAAGGTGATGATGAAGCCGGAGACCACCTCCATGGTGGCCAGCAACTCCCTCACCAAGGGCGACGTGCTGGCCGTCGCCCGGGTCGCCGGCATCCAGGCGGCCAAGCAGACGCCCAACCTGATCCCCCTCTGCCACCCCCTCCTGGTCGGCTCGGTGTTCGTCAACTTCACCATCGGCGACGACAACGTGGAGGTCGAAGCCCAGGTGGAGACCATCGACCGCACCGGCGTCGAGATGGAGGCCATGACCGCCTGCGCCGTCGCCGCGCTGACCATTTACGACATGTGCAAATCGGTCGACCGCTCGATCATGATCTCCGAACTGGTGCTCTGGGAGAAGACCGGCGGGCGCTCCGGGATCTACCGCCGGGCCGTCGAGGACTAGGGCCGGGGGTTGCCTCCCCCTCCCTCGACTGGTAGGAAGAGGGGGCGCCGGCTCCCCCCATCCGCGTTTCGCGGCTTGTGGCGCAGTACCGTCCATCGAGGTAAAGGAAGGTCTGAGGAGCGTGACGTTGGTTCTTCTGGTCCTCGCTGGGATCTGGATCGCAGTGCTTGCCCCCCCGTTCTTCCGTGCCCGGGCGGAGGGTCGGCCTGGCGACTCGATCCACAACTTCAAGCGACAGCTGACCGTGCTGCGCCGCACCGGGCCCCACCGTGGCTCGGCCGCCGGCGGCGACCACTGGTACCGCTCGCACGGCGCCTCGCCGGCGCTCGCCCCGGTCCACGGGCCGATCCGTGGCGCCCGTACCTCGCCCGCCCCCGCCTACCGGGCGCCGGGTCGGGCCGCCCGCCCCGTCTCGTCGGTCGCCGCCTCCGCCGCCCGCAGCCGCACCATCCGCCGCCGGCGCGACGTCCTGAGCGCCCTGCTGGTCGCCGCCGTCGCCACCCTGGCCCTGGGCCTGCTGTTCAGCATGGGGATCATGCTCGTCGCCCACGTGGTGGCCGACGTGCTGCTCGTCGGCTACGTGGCCCTGCTGGTCCACCAGCGCAACCTGGCCGCCGAGCGGGACATGAAGGTCCGCTTCCTGCCCCAGGCCCACCGGCTCGACCCGGCCCTGCTGCGTGCCGAGCCGGCGCTGCTGCGCCGGTCGGCCAACTAGCGGTCGACCGCAGTACCGAGCTCGCGGCGCTGGCAGAGCGCGTCCGGGCCAACCTCGACGCGGCCAACGCCGCCCGGGAGGTGGCCCTGGCCGCGTGCCGGCGTACCATCCGGGCCTGCGGCAGCTCCATCCGCGCTGTGCACCTTCTTCAGCCGGAGGAGGCCCTCCGTCTGGCCGACGAGGCCGGCGAGGCCCTCCGAGAGGCCCAGGAGGCCCTGGAGCCGTTCCCTTCGCTCGTGGGCAGCGGCCCCCTCCACGACGCGGCCAAGGAATACGCCGAGGCCCGCCTGACCGCAGCCATGGTGAGCGACAGCCCGTTGCCGTCCCACGGGGAGCTTCACGTCTCGCCGGCGGCCTGGCTGAACGGCCTGGCCGAGGCGGCCAGCGAGCTGCGCCGGCACCTCCTCGACCGCCTCCGCCACGGCGACCTGTCCCGCGGCGAGGCCCTGCTGGCCGCCATGGATGAGGCCTACGGCCTCCTGGTCACCATGGACTACCCCGATGCGGTCAGCGGCGGCCTGCGCCGCACCACCGACGCCCTGCGGGCCGTTCTGGAGCGCACCCGGGGCGACCTGACCACCACCATCCTCCAGACCCGCCTCCAGGAAGCTCTCAACGAGGCCGCCGGCGCCCTCGACTAACCTGGGATGACCCGGGGGTGTAGCTCAGCTGGCAGAGCGCCACGTTCGCAACGTGGAAGTCGGCGGTTCGAATCCGCTCACCTCCACCGGAAAAGCCCAGGTCAGAGGGTATATCGCAGGGGTCGAGGGCGTGCGAAACTCGATGGAAGCGGCTCCTGCACCACAGCTGCACCACGAGAATCTCCGAGACTGTGGTGCAGCACCGCACACCAACGGACCTCAGGCGGGCGGTGCGGCCCGGTCTGGCCCGTGATGGTCAGCGTTTTTCGGCTCGCTCTCGACGCCTTGAACAGCTGATCCAGCTGATCGGCTGCGGCCCGGTCGACCTTCTCCGGCAGCGATCCGTAGATGTCGGCCGTGGTGCGGATCGAAGCGTGACCGAGCCGGCGCTGGATGACCTCCAGGGGCACGCCCACCTCCCGCATCATGTGGCCGGCCGAGTGGCGGAGTCGGTGGAACGTGAGCCCTTCGAGCCCGGCGCGCACGAGCGCCGGCGTGTAGATGCGGTACCGGAAGTTCGCCGCCCGCACCGGTCCACCACCGGGTGCCTGCACCACCAGCTCCTCCGGGCTCGTGCGCCCCGTCCGGGCCAGGTGAGCTGCGAGCTCGTCGAGGACCTCCTGCGGCGCGGAGAACGTGCGGTTCGAGTCGGTGTCTTTCCACTGCCCTCGACTAGGTACCCGTCGACCTCGTTGACGGTCGCCTCCACCGTGACCGTCCTGCGGAGGAAGTTGATCGAGCCCACTCGGAGCCCGAAGACCTCGGCCTGGCGGAGACCGAGGGCGCCAAGAAACACAGCCACCCGGTAGTCGGTGTCCATGGCGTCGGCGAGACGGATGATGTCGTCCGCCGAGACGACGGGCAGTTTGACCGCAGTGAGCTCCGGCCTGCGCACGCCACGGCACGGTGAGTGGTCGATGATGTCGTTGGTGACCGCCCAGTTGAGGATCGCCCGCAGCACGCAGCAGTGGCGCTTGCCGGACGATGATCTCCCGACCGGTTACCGAGTGGCCGAAGGCGTGTCCTGGCTGGGTTCGGTCGGCATCATCGCCGGCGCAGTCATCGCATTTCTTACCTGGGTTGGCCGGCGGCTGTGGCGGCGTCGAGCCTAGAAGGATCAGTTCGAGGCACCCGATCCGTTCGACCTGTCGCGTCGAGTGGGCGGCGGTACAAGGTGTGGTTTCGCCGAGAAGAGCCAGGGGCCGGCGTCGTTGGACGAGGAGTGAGGCATCCACGGTCTCCCGTCCGCCCGTTTACTGCGGTCCCGGCGCGACCGGAAATCGGCGATCCGCTCGTGATTCAGCCCGGCGGCCACTGTCACAGAACGTGCAGCTGCCTGATCGGCAGCGCACGTCACCTACCGCCGGCTGCGTGCGCATCGATCCTGGCGTTTCTGTTCGCCGCGCACCTGGGTCTCGGAGGGCACGCCGCTCTTACAGGCGCGCCGGTTGTGGCGTTAGTCGGCGTCTCTCGTGGTCGTCCGCGGCCAGGATGCTGGTGAGACAGCGTCACAGGCAGTCCTCCGTGTACCGAGGCGCCTCGGACGTGGCGTCGATCGACGCCTCACTCGAGGAACATGCGCTGCAGGAGGTCGGCGAGCCAGGCCTGGAACCGTTCGATGGGCCAGCCGGCGTCGTGCACAAGGCGCAAGTAGGCGTCGGGCGCGAGCGTCCACATCGTGTCGGTGATCGTGTCCTCGTCGTAGCGAAGCGTACTGGTCTTGTGCGCCAACGAGACCGCAAACTCCTTCAGTCCGACTCGTCGCTGGTGCTGGAAGCGCGCCCACACCTCAGCGGCGTCAGCGTCGATCGAGGCGGCGGTCTCCAGCGCACGCAGCACAAGTCCCGCTCGCCCAGAGATACGGCACATGTTTCGCGCGTACAGCTCGATCGACCGAACCGGGTCGGGCTCCTCGATCGCCTCGCGCCACCAGGGCCGCTCAGCGATCGGAACCGGCGCGTCGTCACCGGCGAGGGCTTGGTCGACGACGGCCCGCAGGATGACTGGCTTGGAGCCAACGGCGCTGAACACGGTCGGCCGCGCCACGCCCGCTTCCGCAGCGATGTCCTCGATCGACGTCGCCAGGTACCCCTTGGTGGAAAACAGCCGGTACGCCGCCTCGCACACCAGCGCCGGTGCGTCGCCCCGGCGGATGCTGCTGCGGTACGCACGCCGCTTGACAGCTGCCACGACCCGAATCATACTCCGGATCTATCTGATTAGATCTGAGGTCTAATATGGCGGGCCTGAGAGGTGAGCTGATGAGCGAGACCGATGCGTTCCTCGAGACGACGATGGCTGGCTACCGCGACGCGGAGACCGCCTTGCACAACGGTGATGCCGCGCCCCGCAAGGCCATCTGGGCTCGCACTGATCCCGTGACCCTCCTCGGGGCGGCCTTGAGCGCGACCGGCTGGGAAGAGATCGAACCGATCTTCGACCGGCTCCAAGCGAGGTTCTCGAACTGCACATCGTGCGAGCAGGAGATCATCGCGGCTGGTGCAAGCGGCGACCTTGCGTACCTGGTCGCGTTCGAGCACACCACCGCCTCCGTCAACGGCTCACCACCACTGCCCTACACGCTCCGAGCCACTACGGTGTTTCGGCGCGAGGACGGGGAATGGAAGGTCGTCCACCGCCACGCCGACCCGATGGCGTCGGAGAACGCCGCCGAGCTCGTGCAACGGCTGGTCGCGCCCGACGCGTAACTGCCACCGGGGGCATGGTCGGGTTGTCTGAACCGCCCGGGTTGTTCTGTAGAGGCTCGGTCCGCAGCCCGAGGTAGCCCCTAATCACGAGCGCCGCCGGTCCGCCAAGGTCGCCCTGATCGCCGGCTGCCGGACGCGCAACTCGTTGCGACATCCTGGACGGTGCGTAACGATCCGTCTCTGGCATCCGCCGACCCCCGGGAATTCGGGATGGATGGTGACGCGAGGCTCGAGCAAAGTGCAGTCATGGACAACGACGCGAACAAGAAAGTGGTTACCGAGTTCATCGACGGCCTGTTCAGTCGAGGCGATCTCAGCGCCGTCGACACCTACCTGGCCGAGGACTTCGTGAACCATGACCCCCCGCTCGGGGCTCCTGCTGATCGCGAAGGCATGCGCTCAGCCGCAGCTCTCTTCCGTACGGCCTTCCCAGATTGGCACAGCGACCTCCACGTCCTGATTGCCGAAGGCGATCTGGTTGCAGAACACTTCACGGCTGGGGGCACCCACGATGGAGAGATCGTGGGCGTCGCCGCTACCGGGCGGGAGGTGTGCCTCCGTGGCATCAACATCTTCCGGGTTCGCGACGGGCGCATCACGGAACGATGGGGCCGTCTCGATGACCTGGGTTTCCTACAGCAACTGGGCGTCCTGCCCGCCCCCGGCGGTTGGCACCGGGCGGACATAGGGTGATGACGATGGCCCGAGCAGGCATCGACCGTGCCGTGAGCGATCTCGTGGCCCGGTGCCATGTCGGAGTCGACGCCAATTCGCTCATCTCCGACGTCGTGGCACGACTGAGGCGGGTCCTTACCGTCGATGCGGCCTTCGGTGCCCCTGTCGACCCGGCGACGCTGCTCTTCACCGGAGCCGTGCTCTGGCAGATTCCACCGGAGGCGGCATCGCAGTTCCTGTCGAACGAGTACCTCGAGGACGACGTCAACAAGTTTCGAAGCCTGGCGAGCGAGCGTTCGCCGGCGGCGACTCTCGACGGGGCTACCGGAAACCACCGTCCCGGCAGCGCCCGGTACCGGGAGATCATGGCACCGATGGGGCTCGGCGACGAGCTTCGGGTTGCACTCCGTTCCGGCGGCGTCTGCTGGGGTTTTCTGTGCCTCCATCGTGAAGAGGCGACCGCAGGTTTTACCGAGGCCGAAACCCGGTTGGTGACGCGCGTAGCTCCGCATGTCGGCGAGGGGCTTCGCCGAGCCCTCCTCGTCGGTGAGGCGATCGCGAGCCCTGAGTCCCACGGCCCCGGAATCCTCGTCCTGGACGCCGACGGGTCGCTGGTGGCGACCACACCCGCCGGCGACCGGTGGCTGTGGGAGCTGGCGGGTCCCGACCAACCCGTGGGCAGCCTGCCCGTCGCGGTCGAAGCTGTGCTCGCCCGCCTCAAGGCTCTGCGTGGGGCTGCCGAGCCCCTGGAGGTCCAGCCGCGTGTCCGGGTGCGCACCCGGTCGGGTCGATGGGCCGTCCTCCATGCCTCGGAGATGGCCGGGCTCGGCGCGCGACGTCACACGGCGGTCGTGGTCGAGCCGGCCGCGCCCACCGAGCTAGCGCCGATCATCCTCCTTGCCTACGGGCTCACGCCCAGGGAGGCGGAGGTGGCCCGCCTGGTTCTTCAGGGCAAGCCCACCAAGGTGATCTCATGGGAACTGCGCATCTCCCAGCACACGGTGGAGGACCACCTGAAGGCCATCTTCAACAAGGTCGGGGTGGGAAGCCGTGGGGAGCTCACGGCGAGGGTCCTCTCCGAGCACTACTCGCGCGAGCCGAAGGCCGGCATGCACGACTGACGGGCAAGGGCCTAGGCACTCAGCCACGGTCGTGTGGCCGCCGCCGAGAAATGACCAGCCGCCGGATGCCGGTGCTACCCAGACACTTGGCTGCCTGTCCCATAAGGACCGACCAGTGGGACTCCCAGACCTATCCCCTTACGCCGGCTTGGAGACGCACCCATGGCGGGGTTTCAGCTCGACCAGGAAGCTCTCCCGAATCGCGTCGCCTTCGGCCATCCGAGCCGACGCGCAACAGTGTGTCCATGGCCTTCACCGATGAGGAACTCGAGTACCTCCGATCCCAACCGCTGGCCCGCCTGGCCACCGTCGCCCCGGACGGCCAGCCCGATGTCACCCCGGTCGCCTTGGAGGTCGAGGGCACGACCCTGTGGGTGTGCGGGGCGGGCGAGGCGGTGCTGCGCACGCGCAAGATTCGCAACATCACTGCCGGCCACCGTCGGGTCGCCGTCGTGGTCGACGACCTGCCGTCGTTCGAGCCGTTCATCGCCCGGGGCATCCGGATCTACGGGACGGCCGAAGACCCCACCGACCGAGTTGGCATAGTCGGCCCTGGCCACTACGTCCGAGTGACGCCGACGATCTCGTGGAGCTGGAACATCGAGGGCGCTCCTGTCGGCGACACCTGGTACGAGGCCCGCCGCACCGTCCACCAGCGCGCGTGAGCGGCGCCCCGGGACGTACGCGTTCTGCCGGCGGTGCGGCGTCATGCGCGCGGGTCAACAGTCCGAGGTCGCCCATAATCACAAGCGCCCGGCCCGAGGGGTGCCATAAGCGCCGGGTAGATGGGCGACCCGCCCGCTGCGGGGTAAACATGGGCTCAGGGCTCTAGTCGCCGGAGTCCTATTTCAGCAGTCCGTTCCCGGGTCGTCGCAGCGCCGTGCGCCCGACGGCGGCTTCGGCCCGCTTCACCACATCTGCACACAAGATCCAGCGGAAAGGGTCGTCTGCGGTCATCGGTATATCGCCTGACCAGGGCTTTAACCCAAATCCCCAGGTCGGCGAAGTCGGCCCGGGAACATTCGCAACGTGGAAGTCGGCGGTTCGAATCCGCTCACCTCCACCGGAGAAGCGCTCCGGAGGCGTCCCAGATCAACGCCGCCGACCCGGCCGAGACGCTCGCCCGTCCCGCCGGCACGGGGATCACCGGGACGCTGGCCCCTTGCCCCGTCATGGAGCCGTCTCGCTGGCTACGGTCTGGAGTCCATGAACGGATCAGCGGGAGTGCACCGGAGGGGTCGATTGCAGAACGAGAATGCCACGGTCCTCACCATGCGGCTGCTCGTCGTACTGGCGATCAGCGGCCTCCTCACCGTGGCCACGCCACCGGCTGCGGTCGCCGCCGGGCCGGCGCTCGCCGACGGCGCCTTGGAGGTCAGGACGGTCGTCTCCGGCCTGACCAGCCCGACGACGATGGCCTTCCTCGGCCCTGACGACTTCTTGGTCCTCGAGAGGGTCACCGGCCGGGTCCAGCGGGTGGTCGGCGGCGCCGTCCACTCGACAGCGCTCGACCTGGCCGTCAACTTCGCCTCCGAACGGGGCCTGCTGGGCATCGCCCTCCACCCCGGGTTCCCCGCCACTCCAAAGGTGTACCTGTTCTGGACCGAGAGCTCTACGGGAAGCGACACCGGTCTCGTGGCCGGCACACCGCTGCTCGGGAACCGCGTCGACGCCTTCGTCTGGGACGGCGCGTCGCTCACCTTCGACCAGAGCATCATTCGCCTGCGCGCCGTCCAGGGTGATGCCGGACAGCCCGAGCGGGGCAACAACAACGGCGGCGTGGTCCGGTTCGGCCCCGACGGCAAGCTGTACGTGTTCGTCGGCGACGTCGGCCGTCGGGGCCTGCTCCAGAACCTCGCGTGCGGCCCGACCAACCGCTACGACTGTCCACCGGGCGCGCCCGTCGCCGACGATGCCTTCGGCGGGCCCATGCCGGACAACGCCCACCTGACCGGCGTCGTCCTGCGCCTGAACGACGACGGCAGCACCCCGTCGGACAACCCGTTCTTCAGCGCCGGCGCCGCCATGGGTGGCGAGGTCGGTGCCAACATCCAAAGGGTCTTCTCCTATGGCCACCGCAACAGCTTCGGGATGGACTTCGACCCGGCGACGGGGGCGCTCTGGCTGCAAGAGAACGGCGACGACAGCTTCAGCGAGCTGAACCGCGTCCTCCCCGGCATGAACGGCGGCTGGGTGCAGGTCATGGGGCCGGCGAGTCGCATCGGCGACTACAAGGCCATCGAGACAACCGCTCCCCCCGTCGGGCTCCAGCAGGATCGCTGGCCGCCGACCGACATCGCCGACACCCCCGCGGAGGCCATGGCCCGGCTGTTCATGCTGCCCGGAGCCCACTACGCCGATCCCAAGCTGAGCTGGAAGTACGAGGTCGCAGCGGGCGGGATCGGCTTCGTCCGGGGGACAGGACTGGGGGTCGAGTACGACGGCGCCCTGGTCATGGGTGGCGCCCGCGACCTCCTGGAGGAAGGACACCTGTTCCTCGTCCGACTCGGCGCCGACCGCCTCGACGTGGCGGTCGACGACCCGAGGCTCGCCGACGGCGTGGCCGACAACGTGGCCAAGTGGGACATCACCGAGAGCGAGAGCCTGCGCTTCGGCAGCGGGTTCGGCGTCGTGACCGACGTCCGGACCGGGCCCGACGGCGACCTCTACGTAGTGTCGCTGAGTCACGGTGCGGTCTATGCGATCGGACAGAGGTTCGGCCCGCCGCCCTTCACGCGCACCATCACGGGCGATCACCTCGGCCCCGTGACCGTCAACGCCGGCGAGAGCGTGCTGATCACCACGGCCCGGGTCGTCGGGCCCGTGACCGTGAACACCGGTGGCGCCCTCACCGTGGTCGACTCCAAGATCACCCGAGGCATCACCGCCGATGGTCCGTCCTTCTTCAGTGTGTGCGGGACCGACGTCTCCGGGCCTGCGCCCGCTATGGCTCTGAGCATCACCAACGCCGGCGCGCCCGTACAGATCGGTGACCCGGCCGCTGGCTGCGCCGGCAACCGCTTCGCCGGCCCGGTGCGGGTGGCCGGCAACCGTGCGGTCACCTTCGGCGCCAACACCGTCACCCACAACGCCACGATCGAAGGCAACGGACCGGGCAGCACCGTCATCAAGGCCAATGACGTCTTCGGCACGCTGGCGTGTTCGGGCAACAACCCGGCGCCGACAGACGCCGGGCAGTCCAATACCGCGGGGGCCAAGACCGGCCAGTGCACCGCACTCTGAACGCCTCCTCGGCGAGGCGACTGCGCCTCCGTCGCCAACCGCGGCCATCGGGTGGGCCCGACCGCACCCCTGGCGTGATCTCCCGGTCAGATTGCGCCGAGCTCACGAAGGAACGTCCCGCGGGCGCGGTCGGCACTGTCCTGCTGGTAGGAGAACACGACCACCCCTGACGTACGGGAGAGCGCCTCCCGAGCCTGGACAACGGCGCCCGCCGCTGCGTTCAACCACCCGCCGACGCCGACGGCCACCGCGGCGCCGTCGGGCCGCTGGTCCAGGTCGCCGGCAAATGCCAGCCATTGGCGGAACCACTGGGCCTGCTCAGCCAGGCTCTCGCGCATGTACATCATGGGGACGGCCAGATCGAGCAGCCCGTCGTCCACCCAGGCGGCCCAGTCCTGGGCGTAGTCGACGAACGCCCGGGTCTCGCGAAAGCCCCCTGCGGCTCCGGGGCCCGGACCCTGGGCGATCACCGCCGCACTCAGCAGGGCTTGGGGTCTGGCCTGGGCGAGGGCGGCTCGGGCCCGCTCGACGATGGCCCTGCTCTGGGCCCGGCGCCAGCCGGCCCATACCGGTTCGCTCGGGGCCGGCACGCCTCGGTAGCCGGTCTCGGCCGCGAATCGCTGGAGGGCACGGGGGTGGTATCCCCACTGCGGGCCGTCGTAGCGGACGTAGTCGAGGTGCACCCCGTCGACGGCGTAGCGGCCGGCGATGTCGGCCACGACGCCGGCCACGTGGTCATGCAGCTCGGGCAGGCCGATGTCGAAGTACTCCCGGCTCTGTGCGCCGGTGCGTGACACCGTCATCCACGGGTCCGCGGTGGCGGGGCCGTGGTCACGGGTGATGTGGCCGGCGGGAAGCTCGAGTCCCCGGTAGGACTCGTGCCATGCAGTGGCCACGGTGAACCAGGCGTGGATCTGTATGCCTCGGGCGCGGCCGCCGTCGACGGCGGCTCGCAGCACGTCGAAGCTCGGCGCCAGCGCGGGGTCGGGCGTCGGAGGGAGCACCTGGGAGCCGTAATAGGCGTCCTGCCGGCGCACGACTTGCACGAACACCGCGTTGACGCCGGCAGAGGCGGCGTCGTCGAGCACCCGGTCGACGCCGGCAGGTGTTTTCAGCGCGTTGTCGAACAGGTGCACCCACACCGCCTTGAGCGGTTTCGGCAGCTCGGTGCGGGACGGGATGGTGGGCGGCTGAGCCAGCACCGGCGGTCGGACGCCTGGCTGGTCCACCTCGACGGTCGGCGCCGGGCGCGGCTCGGTCGTCCTTACGCTCGGGCGGACCTGGCCGCCGGTATCGGTTGCACATGCGCTCCCCGCCAGGGCCATGAGGGCGACGACGGCCACGAGGACCTGGGCGGTGCTTCCATGACGGTCGGGCACAGGGCATTCAGCTTGCCGCAGCCGACGGGTGGCGTCGCAGCAACGCTGCCGGCGCCGTACCGCCGGTTCGCCGCGAGGCTAGGCGCCGAGAACCCTCAGCGGGTCAGGCCCCGGCTGGTCAACTCGCACCAGACGACCTTGCCGGCGTCCTCAGCCTCGACACCCCAACCGTCGGACAGGTCCTCTATCAGGTGAACGCCCCGGTGCCGCGTCGGCGTGTCGACAGGTGGCGGTGTGGGCGTCGCCGCGCTTCCGTCCCGTGCCTCGATGCGAACGCGACCCACGCCTGTGGAGATCGTCAGGTCGACCGGAGTCTGGGCATGACGTGCCGCGTTGGTGACGAGCTCGGTGACCACGAGCTGGGTATGGAGCATGGTCTCCTCGCCGGCTCCAGCAGGGCCCAGCTCGTCCTCGACCAGGCGCCGCGCCTCGATCGCGCTACGGAGTTCGCCGGCGAGTCGCACCGTCCTCATGTTCAGCTTCGTACCCCTCCAGCCCCGGCACAAACGGCGATCAGCGCACGGGAACGTCGAGGACGGTCGCACCCGGGACCAGGTAGTTGAAGTGCCACCACTCGCCCGGGTAGTTGGCGAAACCCTCGGCGTGCATGGCATCGACGAGGAGGGCGCGGTTGGCCGCCGCCGCCCCGGTGGCGTTGGCCGTATGGGCCGCCGGCGTGTACGTCTCGTACGGCGTCCCCATGTTGCGCTCCTCGCCCGAGGCGAGGTCGACCAGTGTCAGATCCACCGCCTGACCCGAGTTGTGGTAGCTCACCGAGGCGATGTAGGGACCGACGAGGTCGCCTCGGCCCTGGCTGCGGGCCCACGCCACCATGGCGCGGGTGGCCCTGGCCGGCCGGTACGCGTCGTAAATCTTGAGGCCGAGGCCCGACGGCGCCAGCCGGCGCTGGACGGCGGCCAGCGCTTCGGCGCCCTGGCTCCTCAAGAACGCCCGGTTGGCCTCGTAGCCCGGAAGCGGTTGGCCGGTGGAGTTGTCCGGCGTCAGCTTGTTCAGGGCCACGACGATCGACGGCTCGAGCTCCTGCACGTCGACCAGTCCCGGAGGCGGTGGAGGCTTGGGGATGGTCGTGGTCGTGGTCGTGGTCGATGACGTCGAGCTGCTCGTGGTCGGCGACGCAACGGAGGGCGCCGGCGTCGCGGTCGGCGGTGCCGCCGCCGGCGGGGAGCCGCCGCTGCAGCCGGCCAGGGCCCCGAACACCAGACCGAGGACGGCCAAGGCCCGACCAGTGGCGGAGAATGTCGGGATCGACCGAGCACCGTGTCGGCGAGCCGTCTTTCCAGCCCTTCTCGTGGTCTTCGCGCTGGCATACGCCTGGCCCATGAGCGGCCTACTCCCGGTCGAGCCCTCACCGATCACCTCAGCAACTTCTACCTGACCGGCGCCGCCGTCACCCTCGCGAGCGCGCCCGCCCGCTCAGGCCGCCGGCTCCGCCGCCGTAACCTCCAGTGGCGCGTCCTTGCCGATGACGTGGCGGCAGCCGTGCACGACGATTTCCAGTGGGTCGCCGTCGTCGAGGCGGTAGGTCTCGACGTCATGGGCGAGACGGATGCGCAGCTGGCGTCCGTGGAAGCGGAGCGAGAAGGCGAGCGAGCTCCACCGGTCCGGAAGCCGGGGGTCGACGCTCAGCACGCCGTCGTAGTCGCGGACACCGCCAAAGCCGAAGACCATCGCCATCCACGCCCCCGCCGCCGACGCCACGTGGGCGCCGTCCGAGGCGTTCCCGGCCACGTCGCACAGGTCCACGAGGAGGGCGAAGTCGAAGTAGCGGCAGGCGGCTTCGTCGTCGCCGATCTCGGCGGCGACGATGCTCTGGATGCTGGCGGAGAGCGACGAGTCGCCGGTCGTCAAGGCGTCGTAGTACTCGAAGTTGCGCCGCTTCTGGTCCAGGGCGAACTCGTTGCCGAGCATGAACATGGCCATGATCACGTCGGCCTGCTTGAGGACCTGGCGCCGGTAGATCGACAGCGGGTGGAAGTGCAGCATCAGCGGGAACTTCTCGGCCGGCGTGGCCTCGAGGTCCCAGACCTCGTTGTCGAGGAACGTGGCGTCCTGGGGTGTCATGCCCCGGCCTTCGTCGTGGGGCACGTACATCTGATCCGCCGCCCTGTCCCACGCCTCGGGCTCGGCGGGGTCGACGCCGAGGGCGGCGAACGCGACAGGGTGCTCGGCCCGCAGCCGGCGCACCGTCTCGGCGGCGTACCGCAGGTTCAGGCGGGCCATCAGGTTCGTATAGGCGTTGTCATTGACGACGGCGGTGTACTCGTCCGGACCGGTGACGCCGTGGATGTGGAACCTCCCGTCCTGGCCGTAGAAACCGAGGTCCTCCCACATGCGGGCCGTTTCCACCAGCATCTCGGCGCCCGCCTCGACCAGGAAGTCCTCGTCGCCCCGCACGTCGACGTAGCGCCGGATGGCGTAGGCGATGTCGGCGTTGAGGTGGAACTGCGCCGTCCCGGCCTGGTAGTAGGCCGACGCCTCTTCGCCGTTGATCGTGCGCCACGGGAAGGTCGCCCCCCGCTGCCCCAGGGTGGCCGCCCGCTCCCGCGCCTTGGGCAGCATGCTGTGGCGGAAGCGGAGCAGGTTCCGTGCCGTCCGGGGCTGGGTGTAGGCCAGGAAGGGCACGACGTACGCCTCGGTGTCCCAGAAGTAGTGCCCGTCGTAGGCGCCCCCGGTCAGCCCCTTGGCCGGGACCCCGGTCCCCTCCACCCGCCACGTGGCCTGCGCCAGCTGGAACAGGTTCCAGCGGATCGCCTGCTGGGCCCGCACCGCCGTCACCGGCGACCGGCGGTCCTCCACCCTCACGTCGGCGCGATCCCAGAACTTGTCGAGGTTGCGCCGCTGTGCCGACAAGAGGGCGCCGAAGCCTTCGGCCCTGACCCGGTCGAGCGTCCTGGTGCAACGCTCGGCCAGCCGCCCGGGCGCCACCTCACGCGACGTCTGGTACGTCACGTACTTGACGATGCGGACCGGCACCCCCGGCTCGGCGTCGACCAGCACGGTGACCGCCGTGGCGTCCGGCTGGCACGAGGTGGTCACCTCGCAGGGACCGCCGGCGTCGACCTCGTGGTCCACGCCGATGGCAAGGGTCATGCCACTCCGCTGGGCCCGGTACCCGAGCAGCGCCCGGCCACCGGCGCCGTCGGCGAAGGAGCTCTGGAGGGCGCCGTCGAGCTTGCGCCCCAGGCGAGGGTCGAAGCGCGCCTGCTCCTTTCCGTTCGACCAGGCGCCGGCCCGGGACACGATCGCCACCGGCGAGCTCCGGTCGACCGTGACCTCGTAGGAGATGGCGGCGACGTGGCGGTGCTCGAAGGAGACCAGCCGGGACGACCGCACCCGCACGTGCTTGCCCGCCGGCGTGGTCCACAGCAGGTCGCGGATCAAGGTCCCGTTGCGCATGTCCAGGATGCGGGCGTACTCCCGCATGTGGGCGGTGGGGAGGTAGAGCGGTTCGTCGTCGACGAAGAGCTCCAGCACGGTGGCGTCGGGGAGGTTCACCATGGTCTGTCCGACGCGGGCCAGGCCGAAGGCGTCCTCAGGATGGATGATCGGCCACGTCTCGTGGAACCCGTTCACGAAGGTGCCCGGCCCGAAGACCGGGCGACCCTCTTCCATGGTGCCCCGGATGCCCAGGTACCCGTTGGAAAGTGCGAACACCGTCTCCGCCCGGGCCAGGTTCTCGGGGGCCCACCTGGCTTCGACGAGCCGCCACTCCTCGGGAGGATAGATGTGTTCCGGCGGGCGGATGATCTCCCGTTTGAGCACGGTGGGCTCCTCTACTGGTTGGCGATGGCCTTGAGGATGTTGAGCTTGGAGGCCCGCCGGCTGGGAGCGGCGGCGGCGACCACGCCGGCGAAGGCGGCGATGACAGCCACCACGAGGAGGCTGACGACCGGGATGGTGAACCGATCGATTCCCTGGTCGGCCAGGGCCGTCACCAGCGCCCAGCCGAAGAACACACCGATCACCAGCCCGAGCACCGTCCCTTGCAGGGCGATGAGCACCGACTCCCAGCGGATGGTCTTCCGCAGTTGGGCCCGGGTCATCCCGACCGCACGGAGCAGACCGAGCTCACGGGTGCGCTCGAAGATCGACAGAGCCAGGGTGTTGCCGATGCCCAGGAGGGCGATGATGATGGCCAGGGCCAGCAGCGCGTAGACCAGGCCGAGCACGGTGTCGACCTGCTGGGCGGCCTGGGCCTTGAAGCCTTCCTGGTCCAGGACCTTGATTCCCGGGTACTCGGCGGCCACCTTCTCCACCGCGGCGAGTGCAGCGGCGGTGGTGACCCCCGGAGCCTTCTTGACGTACACCTGGGCGTCGTAGCGGTCCAGGAAGTTGGCCTCGTAGGCATCCATGCTGAGGAGGTACGGCGTGGTCAGGGGCTGGTCCTCTCCGAAGATCATGGCCACCCGCAGCACCTGCTCGCCGGTGTCCTTGAACACGACCTTCACCTGGTCGCCGACCTTGAGGTTCACCTCCTTCGCCTTCTCCTCCCACACGGCGATGGTGTCGCGCCCCATGTCCTGAGGACCGCCCTGCACCGGCTGCACGTCGATGATGGCGAAGCCGCTCTTGGCGTCCACGGCACCCACGCGCTCGACCTTGTCGGCGATCTTCGCTCCGCCGAAGCGCACGCCGGTGGCGAATTCGACCTCGGGCACGCTGTCCAGCCGCTCGGCGAAGCCGGCGTCGACGCCGCCGAAGAACCCGCTGCCGGCGTTCACCACCAGATCGCCGGTGACCGAGCGGTCGATGGCGGCATTGATCGACGTCTTGGTCGAGGCGGCCAGGATGGTGATGAACCCGACCAGGCCGACGCCGATCATGAGGGCGGAGGCGCTGGCCGCTGTCCGCTTGGGGTTGCGCATGGCGTTCTCGCGGGCCAGGGCGCCGGCGGCTCCCCGTACCCTGGGTAGCGGTGCGCCGAGCACCCGGCTCAGCGGGAGCGAGATGGTGCGGCCCAGCGTCGACACGCCGAAGAAGACGGCCAGGACGCCGACGCCGACCACCGCCAAGGCGTTCGGGACGTCGCCCAGGAGGGCGAACAGCATCGACGACACACCGACGGCGAGCAGGGCGATGCCGACGATGATCCGCTCCTTGGAGCCGTAGCCACTGCTTCCCGTCACCTCGGCGTGCATGGCGGCGATGGGTGGGATCTTGGCCGCCTTCCGGGCTGGGGAGACGGCGGCCAGGATGGAGACGCCCAGCCCGGCCAGCACCGAGACGTACACCGTCGATGCCGAGAACACCACGCTGCCGGTCTGGAGGTCGAGCCCGAAACCACGCAGCATGGCCTGGAGGCCGGTGGCCACCACCACGCCGGCGGCGATGCCGAGCGCCGAGGCGACGATTCCCACCACGACCGCCTCCGCCAGCACGGACGACAGAACCTGGCGCCGGCTGGCGCCGAGGGCCCGGAGCAGCCCGTTCTCCCGGGTCCGTTGGGCCACGGTGATCGAGAACGTGTTGAAGATCATGAACCCTCCGACCAGGAGGGCGATGATGGCGAACACGAGCATGAAGGTGTTGAAGAACGAGAACGCCTCACGCATGGCGGTCTGGCTCTCCTTGGTGACCTCCGCTCCCGTGACCGCTTCGGTGCCCGCCGGCAGGACCGCCCGCACCCGGGCGGCCAGCTCGGTCTGGGAGATGCCGTCCTCGGCGATGAGCGAGATGGCGTCGAACTTGCCCGGCGTGGCGAGGAGGCGCTGGGCGACAGCGGGCCGGAACATGGTGAACGACGCGCCGCCGGGGCTGTCCGCCGTACCGTACTTGGCGATGCCGGCGATCTTCACCTGTTGAGGGCCGGCCTGGACCAGCACCGTCGTGGTGTCACCCACCTTCAGCTTCCCGTCCGTGGCGCTCCTGCGGTCGATGACGACCTCGTTGTCGGACCTCGGCGCCTGGCCGGCGACGAGCTGGAAGGGGTTGAGCGCGGTCTCGCTCCACGGGGCGCCGACGGTCGGCGCGCCCATCTCGGGGCGGCCGATGGCCTTGCCGTCGCTGCCCAGGAGGCGGGCGTAGCCGAAGAGGTCTCCTTCGGCCACGGCCACGCCCTTGACGTTCTCGAGGACGGGTATCAGCGACGCGTCGACCCGGCCGCGCTGGTCCGAGGTGTCCGCTCCCGGGACGCCTTCGAAGGCGGCGACCTGGCGGACCTGGACATCGGTGTTGGCCAGCGCGTCGCTGAAGAGGTTGTCGAAGGTCTTCCCGATGGTGTCGGTGAGGACCTGGGTCCCCGACATGAACGCCACGCCGAGGGTCACCGCCAATGCGGTGGTGAAGAGCCGGCGCTTGCGCGCCAGCAGTCCTTTCAGGGTCATCCACAACATGGTTTCCTCACTCCCCGAACCGCTTCATCCGCTCGAGGACCCGCTCTGCTGTGGGCTCGAGCATCTCGTCGACGACCCGACCGTCGGCGAGGAACAGGATGCGATCGGCGTAGCTGGCCGCGGTCGGGTCGTGGGTCACCATGACGATCGTCTGGCCCATGTCCTCGACCGCTCGGCGCATGAACGCCAGGACCTCGGCGCCGGCCCTCGAGTCCAGGTTGCCGGTCGGCTCGTCGGCGAAGATGATCGCCGGCCGGCCGGCGAGGGCTCTGGCCACCGCCACCCGCTGTTGCTGGCCGCCCGAGAGCTCCGCAGGGCGGTGGTTCAGGCGGTCGCCGATCTTCATGACCTCGACCACCGTGTCGATCCACGCCTTGTCGCCCTTGCGGCCGGCGAGGGTCATCGGGAGGGTGATGTTCTCTCTGGCGGTCAGCGTCGGAACCAGGTTGTAGGCCTGGAAGATGAAGCCGACGCGGTCCCGGCGCAGGATCGTCAGCTGGTTGTCGTTCAGCGTGCTCAGATCGGCGCCGGCGACGAACGCCTGGCCGGACGTGAGCGTGTCCAGGCCGGCGATGCAGTTGAGCAACGTCGACTTGCCCGACCCCGACGGGCCCATGATGGCCGTGAACTGACCTTGGGGGAACTCGACGCTCACGCCGTCGAGCGCCCGCACCTCGGTCTGTCCCTTGCCGTAGATCTTCGTGGCGGCCAACGTCCGGGCTGCCACGGTTGACGCCGGGGCAACGGCGGTGGCGACTCGCTCGGCCATGCCGGTTCCTTCCCGAGCCGCTGAGGTCACGGCTCACTCGTTCGTCGGGTGTTCGCCACCAGCGTTCGCGGGCGTGCCCACGACCTGCCAGGGTCCTTCGTCCCAATAGCCGCACGGCCGTGCCGGGACCTTCGGCCCTGGGCAGAGCCGCCGACCGGGAGCAGTGTGAGCGAGGTGAACAGCAACGCTGCGCCGCGACCGTCCCTCTTCCTCTGTCTCGACTGCGGGAACCGGCAGCTGCACCCCGTCGGACGCGGCGCAGCCCAAAACCTGCTCTGCCGTCACTGCGGAGCCTGCTGGGAGCGAGCCCCCCACGGGCTCACCCGGGTCGACCCCGTCGCCTGCCCAGGATGCCCGAGCCGCCACCTCTGCCTGGCGGCCCTCTCCGAGCGCTCACCCTGAGCCACGGGGGGAACGGAAGCTCTGACTCCGGCCGTCGACCTTTGTCGACCCCGGCCCGGAGGATCCCTCACCAGGGCCGAAGGTCGGTTCGGGCGCGGCATCGGACCGAGTCAGGACTTCCGGCCCTAGCGGGCGCCGGCGCAGATGACGATGCAAGGGGTATGCATCGAACGCAAGAGGACCAGACGACGAGTGGAGCCTGGGGGCGAACCGGGCGTGGCGTCGCCCTGCTGGGGCGACCCCGACGCCGGCCGACGCCACAGGAGATCGAGAGCCGCAAGCAGCGGTGGCTGGAGGGCCAGGTCCGGGGCTGGGCGGCGACTCGCTCGATCTGACCCCCACCCATGGAACCTGCGCCGCGGCCGGCCGCCCGCCTACAGTCGTGCGGGTCATGGTGTCCCGACCACGTCGTGGAGCCACGTGGGCGGGCGTCGCGGTGGTGCTCCTGATGCTCGGCGCCATGCCGGGCATCGCCGGCGCCCAGGTCGACGAGGTCCAGGTCGCGCAGCGCCGGGCCAACCAGGCCGCCGCCGAGCTGTCCAAGGCCGAAGTTGCGGAGGCGATCGCCGACGACACCGTCGCCCACCTGGAGGCCCGTGTCGCCCGGGTCGAGGAGCGGGTCGCCGCCGTGCGGGCCGAGGTGGCCCAGCTGGCGGTCCGCCAGTACGTCCAGGGGACGTTCCGCGTCACGAGGTTGCTGCGCATGGCCGACGCCAACGAGGTCGTCCGGGCCCAGCAGTACGCCAGCGTGGTGGCGACGACGTCGACCGCGGCCCTGGAGCAGTACCGGGCCGACAAGGAGGACCTGCGGGTGGAGGTGGCGGCCCTGGAGCGCCAGCAGGAGGAGCGGGCCGCAGCTATCGCGGGCCTGCGCCGGCGCCAGGCCGACGCCGTGCGTGAGCTCGAGCGGCTGGCCCGCATCGAGGAGCAGGCGCGGGCCGCCCGCGAGGAGCAGCAGCGCCGGGCCCAGGCCACAGCCACGACCGCGGCCGGGGCCGCACCGGGCCCCACCCCGCCCCCGCCGGCCCCAGGGGCGCCGGCAGCACCAGGCACCACCGCAGCGCTGACCCGGCCGACCACGCCCACCACCCGGCCGGCGCCGGCCGCGGCCACCGGTGACTGGGTCTGCCCGGTGCAGGGCCCCCGCGCCTTCAGCAACGACTACGGCGCGCCGCGAGGTGGCGGGTCGAGCCACATGGGCAACGACATCCTGGCCCCGAAGGGCACACCGGTCGCGGCCAACGTCGGCGGGGTGGTGACCCAGCGCAACGGCGCCGTCAGCGGGCTGGCCTACTTCCTTGCCGGCGACGACGGCAACCGCTATTTCGGCGCCCACCTCGACTCCTTCGGCGCCAGCGGGCGCGTGTCGGCCGGCACGGTGATCGGCACGGTCGGCAACACCGGTGACGCCGCCGGGGGCCCGCCCCACCTCCACTTCGAGATGCATCCCGGCGGCAGCGGCTACACCAACCCCTACCCCACCCTGACCAAGTACTGCTGAGCCAATTCGTCGCCGGATCGGACGCCGACCGGCCATCATCGGTACATGCCGTCCCGCAGCGCGTTCCGGGCCGGCGTGGCTGCCGCCGCACCGCTGGCCGTCGGCGTCGTCCCCTTCGGCCTGGTCGCCGGCGCCGGCCCTGTGGCCCACGGCTTCAGCCCCTGGTCCGCAGTGGGCCTGTCGACCATCGTCTTCGCCGGGGCGTCCCAGCTGGCCATCGTCGACGTGCTGGCCCAGGGGGGGTCGGTCCTGGTCGCGGTCCTGGCGGCGCTGACGATCAACCTACGGATGGTGCTCTACTCGGCGTCGCTGGCCCCCTACCTCAGCCACGAGCCCACCCGCCGGCGGCTGGCGACGGCATACCTGCTGGTCGACCAGGTCTACGCCCTGTGCATCGCCCGCTGGGCCGCCGACGGTGGGCGGACCGATGAACGACTGCCCTTCTATCTGGGCATTGCCACGTTCCTGACCACCATCTGGATCGGTTGCACGGTCCTGGGCGCCCTCGTCGGCCCCGCCATCCCCGACGACGTCCCGCTCGACTTCGCCATCCCCCTGGTGTTCCTCGTGCTCCTGGTCCCCATCCTCGTCGACCGGCCCTCCATCGCCGCTGCGGTGGCGGGAGGCGCCGCCGCGGTCGCTGCCGGCGAAGCCGGCGCCGGCCCGGCTTCGACGATCATCGGCGCCGCGACCGGCATCGTGATCGGCGCGATGGTCGACGCCCGCGGGCCTACGCCGGCGCCGTCATGAACCGCATCTGGGCCACCATCCTCCTCGCCGGCGCCGGCACCTACGCCATGCGGGCGTCGTTCCTGGCCTTCGCCCACCGGATGGCGACCGTGCCGCCGGGACTGGCCCGCGTGTTGCGGCAGATACCTCCGGCGGCCCTGGCTGCCATCGTCGCGCCTGCCCTCCTCCGTCCCGACGGCCACCTCGACCTGCTCCAACCCACCCTGGTGGCCGGCCTGGTGGCGGCCGCCGTGGCGTGGAAGACGCGCAACGTCGGCGTCACGGTGGTGGTCGGCATCGCCCTCCTCGCCGCCCTCCAGCAGCTCTGACCGGTACGGTTCGAGAGGAGATGGCCAGCATCGTCACCGCCCGCGGGCTGACCAAGCGTTACCCGGGGGTGACCGCCCTCGACGGGGTGGACCTCGACCTGCCCGCCGGGCGGGTCGGCCTCGTCGGTGCCAACGGGGCGGGCAAGACCACCCTCTTCCGGATCCTGCTCGGTCTCAGCCGACCCGACTCGGGCTCCGTCGAGGTCTGCGGCGTCGACGTGGCCGAGGACCCCATCGGCGCCCGCAGCCGGATCGGGTACATGCCCGAGCACGACTGCCTACCCCTCGACCAGACCGCCGCCGACGTGGTGTCGACCTTCGGCGAACTGGGCGGCCTGCCGGTGCGCGCCGCCCGGCAGCGGGCGTCGGAGGTGCTCGACCTGGTCGGCCTCGACGAGGCCCGGTTCCGTCCGGTGGGGGGCTTCTCGACGGGCATGCGCCAGCGCACCAAGCTGGCCCAGGCCATCGTGGCCGACCCATCGCTGGTCCTGCTCGACGAGCCCACCGCCGGCCTCGACCCGTCGGGGCGCGAGGAGATGCTGGCCCTGGTCGACCGCCTGGGCAGCTTCGGGATCGCCGTCGTGCTGGCCACCCACCTCCTCGACGACGTGGCCCGGGTCTGCGACCACGTGGTGATGCTCGACGCCGGCACCCTGGTCACCGACGCCCCTACCGAAGTGCTCCTGCACCAGACGGGCACGGTGACCGTCGACGTCGGACCTCCGGACGCCGCCCGGCTCCACGCCGCCCTGGCCGCCCGGGGGCTGGCGGTGGCCGACGACGGCACCGGAGCCCTGGAGGTCACCGTTGTCGGCGACGACGACCTCGACACCATCCGCGACGTGGTCGCCGAGCTCAACCTGGCGCTGCACAAGCTGACCAACCGCCTGACCTCACTGGACGACGTGTTCACCCGGCGCCCATGACCGGGACCGTCTCACCGACCGGCGCCGTCTACGACCGCGGCTACCGGCCCTACGACGGCCCCCGCGGCGGCCGCCGGGCGGCCATGTTCGCCCTGTACCGGACGTCGCTGCGGCGGGCGATCGGCCTGCGCCGGCCCTGGCGGCAGAAGGTGGCCCCGGCGGCCCTGCTCGCTATCGCGGTGGTGCCGGCCGTGGTCAACGTCGGCATCGGCTACCTGACCCGGGGCACACCGGCCGAGGGGTTCGAGTTCATCACCTACCGGGAGTACCTGGGCGTCTCCAGCGCGCTCCTCCTTTTCGTCGCCCTCGTGGCGCCCGACATCGTCTGCCCCGACCGGCGCCAGCGGGTACTGCCGTTGATCTTCGCCCGCCCCCTCACCGGCCGGGACTACGGCCTGGCCAAGGTGGGCGCCATCTTCACCTGCGTCTTCGCCTTTTCCTTCCTGCCCCAGGTCGTGCTCTACGTCGGCCAGATGCTGGTGAGCGACGGCGCCCTCGACTACCTCGGCGAGCACACCGCGGTGCTGTGGCAGGTGCCCCTCGCCGCCGCCCTCCTGGCGCTGTTCTACGCGGTGCTGGGCGTGGCCCTGGCCTCGCTGACCGGCCGGCGGATGGTGGCCGGCGCCGGCCTCCTCGGCATCACCCTCGTCTCCTCGGCCATCTCCGGCATCCTCATCGAGGCCGACGCGGGCCCCGACGAGGAGATCCGCACCGGCCACCCGGCCGGCCTGCTCAACATCCTCGCCACGCCCCTCCGCCTGCGGGACCTGGTTTTCCTCGGCCGCATCGAGGAGACGTCGCCCCTGTCGGGGGTGACCGGCGCCGGAGCCATGTCGATCGCCGTCTACGTCCTGGTGGTGGGGTTGTGCGTCGCCGTCATCCTGTCCCGGTACCGGACGGCGGAGTGACGATGCCGCCCGACACCGACCCGGCGTTCGTCGACGGGGCCACCGTCGAGGTCGCCGACGCCTCGGTGTGGTTCGGCCAGAAGGTGGCGCTCTCCGAGCTGTCGTGCTCGTTCGGTCCCGGCGTCACCGGGCTGCTCGGGCCCAACGGCGCCGGCAAGAGCACCCTGATGCGGGCCATGACCGGGCTGATCGGCGTCAACGCCGGCCGGGTGCGGGTGGACGGCCGCGACCCTCGTACCGACCGGGCGGTCCAGGGCCGCATCGCCCTCGTGCCGGAGGACGAAGCGGTCCCCGCCCAGCTGACGGCCCGTGAGCTTGTCCGCTACGTGGCCGACCTGCACGGCGTCCGTGACCCCGACGCCGTGGACCGGGCCCTGGATCTCGTCGACATGCAGGCGGCGGCCGACCGCCGCCTCAAGGGTTTCAGCAAGGGCATGCGCCAGCGGTCCAAGGTGGCCGCTGCCCTGGTGACCGACCCGCCGGTGCTCGTGCTCGACGAGCCGTTGAACGGGGCCGACCCCATCCAGCGGGCCAACCTCACCGGCCTGTTCCGCCGGCTCGGCGCCGAGGGCCGGACGGTGATCGTGAGCTCCCACGTGCTTTCCGAGGTGGAGCGCCTGGCCGACCGGGTGCTGGTGCTGATCCACGGGCGGCTGGCCGCCGCCGGAAACCACCGGGCCATCCGCGACGCCATGGACGACCGCCCCCGCCACGTCCTCATCCGGGCCGACGACCCCCGCCGCCTGGCCGCCGCCCTCCTCGGCCTCGACACGGTTGCCGGCGCCAGCCTGACCGACGCCGGCCTCGTCGTGACCACCGACCGGGCCCGCGACCTCGCCGTCGCCGTCGCCCCGGTGGCCCGGGACCTCGGCGTGCGCCTGCGGGAGGTGCGGCCCCTCGACGACTCGCTGGAGAGCCTGTTCCGGGAGCTGACCCGGTGAGTCAGGGCTCGACGGCGGCACGGTCGCCCCTGGCCGCCATCGTCCACTACACGCTGCGGGCGTGCATGCCGGCGCAGCGGTGGCTGCTCCTGCTGCCCGTCGCCGGCGCCGTGGTGTTCGGGCTGCTGTCCCGGCTGTCGGACGAGGCGACGGTTGTGGCGTTCGCCCGGGTGGGCGGCACGGCGATGCACACCCTGATCCTGCCCATCACGTGCCTGATCATCGGCGACGCCCTGCTGGGCGCCGAGATCCGCTCCGGCGTGTTCGCCTTCACGTGGCTCAGCCCGGTGCGCTACGAGAAGATCGCCGCCGGCCGCTGGCTCGGCGGCTGCATCATCGCCGGCGCCGTCCTCGCCCCGGCGGCGGCGGCCGCCGCCGTCGTGGCCGGCGCCCCGTCCAGTGCCGGCCCGGCGGCGATCGCCGCGGTGGCCGGTGCCGGCGCCTACCTGGCCCTCTTCGTCGCCATCGGCGCCATGTTCAAGCGGCCGGTCGTGTGGTCGCTGGTGCTGGTCATCCTCCTGGAGCGCCTGCTCGGCGCGGCCCTCACCGGCATCGCCCAGCTCTCACCGGGCTGGCTGGCCCAGGCCACGCTGGTCGGCCTGACCGGGGCCGAGGAGGAGCTGGCCCGGGAGGGGGTCCCCCGCGGTTGGGCCGCCGTGGGCCGCCTGGCGCTGGTCGCCCTCGTCGGCCTGGCCATCGCCTCCCGGCGGCTGCGGTCGCTGAAGCCGGCGTCCTCGGCCGACTAGCTCAGGGCCGTGGGCGCCCCGCCGGCGACCCGGGCGATCTCGGCGCCGGCGCCGTCGAGGGCGACCACCGTCGGGCGGGCCCGCACGGCGCCCTCGACGAAGGCGGCGTAGTAGCGCTCCCCCGGCGCCGGCCCGACCGCAGCCAGCTCGGCGTCGACCTGGCGGCCGTCGGCCACGTCGAGGCGGACCCGAGCGGTTCCTGGCGGGGCGGCGCCGACGACGAACAGGCCGACGGGGTCGGTGGCGCCGGACACGGCAACGGTGCTGACGGAGGCGGCCCCGCGCACCGGCCGGGAGAAGGCGCCGAGCCCGAGCGACGACCGATCCGCCGTGAGGATGACATGGCACTCGGTGCTCTGTTGGCCGACCGCGAATCCGACCGCCCACCGGTAGCGGCCCGCCTGGCGGCCCACCGCGGTGTACGACCCGCCCGCGGCCCGGCACTGGTCGATGAGAGCCTCGCTGGAGACGTCGAGGACCCGGCTGCGCAGCGCGTCCCACTCCCCCGCCCGCGCCACCCGGAGGCCGGCGACGAACCGGTCGAAGTCGTCGTACGACAGCCGGTCGGAGGCGACCACGACCGATCGGCCTCCCTCCGACCATGCCCGGGCCACGATGTCGCCTCCGGAGCCCACCCGGGCCACCTCCCCGGCGGAGCCCGGCCGGCCCCGCACCTCGACGGGTCCTCCGTCGACGAAGAACCGCATCAGCGTCACCAGCCGTTCGTCGGGGACCACGATGAACACGACGCCGGTGCCGTCCCACAGCCACCACACGGACTGGGCCCCCGGGGCGTCGAAGCCCTGCAGGTCCAGACGCGAGGTCACGAGCAGGGTCAGGCCTGCCGGCACATCGGTGACCGTCGGCGCGTTGCGGTCGACCGTCGCCGTCCTGGCCGCGTCGACCACCTCGGTCTCGGAGAGGTTGCGGCCGGCGGCGTAGCCCTGGCAGACGGCGGTGCAGTTCGCCAAGCTCCAGGTCACCCAGGTCCATGCCCGGTCGTGGCCCACGGCGACGCTGCGGTTCCCCAGATCGACCAGCCGGAACCCCGGCGTCTCCGACGTCGGCACGATGGCCGGGCCCTCGCCGAACGCGCTCCCGACGGCCAGCATCCGGCCGGTGAGCGGGTCGGCCCGCCCCCGCTCGGAGTACAAGGCGTGGGCCGGCGGGCTGAAGGCCTCCCTCGTCACCGTCGCCCGCAACACCCGCCCCTCCGACAGCAGCTCGTCGGAGACGACGGCCTCGGCGCCCGGCGCCAGTGCCACACGGGCAGGTCTCGCGCCATGACCCTGCCTGGCCACCAACGTCAGCACCTGGGCGCTGAACACCAACGCCAGCAGGACGGCGACGCTGCGGATGCGCCGGCGTTCCACGCCCGCTAGGGCGTCGGCGGCTTGTGGACCGGGTGGCCCTCGGGGTAGTGGGTGCGGGGGATCACCGGAGCGTCACGCCCGGTCCCCCGAGCTCCCGCCGTCGGTGTCTCGGCGGGGCCCGACTCCTCGTGGTACTCCTCCTCGACGTTGACGCTCCACACGTCGTGGGTCGAGCCGGTGGCGATGTTCTCCGCCGTCAGCATGGCGGTGTACATCGAGTGGTCCTGGTTGTTGTATCGGTGCATGCCGTTGCGGCCCACCGGGTGGACGTTCGGTGCGCAGCGGTTCAGCCATTCGACGATCTTGGCCACGTTGGCCTTGTAGTTCTCGTCGTAGAAGGGGTACGCCTTCGGCATGCGCACCACGTAGCCGGCCTCCACCTTGTCGGGCTCGACCAGGTTGAGGATGCCCAGCTCCCGCTTGCCCTGCTCGATGAGCTCCTCGTCGGGCTTCGTCCACGTGGAGTCGCCCTCGAAGACGAAGAACTCGAGCCCGAGGCAGGTCCTGCCCTCCTTGATGAGGTAGGGCGACCAGGAGCCGAAGTTCTGGATCCGGCCCACCTGGACCGACTGGGCGTGCACGTAGATCCAGTTGTCCGGGAAGCTGTAGCGCTCAGGGACGACGAGGGCCACGGTGATGAAGTCCCGGTAGCGCAGGTCGTCGGCGGCCTTGAACGCCTCCGGGGAGGCCGGGGGCTCGACGGCCTTCAGCAGCTGGGAGATGGGCATCGAGGAGATGACGTGGTCGCACGGGTACTCGCTCCGGGTGCCGTCCTTGGCCTCGGCCACGACGGCCACCGCCCTGCCCCCCTCGTGGCGGATGCCGACCACCCGGGTGTTCATCTCGACGGTGCAGCCCTTCTCGAGCACCTTCTCGGTGCAGCGCTCCCACATCATCCCGGGCCCGAACTTGGGGTACTGGAACTCCTCGATGAGGGAGGTGATCTCCTTCTGGTTCCGCTTGGGCATGAGGGCGTTCATGACCGCTTTGGACAGGGAGAGGTTCTTGATGCGCTGGGCGGCGAAGTCGGCCGGCAGCTTGTTGACAGGGACGCCCCACAGCTTCTCGTTGTAGGTCTTGAAGAAGTGGTTGTAGAGGCGCCACCCGAAGCGGGCGACGATCCAGCCCTCGAGTGTCGACTGGTCCTTCGGCGGCCGGACGCGAGCCCACACATAGGACATCACGCACATGAGCGCCTCGAGGACGCCCAGGTTCTTCAGCGCGTTGGACGCCTTCAGGGGATAGTCGTAGTACTTGCCGTCGTAGTAGATGCGGCTCATCCGGGGCCGGAGCATGAAGTCCTCGTCGTCGAGGATCTCGTGCCAGAACGCCTCCACCTCCTTCACCTTGGTGAAGAAGCGATGGCCCCCGATGTCGAACCGCCAGCCGTCGCGCTCGACGGTGCGGCTGATCCCGCCCACCACGGAGTCGGACTCCAGGATGGTGGAGGTGATGCCGTACCGGGTGACCAGCTCGTACGCTGCCGTCAGCCCGGCGGGCCCGGCGCCGATGATGACGACGTTGGGATGGGCTTTGTCTGTTCCGGTCATGTACGGCATTCACCGTAGATGGCCGGGGGGCCCATGGCCCAACCGGGGCCGGCGGTCACACCGTGCGGACGGCGAAGGTGTCGCAGGCGCTGTCACTGGTGGCCCGGTAACCGATGAGGAACCACTTCTGGCGCTGCTCGGACGATCCGTGCGTCCAGGACTCGGGGCTCACCTGGCCCTGGGCCTGCTCCTGGATGCGGTCGTCGCCGATGGCGGCGGCGGCGTTGAGCCCGTCGCGGATGTCGGCCTCGGTCAGCTCCTCGATGTAGCCGGTCTCCACCGCGCCGCGGGCCCACATGCCGGCCAGGCAGTCGGCCTGAAGCTCGACTCGCACCGCCGCGCTCTGGGGGCCGGTCTCGCGGCTGCGGGCTCGTTGCAGGACGCCACGCAGGTTCTCGATGTGGTGCCCGTACTCGTGGGCGATCACGTAGGCCTCGGCGAAGGGACCGCCCTGGGCACCGAAGCGGTTGCGCAGGTCCTCGTAGAAGCCCAGGTCGATGTAGATCTTCTGGTCGGCCGGGCAGTAGAAGGGCCCGACCGCGGATGAGGCGGACCCGCAGGCGGTCTGCACCCCACCGGTGAAGAAGACGGTGGTGGCCCGCCGGTAGTTCGGCTCCCTCTGCTCCCAGAACTTCTGGACGCTGTTGACGACCCCGACGATGCGGCAGTCGTCGCGCTGGTTGGCGTCCTCGCCGGTCCGGCAGTTGGCGGAGAGGTCCGATTTGAGGTCGCCGGCCGGCGTGTCGACCCCCAGCCCACCCCCGCCCCCGTTGAGGAGCGTGAACACCAGCACGAGCAGGCCGATGATCCCGCCGCCGCCCACGGCGAGGGGACCGGCCCCCCGGCGGTCGGACACCTGGGACGTGTCGAGCCCTACATCCCTGCGGAAACGCAACGCTTCGCTCCTCTGGTCGGCCGGCGCTGCGGTGATCATTCCCCGTTCGGCGCTCATCCGATCACGGCCGTCGCTCCGAACAACACAATGAGATGAAGACCCACGTCGACGTTCCCGTCACCGGCCCCAAGGGCGACGACGCCCGCTGCGATCTGGTCAAGGCCCTCAACGCCGACGCCAGTTTCCGCCGCGACAGCTTCTGGGGCGGCATCCTGCACCCCGGCAAAGTGTCCTACCGGGAGGTCGCCGTCACCGACAGCCTCCACATCCTCATCGACCGGGCCGGCAACGTCTCCGCCCACGTCGACGACGTGTCGCCCCTGCGCCGGCGGGCCGACGGCTCGTGGAGGTACGCCTGGGGCCGGGTGGCGGCTCACAACATCCTCGTCGTCATCGAGGACGGCACCCGCCGGCTCCGGGGCGTGAACGGCACGCAGCGCTGCACCTTGCGGTGCGCCGTCGAGTGGCACGACGACGAAGGAGAGGGCCCGGCTGCGGCCTGAGCCGTAAGCTCGGCCGATGGCCGAGGTCGCCCGCATCGTCGCCCGGAAGAACATCTCGGACTAGGTGGACTGCGATGTCGTCGTCGTCGGCGCCGGCCTGGCCGGGCTGACCGCGGCCGTCGCCCTCCACGACGCCGGGCGGACGGTGGCCGTCGTGGAGGCCCGGGCTCAAGTGGGCGGCCGCATCAAGACGCTGACCGACGGGGACCTGTGCCTCGACCTCGGGGCGACGTGGCACTGGAGCAACCAACCGGCCGTCCGGGCGCTGGCGGCGGCGATGGGCATGGAGGTCTTCCCGCAGTTCCGGGACGGTCGGGCGGTGGTCGAGGAGGACGGGCCGCCGCGGCGCGTCGTCCTGCCCCGGCCCGACCCCACCGAGCTGCGGTTCGTGGGCGGCGCGCAGGGCCTGTGCCACCGGCTGGCCGGCCGGCTCCCGGAGGCGAGCGTGATCCTGGAGACCGACGTGACGGTGGTCGCCGCGGCCGGCGACGGCATGCGGGTCACCACCGCGGCCGGCGCCGGCGAGGAGAGGGAGCTGTCCTGCGGCGCGGTGGTTATCGCCGTGCCGCCCCGTCTGGCCCACGCCGGCATCACGTTCACGCCGGCCTTGCCGGGCCCCCTGGTCCAGGTGATGCAGGGCACGCCCACCTTCATGGCCAACGCGGTCAAGTGCCTGGCCGTCTACGAGTCGCCCTTCTGGCGGGACGACGGCCTGTCCGGCCTGGCCTTCAGCGGTTCGGGACCGCTCATCGAGGTCCACGACGGGTGCACGGAGGACGCCTCGACCGCCGCGCTCGGGGGCTTCATGTCGGGCTGGCACGAGTTCCGCGACCTGGAACCGCCCGACCGCCGGGACCTCGTCTTCGCTCACCTCGGCCGCTTCTTCGGCGCCGGCGCCGCCGACCCGGTGCGCTACTTCGAGCGGGACTGGTCGGACGACCCGTACACCAACGACGAGGTCGTGTGGCTCTCCGAGCCCCTGCCCTACGGCAACGCCGCCTTCACCGAGCCCTTGCTCGGCGGCCGCCTGGTGTGGGCCGGCACCGAGACCGCCGGCGCCGGCGCCGGCCACATGGAGGGCGCCGTGCGCTCGGGCCAGCGGGCCAGCTCACTTCTGCAGCGCCGGTTCGGCGGTTCCGGCGCGTTCTGACGCGCCTGATCCACCAGACCGCTCAGGCGTGGAAGGCGGCCAGCCGGGCGGCTTCCTCCTCGACCTCGGCTTCGACCGCCGGCGCCAGCGGCTGGAACGGGGCGGTGCGGACCTGGCCCTTGTCGTAGCGCCAGGTGCCGGCCACCGTGCCGTCGACGAGGAACGTGCACACCGAGTGCGGGGTCTTGGTGTTGAACACCAGCGGCCGGTGCGTCTCGGCGATCACGCCCTTGCGCCGGGCGTGCACGAGAAGGGCGGCGTCCCAGGTGGGCAGGAAGCGGACCGGCGCCGGCGTCGAGGGATCAGGGAGCGGGGCGCCCGGGAGGTCGTAAAGGGTGCGGCCCTCCTCGTCGGCGAAGCGGCGGAGGTCGAGCCGGTCCAGCACGGCCGCCACGTCGGTGCGGCGCAGGCCGCCCCAGTCGGCGACGTCGGCCGCGGTCGCCGGCCCGAACCCGGTCAGGTAGCGGCGGACGAGGTGCTCGGTGGCCGCTTCGACGTCGAGCGACGCCGGCGGCGGGCCGAGCCAGTCCCCGGCCGCGGCATACAGGTCGGCCCGCCGGCGCTCCCAGGTCCCCGAGGGCGGGACGCGCACGAAGTCCTCCCACAGGCCGATACCGATGGCCCGGTCCCGGCCCACGAGCTTGTCGATCTCCGGCCGGCGCAGCGGCCCCTCGCGGGCGCGCTCGCGCACCACCGCGGCTGCCGTCTCCAGCTCCTCGGCGATCACCGCGTGACGGGTGGCCCGCAGCCACAGTGTCCGGCGGGCCTCCCTCACGGCCAACGCCAGCGGCCAGTAGTCGGCCCGGGAGACGAGATGGATGGTGACCCGCATGAGGGTGCCCTGCACCACCGAGCGGTCCTCCAGAGCCTGGGTCAGCTCCGCCCGGCGGAACCCGCTCACCCGTGACCAGAGCCCGACGTACATCGACGGTGCGTACTGGGCCTGCAGGCAGCCCATCAGCTCCACGGCCTCCGGCAGGGAGACGCGGGCCCGCTCCAGCAGGAGCTGGCGGGCCAGCAGCGCCCGGTTCAGCTCCCGCTCGGTCAGGACCCGCACGGCAAGTGGCTACCACGGCCGGCGGCTCGTCGCCCCGACCAGGGAGCCGCCCGAGAGCCGGTCGCCCGTGAGCGTCGGCGGGGAGCCGGTCGCCCTCTACGGTGAGCGGCCATGAAGAAGCTGGCCGACTACGGCACCGACGACCACCCGCCCGGCGACGCCGAACGGGCCCAGACCGCCTGGTCGGTCGTCCTCTTCGACGACTGCGAGGGCTGTGACGACCTGCGGGTCGAGCTCACCCTGGAGGAGGAGGGCCAGGCCGGCCGGGGCGTGGTCGCCCACCTGGCGCCGGCCACCGCCCGCCGGCTGCGGGCCGCCCTGGCCACCGCCCTGAAGGAACTGGGCGAGCCGATCGACGGCTAACCGCCGCCTGCCAGCCCGTCGACGATCGCTCGCAACCTCTCCACCAGAGGCTCGGCGTGGTGCAGCGCCGGCCCTTCCTCGGCCAGGATGGCCCGGAACGCGGGCACGCATTCGGCGGCCAGCTCGCCGCCCGTCACGACCGGCTCCACCACCGAGGGCGCGCCCGTGGTGGCGAGCGTCGGCGGATGGCCGCGCACGTCGAGGAGCAACTTCACCAGTCGCTCGACCGCGTCGAGGCGGCCCCAGAGGTAGTCGCCCTCCCGGCCGGCCCGGTCGAAGAAGGCCCCGAAGTGGAACAGCGACATGCCCCGGAGGTCCTGGGCGCCGAGCAGCCGGGTGTCGTCGGGACTGATCCGGTAGGCCTCGATGTGGTCGCGCTCACCCACGTCGGAGACGCTCTGCAGGGGGAAGACGAGCATGTCCCAGAACGGGAATCCGAGGTAGCGGGTGAGCACGTCGCCCCTGAGCCGGGGGCCGCAGAGGTCGAGGAAGTGGAGCAGGTCGGTCTGCAGGCCCTTCTCGAACGCCGGCAGGGCGCGGCGCAGCCGGCCGCGGATCCGGTCGCGGACGCCGACCAGACCGGCTCGGTGCTCGTCCACGAACGGTGCGAACACGAACTCGTCGCTGCCGGTGTCGGCGGCGGCGATGCGCTCCGGGCTGAAGATGTCGCGCAACGGCCCCGCGATCGTCGGGTCCTCCGAGAGCAATGGCAGGGCCGAGTCCAGGCTGAAGAGGTGGGCGTAGAGCTTGGCCTTGGCCACGTCGAGCTGGCGCCGGGTCGGGACGCCGTACTCCTCGTCGCCGGCCTGGCGGTACAGCCACGACAGGGCGGCGATGAGGAAGCGGATCCGCCGGCGGTGGTAGGGCAGGTCGAACGACGACAGGAACTCCACCTGGGCGGCGCTCACGTCGGCATCGGGCCGCTGCTCGAGCAGCTTGTCGCTCACCGCCCAGGTCCGCAGCACGCCGGCGACGAACGCCGACTGGTTCGAGTCGGCGTCGAATCCCAGCAGGACGTTCACCGCCTCGGCGAAGTGGTCCAGGACCGACCTGATCCGCACCCGCAGGTAGGTGGCGGCGTTGAAGCCGGCCTGCTCCACGGCCACCGTCTCGACGTCCTGGCGGATGGCGATGAGCTCCTCGCCCGAGGTCGCCGGCTCCACGAGGGCGGCGGCGCTGCCGTCCACCAGCGCCGCCACCTTGGCCTTGATGGACGGGAAGCTGGCCTCGATGACGTCGCGGATGCGCAGCACGGTCTCGTTGCGCTCGGCCAGCCCCAAGAGGTCGTCGAGGATGGGCTCCTTGCGCGGGATGCCGGCGTAGCCCCCGAAGACCGTCTTCACCAGGCCCGGAGCTCTGAGCTCGCCGGCCTCGACCCCGCCGCCCTCACCCGGGTCTGGCTCGATGAAGAGCAGCCGGCGGTCGACCTCGGTGGCCGCCGGCTTGCCGCCGATGGCGGCGATCGCCGGCCCGAAAGGAAAGTTGTCGAGCACCCCTCCGTCGATGAAGTGCGTGGTCGCCGGATCGGCGCCGGTGAGGGCGTAGAGGGGGAAGAACGGCTCGACCTTGAACGCCTTTCGGGCGTCGACCTTGAGGGCCTTGGCGTAATCGCCGAAGCTGACCGGCGGGAAGGCGCCCGGGAAAGAGGAGGTGGCCCGGGCGGAGAACGCGAGGGTGTGGTCGTAGTCGGCGGTGAAGTGGGACTCGGCCTGCTTGGTGGGGGGCTGGCGGTGGCGGAAGTGCATGACGTGGCGGTGGGTGCGGTCGCGCACGAACCGCGGGTCGTAGAGCGGTATCTCCCGCTCATAGCCGTGGAAGTCGGTGATGGGGACGTACAGGTCGAGCACGTGGTCGTCGGGCAGGAGGGAGTCGGCGCCGGGCAGGACCTTCTTGCCGTTCATGTCCTCGAGGGCGCCGTACAGCCACTTGCTCATGTCCCCGCCCCGCAACGGCGGCTTCCGGCGGGCGACGGCCATGGCCACGAACCGCGCCGTCCAGGGGATCCATGTCGGCCATTCGAGCAGGACCTTGATGTCGCCCTTCTCGAACCACAGCTTGCGCAGGCCGTCCTGGGGACGGTTCCCGCTGAGCGCCTTGGCCAGGAAGATCCCGTTGATTCCGCCGGCGGACGTGCCGGTGATGATGTCGACGACGACGCGGATGTTGGCGCCGGCCGCCTCACCGCCGAGCCGGCCGGCCGAGACCCGCTTGAGGATGTCCCAGTACACGCGCTCGGTGGTGCCGGCGTCGAAGGGGTTGTTGGCGGGATCGTTCTCCAGCGCGGCCGAAGCCAGCACCAGCTTGTGGATCTCCTTGGTGACCCCGTGCATGTAGATGGCCAGGGATACGCCGCCGTAGCAGACGACGGCGAGCCGCAGTTCCCGCGTGGCCCACCGCTCGTCGGGAACGGGGCTCTCCCTGGGGGGAGCCGGATCCGCGATCGTCATCCCCCGACGCTATGCCAGGCGAGTCAGCTCGACAGTCACCCCGAGCGACTTGGCCGGTCCGCCGTGGAAGATGCCGTTGAGCGGCGGCAGGTCGGCGTAGTCCCTCGCCCGGCCGACCACCACGTGACGCTCCCCCACCGGGCTGCCGTTGGTAGGGTCGAACGGCATCCAGTCGCCCACCCACGCTTCGATCCACGCGTGGCTCTGGCCGGCGACGGCCTGGCCGGGCTCGGCATGCGACGACGGGTGGAGGTAGCCGGAGACGTAGCGGGCAGGGATGCCCCGCGCCCGGAGCAGGCCCAGGGCGACGTGGGTGAAGTCCTGGCACACGCCGCTGCCGATCTCCAGGGCGTCGGCGGCGGTGGTGGAGACGGTGGTCGTGCCCCGCTCGTACCGAAGCCGGGTACGGACCCACGCCACGACGGCCGCGCATGTGTCCAGTGGGCCGAGGGAGCCATCGAGCTCGGCGGCGGCATCGGCGACGCCACCGGTCAGGGGCACGTACCTGCTGGCGCACAGCAGCTCGGCGTGCTGGTCGCGGACGGCGAAGGTGGCCAGGTCCTCCCAGGTGGCCGGCGTCGCCGGCGGGTCGGGGACGCCACTGGTCTCGACCACCGACGTGCCGGTGATCACCAGCTCGTCATGCGGCTCCTGCAGGTCGAAGGAGTGCACGAGCGTCCCCCACCAGTCCCAGTACCGGTAGATCGACGCCGGCGGCGTGACGTCGACCTCGGACTCGAGGACCAGCTGGCGGTCGTTGGAGATGGGCGTGATCCGGGCCTCGTTGTACGACGAGGAGACCGGGTGCTCATACTCGTAGCCCGTGACGTGGCGAATCCCTATCCGCCAGGTCACGCGGTGCCTCCGGCGACGGGCACCCGGGTGCTTCGCACCCCGCCCGTCGCGTGCCGGCGGGGGCCCCTGCCCCGCGGGCGAGCCGGGGCCGTTGCCGGATGTCGACCTGCCATCACTCCCTGCCTCCGGCGACTTCGAGGCTCCACTCCTGGGGCGCGGTCTGGCGGAAGAAGCGGCGGGCCACGGCCTCGCCGGCGTCAGAGCAGGCCGACTGGATGTCGGCCAGGTACGACGGGAGGTCGCCGATGATCTCCTCGACCCGGCGGAACTCGAGCTCGGTGCGGGCCCGGCCCAGGATGCGCCGGGCCTCGTCGTCCAGGCCGGCCCGGCCGGCGCCGGGCTGCAGCTCGGCCAGGCACTTCTCGGCCTGCACCAGGGCGCTGAAGGCCGATCGGGGGAACAGCCGGTCGAGGAGGAGGAACTCGGCGACCAGCTCCGGCTCCACCCGCCGGCGGTAGGTGCGCAGGAACGCCTCGTGGGCCGAGCAGCACCGCAGGGTCGTGACCCACTCCGCCGGCCCGGTGCCGTCGCCGAAGCTGGCCGACAACAGCCGAGCCGTCATGTCCACCCGCTCCAGGCTGCGACCCAGGACCAGGAACAGCCAGCCGTCGTCGCGGCTCATCGTCGAGTCCGCCAGGCCGTGGAGGATGGCCGCCCGCTCCTTGACGTAGGAGAAGAAGGCGTGCGGCATCCCGCCGGCCACCCGGGCCACCACGCCGGGAAGGGCGTTGTAGGTGGCGTTCAGGCACTCCCACATCTCCGAGGAGATCGAGTCCCGGGCACTACGGGCGTTCTCCCGGGCCGCGACCAGGCTGCCGGCGATGGACGTGGTGCTGGTGCTGTCGAAGGCCAGCATGCCGAGAAGGTCGGCGTTGTCCAGCGGAGCCTCGGGCGCCGTCATCCCCATGACGGCCAGCAGCGTCCGGCAGGCGGAGTCCTCCTCCACCGACGGATCCTCCAGCGTTCGGTGGACGTGCACGTCGAGGATGCGGGCGGTGTCCTCGGCCCGCTCGGCGTAGCGGCCCACCCAGTACAGGGACTCGGCGATGCGGCTCAGCACGGGTGATCGCCCCCCTGCCCCTGCCCCTGCCCCTGCTGCTGCTGCTGGGCGGCCTGGGCCACCGCCGGCCCGGGCACGAGCGGGGCGCTGGCGGCGGCCGGGGAGAGCACCCGGGCGTGGGGCCGGCGGGCCGGGTAGACCGAACGGGAACCACCCGTCTCCGCGAGCACCCAGGTGTCCTTGGAGCCACCGCCCTGGCTGGAGTTCACGACGAGGCTGCCTTCGGGCAGGGCCACCCGCGTCAGCCCGCCCGGCACCACCCACACCCGCTCGCCGTCGTTGACCGAGAACGGCCGCAGGTCGACGTGGCGGGGCAGGAGGCGGTCGCCGATCTGGGTGGGTGACGTCGAGAGCTGCACCACCTCCTGGGCGATCCAGCCCCGGGGGTCGGAAGAGATCACCGCGCCCATCCGCTCCAGCTCCTCCCTCGGCGCCGCCGGCCCGATCACCAGCCCGTAGCCCCCCGACCCCGCCACCGGCTTCAGGACCAGCTCCGGCAGCCGCTTCAGGGCCGCCTCCAGCTCATCGGGCTCCTCCAGGCGGTACGTGTCGACGTTGGGGAGGATCGGCTCGTCGTCGAGGTAGTACCGGATGATGTCGGGGACGTAGGTGTAGAGCAGCTTGTCGTCGGCCACCCCGTTGCCGACCGCGTTGGCGATGGTGACATTGCCGGCCCGGGCCGCGTTCACGATGCCGGGGCAGCCGACGACCGACCCGGCCCGGAACTGCAGGGGGTCCAGGTACTCGTCGTCCACCCGCCGGTACACCACGTCGACCCGCTGCTCACCCTCGGTGCTGCGCATGTAGACGTAGTTGCCACGGCAGACCAGGTCCCGCCCCTCGACCAGCTCCACGCCCATCTGGCGGGCCAGGAAGGCGTGCTCGAAGTAGGCCGAGTTGTAGATGCCGGGCGTGAGCACGACGACGGTGGGGTCGGGCACGCCCGAGGGTGTCGCCGCCCGCAGCGCCTCCAGCAGCCGGGCGGGGTAGCTGTCGACGGGCCGGACCCGGTGGCTGGCGAACAGCTCGGGGAACACCCGGGCCATGGTGCGACGGTTCTCGATGACGTAGGAGATGCCCGACGGCGTGCGGAGGTTGTCCTCCAGGACGCGGAAGCCGCCGTCGGCACCCCGGACGAGGTCGATGCCGGCCACCACCACCCGCACGCCGTTGGGCGGGTCGATGCCGGCGGCCTCGCGGTGGAAGTGGTGGCAGCTGGTGATCAGGGCCCGAGGGACGATCCCGTCGTCGAGGATGCGCCCCCGGCCGTACACGTCGGCCAGGAAGGCCTCGAGAGCCCGGACCCGCTGGTCGACGCCCGCCTCGATGGTCGGCCAGATGTTGGCCGACAGGATGCGCGGCACCAGGTCGAGCGGGAACGGCCGCTCCTCGCCCGACTGGGAGAACGTGATGCCCTGGTCGCGGAAGGCGTGGTCACGGGCCGAGCAGCGGGACGCGAAGTCGTCGGCGGACAGCGACTGGAGGACCTCATAGAGGGCCTTGTACGGCTTGCGGGGGTTGCCGGTGGAGTCGAACATCTCGTCCCAGCCGTTGCCCACGGGGTAGTCGTGCATGAAGTCCCCCACCCCGTCATCGTGCCCCACGCGCGTTACCAAACCGTTTCGCCCGTCCATCCGTTCGGTCAACCGCCCCGGAGCCACCGTTCGTAGTCGTCCCCGTCCGGGGGCGTCTGCTCGCCGGCCCGCACCGGCCAGGGCCGGCCGAGGAGCACCTTGGCCGCCAGCACCATGGCGACCGCCGCCGGCCGGCGCAGGGGGAGCCGGCCCGCGGGCTCGAGCCACCACTGGTCGTCGATCCAGCCGTCGATCTCGTGGTCGGAACGGCCCACGGCGGCCAGCGCGCCGCCGTCGGCACCGACGGCCACCACCGCCGCCTCCGCCGGCTCGTAGGGGACGAGGCGGAACAGCACCTCGCCGGCGTCCTGGCAGGCCAGCGGCGGCATTGCCCGCCGCTCGGAGCCGGCGAAGGAGGCCTGGATCAGCCCGTCGGGGCCGATGAAGACCAGAGCCCCACGCGCCGACAGTCGCAGCAGCGTGCACGCCGGCCCGTCGGCGAACGGGGCCGTGCCGGCGGCCCGGGGCAGGTGGCCGCCCATGGCGAGGATGCGCCCCATCGCCTCCACCGCCGCCTCGGGGTCCGGACGCAGCTCGGCCAGGCAGTTGGGGCAGGAGGCCATGGTCGCCGGCCGGTCCTGGCCGCAGTGGCGGCAGCGGGCGGTGGCGTGCGGGTCGTCCACCAGCTCCACCAGGCAGTCGGGGCACACCACCCGGCCGGCGGGCCACGACTTCCGGCACGACGGGCACCAGCGGTTCACCCGCGGGCCGCGAAAGGGAAAGACTGCATACATGACCATCGTGCACCGAGTTCTCTTCCCGCACCCGATCGCCGACCTCGACGAGTACCTGTCGCGTGGCGGCGGCGCGGGGCTGGAGGCGGCCCGGAAGGTGGAGCCGGCGGCGCTGATCGCCGAGGTGGAAGCGTCGGGCCTGCGGGGACGGGGCGGCGCCGGCTTCCCCACCGGCACCAAGTGGCGCACGGTGGCCGAGAACGTCTCGCCGGTGCTGCCGACCACGGTGGTCGTCAACGGGGCCGAGGGAGAGCCCGGCACGCTCAAGGACCGAACCATCCTGCGCATCGACCCCTACCAGGTGGTGGAGGGCGCGCTGATCGCCGCCCGGGCGGTGGGTGCGACGAGCATCATCTTCGGGCTCAAGGAGTCATTCGGCGAGGAGGTGTCACGCCTGCGCCGGGCCATCGACGAGGTCACCGCCGCCGGCTGGCCGCAAGGAACGGAATTCGACGTGTTCGAGGGCCCCAACGAGTACCTCTACGGCGAGGAGACGGCCCTGCTGGAGACCATCGACGGCCGGTACCCCTTCCCCCGCATCTCGCCTCCTTTCCGTCGGGGGGTGACCGAGGTGGTGGAGAGCCCCTCCGACACCGTCTCGGGCAGCGGCCTCTCCGCCCCGGTGGAGATGGCCTCCCCCGGCCACGACACAGTGGCGCCGCCGGCCCTGGTGAACAACATCGAGACCCTGGCCAACGTGCCGAAGATCATCGCCCGGGGCGCCGACTGGTTCCGCACCGAGGGAACCGAGGAGTCCCCGGGCACGATCGTCTGCACGGTCACCGGGAGCGTGCAGCGGCACGGCGTGGCCGAGGTGCAGATGGGCACGCCCCTGCGGGAGGTCATCGAGACCATCGGGGGCGGGACGGTGGGGGGGCGGCGGATC
>Ga0247713_1000167_pt1 | contig 46294 bp, 43 predicted proteins | sample 21E_NmetaG_FD_189936 | JGI IMG/M metagenome (GOLD analysis project Ga0247713, IMG submission 189936) | Soil microbial communities from hillslope of Landscape Evolution Observatory, University of Arizona, Oracle, AZ, United States - 2-1-E_N | ecosystem: Engineered > Artificial ecosystem >...
GTGGTCGACGACGCCGTCCTCGCCGGTCTCGCCGTCGCGGTGTTGGTCGACCACGGCGCGACGGTCCGGTGGCGACGCGACGGCGATGTGGTCATTCTGGAGGCGGGGCGGACGGGCGCGCCCCGCTAGACTCCGCGCGATTTTGGACAAAGGACTGTGCTGCCGTGTCAGAGGAACGACTCAGCAAGCGTGAGCGCCAGAAGCGCCGGCGCGAAGCAAAGCTCGCCGAGCAGCGTGCCGCCGAGGCGCGCTCCCGCCGCGTCCGCCTGCTGATCTTCGCCCTGATCGGCGTCGTCTTCGCCGGGCTCGTCGGCGCCGCGGTGGTCAACCAGCGTGCCCAGCGTGCCGAGCTGGCGGCCCGGGAGGCGCAGACCCAGGCGCGGCTGGACGACCTGGGCTGCACCGAGGACGAGCAGATGGAGGACCGCGGCCAGGGCCACCTCGACGGCCAGACGCTGGCGCAGCGACCCCCGGAGGCGATCTACCCGGACCGTCCCGCCACCTCGGGTGAGCACCACAACAACTGGTTCATCACCGGGACCTACGACCAGCTGCTGGACGAGCGCGTCCTGGTCCACAACCTCGAGCACGGCTACGTCGTCGTCTACTACACCGAAGGCGCCGACGCTGACCAGGTGGCCGACCTGAAGGCGGCCGCCGAGGAGCACATCGAGGGGCCCTACAAAAAGGTCATCGTCGCTCCGTGGGACGGTGAGCTCGCCGACGGCGCGAACTTCGCCTACACCGCGTGGACGCAGCGGCAGCTGTGCGAGCAGTACGACCCAGACGTGTTCGAGCTGTTCCTGCGCAACCACCACAGCGGCGCCGGCGACGCGCCGGAGAAGCACCTGCCGCCGCACCTGACCCCCCAGGACGGCATCGACCCCGGCGACGAGCCGTTCCTGCTGCCGCCTCTGGGTGAGGAGCGGGCCCCCGAGGGCATGGAGGAGGACGGCACGATCCCGACGGACGGGGCGACGGAGGCCGAGGAGACCACCAGCTAGGACGTTCGGACAGCCCGGGCCGGGGGGCCGGCGCCGCTACGCTTGCGTCCGTTATTGCAGCGCAGCGCTAGGACGCCAGCTATGTGTGGGATCATCGGGTACACGGGGTCCGACGAGGCCTTGCCGGTCCTCGTCGAGGGCCTGACCACGCTCGAATATCGGGGGTATGACTCCGCCGGGGTGGCCGTGCTCGACGGCGACGGTGCGGTGGCCGTCGTCAAGCGCGCCGGCAAGCTGTCGCGCCTGCGGGACGCGCTGGAAGGTGCGTCGCTCCCGGGTTCGACTGGTGTCGGGCACACGCGCTGGGCGACGCACGGAGAGCCCAACGATCCCAACTCGCATCCCCACATGGACGCGGCCGGCAACCTGGCGGTCATCCACAACGGGATCTTCGAGAACTTCGCGGAGCTCAAGGCCGAGCTGGCCGCTGCAGGACACGAGTTCTCCTCGGACACCGACACCGAGGTCGTCGCTCACCTCATCGGGGCGCTCCGCGACGAGCGCGGCGGGGACCTGGCCGATGCCGTGCGTGCGGCGCTGACCCGCGTCGAGGGTGCGTTCGCGATCGCGGTGGTGGACAAGCGGGATCCGTCGACGATCGTCGCCAGCCGCCGGGAGGCGCCGCTGGTGCTGGGGCGCGCCGATGGCGCCACGCTGCTGGCCAGTGACGTGGCCGGGCTGATCCGTCACACGCGGGACATCACGGCGCTGCTCGACGACCAGGTCGCGGTGCTCACCCCCGGGCAGATCACCATCACGGACCTGCACGGCAACGACGCCGAGGGCCACCGCTACACGGTCGACTGGGACATCTCCGCCGCGGAGAAGCAGGGCTACGACCACTTCATGCTCAAGGAGATCCACGAGCAGCCGCGCGCGGTCGCGGAGACGCTGCTGGGCCGGGTCGATGCCGACGGGCGCATCACGGTCGACGAGATCCGCGGCGGCCCGAACGTCGAGGGGGACCTGGCCCACGTCGACAAGATCTACGTCGTGGCGTGCGGCACGAGCATGCACGCCGGCATGGTCGCGAAGTACGCGATCGAGCACTGGGCGCGGCTGCCGGTCGAGGTGGAGATCGCCAGCGAGTTCCGCTACCGCGACCCCATCCTGACGCCGCACACGCTGGTGGTCGCGATCAGCCAGTCGGGGGAGACCGCGGACACGATCGCCGCGGCGACACACGCCCGCAACCAGCAGGCGAAGGTCGTCGCGATCACCAACGTCGTGGGATCCACCCTCGCGCGTGACGCCGACGTTGTCCTGTACACCCGCGCCGGGCCCGAGGTCGGGGTGGCGGCGACGAAGACGTTCATCACGCAGATGATCGCGCTGGACGTGCTGGCGTTGTACCTGGCGCAGCTGCGCCGTGCGCTGTTCCCCGACGAGTGCCGCGACCACCTGGCGCGCATGGAGGCGCTGCCTGCGCTGATCGAGCAGGTCCTGCAGCAGGAGCCGGCCATCGCCGACCTCGCCCGGCAGTTCGCCCACGAGGACTACGTGATGTTCATCGGGCGCCATGTCGGCCTCCCGATCGCGATGGAAGGCGCGCTGAAGCTGAAGGAGATCAGCTACGTGCACGCCGAGGGCTTCGCTGCCGGCGAGATGAAGCACGGCCCGATCGCACTGATCGAGTCGGGCGGGCCGGTCGTGGCACTGGCTACCCGCGGGCACGTCCGCGGCAAGATCATCTCCAACATCGCCGAGGTCAAGGCGCGCGGGGCGGTCGTCCTGGCCGTCGCCACCGAGGGCGACACCGAGATCAAGGAGCACGCCGACCACGTGATCTACGTCCCGGAGGCGCACGAGCTGCTGTACCCGATCCTGACGGTCGTGCCGCTGCAGCTGCTGGGCTACTACATCGCCACGGAGCTCGGCCGGGACGTCGACATGCCGCGCAACCTGGCGAAGACGGTCACCGTCGAGTAGCCGTGGCGGTCGTCGGTCTGGGGGTCGACGCCGTGGAGATCGGCCGTCTGCGTGCAGCTCTGGAACGGACCCCCACGCTGCTGCAGCGGCTGTTCACCGAGCGGGAGCAAGCCAGCTGCGTCACGCGGTGCGGTGACTACCGCATGGGCGGGCTGGCCGCGCGGTTCGCCGCCAAGGAGGCGGTGGCGAAGGCACTGGGCACCGGGATCCGGGGGTTTGCGTTCCGTGACGTCGAGGTGCTCACCGACGCCACCGGCCGGCCGACGGTGACGTTGCACGGGGGGGCAGCGCAGGCCGCGACGGCGGCGGGGGTCGCCCGCGTGCATGTGTCGCTGTCGCACAGCCATGACCTGGCGGTCGCCAACGCCGTGGCGGAGGGGGAGTGAGGGCGGTGACCCCTACGATGAGCCCTCCGTGATTCCCCTGTTCACCCCCCAGCAGGTGCGCTTGTTCGACGAGCGCACCATCGCCGCCGGCACCCCGTCGCTGGCGCTGATGGAGCGGGCCGCCGGCCACCTCGCCCGTGCCGTGCTCGCCACCGGCAGGCGCCGCTACGGGTTGAAGGTGCTGGTGCTGTGCGGCAAGGGCAACAACGGCGGCGATGGGCTGGCTGCCGCGCGCCGGCTGCTGGCCGCCGGTTGTGATGCCCGTGTCCACCTGGTCGGCGGAGACAGCGGGTTGTCCGACGACGCCACCGAGCAGCTGCGCCGGCTCCGGGCTGTGGGCGGCCGCCAGATGCGGCGTCTGGCGATGGATCAGGCGGACGTGGTCGTCGACTGCCTGCTGGGCACCGGCAGCAGCGGCGACTTGCGGGAGCCGATCGCCTCGGTGGTCGTGCAGCTCAACGCCGAACGCCGCGTGCGGCCGGGGCTGCGCGTCGTCGCCTGTGACCTTCCGACCGGTGTCGATGCGGACACTGGCGAGGTGGCCGGCGAGGCCGTGCGCGCCGACACCACGGTCACCCTGGGGGCGGGCAAGCGGGGCCTGTGGCTGTGGCCGGCACGGGCCCACTGCGGGGACATCCGCGTCGCCGACATCGGGATCACCGACGACGAGGACATGCCGGCTGCCGAGGTGCTGGAGCACCGCGACGCCGCCGCGGTGCTGGCGCCGTTCGCCCCGGACGTCGACAAGCGCGGACGCGGGGTGGTCATGATCGTGGCAGGGTCCGCCGGTATGGCCGGGGCCGCCATCATGGCGGCGCGGGGCGCGCTCGCCATGGGTGCGGGACTGCTGACCGTCGCGACGTCCGCCGCCGTCCGTGACGCCGTCGCCCCGACCGTGCCCGAGGCGCTCACCGTGGGCTTCGACGACGACGACCCCGACGCCGCGTTCGAGCAGATCGCCAAGCGGCTCGACGGCGTCGACGCCCTGGCGGTGGGGCCTGGCATGGGTCACGAGCCGGCGTCGGTGGCCCTGGTGCGACGACTGGTCGCTGATGCCGGCGCCCGGCTGGTGCTCGACGCCGACGGGCTCAATGCCTTCCGCGGCGATGGCGACGCCCTGGCCGAGCGCGAGGCCAGGGACCTGGTGTGCACCCCCCACGCCCGCGAGTACGCGCGGCTGCTCGGCTCTGATCCCGACGACGTGTGGCCGACCCGGGTCGACGGCGCGCGGCAGGCCGCCCGGCGCTGGGACGCGACGATCGTCGTCAAAGGCCCCGGAACGGTCGTGGCCGCACCGGATCGCACCTGGGTCAACGCCACCGGGGACGCCGCGCTGGCCACCGGCGGCAGCGGGGACGTGCTCACCGGGATGCTCGCGGCGGTGCTGGCCGGCGGCCGGCGTGATCACGACGTGGCCGCAACGGTCCACGTGCACGGCCTGGCCGGGGAGCTCGCCGGCCGGCGTCTCACACCGCGGGCCGTCAGCGCCCTGGACATCGCCGCCGCCGTCCCGCGGGCGCTGCAGGAGATCGCCGCATGACCGAGACCACCGTGACGCCGGACGCGACGCGCCTCGCCGCGGCCCAGCCGCCCGTGCGGTACGCCGCCACCGAGCCGCCGGCTGCACGACCAACCTGGGCGCAGGTCGACCTCGACGTCATCGCCGCGAACGTCGCCGCCCTCAAAGCGCAGGCCGCGGCGCCCCGGCTCATGGCGGTGGTGAAGGCCGACGGCTACGGCCACGGGACGGTCCCGTCGGCGCGCGCTGCGCTCGCCGGCGGGGCCGACTGGCTGGCGGTCGCACTCGTGGAGGAGGGTGAGCAGATGCGGGCCGCCGGCATCACCGCACCCATCCTGGTCATGACGGAGCCGCCGGCGGATGCCATCGGGCGCATGCTCACCGCCGACCTCACACCCACGGTCTACACCCCCGGGTTCACCGAGGCGCTCGACGCGGCGGGGCGCGAGCGCGGCGGCGCGCCGGTCGCCGTTCACCTCAAGCTCGACACGGGCATGCGCCGCGTCGGCGTGCCCCAAGCCGACTGGGAGGACGCGCTGCGCCGGCTGCGCACCAGCGCCGGCCTGCGCGTCGGCGCGATCTGGAGCCACTTCGCCGTCGCCGACGAGCCGCACCACCCCTTCATCGCCCACCAGGCCCGGGAGTTCGACCGCGGACTGGCCCTGGCACGGTCGGTCGGCGTGGACTACGACCTTGCACACCTGTGCAACTCCGCGGGCACGCTGCACCTGCACGACCACCACCACGACATGGTCCGGCCGGGGCTGGCGGTCTACGGGTTGGAACCGGCCCCCGGCCTCGCCGGCGACACGCCGCTGCGCCCCGCCCTGTCGTGGTGGTCACGGCTGTCACTGGTCAAGCACCTGGCTGCCGGAGAGTCGGTCAGCTACGGGCTGCGCTGGACCGCGGAGCGGCCGACGGTGCTGGGCACCGTGCCGGCCGGCTACGCCGACGGCGTCACCCGCGCCTTGAGCAACCGCGGCGAGGTCGTCGTGCGCGGCCGGCGGGTCCCGATCGCCGGGACGGTGTGCATGGATCAGTTCGTCGTCGACGGCGGTGACGGGCCGCTGGCGGTCGGCGACGACGTGTGCCTGCTGGGCCGTCAGGACGCCGCCGAGGTGACCGCCGACGACTGGGCGACGTGGCTGGACACCATCAACTACGAGATCGTCTGCGGCATCGGGCGGCGGGTGCCGCGCGTCTACACCGGGCAGGGGGCGCAGTGAGACGCAGGACGCTGGGCATCGCCGCGTTCGCCGCGGCCGCCGCCGGCGGAGCGGCACTGGGGTGGGCCGCGGAACGGCGGGCCCTGCGCCACGAGACGCCGGCCAACGACCCCGAGTGGCGAGAGCTGCGCCAGCCCCCCGGCGGCCGCGCCCGGACCATCGAGTCCTTCGACGGCACCCACCTGTACGTCGACGTCGCCGGTGAGGAAGGGCGGCCGACGCTGGTCATGGCCCACGGCTACGCCTTGTCGCATCGCGCCTGGCACTTCCAGCGCCGAGACCTGTCTCGCGAGTTCCGAGTCGTGACGTACGACCAGCGCGGTCATGGCGCCAGCGAGGAGGCCGTCTCGGGCGACTACTCCATTGAGGCGTTCGGCCGTGACCTCGCCGCGGTGATCGACCACACGGTCGACTTCGACGAGCCCGTGGTCCTGGTCGGGCACTCGATGGGCGGGATGACCGTGCTGTCCTACGTCGATCAGTACCCGGAGTCGGTGGTGTCCAAGGTCGCCGGCGTGGTGCTGATGAGCACCAGCGGCAGTGACGTCGTCACCGGTGGGATCGTCTCGGTGGGCCTCGCCGCCGCCAAGGGGCTGTCCAACCGCCTCACCCGCCGGGCGTTTCAGACGCTGGGCCGACGGTCCAGCTACGCCGACCTGCTGTACTCGGCGTCGACGGACACGTCGTACCTGATGACCAAGTACATCGGGCTCAACGCGCACGCCTCGCCGGCGCACGTGGCGTTCACCGAGCAGCTGCTGCTCGACACGCCGACGAGCGTGAAGGCGGCGATCGGCCCGATGTTCACGTCACTGGACCTGCGCGAGGCGGCGCCGCTGCTGAAGGTGCCCGCGGTCGTGCTGGTCGGGGAGCACGACAAGATGACACCGACCGCGCAGGCGCGGCGGCTGGTCGAATTGCTGCCCGACGCCGAGCTGGTCGAGGTCGCGGGCGTGGGCCACATGGCGCCGCTGGAAGCGCATGCTGTGGTCAACGCCCACATCCGAGCCTTCGCCCGCCGCGTGCTGCCCTGACCGGCGTCAGCGGAAGCGGTCGACCCACTCCTGCAGCTGCGGCGAGGACGCCGACGCCGCCTGCGCCCACGACTCGTACTCCAGCACGGCGCGCAGGTCACCGGTCTCGACCGCGATCCCGACGCCGCGCTTGATGTGGCGCGCCAGCTGCGGGTCGACCGCGGCGAACCGCCCCGCCATCTCCAGCGCGGTCGCCAGGGGGTCGTCGGCGACTCCCTCGGCCAATCCCCAGGCCACGGCCCGTTCGGCGTCGATCGGTTCGGCGAGCAGCATCGTCTGCAGCGCACGGCTGGGCCCCAGTGCCCGGACCAGGAACCACGTGCAGCCGCCACCCGGGTGCAGACCGATCCGCGCGAACGTCGCACCGAACTGCGCGCGCGGACCCGCCACCCGAACGTCACAGGCCATGGCCAGGTTCAGCCCCGCCCCGACCGCGGGCCCGTTGACCGCCGCGATGGTGGGCATGGGCAGCGCCAACACGGAGAAGAAGGCCTGGTAGTACGCCTGGAGCCGCTCGTGGGTGTCCACCACCGGCCGGTCGGGGTGACCGAACAGCTCCGGCAGGTTGGCGCCGGCGCAGAACGCCTTGCCCTCCCCGGTGACGACCACGGCGCGCGCATCGTCGCCACGCGCCTGCTCGGCCGCCGCGATGAGCTGCGCGCCCATCTCGTCGTCCATGGCGTTGCGCCGGTCGGGATCGGTCAGGGTGATGACGGCGATCCCGTCGTCGCGCTGCTCGACCGCAACCTTGCTCATCACGACACCTTCCGCGCACTGCTTCGCATCGACGGACAGCGGGCACCCTAGACTGCCGATCCACCCAGTCTGTGGGACAAGTGAGGGTTACGACAGGTGCCGGCGGAGCTCGAGCTCGTCTCTCGGAGCCCGGACCAGACCAAGAAGCTGGCCGCGACCATCGCCGGCGCGCTGCGCCCCGGCGACCTCGTCGCGCTCACCGGTGAGCTGGGTGCGGGCAAGACCTGCTTCGTGCAGGGCGCGGCCGCGTCGCTGGGCGTGACCGACCGGGTCACCAGCCCGTCGTTCCTGCTGCGGCGGGAGTACGAAGGGCGCGTGCCCGTGCTGCACATGGACATCTACCGCCTCGAGACGCTGCAGGAGATCGTCGACATCGGCTACGAGGAGGTCTTCGACCGCACCCGGGTGACGTTCATCGAGTGGGGCGACGCGATGAGCCCCCTGCTGCCCATCGACCATCTGGAGCTGGAGTTCCACCTGCCGCCGCCGGAAGACGACATCGAGGGCACCAGCCCGGGCCGGCGCATCGTCGTCCGCCCGCGCGGCGAGGACTGGCTGCGCCGGTTCCCTGCCCTTGCCGCCGACCTGCAGCCGTGGGCCGAGGCGTTCGTGGCCGGCGCGACCCACGATGACCGCCCCGCCGACGGGGGGTCCGGCTGATGCTGGTGCTGGGCATCGACACGTGCACCCCCCACACCAGCGTGTGCCTGGCCAACGAGGACGGGCTGGTGGCCGGCTGTGCGCTGGGACGCGGCAACGCGCACGGGGCGTTCCTCGCGCCGGCCATCCGGTTCTGCCTGGACCACGCGCAGGTGCCGATGTCGTCGATCGCCGGCGTCGCGGTCAGCCTCGGGCCGGGGCTGTTCACCGGGATGCGGGTGGGCATCGCCACCGCCCAGACGATCGCCCATGCCCGCCAGCTGCCGGTGGTCGGCCTGAACTCGCTGGACCTGCTGGCCTTTCCGGTCCGCCACGTGCGCCGGCTGATCTGCAGCGTCCTGGACGCCCGCCGAGGCGAGCTGTTCTGGGCGTTCTACCGATCGGCCCCTGGCGGCGTGCAGCGGGTCACCGAGTTCCGGGTGGGCCCACCGGAGAAGCTGGCCGGTGAGATCGAGGCGGTCCCCGACGACGTGCTGTGCATCGGCGACGGGGCGGTGCGCCAGCGTCCGCTGCTGGAGTCCACCGGCGCCGAGGTCGGGTCGGCATCGATGGCGTACCCGACGGCCCAGTCCGTCGTCGAGCTGGCGCTGCCACGGTTCATCCGGGAGGAGACGCAGCGCCCCGAGGACCTGCGCCCGATCTACATCCGCAAGGCCGACGCGCGCATCAACTGGCAGAACCGCGGCGCGCTACACGGCGGCAAGGCCGCTCCGGGGGGACGCTGATGGTCACCACACCTGACCGAGCGCACGACGTCCGTCCGGCCTTCGCCGGCGTCCGGGTGGTCCCCATGCGCCGCCGGCACGTGCGCGGCGTCATGGCCATCGAACGGCAGGTGTACCCCCGGCACTGGTCGCCGGCGCTGTTCGCGGCGGAGATCGCCCAGCCGGACACGCGGCGATACCTTGTGGCCGTCGACACGACGCACCGCCTGCGCCGCCCTGTGATCGGGTATGCCGGCGTCATGGTCACCGCCGGCGAGGCGCACATCACCACCGTCGCGTCGCACCCGCACCACCACCGACGCAAGATCGCGTCGCGGCTGCTGGTGACGCTGCTGTCCGAGGCGCGCGCGATGGGCGCCGACGCCGCGACACTGGAGGTCCGCGTCAACAACCGCGGAGCGCAACGGCTCTATGCAGGCTTCGGGTTCGCACCCGTGGGTGTGCGGCCGCGCTACTACGCCGAGACGAGCGAGGACGCGCTGATCATGTGGGCCTACGACCTGCAGAGCGAGGGGTACGGCGCACTGCTCGAGCGCCAGCGGGCGCGGCTGGACCAGCCCGGCGGCGACAGCGGCGCGGCCGACCTGCACGTCCCCTGGGTGCAGGGGCGCGTCGGCTTGCCGGAGTCGGCGGATCCCGGACGGGGTCGCTGACGTGCTCGTCCTGGGCATCGAGACCTCCTGCGACGAGACCGCCGTCGCGCTGGTCGAAGACGGGCTGAAGGTCCGCGCCAACGTCATCGGCTCGCAGATCGAGCACCACCGGCCCTACGGCGGCGTCGTCCCCGAGATCGCCGCCCGGGCGCACCTGGACATGCTGCTGCCCGTCATGGACCGGGCCCTGGTCGAGGGCGGGTGCACCTACGACGACATCGAGGGGGTCGCGGTCACCGTCGGCCCCGGCCTGGTCGGGGCGCTGCTGGTCGGCGTCGCCGCGGCGAAGTCGCTGGCGCTGGCCCGCGACCTGCCGTTGATCGGCGTGAACCACCTGGAGGGGCACGTCTGCTCGACCCAGCTGGAGTTCGGTCCGATCGAGCCGCCCCTGCTGGCACTGATCGTCAGTGGCGGGCACACCAGCCTGGTCCTGCTGACCGCCGACGGGGCGTTCACGACGCTGGGATCGACGATCGACGACGCGGCAGGGGAGGCGTTCGACAAGGTCGCGCGGTTCATCGGACTGCCCTATCCGGGGGGTCCGGAGATCGACGCGCTCGCCCGCCACGGCGACCCCGGGGCGATCGCCTTCCCGCGCGCGCTGCTGCATGACGGCACGTTCGACTTCTCGCTGTCGGGGCTGAAGACCGCGGTGGTGCGGGAGCTGCGCCGGCGGGAGGCCGCCGGCGAGGACATCGACTTCGCCGACGTCGCGGCGTCGTTCCAGGAGGCGGTGGTCGACGTGCAGGTCGCCAAGACCCTGGCGGCTGCCGACGCGCACGACGTGGGGACGCTGACGATCGTCGGCGGTGTCGCCGCGAACTCACGGCTGCGCGAGCGGATGGCCGCGGCCTGCCAGGTCTCCGGCCGGCGCCTGCTCGCCCCGTCGCCGGGTCTGTGCACCGACAACGGCGCGATGATCGCCGCGGCAGGGTGGAACCGGCTGGCCGCGGGTCAGCGCAGCCCGCTCGACATCGAGGCCGACCCCAACCTGAAGCTGGAGCCCATGGCGATGGGAGCAGCGCCGTGACGGCGGCGCCCGCCCAGGCGCAGGCCGTGCGGTTGACCACCGGTATGACGCCCGCCGTCGTCGCCCAGCTGGAGACGGACTTCGGCCGGCGCGAGGCCGTCGACGGCGTGCTGCACAACCAGGTGCTGCTCGACGCGCTGGACCGGGGTGACGGCCAGCGGTTCATGGTGTGGCCCGACGACCGGCCTCGCGCCGTGCTGTTCATGTCGGCCTCGGGCACGCTGGTGCCAGCCGGTGACCCCGCCGCGGGCCCGGCGTTCGCAGTTGCCGCCGAGCGCGCCGGCTGGCGCGTCATGGTGGGAGACGGCCCGATCTGCGAGGCGCTGCTCGACGCCTACCCGCGCGGCCTGTTCCGCCGCCGCCCGTCGGGGCGCGAGCAGCGGTTCCTGGCCACCTCCGGCCCACCGCCGGAGGTCCCGGCCCCCGACGGCTTTCGCCGCGCGACCTACGAAGACGTCCCGGTGCTCACCGAGTACGCCTGCGCGCTGCACGTGGAGGACCTGATGGGACCTCCCCTGTCTCGTTCGACGCGCCCCGCCGTCCGTGCGCGGATGGCCGACGGCGTTGCGCAGGGCCTGACCTACGTCGTCGAGCGCCACGGCACGGTGGTTGCCAAGTACGACCTGTCACTGCACAACCGCCGGCGGGGGGCGCAGATCGCCGGCGTCTACGTGCACCCCGACTACCGCGGGCAGGGCATCTCGGCGGCTGCTGTCGCGGCGGTCGTCCGCGACGTGCTGGCTGAGGGACTGCCCGGCGTCACGCTGCACGTGCGCGCCGACAACGCCCCGGCGATCGCCGCCTACCGGCGCGCCGGCCTGACCGACCGGGGCGCATGGACCCTCGCCATCCGCTGACGCACGGCCTTCCCCCGCAAAAAACCTATCCCGGGACCAGATTCTTGCGGGGGGACGGGATTGGGCTAGGCCGAGGCCAGGACGCCTTCGTCTTCCAGCCGGATGACCAGGTCCTCGGGGTCGGTGCCGTAGATCACGGACAGTGCGCGCAGGTCCTCACCGCGGATGGTGAGCACGTTGCCGTTGTAGTCGCCGCGCTGCAGCTGGATCGTGTGGGCGAACCGGGACACGGGGCGCAAATCGGGGTCGAGGTCGGCCCGCGACAGCCGGCGCAGGTCGAGCATCACCCGCGAGGGGGTCACCGTGGCGCCGATGGCGGCCGCAAGGTCTTCCTTGGGCAGCAGCTCGGACACGGGGACGTTGTAGAACTCCGACAGCTCGGCGAGCTTGGCCACGGACACGGCGCGGTCGCCGCGCTCGTACGAGCCCACCACCACCGCCTTCCACTTGCCCTCGGAGACCTCCTCGACCTGCTGGAGGGTCAGGCCCTGCTGCTGGCGGATCGCGCGCAGCCGGCTACCAAGGCGCCGCTGGTAATCAGACACGGCCCGTCTTCCTCCTAGTGATCGGCTCATTGCGAGGCGTGACGAAGCGTAACACTTGGTGACCAGAAACGGAAGGATCTTCGACGGCCAATCGGACAAGGTGGATCTAAGCGTGACAGACTCAGGTCCTTCCCGCCCGCTTGCACTCCCGAATGGCGATTGCTAACGTGGCCTCCTCGGCACTCTCCGCTGGTGAGTGCCAGTGCGCGGGCACCCGCACCCCGAGTGCCGATCCAAGACTCAGAACAAGGAGGAAGGCATGGCGACCGCCACCAAGGTCAACCTCAAGCCCCTCGAGGACCGTGTTGTCGTGCAGGCCAGCGAGGCGGAGCAGACGACCGCCAGCGGCCTCGTCATTCCGGACACGGCCAAGGAGAAGCCGCAGCAGGGCACGGTCATCGCCGTGGGCCCGGGCCGCATCTCCGACCAGGGCGAGCGCATCGCGCTGGACGTCAAGGAAGGCGACACCGTCGTCTACAGCAAGTACGGCGGGACCGAGATCAAGCTGAGCGGGGAGGAGTACCTCATCCTCTCGGCTCGCGACATCCTCGCCGTCGTCGAGAGCTAGTCAGGGAGGGCGAAGAAGAACATGGCGAAGCAACTGAAGTTCCACGAGGACGCACGCCGCAAGCTGGAGTCGGGCGTCAACAAGCTCGCCGACGCGGTCAAGGTCACCCTTGGCCCCAAGGGCCGCAACGTCGTGCTGGAGAAGAAGTGGGGTTCCCCCACGATCACCAACGACGGTGTGACCATCGCGCGCGAGATCGAGCTCGAGGACCCGTACGAGAACATGGGTGCCCAGCTCGCCAAGGAGGTCGCCACCAAGACCAACGACGTCGCGGGTGACGGCACCACCACCGCGACCGTCCTGGCGCAGGCCATGGTCAAGGAGGGCATGCGCAACGTCGCCGCCGGCGCCAACCCGATGCTGCTCAAGCGCGGCATCGAGTCCGCCGTCGAGCGCGTCGTCGAGCAGATCGGCTCCATGGCTCGTGACATCGAGACCCAGGAGGAGATCGCCCACGTCGCGACGATCTCGGCCAACAACGACCCCGAGGTCGGTCAGGTCATCGCCGAGGCGATGGACAAGGTCGGCAAGGACGGCGTGATCACCGTCGAGGAGAGCCAGACCTTTGGTCTCGAGCTCGACTTCGTCGAGGGCATGCAGTTCGACAAGGGCTACATCTCGCCCTACATGGTCACCGACACCGAGCGGATGGAGGCCGTCTACGACGAGCCGTACATCCTGATCGCGAACCAGAAGATCTCGGCCGTCCACGACCTGCTGCCCGTGCTGGAGAAGGTCATGCAGGCCGGCCGTCCGCTGGTGATCATCGCCGAGGACGTCGAGGGCGAGGCCCTGGCGACCCTGGTGGTCAACAAGATCCGCGGCACCTTCCAGTCGGCCGCCGTCAAGGCCCCCGGCTTCGGCGACCGTCGCAAGGCCATGCTGCAGGACATCGCGATCCTGACCGGTGGCCAGGTCATCTCCGAGGAGGTCGGCCTGAAGCTCGACAGCGTGTCGCTGGAGCTGCTTGGTAAGGCCCGCAAGGTGACCATCACCAAGGACAACACCACGATCGTCGAGGGTGCCGGCAACGACGAGGACATCAAGGGCCGGATCGCCCAGATCAAGTCCGAGATCGAGAAGACCGACTCCGACTGGGACCGCGAGAAGCTGCAGGAGCGGCTCGCCAAGCTGTCCGGCGGCGTTGCGGTCGTCAAGGTCGGCGCGGCCACCGAGGTCGAGCTGAAGGAGAAGAAGCACCGCATCGAGGACGCGCTGTCCGCGACGCGTGCCGCGGTCGAGGAGGGCATCGTCGCCGGTGGCGGCACCGCCCTGCTCCAGGCGGCGTCCGCGCTGGACAAGCTCGACCTCGAGGGCGACTACGCCACCGGTGCGAACATCGTTCGCTCGGCGCTGACCGCTCCGCTGTACTGGATCGCCAACAACGCCGGCCAGGAAGGCAGCGTCGTGGTCGAGAAGGTTCGCGGCATGGGCACCGGCGAGGGCCTGAACGCCCTGACCGGTGAGTACGGCGACATGATCAAGTACGGGGTCATCGACCCGGCGAAGGTCACGCGCTCTGCGCTGCAGAACGCCGCCTCCATCGTCGGCCTGCTGCTGACCACGGAGACGATCGTCGCCGACAAGCCGGAGCCGAAGGAGGCCGCCGGCGCCGGTGGCCACGACCACGGCATGGGCGGCATGGGGGGCATGGACTTCTAGGAGTCCAACCTCGCAAGATGCTTCACCGAAGGGGCGGCGCCACGGCGCCGCCCCTTCGTCGTGCCCGGGCGGCCAGTCGGCGAGTACCGTGGACGCAGGACGCACAGGAGGTCGTGAGGCGGGCGGAAAGCGGGGCGCGGGCACCGTGCCGGTGTGGCGGGTCGGCCTGTTCGCCTTGGCGCTCGCGGTCGGCTGGTTGGTCGCCGGCGGGATCGTCGTCGCCGCCGGTGCCAGCGAGCTGCGCCAGGCGCGGGCCGAGGTCACCGACCTCGACGCCGATGCCATCCTGGCCGATCCGGACGCCGCGGCGCAGCGGCTGGACCGCCTGGCCACCCACTTCGAACGCGCCCGCCGGCACCTCAACGGTGTGCTCGCCGCCCCGGTGCGGGTCCTGCCCTGGGTCGGGCGCGACGTCACCACCGCCGGAGCGCTGGCGGCGTCCGGCTCGTACGCCGCTCGGGGTGCTGCCTCGCTGGCCGCCGTCTTGATCGAGCAGCCGGGTGGACTCGAGGCGCTCGCGCCCGACGACGGCGGCTTCCCCTTGGACCGCTACGAGCAGGTGATCCCCGCCTTCCGCCAGTCCGCGGCCCTGCTGACCCGGGGTGTCATGGCGCTGGAGGGAGCGCAGGACGCCCAGATGGTGGACGCGCTGGACGACGCCCGCGCGCAGCTGACCGAGGTGCTGCCGGGCGCCGCCTCGGCGGTGTCGCGGGCGGCCGAGGCGATGGCGGTCATCCCGGACTTCGCCGGTGCGCGGGGGCCGCGTCGCTACCTGTTCCTGGCACAGAACCCGGCCGAGATGCGGGGGACCGGTGGCTTCATCGGGGCCTACAGCGTGCTCACGATGGAAGACGGTCGGTTCTCGTTCAGCGACTTCAACGAGATCCACGAGCTGCCGGCGTTCCCGGCCGACTTCGTCGAGGCGCCCAGCGCGGACTTCGCCGCCCGCTACAACCGCTACGGCGGGGCCGGCTTCTGGCACAACATCAACATGACGCCGGACTTCCCGACCGCGGGGCGGGCCATGTTGAACCTGTACCGGGAGGGGACCGGGGACACCCTCGACGGCGTGATCGCGGTCGACCCGCATGCGCTGCGGGCGTTGCTCGCCGTCTCCGGAGCCGTGCAGGTCCCGGGCTTCGGCGAGGTCGACGCCGACAACGTCGTCGACGTTGTGTCCAACCGCGCCCATGCGGAGATCGCCGACTCCGAGGCGCGCAAGCAGCTGCTGGGAGCGGTTGCGGTGGGCGCGTTCGAGGGTGTGCTGGCCGGCAGCCGCCCCACCGACCCGGTCGACGCGCTGCGCGCGCTGGCGCAGGCGGCGTCCGGCGGGCACCTGCTGCTGCGCGCCGCCGAGCCCGACATGCAGGCCGCCTTCGTGCGCGCCGGCGTTGCCGGGGAGCTGCAGCGTCCCGCCGGCGACGGGGTGGCGGTGATCGCCAACGCCGGCTCGGCAGCCAAGCTGGACTACTACGTCGACCGCACCATCGCGTACCACGCGGAGCTGGCAGCCGACGGGTCCATCAGCAGTCGCGCTGCCGTGACGATCGACAACCACGCCCCCTCGGCGGGGATCGACCGGCGCGTCATCGGCCCGAATGCGTCGGGGCTGCGCGCCGGTGAGCAGCGATTCCTGCTGAGTTTCTATGCCCCCGCCGGAGCGGCGTTCCTGCGCATGTCGCCGCCCGACGAGGCAGCGGGGCTGCAGCAGGAGGCGGAGCTGGGGCGGCCCGTCTACAGCACCGTCACGCAAATCCGCGCCGGCGCGTCGAAGACCGTCGAAGTGGCGTGGGCGCGCCAGGACGGATGGGACGACGACGACAGCGGCGGCGGCTCCTACCGATTGACGCTGCAGACCCAGCCCGGCATCCGCCACGCCCGTGCCACTGCCGTCGTCCGACTGCCGCCGGGAATGGTCCCCGTGCGGCTCACCGAGGGGCTCGTCGATGCCGGGGACGGCACGGTCCGCTTCGACGACGTCGTCACCCGTGTCCGCGTGCTGCAGGTCGACTTCCGCCCCGACGAAATGCTGAATTAGTCCGTGACGACCTTCATATCGTAGGGTATGGTCACGGAGGGTATCGTCGTGACAACGCCCGAGGGAGTCCTTATCGTGATCCGCCGCACCATCGCATTGGCGGTCATCCTGGCCGCGCTGGGCCTGTGGTTCGCCGTGCCGGTGCTCGCCCAGGACAGTGGGTACCCGACGCCTGAGCCGACGTTCACGGAGACCATTCCGCCGACGGTCCCGCCGACGCAGCCGCCCACCGAGCCGCCGACCGAGCCTCCCACGGTTCCGCCGACGCAGCCGCCCACGCCGACCGACAGCCCGCGGCCCACACCCAGCGTGCCGCCGCTCGACCCGCCGCAGCCGCCGCCGGACGGACCCACCCTGGCGGTGACCGGGTTGGCGCTCGGTAGCGGCGCGGCTGCTGCCGTCGCGCTGATCGGCGGGGGAACCGCGCTGGTGCGCGCCGCAGGACGCCGCTCGCCTAAGGACTGACCAGCGGCCACGGGCGGCTGCATTGCCGCTCGGGTGGCACGCCAGTACCGTGTGCCGACGAGCATCGTTGACACGTTAGGGAGCTGTGCTGGCGCTCAAGACACGGCCCTCGGCATCCGACTCCGGACGGTATGCGACCACCCGCTGACCCGGACTGGGACGAGGGACCCAGCTTTGCCGAGGTCATTCGCCGCTACCGCGTATGGATCGTGGTGGTCGGTTTGGTGTGCGCGGCCGCAGCCGGGCTGTACACCAACCAGCAGCCGCTGCGCTACCAGGCGACTGCGACGTTGCTGCTGTCCGCCCCTGACCCCATGGGCACGTTCGGCCGCAACGACCCGTCTCGCCGCGTTCGCAACCAGGTCGAGCGCCTGACGTCACGCGACGTCGCGTCACGCGCCGCCGACCGGCTGGGAGAGGGGTGGACCGCCGGCCGCGTGCTCGGAGCGATCAGCGTCGACGCCGAGTTCGAAAACGACGTGATCACGGTGTCCGCCGTCAGCATGTCCCCGGAGATCGCCCCACAGATCGCCAACGCGGTCGCGGAGGGCTACCAGGAGGCCGTGCAGGAACAGGTCCAGGACAACGCCGAAGAAGCGTTGGCGGAGATCGACGAGAGCAGCCGCCGGCTGCGGGTGCGCATCGCCAACCTCGACGAGCAGCTCGTCGAGGATCCCGAGGACGCCGGCGTGCGCGCGCAGCGTGACGCACTGGTCGCGCAGCTGGCCACCCTGACCGGGCGGGCGGACCAGATCGCGGTCGACGCCAGCCTGTACGGCTCCGGCGTCGAGCTGTTCGAGCGCGCCGAGGCCCCCGGCGCCCCCATGGGTCGCGGGATGCGTCGCAACGCCGCCGGCGGCTTCCTGGCCGGTGCGGCGCTGGCGACCGGCGTCGCCTGGGTGCTCACGGGGCGCCGGACGAAGGCAGACGACCGCCACGACCCGGCGGAGGTGCTGGGGGTCGGGCTGCTCGGCCCCGTCCCGCGCTTCGAGTCGGTCGGCGTCGATGGGGTGGTGCCGACGCTCAGCGATCCGCGGTCACCTGCCGCTGAGGCCTACCAGTTCCTCGTCACCTCCCTGACCAGCCAGCTGCGTCGCAGCAAGGGCAACACCGTCATCGTCACCAGCCCGCAGCCCGGGGACGGCAAGACCGTGACGGCGCTGAACCTGGCCGTCGCCGCCAGCCGTGACGACCGGGACATCCTGTTGGTCGACGCGGACGCCCGGGTTCGGGGGCTGTCCCGCCTGACCGGCATGACCGAGGGCGCCGGCCTGCACGAGCTGCAGGAGGACCCCGACAACCTGGTGTGGTCCGACAGCCGGCGGGACTACGAGGGGGCGCCAGGTCTTGAGATCGTCCCGCTCGGGCGCGCGATCAAGGACCCGGCAGGCTTCTTTCGCACCACGGCGTTCGGCGACGCCATGCGCCGGATCCGCGACCACGCCGACATGGTGTTCATCGACACGCCGCCGCTGCTGCCGGTGTCGGACACGTGGGCGATCGCCGACCACGTCGACGCCATCGTGCTGGTCATCACCCAGGGGACGCCCCTGCCGGTCCTCGAGGAGGTCCGTGAGCGCCTGGCGCTGCTGCAAGCGCCTGTGCTGGGCTACGTGTTCAACGGCGCCGACGAGCACGCCGCCCCGTACGCCTACCAGTACGGGCCATACCATGGGGCTGCCGAGGTAGAGCAAGCGCCCCCGGCGAAGCAACCGCCGCCCACCGAACCGCCGCCCTCCAGCTCAAGGATCGACGACGACCCGTCGATGAACGGGGCGTGGACGACGCGTCCGGAGGATCGGCGCGGCGCCGAAGCCGCCACCAGGCAAAAGGAGATGCGTCCATGACCGCCACAGCGCACGCTGCAACCGGCACCAAGGTGCTGGTGACCGGCGCCGGCGGGTTCATCGGCCATCACCTGGTGACGTTTCTGAAAGAGCGCGGCTACTGGGTCCGAGGCGTGGACCTGAAGTACCCCGAGTACACTGACGTCGACGCCGACGAGTTCGAGCTGCGCGACCTGCGACGTTGGGACGAGTGCCTTGCGGCGATGCGGGGCGTGGACGAGGTGTACGCCCTGGCGGCCGACATGGGCGGCATGGGGTTCATCTCCAGCCACCACGCGGAGATCCTGCACAACAACGCGCTGATCAACCTCCACACGATGGAGGCCGCGCGCGTCCACGGCGTCGGGCGCTACCTGTACAGCTCCTCGGCGTGCATCTACCCCGAGCACCTGCAGACCGACGCCGCCGTGGTGCCCCTGAAGGAGGCCGACGCGTACCCGGCGGACCCGCAGGACGCGTACGGGTGGGAGAAGCTGATCAGCGAGAAGCTCGCCGAGTACTACGCCTCGGACTACGGGATGCAGACGCGCATCGTCCGGTTCCACAACATCTACGGGCCGTACGGCACGTACGACGGGGGCCGCGAGAAGGCGCCGGCCGCGCTGTGCCGCAAGGTCGCCGCTGCAGAGGACGGCGGCGAGGTCGAGATCTGGGGCGACGGTGAGCAGACCCGCTCGTTCTGCTACGTCGACGACTGCGTCGAGGGCATCTACCGCCTGATGCGCTCGGACTTCGGTGAGCCGCTGAACCTGGGTACCGACCGGATGGTCACGATCAACGAGCTGGCGCAGATCATCATCGAGCTGTCCGGCAAGCGGGACATCACCCTGCGGCACATCGAGGGCCCGCAGGGCGTCCGTGGCCGCAACTCGGACAACAGCCTGCTGCGCGAGGTGCTCGACTGGGAGCCGCGCGTGGACCTCGAAGAGGGGCTGGTGCCGACCTACCGCTGGATCGACAAGCAGCTGCGTGGCTGATCGGTCCGCCGTCGCCCGGGTCGACGTCCTGGGGGTCGGCGTCAGCGCCATCGACATGCCGCAGGCGCTGGAGACCATCTGCGGTTGGATCCAGCGGCGCGAGCAGCACTACGTGTGCATCACCGGCGTCCACGGGGTCATGGAGAGCCAGGACGACCCGAAGCTGCTGGAGATCCACAACGCTTCGGGCCTGACCACCCCCGACGGGATGCCGATGGTGTGGGCGGGCCGCTGGGCCGGCGTGGGCCACATGCGGCGCGTGTACGGCCCGGACCTCATGCTCGAGCTGCTGGAGATCTGCGCGCGGCAGGGCTGGTCGTCGTACTTCTACGGGGGCGGCGGAGGGGTGGCCGACACGTTGGCCAAGCGCATGCGCGAGCGGTTCCCCGGGTTGGCCGTCGCCGGCACACACTGCCCGCCGTTCCGGCCGCTCACGCCCGCCGAAGACCAGGCGGTGATCGACGCGATCAACGCCGCCGACCCGGACGTGGTCTGGGTGGGACTGAGCACCCCGAAGCAGGAGCGGTGGATGGCCGCACACCTCGGCCGGATCAACGCGCCGGTCATGGTCGGTGTTGGCGCCGCGTTCGACATGAACGCGGGGCTGTTGCCGCAGGCGCCGGCGTGGATGCAGCGCGCTGGCCTGGAGTGGCTGTTCCGTCTGCTGAAGGAACCGCGGCGGCTGTGGCGGCGATACCTCCGCAACAATCCCCGGTTCGTTCTCGCGGTGCTCCGCCGCCCGCCGGCCCTGCGACCCTAGCCGGCAGAGCCCACGCGCACGTCGTAGACCAGTCCCTCGCCGAGGTTGGGCGAGATCGCGGTGGCCACCCGCTCGACGAGGTACGCCGTTCGGTGTCGCGGGTCGTCCATGCGGTGGGAACCTGCGAAGACCACCTCGTAGCCGAAGCGCTCGAATAGCACCCGTAGGGTTGCGTGGCTGTAGTACGCCACGTGGTCGGGGTGGACGCTTTCGATGCCGAGGGGGATGCGCAGCAGACGCCGCAGGCAGAACGCGTTGACGGTGGTCAGCAGGAGCAATCCGCCGGGGTTGAGCACGGACCGCACCCCCGCGAGGAACAGCCCTGGGTTGTTCAGGTGCTCGATGATCTCGCCGGCGACCACGACGTCGAACGACCCCAGCTCCGCCGCCTGGTCGGGCAGCTGCTCCGCGTCACCCACACGCATGTTGTCCAGGCCGGACAGCTCGCGTGCTGCCGCGACGGACTCCTCGGCGATGTCGAGGCCGACGACCTCCGACGCCACCTCCGTCAGGCGCCCGTGCAGCCACGTCCCCGTCTGCAGGCGCTCGACGTGCATGGGGTGGTCCACGCACCCCAGGTGCAGCACCCGTTTTCCCACGCAGCGGGCAACCAAGTGCTCCTCGCGACGGACGAGCGCGCGGGGAATCCGGGCGTGATGCTGTACTTCCATGCAGTCGAGCCTTGTGATGGTCGGCGGCGGTCAGCCGGCGGCGAGCGCCCAACGATACGCGGCTTCCAGCCCGGCAAGCCCTTGCTCCGGGGAGAATCCGGCCTCGTAGCGGCGCCGGGCCTTCGCGCCGGTCGCGTCGACGGTGTCGTCGTTGGCCAGGGCGGACAGGTTGCGAACCCACGAGGAGACGTCTCCGGGTGTGGCGGTCCAGCCGCCCCCGCCGCGGAGCAGGTCCGCCGAGCCGCCCAGCTTCGACACCACCGCTGGCAGCCCCGCCGCGAAGGACTCCAGCAGGGTCATGCCCTGGCCTTCGTACCACAGCGACGGGAACACCAACGCGCGGGCTTCGCGCATGGCCTGCTGCACCTCGTCGTGGCTCAATCGGCCGAGAAACTCCACACCGTCCGGGGCGCGGCGCAGGAGGTCACGGCGCGCCGGCCCGTCACCGATCACCTGCAGCCGCAGCGGCAGGTCAAGCTGTCGCCACGCGTCCAGGACCACGTGCAGGCCCTTCTCCGGCGACAGGCGGCCGACGAAGAGGACACGGTCGGACCGTGACGGCGGCGTCAGCCTCGGCCCCACATCGGGCACGAAGTTGCTCTTCACCTGGACCTTGGCCGGTGGCAGCCCGCCCTCGATGAAGCGCTGGCGCCCGAACTCGGTGAGTGCGAGGAACAAGGTGGCATCGTCGCGCCACGTCCGGCGGTTGGCGGCGACCGTCAGGGCGCTGACCGTCGAGGCGGAGACGGAGCCCCGGTAGCAGCGGTGCACGACACCGTGCCACGGGTGGGAGCCCACACAGTCCTGACATGGGCGGCCGTCACGGAACAGCATCGAGTTCGCGCACAGCAGGCGGTAGTTGTGCAGCGTGATGACGACCGGCAAGCCTGCCCGCCGCAGGGCCGGCACGATCGCCGGCGACAGCGCGAACCAGGTGTTGTGCACGTGCGCGATCTCGGCGCCCGCGGCGGTGGCTGCGGCTGCCACCCGGCGGGCCGCCGCCGGGTTCCACGGCGCCGCTGCCAGTGCCGCGGCGGTGGCGCCCGCGCTTTCCGGGTTGGCGACCTGGTACTGGGTGACGTCGTGGCCGGCGGCTCGCAGCACCGCCGCCTCGGCCTCGACGACCGAGTCCTCTCCGCCGGGCTGGCGGTACCGCGTGTGGACCTGGAAGACCTTCATCGGGGCGGCCACTGCCGCCCCTGCCAAGGGATCAGAAGCGCACCAGCGTGCCCGTCGTGTCGTTGCCGTAGGACTGCCATTCCTTCCACGAACGGTAGCCGTTGTGGGACTGGAACGCCTGCTCGATGACACCGAGGGTGGGCAGCCGGTAGTGGTTGTTGACCCAGCGGTTGTTCTTCGCCGTGAAGTACGTCAGGTCACCGATGGCGAGGTCCTGGAACATGCCGGCGGGGAAGAGCCCGCCGGCGCTCATCGTCACCGTGTTGTCGTGCACGTGCAGGTTCCGCACCTCGTACAGGCCGAAGGCACCGCTGCCTCGTGACTGCATGATCCCGGTGATGCCGCGGGCGTTGCCCTCCAGGACGTTGCCGTAGACCTCGACGTTCGACGACGCGGAGATCTGGATGCCGGCGCCGTAACCCCAGGCGAAGTCGCGCAGCCCGTTGCGGCGCACCGTGTTGCGACGGATGACCGCGTCGTAGCTGATCTCGTGGAAGATGCCGGCCGACTCGTTGTCCTCGACCAGGTTGTCCTCGTACAGCGTGTTGATGTTGTCGATGTCGGTCCACAGACCGGGGCCGTCGTTGTGGTGCACCCAGTTGCGCCGGGCCACAAGGCCGTCGGTGAGGGCGAACTTCGTGCCGCCACCCTCCCACCCGTGCGAGAACCCGGCGGTCAGGTTGTGGGCGATCTCGTTGCCGTCGACCAGCAGGTTCCGGCCGGTGCCCCCCATCCCCATCTGGCCGTTGGCCGTCACCCGGTTGCCGACGGCCGCGCCGTCGGTGTGGACGTTGACTCCCCGTCCGTGGTTCAGACGCACGTCGTTGTTCACGATCTGCCACCCGGGGGACATCCGCGGGTCGACGGCCGCGTGCTGGGCGGGACTGCCGAACTTCTCGACGACCAGGTTGCGCACGACCACGTTCTCGGCCCGGACACTGCCGCCGGGGCCCACCACGGCGGCCTCGGCGACCGTCGTCTCGACCAGGCGACCGGTCGGGTCATCGGCCAGGTAGATCCGGCTGTTGGTGTAGTCGAACCAGAAGGTGCCGGGGCGCAGCTCGGCGCGGCTCATGACCTGCCACAGCGGCGCGGAGTCGACGAACACGTCCTCGGCGTGCCGGCAGCCGGTGTACCCGCTGACGCAGACGCCGTGCACCATGAAGCGCTGCGTCTGCCCGTCGACGTACCAGTGGGTACCGTCGCGCAGCCAGCCGGTCAGGACCTTCGAGCCGTTGAGGACGGCGCCGGGATGTCCGAGCAGCTGCTGACCCGCCCGGGGGACCAGCGGCCGTGACAACCGGTGCACGCCGGGACCGACGGCGATGCGCGCGCCGGCGCCTGCCGTGTCCAGCGCGGCCTGCGTCAGCTGGCCGACTCCGAGGGTGAGCGTGGCGTCCGGGACGTACGTGGGATCCACACCGAACCGGGCGGCCACGGCGGGGTCGGTGGTCACGACGGGATCGGTTGCCGTCGTCGGTGTGGTGGTCTGCGTCGGCTCGGTGGTGGTCGGGGTGGTGGTCTGCGTCGGCTCGGTCGTCGTCGGCTCGGTGGTGGTGGGCTGCTGCTTGGTCGGCTTGGTCGGCTTGGTCGGCTGGGTGCCGAGCTTCTTGGCACTGAGCCGCAGCACGGTGCTCCGCTTCGCCACCGCGGCGCGGATGCGCGGCGGTGCCTTGCGGTGTGCCTTGCGGACGCGGAAGGTGGTCTTGAACGTGCCGCGGCGGTTCGTCGCGACCTTCTTGATCTTCGTCCCGGCCTCACGGTGGCGGACAGCGATGCGCCCCACCCGTCGGGGATGGAAACCGCGTCCCACGACGGTGACCACCCGCTTGTCCGGTGAGACGCGGGCCCGCAGCGTGGGTCCCGATGCCGCGGACGCGACCGCCGGCGCCGCGATCGACAGCAGTGACAGCGCGAGGGCGGCGGTGACGACGACCGCGAAACGGCGGAATGTGCGACGGATGAAGGCGGAACGAAGCGGCACGAAAAGTCCTCCCGATGCCGACGAGGAGGACAGGGCGCATGCCGAGGCACACTGTTCGGCGGTTCGGCCACCCGGTCTGGGTCCGGAACTTTGCGTCCCCGCCTTCCGGCGGGTTTGCCCGTTCGTCAGCTGTGGTGTCTTGTCCTGCTTTGGGTCGGCTACCTCCGACCGGAACTTGAGCAGTGAGTAAGACGCCACTACTGTGCGTGCCGACAGAGGAGTGCCGTGAGACTGACCCGGGCGGTTCCCGCCGGGCTGGTGGACGCCGCCTGCGCGTCACTGGCGACGTTCGTGGTGGGGCTGTACGCCACGCTTGCGCTCAGCCCCGCCGGGCTGGGCGTGTACGCGCTGTTCTTCACCGCGTTCCTCAGCGCCGCCGTGGTGCCGGCGCATCTGCTGTTCACGCCGGCGGAGATCGCGGCGCTGCAGTCCCCGCCGGGCAGGCGCCTGCGTCTGGCCGAGGAGACGCTGCTCCGCGGGCTGGCGTGCGCGCTGCTGGCGGGCGCCGTCGCCGCCGCCTTCGCGACCGTGGCGGCGCCGCCGGCGGCGGATGCACCGATCGTGCCCCTGGTGCTGGCCAGCATCGCCACGTCGGTGATCTCACCGTTGCAGGACCACGTTCGCCGCACGGCGCACCTGGGTCACCGCTCGTGGACCGCCGCCGGCATCTCGCTGGTCCAGCTCGTGGCCGTGTCCGCGGCACTGGCGGTGCTGTCACGGCTGGCGACCTCCGCGTGGGTGCCGTTCGCCGCGCTCGCCACCGCCAATGTCTTCTCGGTGACGGTCGGCGTGGTGTGGACCCGGATGCAGAGCACCGGTCGGGCCGATCGCCTGGGCACGCGCCAGCTGCTATCGGCGGGCCGGTGGCTGCTGCCGCTGGCGTTGTTCCCCGCCGTCGCGCTGTTCGTCTCCGGAGTCCTGGTGACGCACTTCGCCGGCGCCGAGGCGTTCGGCTATGTGGAGGCCGCGCGCGTGCTCGCCCAACCCATCGTGGTCTTCGGCCTGGGGATGATGGCGGTGCTCAGCCCGCGGTTGATGGAGGCCGGCCGGGCAGGAGCGGCGGGCCGGGGCGCCGTGCTGGCCCGCGGATACGAGGTCGCGGTCGCTGCCGCCGTGGTCGCCTACCTGCTCGTCGCGGGCGTCGACTGGGCCGGCAGCCCGTTGCCCGAGCTGGTGCCTCCCGCTTACGTCGTCCCGGGTCTGCTGGCGCTGACGATCGTCGGCCACGGGGCGTCGATGCTGATGCAGCCGTACCACGCCGAGCTGCTCGGCGCGGGGCGCGAGCGCGACCTCCTGCTGCCCGAGGGCGCCGGCAGCGCGCTGCTGTGCCTCGTCGCCGTCGCTGCGATCGCCGTGGGCGGCTACGCCAGGCCTGCCGGCGTCATCGTGCAGGGCCTGGTCACGTGGTGGTGGCTGCGGCGTCTGCGCCGTCGTGCGGTCGACCGAGGTGGGGACGTCAGGTCGCGGCCGCCGTCGGTTGCGCAGCCGCCCGGAAGCGACGGCCCCCCGGGACCCGCCGGGCGCTGATCCCCAAGCCCAGGCCGGTGAAGGTCCACAACCAGATCCCGGCTTGGGGGCCTTCGAGCGATGGGTCAAAGGCCGCGTTGATCAGCAGCCCCGTGATCGCGATGACGCACCAGGCCGCGAGCAGCGACAGGTCTCGGGGGCCGTGGTAGCGGCGACGCCACACCATGCGCAGCAGCCGGTGGTACCAGACCGACCACAGCAGCACCCACAGCAGCGCCCCGAGCATCCCCATGCGCGCCAGGACCGTGAGGTGCGAGTTGTGGGGGTTGCGCAGGCCCTCCCAGATTCCGAAGCCGTACCGCGCCGCGAGGTTGGGCCCGAATCCGAAGCCGAACTCGGCGGGTCCCTCGAGAACATCGGTCGCCGTGCGGGTCCACAGCTCCTGTCGCCAGGCCACGGTGCCCACCAGCTGCTGCTCGTCGGTCCGTTCCGGAGCCACGACACTGGCGAGGTTGTCCCCGAGCTGCTCCAGCGACAGCTCGCGGCCCTGTAGCGGGATGCGGACGTCGAAGGCCGCGACCAGCGCGAGCAAGGCCAGCATGGCGGCGCCCCCGGTCACGACCAGCCGGGAGCGCGCCGGCGTGAAGACGAGCAGGCACAGCATCATGACTGCGGCGGCAAGCAGGCCCGCGCGGTTCTGCGTGCCCGCGACCAGCAGCCCGACGGCGCCCAGCACCGTCAGCGCCAGCCGGCGAAGGCGCCCTTGGTCGTCGGCGGGCCGGTCGACCAGCCACAGGAATGCAACGGCGGCGCCGGCGGCGACGGCGTAGTCGCCGGGCTTGTATTCGAACAGGTGGACCGGGGCGTCCGGGATGCGGATGTAGACCGGCACCGACCGGGCGAGCACCACCGCGATCGGGAACCACAGCAGGTACAGGGGGATGACGCGCCGGTACAGACCCAGCCAGAACGGCAGCAGGTCGTCGCGGACCCGGATGGCGACCGCCACCAGCACCGCGAACGTCGCGTAGTACCACATCGCCGAGTCGCGGACCGCCATGAGGCCGTGATCCGGGAGGTCCGCAGCCAGCCGCAGCGCGCCGTACCCACAGAACAAGGCGATGGGGACTGCCGGCGCCGAGCGGCGGAACAGGCCCGTGACAGCGGGGGAGCACCGCAGGGCCTCGATGACGCCGATGAGCAGCACGACCTCGCCGGGGTAGACCGGGATCCCCGGGACGTGCAGGTACGCGAAGGGTCGGCCGAAGAACAGGTAGCCGCAGAGCAGGACCGGCAGCGCGATGCGGAACCACCGGAAGTGGGCACGGTTCGCCGGTGGCCGCGCCGGCGCCGTGCGCGTCTGGTGGGCGACCGCGGTCATGGTGACAGCGTAGTCCCGGCGGGGGAGCGTGGCCGGGCGCGCCGGCTCAGAAGCCCTTCTTCAACCCGAGGGCCGCAGGAAGGGTCAGCAGGAGGATCTTGATGTCGCCGAGCAGTGTGATGCGCTGCAGGTAGCGCAGGTCGGTCACGGTGTTCTTGTACATCTCCTCGCCGGTGCCCCGGTCGGTCACCTGCCACAGACCGGTGACTCCCGGCTTGACCTGGTGCCGGGCGTGCTGCCAGGGCGCGTAGTGCCGGTTGACGACGGAGACCAGCTCCGGCCGAGGGCCGACCAGGCTCATCTCACCGCGCAGCACGTTGAGCAGCTGCGGCAGCTCGTCCAGGCTCCACTTGCGCATGAACCGACCGAGGGGGACCAGCCGCGGGTCCTCGGGGTGCTTGTGCGTCAGCCGTCGGTCGACGGGCACCGGACGGTCCTGGCGGCGGCGGTCGGGGTGCATCGTGCGGAACTTGTACACGTCGAACACGTGCCCCCCACGGCCGACCCGCGCCTGGCGCAGCACCACCGGCCGGCCCAGGACCACGAGCACGGCCACCCACACCACAGCCAGCACCGGCAGCGCGAGCACGAGCAGCACCGACGCCCCGACGCGGTCCATCACCGGCTTGACCAGCCGTTCGTAGCGGCCCGCTCGGTGCACGTACATCCCGCCGGTGGGCCACGCCCCCGCGCCGTCACGGATCTCGACGGCCGTGCCGTCGTGCACACTGCTGGACTTCACGTGGCGGCTCTGGCTCCTTCGGCGGGCGCAGGACACTGCGATGGTGCCTCGTCACGCTGAGTGACGCAACCCCGCGAAGCGAAACGTCAGAGAATGCGAGGCTATGGGCGTCCAGCCCCTGAATGCGGCGGTTCGCGGTGATCTTATGTCCGCGGCCCAACGGCGTGCCACCCACTCCGCCATGGCGTTGTGGCAGCGGGCCTGGGCCCTGACGGCACTGGGGCGCTTCGGTGAGGCGCTGACGATGCTGGACAGATGCGCCGACCTGCCGGAAGCATGGGTCACCCGTGGCGCCCTGCTGCGCCAGATCGGTCTGCACCAGCGCGCCGAGCCCGCCGACCGCCGGGCGCTCGCCGCGGCCGGGGACGGGCCGGCTGCCGCTGCCGCCCGCATCAGCCTGGTCGCCGACGAGGTAGGGCAGGGCGCCGACCACGACGAGCTGCACCGCCGCCTGGACGCCGCGGCGAGCGCGCTGGAGCGCCACCCCGACTGGCGCCAGTCCGTGCGGTTGGGATGGGTCACCGGAGAGGTCGACGTGGTCACCGGGCGCATGGCCGCGGCGGAGGCGGCGTTCAGCGCCGCGGCGGCCGAGGCGGCCCGGCACGGTGCCCGCCGCCACGAGGCGAAATCGCATGGGTTCCTTGCCGCTGTGCTCGGGCTGACGGGCCGGCGTTCGGCGGCGGTGGAGACGGCCGCCGGCGCGCTGGTCGCGGCGCAGCAGATGGGCGCCCGTCCGCTGCAGTGGGCCCTGCACCTCGTCCTGGCCGACCACACGGACGCTGCCCATCACCGCGCCCGCGCCCGGGAGCTGATCGCGGCGGCGCTCGAGGGCCTGCCCGCTGCGTTGGCCGCCGAGGCGCGGACGCGTCCGCCGGCCGCCGCGGTGCTCAGCGAGTGAGCAGCGACCGGGCACGCTCCGACGTCATCGCGCCGCCGGCGATCCGCACGAGACTGTCCACTGCCTCGTCAAGCGGCAGGTCGCCCCGGTCGAGCCTCGCGCAGGACGCCGACGCGCTGCTGCAACGTCGTGTCGTCGACGCGCTGGTAAGGCGGGGGGTCGGGTCGGGCAGGACGGGCAGGTGTGGTGATGCGCTCGGCGCGGGCGTTCGCGGTCGTGATCTCGCGGTACAGCCACAGGCCGATCAACAGCAGCACCACGAACACGATGAGCGGCATCATCGCGACGCTCCTTCACGGACTCGGGCGGCGGTTTCCATGCTCGTCATACTCGTATACCCCCCGGCCGACCTTGCGTCCCAACCGGCCGGCGCGGACGTAGGTCTCCATCAGCGGCGCGGGCCGATACTTGTCACCCAGGCTGCGGCGCAGCTCGTTGAGCACCGCCAGCCGGACATCGAGGCCCACCATGTCGGCCATCTCCAGCGGTCCCATCGGATGGTTCAGCCCCAGCTTCACCGCGGTGTCGATGTCCTGTGCGGACGCCACGCCCTCGGCGAGCATGAAGAACGCCTCGTTGCCGATGACCGCGTTGATCCGGCTGGTGGCGAACCCCGCCACATCGGCAACGCGAACGGTCTGCTTGCCCATGGCGTGCGCCGCCGCCTCGGCGCGCGCGGTCGTGTCGTCACTCGTCTCCAGCCCCAAGACGAGCTCGCACAGCCGCATCGCCCGGACGGGGTTGAAGAAGTGCATGCCGATCCCGCGGCCGGGGTCGGACAGCGCCGACATGATCTCCGTCACCGACAGCGCCGAGGTGTTGGTGGCGAACACCGTGTCCGGGCCGGCGGCGGCCTCGGCCTCGGCGAACAGCCGGCGCTTGACCGCCATGTCCTCCACGACGGCCTCGACCACCAGGTCGCTGCCCTCGACCGCCCCCGCGACGTCGGTGGCGGTGGTGATGCGCTCGCGTGCCGCCTGGGCGTCCTCGGCGGTCATGCGCCCGCGACCAACCGCGCCGTCGAGGTCGTTGCCGATCCTGTCGAGGCCCGCCGACACCGCTGCGTCGTCGATGTCGTACAGCCTCACGGCCATCCCGCCGGCCGCCGCCACGTAGGCGATGCCGGCGCCCATCGTCCCTGCTCCAAGCACGCTGATCCGCATCGGTGCAGCGTAGATACCATGGTCCGCCTGTGCCCAACGCCCCGGTGCTGCCGATGACGGCATGGCGAGTGGCCGTCGCCGGCGTCGCGGTGATGGCGACTGCGTGCACGTCCGGACCGGCCCCGCCGGCGGCCGACGCCCCGCAGGCCGAGGTGGTCCTGGAGGCCCGCGAGGCGCTCGGCGAGCCGATGCTGGATCTGGCCGAAGCGGTCGTCGAGCTCTCCGAGGGCCTCGACGCCGCCCGCCACCGCGCCCGCCGAGGCGAGGAGATGGCCGGCGCGCTCGACGACGTGGAGCAGCAGATCACAACCGTGCGGGACGCGGCTGCCGGCGGTCGTGCGGCGGCGGACGAGGCGCCCGTCGACGCCGCCGCCCAGATCGTCCGGGAAGCGGCGGACCGAGCCGACGCGGCGGCCGACGCTGCCGCGGCCGAGCTGTCGTACCTCCGCGACCTCAACCGGGTCGACCTGGCACTGATCGGCGCGGCAGCGACGTGGGACGCGCCGGGCAGCCAGAGCGAGATCCGAGCGCGCCTTGACGGCCTCGACGGTCAGGTGGCCGCGCAACGCCGGCGGGTCCGCCGGCTGCGCCCCGTACCGCGGCGGTGCTCGGCGATGGTCGACAACCGCCGTGAGTGGATCGGCGTGGTGCGCCGGCGTACCGCGAACCTGCGGGCCAACGCGCACAGCGGTGCCGGTGAGACGTTCGACCGGCTCCGCGCGGCGTATCGGCCGCTGCCGTTCGGCGTGGAGCCCAGAATCGCTGACCGCGCCGACCTGCAGTGCTGGGAGCGACGGTCCGGTGTGCCGCGCGCTGCGGATGACCTGCGCGGGGCCGTCGACGAGCTGCGCCGCTCGCTCAGCGGCTGACCCCCGTCAGGGGCGCACGTGCTCGGCGAACCACCCGGCGGTGCGCCGCAGCCCGTCGTCCAAGGAGATCTCGGCCTTCCAGCCCAGCAGCTGTGACGCCAGCGTCGTGTCGGGTCGCCGGACGGTTGGGTCGTCCTGCGGTCGGGGGTGGAACACGACGCCGGGGTGGTTGCCAACGGCGTCTTGCACGCGCTGGGCGAGCTCGAGCATGGTGACCTCGTCGGGGTTGCCGATGTTCACCGGTCCGGTGTGCTCGCTGACCAGCAACCGCAGCAGCCCCTCGACCTCGTCGTCGACGTAGCACAGCGACCGGGTCTGCGAGCCGTCGCCGTGCACCGGCAGCGGCTGGTTGCGCAGCGCGGCCGCGAAGAACGCGGGGATCGCCCGGCCGTCGTCCACGCGCATCCTCGGCCCGTACGTGTTGAAGATGCGTGCGATGCGGACCTCGACACCGTGCTGGCGGTGGTACGCCAGCGTCATCGCCTCGGAGAAGCGCTTGGCCTCGTCGTACACGCCCCGCGGACCCACCGGGTTGACGTGGCCCCAGTACGTCTCGGGCTGCGGGCTGACCTGCGGATCGCCGTAGACCTCCGACGTGGACGCGAGCAGCAGGCGCGCCCCCTTGGCCCGCGCCAGGCCAAGCGCCTTGTGCGTGCCCAGCGATCCCACCTTCAGGGTCTGGATCGGCCAGCGCAGGTAATCCGCCGGTGACGCCGGCGACGCGAAGTGCAGGACGAAGTCGACATCGCCGGCGACGTGCAGGTAGTTGGTGACGTCGTAGTCGACCAGCGTGAACCCGTCGGTGCCCAGCAGGTGTTCGACGTTGCGGGACGTGCCGGTGATGAAGTTGTCGATCACCGTCACCTGCGCGCCGGCGGCGGCCAGGCGGTCGCACAGGTGCGAGGCCAGGAAGCCGGCGCCCCCCAGGACGACGGCGTGACGGCCGGACACGGCCTCCGTGACAGCGCTCATGCGCGGTAGCCTCGCACGCCTGTCCGCCCGCCAACGAGCAGGATGCGCCCGATGCCCGTGTTCCCCAGCGCCGAGTGGATGACCGACTTCTGCGATCGTCTGAGCGGTCACCCCGAGGCGGCCGAGGTCGCTCACGCGCTCGACGGCGTCTACCGGTTCGTCATCGAGCCGGCCGGCCCACTGGACGAGCGCCACGTCTACGACGTGGCCATCACCCCCGACGGTGACGGGGCGCAGGTGGCGCTGGTCGAAGACGCGGGGGAGCGGCGACTGACGATGACGGCGGACTACCACCGCTGGCAGCAGCTGGTCCGGGGGGAGCTCGACGTGGGCATGGCCGTCATGCTGCGCCGTCTCAAGGTGTCCGGCGACCTGTCGAGGCTGATCGGGAACGTGTCGAGCGCGCGACCGCTGGTCGACGCCTTGAGCGGGGTGGAGACGACCTGGTTGGAGGAGGCATGAAGGTCGGGGTCGTGGGGGTCGGCCACGTCGGCCTGGTCACGGCGGGCTGCATGGCCGAGCTCGGTCACGAGGTCGTGGGCATGGACGACGACGCGGCGAAGGTCGAGACGCTGCGCAACGGCCGGGTGCCGTTCTACGAGCCAGGGCTGCAGGACCTGATCGACCGCGGCCGCAGCAGTGGGCGTCTGGAGTTCACCGGCGAGGCCGGTGAGGCGATCGCCGGGTCCGACGTAGTGTTCATCTGCGTCGGCACTCCCCGCCGTCACGACGGTTCTCCCAACCTGTCGTACGTGCAGGCCGCCGCTGCCTCGGTCGCCCGGCACGCGACGGGTCCTGTTGTCGTGGCCGAGAAGTCCACGGTGCCGGTGCAGACCGGCGAGCGGATCGCGCAGGCTCTGCGGCTGGAGACGCAGTCACGCGGTGGCGGAGCCGGATTCGACGTCGTGTCCAATCCCGAGTTCCTGCGCGAGGGCACCGCCGTCGAGGACACCCTGCGCCCCGACCGCGTGGTGGTCGGCGCCGACAGCGAGCGCGCGCACGAGGTGATGCGCCGGCTGTACGCGCCGCTGCTGGAGGCCCACCCCTGCCCGTACGTCGCCACCGACGTGCGGACCGCGGAGCTGATCAAGCACGCATCCAACGCCTTCCTGGCGACCAAGATCAGCTTCATCAACGCCGTGGCCCGGATCTGCGAGCTCGCCGGCGCCGACGTCCACGTCGTCGCCGACGCCATGGGGCACGACGCGCGTATCGGACGTGCGTTCCTCAACGCGGGACTGGGTTACGGGGGATCGTGCTTTCCCAAGGACGTCGAGGCGTTCGTCCACATCGCCGGGGAGCTCGGCTACGACTTCGGGCTGCTGCGCGAGACCGACCGCATCAACGCCGAGGCCAAGGGTTGGCCGCTGCGCCAGCTGCGCCGGCTGCTGTGGAACGTGGCGGACAAGGAGATCGCGGTCCTCGGGGTCGCGTTCAAGCCGGGGACCGACGACATCCGCGAGGCACCCGCGCTCGACGTCATCGACACGCTGGTCGACGAGGGCGCGAAGGTCCGGCTGCACGACCCGGTGGCGCTGCCGCACGTCAAGGACCGCTACCCGGACGCGGTGTTCTGCGACACCGCCGAGGAGGCGCTGCGGGGCGCGCACGCCGTGGTGGTGTGCACCGAGTGGGACGAGTACCGGGCGATCACCCCGCAGCAGCTGGCCGAGCTGCTGCAGTACCGAGTGGTCGTCGACGCCCGGGCCATCTGGGATCCCGACGCCCTGACCGCCGCCGGACTGACGGTCGCCTCGGTCGGCCGGCCGGCGCCCGCGGCGAACTAGACAAAACGGACAGACCGAAACCATCCCAGATGGTCATGTGGCCGGCGGCGGTGGCGGCGACCCTACGGTCATGTCCCCGGCCCTGTCTCGCCCCCGGCGTACGCATCTCGCGCGCGCCGTGGCGCTGTGGCTGTCTGCCGCGCTGATCGCCGCGCTCCTGCCGGTGATCGTCCCGACGCCAGCCTCGGCCAGGACCTGTTCCCCGAAGCTCGAGGAGCGCGATCTGCCCCGGGTGTCCGGCATGCGCCAGGCACGCCCTCGGCTGCTGGCACGCGGCGCCGACCTGGATCGGGTGGCCGCGCTGTCGACCACCGATGCATGGGCCTCGGAGGCTCGCCGGCGCGTCCGCAGGGCGGCAGACCGGTACGCGGCCGCGCCGGTCGACCCGTACGCCGTGCTCGCCGGCCGGCTGCAGTTCCACGGCTTCAAGAACCGCATCGTCACGCTGGCGCTGGCGTACCGGCTCGAACCGGATGAGCGGTACGCACAGCAAGCCGAGCGCGAGCTGCTGGCGGCGGCCCGCCTGCGCAGCTGGAACCCCGGGCACTACCTCGACACCGCCGAGATGACGGCCGCGACGGCGCTCGGCTATGACTGGTTCCACGACGTCCTCCCGCCCGCGTCCCGGGTGACCATCGCCCAGGCGATCGTGGACAAGGGACTGCGCACGTCGCTGTGCATGTACCGGCGGGGCGAAGGGTTCGTCGTGCGCACGGACAACTGGGGCGTCGTGGTCAACAGCGGGATGGCGATGGGGGCCGTGGCCGTCGCCGACACACATCCGCGCATCGCCGCGGCGGTGCTCGGCGGCGCGCTCCGCAACGTCCGGCCGGCGCTGGGCAAGTTCCGCGGCGACGGCTCGTACGACGAGGGCACGTGGTACTGGCGCTACGCCACCGAGCACGCCGTGAAGCTGCTCGCGACCCTCGACACGGCGTTCGGGCGCGACTTCGGGCTGGGCGACATCGGTGGCCTGCGCCGCACCGGCAACTTCCTGCTGCGGTCGACTGGGCCGACAGGCCGTCTGGCGAACTTCTCCAACGCCCAGGAGCGCATCCCCGCCGCCCCGCAGCTGTACTGGTTGGCGCGGCGCTACGGGCGCCCGATCGACGCGTGGCAGGCCCGCCGCCTGAGCGAGTCGACGAACTCGCCGCTGTACCTGCTGTGGTACTCGACGAGGACGCGTGACCCGGCCACCGCCGACAGCCCCCTGCTGCACGTGTCGAACTCCATCGCGACGGCGCACTTCCGGGGCGGGTGGGGTCCCGGCGCCGCCTACGTCGCCGTCAAGGGCGGCCGCAACGACGCATCGCACGCGCATCGCGAGCTCGGCGCGTTCATCTTCGACGTGGACGGGCAGCGGTGGGCCACCGATCTCGGCGCCGACGACTACGCCCTGCCCGGCTACTTCGACCGGACCCGCAACAGCGAGTTCTACCGGCTGGCGGCCCGTGGGCAGAACACGCTGCGGGTCGGCGGGCGCAACCAGCCCCACGCGGCCCGGGCCCACCCCGTGCATCGCCGTCTGCGGGCACGGCGGGCCGAGGTGGTCTACGACCTGTCTCCGGCCTATCCCGCGGCGGCGTCGGTGCGCCGCGGCGTGGCCCTGCTCGGACGCCGCACGCTACTGGTGCAGGACGAGGTCGCGGCCCAGCGCCGGCAGGACGTAGTGTGGACCATGCACACCACCGCCGACGTCACCCTCGCCGCCGGCGGTAGGACGGCCGTGCTCACCCAGGACGGCCGCAGGGTCCGCGCGCGGATCATGCGTCCGACCAACGGGACCGCCACCTTCCGGGTGGAAAGCGCGTACCAGGCGCCGCCGCAAGCGCCCAACACCGGCGTCAGCCGGCTGGTCATCCGCACCCGGACCGGCCCCAAGGCGACGCCCGAGAGCCGGTCGCGGCTGCGCTTGGCCGTCTCGCTGACGCCGGAGGGACCGTCGACCCCGCCGGCGATCCGCCCCCTGCGCGACTGGTGAGGGCCTAGCCCTCCTCGGCGCCGACCGCGATGGTCTCCGCGACCTGCTCGGCGTCGCTGGCGAACGTGCCAGTGGACTGCAGGTGCCGGCCCTGCGCGACCAGCCGATCGAACTCCTCGGCGATCTGCTCGTCACGCTGGAACGACTCGTCGGGATCGAGGTCCTCGAACTGCATCACGCCCATGTCGACGAAGGCGTTGCGGACCTTCGGTCCCCACAGGCCGATCTTCTTGACATTGGGAACCACCCGGCTGAACAGCGCTTTGCGGAACTCGCTCATCATCTGGTGGCGGTCGACGTACGACACGCACTGCTCGACGTCCATGCCGAAGTGCTCCCACAGCTCCTCGGCCAGGAACCGGTCGCGCAGCAGGTACGACGCCTCGACCACGAACTCCTCGCGTTCCTCCAGCTCCGCGCTGTCCATGTCCGCGTAAGCGTCCTTCAGGGCCAGCAGGCCAAAGGCGACGTGGCGCGCCTCGTCCTGCATGACGTAGGCGTTGATCGCCTTGGCCAGCGGCTCCTCGGTGAAGTCGCGGATCATCGAGAACGCCGCGAGCGCCACCCCCTCGATCATGATCTGCATGCCGAGGTAGGTCATGTCCCAGCGGCTGTCGGTCAGCGTCTGGTTCAACAGCTCCTTCAGGTGCGGGTTGATGGGGTAGGCCAGCTCCAGCTTGTCCTGCAGGTACCGGCTGTAGGTCTCGACGTGGCGCGCCTCGTCCATGACCTGCGTGGCGCCGTAGAACTTGGCGTCGATGTCCGGCACCGTCTCCACGGTACGGGCGGCGCAGATCAGCGCGCCCTGCTCACCGTGCAGGAACTGGCTGGTCAGCCATGAGGCGTAGTGGTGGCGGACCTTGTCCTTGCCGGCGCGGTCCAGCGCCTCCCACATCGGCGAGCCGAAGATCGGCACGTAGTAGTCGGGCATGAACGCCTGCGACTCGATGTCGATGTCCATCGACCAGTCGATGCGCTCGTTGGTGTTCCACTGCTTGGTCTTGCCCTTCTCGTACAGCGCGAGCATCCGGTCCCGCGCCTCGTCGTACTCCCAGTTGAAGCTGGCGTTGGCCATGCCGGGCACGACCCATTGCGTCGACTCGACGGGCAGCGCGTAGTGGCGAGTGCTCATGGACCCCTCCAGGGCATCGGTGGTCAGTCGGCTTTCAGGCCGTGCAGGATCAGGTCGACGAGGTCGGCGGCGACCTCCTCGACGTCGTCGTCGGGCGGGTTGATCGCGTAGGAGATGAACAGCCGGGTGGCGGTGTCGGCGACGCGCCGCACGACCGTCTCTGCTAGGTGCGGCAGGCGGGCGGTGATCAGCGCCTCGATCGCCGGCCTGGCGGCGGACAGCACGGGCCCGCCGCCGGTGGTCAAGAAGGGCAGTAGCGCCTCGGGCTCGGTGGCCAGCAGCCGGTCGAGCAGTGGGTGCTCACGGGCCGCCCGCAACCCCGCCACGATGGCCGCCTCCATCGCGGGGCGCACGTCGGCGTGCGCCTCGACCGCCGCGGCCATCTGCGCCAGCAGGTCGTGCTCCTCGCGGAGGATGGCAGCGGTGACCAGCGCCTCCTTGCTGCCGAAGTACCGGTAGACGGTCTGCCGTGACATCCCCGCCTCGCGGGCGACGTCCTCCAACGACAGCTTCGCCAGCCCGTGCGCCGCCATCGCCCGCAGGGCGGCGTCCAGGATGCGATCACGAGTGGTGCTCGACGGCATGTGACACTTTTACAGCATTCGTAACACCGTCACAAGGGGGCGGGGCGCCGGGCCGGCCGCCCGCGGCCGGCGCGTGCTTTCGGCGTCAGGGCGCCGGTGGCAGGCCCCGCAACGGGGGCACGCGTGCGCCCCGCAGCAGATCGGACACCGACTCGGGCGTCCAACCGCGGTCGAGCAGTGCGCGGGCCAGGCGGGCGGCACCCAGATGCATGCCGCAGTTGCCGCAGAACACGGCCTCGGCGGGGTTGGTCAGCCCGCTGCCGCAGTGCGGGCAGCCACCGGTCTCGTCCAGGTGCGGCGGCAGCACCGGGGCGCCGGCGTCGGCGAGGCCGTCGAGGTAGCCCTGGGCGTACTCCCAGTCCACGTACTCGTCGGGCTTGGGGTCGTACGCCGGCTCGTGGACCGGCACCTCCCCGGACTCAAGCAGCGCGTTGAGGTTCGACTCGAGGATCGCCCAGTCGTAGTAGTGGTCCTCGACGCAGTCGGCGCAGAACATCGAGACGCCCCGAAACCCTTCGCCCTCGAAGGTCTGGCGGAACGACGCCAGGTCCTCCAGGTCACGACGCACCTTTGCGGCTTCCGCCCGGTCCAGTGGGATGGGCTCGTCGTGGTCTTCGTCGTCGAACTCGTCGTTCATCGCCCGAAGCGTATCGGCTGGCACGGCCGGACCGTGGGGCCACGGCCCGGCGGCGCGGCTGCGCTACGGTCGTCGCGGTCGGGACAGGAGGTGTGCGTGGCGCGGGCGGTCGCGTGGCTGGTGCAACAGCAGAAGACGGTGACCTGGCTGGTCCTCGTCGTCATCGTGGTCGCCGGCGCCGCGTATGCGGCGTGGCTGGGCTCCGGTCTGGTGTACCCCGACGAGCGCGAGCACGTCGCCCTCGCCAGGTCGCTGGCTCAGACCGGCACGTTCAGCTACGACGGCGCGACCCCGACGGCGTACCGCCCGCCCGCCTACCCCGCCTTCCTGGCGTTGCTCGTGGCCGCCGGCGCTCCGATCGTCGCGCTGCGGATGGCGAACGTCGTGCTGCTGGCGGTCGCCGCGGGGCTCATGGCCACCGTGGTGCGGCGGTACGCGCCGGCGCCGGCCGCGCCCCTGGCGGCCGCGGCGGTCGGTCTGTACCCGCTGGCCTTCTACACCGCCGGCACGCTGTACGCGCAGACGTTCGCGACGGCGCTGGCTGCCGGCTGCATCGCGCTGGTCGCCGCCGCGGTGGACGCGGCTAACGGCCGGCGGACGTGGGCACTGCTCGCCGGCGCCGGCGTCGTCGGCGGTGTGCTTGTGCTGGCGGTGTCGGTGCTCGTCGTCGTGCCCGCGGTGCTCGCGCTGACGCTGCTGTTCGTGCTGCCGCGTTCACGGCGGGCGGCCGTGGTCGCCCTGATCGCCCTCACCGCGCTGGTGCCCGCCGGTTGGGTCGTGCGCAACGCCGTGGTGATGGACGCCCCGACGCTGGCGACGAACTCGGGCATCAACCTGCTGCTGGGCAACTCGGCCAACACCGGGCCCAACACCGGTGTCAACGTCGACATCCGCGAGCACCTGCAGGCCACCGGCTGGTTCGACCCGACCGCCCCCCCGGCGCCCGGGCGCATGAGCGAGGTCCAGGCTGACGCCTACTACCGCGACGCAGCGCTCGCGTGGGTCACGGCCAACCCCGCCGAGGCCGCCGCTTTGTACGCAGCGAAGGTCGTCAACTACTTCAACTTCCGCAACGAGCTGTACGTCGAGCAGGAGGCCTCGGCCGCTCGCGACGCCATCGCCGCGGTCAGCTACTACCCGCTGCTGCTGGTCGTGGGCGTGCGCCTGCTGCTCGCGCGCCGGCGGCCACTGCGCTGGCCCGAGGTCAGCGCTATCGGGCTGTATCTGGGCGCGGCGCTGGTGATGGCGGTGTTCTTCACGCGGCTGCGGTTCCGGGTCCCGATGGACATGGTCCTGTGCGCCCTGGCCGCCTCGTACGTCGGGGCCGCCGTGCACCGGGCAGCCGCGGGGGGTCGCGGTACAGTGAGGCCAGGCGCGCCGGGGCCGTGAGAGACGCCCCAGCCGGGCGATGGTGACGATGGAGGGCCCTGTGGCGGAAGTCGAGATCGGTATCGGCAAGAGCGGCCGGCGAGCCTATGGATTCGACGACATCGCCATCGTGCCGTCGCGGCGCACCCGCGATCCCGAGGACGTCGACATCGCCTGGCAGATCGACGCCTACGAGTTCACCCTGCCGCTGCTCGGGTCGGCCATGGACGGGGTGATCTCTCCACACACGGCGATCGAGATCGGCCGTCTGGGTGGGCTCGGCGTGCTCAACCTCGAAGGGCTCTGGACCAAGTACGACGACCCCCAGCCCGTGCTGGACGAGATCGCCGAGCTCGACCCCACGGTCGCCACCGCTCGGATGCAGGAGCTGTACAAGGAGCCGGTCAAGGAAGAGCTGATCGGCCGGCGCATCGAGCAGATGAAGGCGGCCGGCATCACCGTGGCCGCCAGCCTGACGCCGCAGAAGGTCAACGCGTGGCACAAGCTGGCGCTCGACGCCGGCCTGGACATCCTGGTGATCCAGGGGACGGTGGTCTCTGCCGAGCACGTCTCCAGCCGCGCGGAGCCGCTGAACCTCAAGGAGTTCATCGCCCGCTACGACATCCCCGTCATCGTCGGCGGTTGCGCCTCGTACTCCAGCGCCCTGCACCTGATGCGCACCGGCGCCGCCGGCATCCTCGTGGGCGTCGGGCCAGGCAACGCCTGCACCTCCCGGGGTGTGCTGGGGATCGGCGTGCCGCAAGCCACCGCCATCGCCGACGCCGCCGGCGCGCGCAGCCGCCACCTGGAGGAGACCGGCCGCTACGTCCACATCATCGCCGACGGCGGGATGCGCACCGGCGGGGACGTCGCCAAGGCCATCGCCTGCGGCGCCGACGCCGTCATGCTCGGCAGCCCTCTGGCCCGCGCCTCCGAGGCGCCCGGCCGGGGCTACCACTGGGGCATGGCGACGTTCCACCCGGACCTCCCCCGGGGGGCGCGGGTGCAGGTCAACCAGATCGGCTCGCTGCGTGAGATCCTGCTCGGCCCCGCCGCCGAGAACGACGGGACGCTGAACCTGTTCGGGGCGCTGCGCACCTCCATGGCGACGTGTGGCTACGCCACCATCAAGGAGTTCCAGCGCGCCGAGGTGATGGTGGCACCGTCGCTGCAGACCGAGGGTAAGCACTACCAGCGCACGCAGGGCATCGGCATGGGGCGGCGGTAACCGCCCGGGGGGCTGCGCTCGCAGTCCACTGGGGGGTATTGGTCTGTTCCCAACGAACCCGCCCCCGCGCATTTAAGAACGGCCCCGAACGGCCGACTATCTAGGGGACACTGCGGGTCACACCCGCGATTCCGCTTGGTGGTGGAGGGGTCGTTCGTCCATGTCGTTCGCGTCGATCGAGGAGGCGCTCAAGGGCGCATCTGCGCGCGCGCAGGCACCTGATGCTGCGCCTGAGCCCAAGGGCTTCTCGCGCGCGAAGCACCTTGACCGGATCCTGAGCAAGCGGGCGATCACGCCGGTCTTCCAGCCTCTGGTTGACCTCCGCACCCACCAGGTCATCGCGTACGAGGCGTTGTCGCGTGGTCCCGCCGGCTCGCCGTTGCAGCGGCCCGACCTGCTGTTCCAAGCGGCTCGCGAGCTGGGTCGCGTCAACGAGCTGGACTGGGCGTGCCGGGCCGCCGCCCTCGAGGCAGCCTTGGAGGGCAAGCTCGGCCAGGGCGTGACGCTGTTCATGAACGTCGAACCCGACGTCCTCGGCAGCCCCGTCCCCGACGAGCTGCAGTTCGTGCAGCGCATGGCCGAGCGCAGCCTCCGCGTCATCCTCGAGGTCACCGAACGCGCGCTGACCGTCCGCCCCGCAGAGCTGCTGCGCGCCCTGGAATGGGCCCGCGAGCGCTGGTGGGGCGTGGCGCTCGACGACGTCGGTGCGAACCCCGATTCCCTGGCGCTGATGCCGTTCGTCAAGCCCGACGTCATCAAGCTGGACTTCCGCTTCCTGCACGAGCAGCCCAACGACGAGATGCGCCGGATCATGGACGTCGTGCACGCCGAGTCGGCACGCACCGGTGCGGTGATCCTGGCGGAGGGGATCGAAACCGAAGAGAACCTGCAGCAGGCGATCAGCCTGGGCGCCACGATGGGTCAGGGGTGGTACTTCGGTCGTCCCGAGGCGCTGCCCGAGCGCATCGAGCGCCCGCTGCACGCGGTGCCGATGCGCAAGGTGCCGCCCGCATCCGCGCTGCCAACGCCGTTCGAGATGCTCGGTCTGGACGTGGCGCTGCAGCGCGGCACCCGCGCCGAGGTCGAGCAACACTCGGCCGCTCTGAAGCTGCAGGCGGCTGAGCTCATCGACCCCCCGCCGGTGGTGCTGGGCGCGATCCAGTCGGGAAGCCGCTTCGCAGGCCCGCTGGCCGAGCGCTACGAGAACCTCGGTCGGACCGCGGCCTTCGTGGGCGTGGCCGGCACCGACATGCCGCGCAGCCCGGCGCCCGGTGTCCGCGGCGTGGCGCTGCGCCCCAACGACCCGCTGTCGCAGCAGTGGGTGATGGTGGTCATCAGCCCGACCTTCCACGGCGCCGTCGTTGCTCGCGGCGCCGGCGAGCGATCAGCCGACGGGCACGACATGTTCGACTACGTGGTCACCCACGAACGCGACGTGGTCGTGTCGCTGGCCGACACGCTGATGCGCCGCATGGGGATGGTCCCGGACTAGCTAGCCCGAAAGCGGCAGCAGCATCCCACCGGCGACCGTGCTGTTCGTCGTCTCGTCGATCAGGATGAAGCTGCCCGTCTGGCGGCTGCGCCCGTACGCGTCGTAGAACAGCGGCGCGGTCGACCGCAGGGTCACCCGGCCGATGTCGTTCAGCCCGAGCTGGTTGACCGACTCGTCGCGGTGCAGGGTGTTGATGTCCAACCGGTACTGCAGGTCGGTCACCATCGCGCGCACGGTCTTGGTGGTGTGCTTCAGTGCGTACATGCCCCGCGGTGCCAGGGGCCGGTCAGTCATCCAGCAGACCATCGCCTCGAGGTCCTGGCCGACGGTCGGCTGGTTGTTGACGCGGCAGATCATGTCGCCGCGTGAGATGTCGAGGTCGTCTGCGAGCCGAAGGGTGACCGACATCGGGGGGAAGGCCTCCTCCACCGGGCCGTCGAGCGTGTCGATCGACGCGATGGTCGAGGTGAGGCCGGAGGGGAGCACGATGATCTCGTCGCCGGGCTTGAGGACGCCGCCGGCCACCTGTCCCGCGTACCCGCGGTAGTCGTGGTACTCGTCGTTGTGCGGGCGGATCACCCACTGCACCGGGAACCGGACGTCGATCAGGTTGCGGTCGCTGGCGATGTGGACGTTCTCGAGGTGATACAGCAGCGGCACCCCGCGGTACCACGGCATGTTCTCGGACTTCTCGACGACGTTGTCCCCGAGCAGCGCCGAGACCGGGATGAACGTGATGTCCGGGATCTCCAGCTTCATCGCGAACGCGGCGAACTCCGCGCGCAGCTCGTCGAAGCGCTCCTCGGAGAAGTCGACCAGGTCCATCTTGTTGATGCAGACCACCAGGTGAGGGATCCGCAACAGCGACGCGATGAACGCGTGGCGGCGCGACTGCTCGAGCAGGCCCTTGCGGGCGTCGACGAGCACGATCGCCAGGTTCGCCGTGGACGCTCCGGTGACCATGTTGCGCGTGTACTGAATGTGGCCGGGGGTGTCGGCGATGATGAACTTGCGCCGGGGGGTCGCGAAGTAGCGGTAGGCGACATCGATGGTGATGCCCTGCTCGCGCTCGGCGCGCAGCCCGTCGGTCAGCAGCGCCAGGTCGGTGCGGGCGTCGCCGCGCCGGCGGGATGTCTCCTCGACGTGCTCGAGCTGGTCTTCGAAGATCGTCTTCGTGTCGTACAGCAGCCGCCCGATGAGCGTGCTCTTGCCGTCGTCGACGGAGCCGGCCGTGGAGAATCTCAACAGGTCCACGGGAAGCCTCTCATGCAGACGAAGTCGGTAGAGGCCCTCACTAGAAATACCCTTCCTTCTTGCGGTCTTCCATCGCCGCGTCGCTGAAGCGGTCGTCGGCGCGGGTGGCGCCCCGCTCGGTCACGCGCGCGGCGGCGACCTCGGCGATGATGTCTTCGATCGTGGCGGCGCTGGACTCCACTGCCCCCGTGACGACCATGTCGCCGATGGTGCGGAAGCGCACCTTGGCCATGAACGGCTCCTCGCCCTCCTGCAGCGGCTTGTACTCGCTGACGGCGTAGAGCATCCCGTCGCGGCGGAACACCTCCCGCTCGTGGGCGAAGTACAGCGAGGGGAGGTCGATCTCCTCGGCGGCGATGTACTGCCAGACGTCGAGCTCGGTCCAGTTGCTCAGCGGAAAGATCCGCAGGTGCTCACCGGGCTTGATGCGGCCGTTGTACAGGCTCCACAGCTCGGGGCGCTGGTTCTTGGGATCCCACTGGCCGAACTCGTCACGGTGGGAGAACACCCGCTCCTTGGCGCGGGCGCGCTCCTCGTCGCGGCGGGCCCCGCCGAACGCCGCGTCGAACTGGTGCTCGGCGATCGCGTCGAGCAGCGTCGTCGTCTGCAACCGGTTGCGGTTCGCCCGCGGCCCGGTGTCCTCGACCACGCGACCCTGCGCGATGGAGTCCTCGACGCTGGCGACGATCAGCCGCTCACCGAGCCGTTCGACAGTGCGGTCGCGGTACTCCAGCGTCTCCGGGAAGTCGTGACCGGTCGTGATGTGCATGATCGGGAACGGGAACCGCGCGGGGCGGAACGCCTTCTCGGCCAAGCGCAGCATGACGATGGAGTCCTTGCCGCCGGAGAACAGCAGCACCGGCCGCTCCCGCTCGGCGGCCACCTCGCGCATGATGTGGATGGCCTCGGCCTCCAGCGCGCGCAGATGCGACAGCTCATAGGTAGACATGCCCCTGAGTGTCGCGCAGTGGCCGGGCATCCGCCAAAGTTGCGCGGTGCCCGAACGGACGGCGGACGACCGCCTGCGGCCCGGGCGGCAGGCGGGTGAGGCGTACAGTGACGGGCACATCCGGCGTCGATGCAGGAGCAGTGCCCGTGCCCGTCACCAACGCCCACGAGGACTTCGACACCGTCCTCGTCGTCGACTTCGGCGCGCAGTACGCGCAGGTCATCGCCCGCCGGGTCCGCGAGTGCCACGTGTACTCCGAGATCGTGTCGTGCGACACGCCATTGGAAGAGCTGCTGGCCCGCCGGCCGGTCGGGATCATCCTGTCCGGGGGGCCGAAGTCGGTGTACGCCGACTACGCGCCCCGCGTCGACTCGCGGGTGTTCACCGCGGGGGTGCCGCTGCTCGGCATCTGCTACGGCCAGCAGCTCATGGCGCAGGAGCTGGGTGGCGAGGTGGGCCGGACCGGCGCGGCGGAGTTCGGCAAGACCACGTTCACGGGCGCGGTCGACAGCGTCCTGCTGTCGGGGCAGCCCGAGTCACAGACGGTCTGGATGAGCCACAACGACGCGGTGGTACGGGCGCCCGAGGGGTTCCGGGTCATCGGGTCGACCGAGTCCACGCCCGTCGCCGCGTTTGAGGACCCCCAACGGGGTCTGTTCGGTGTCCAGTACCACCCCGAGGTGACCCACACCCCCCGCGGGATGGAGGTCATCAAGGCCTTCCTGGCCGCCACCGGGGCACGGCCGACGTGGACCTCACACTCGGTCATCGAGGCGTCGGTCGAGGCGATCCGCGCGCAGGTCGGCGACGCCAAGGTCTTGTGCGGACTGTCGGGCGGGGTGGACTCCGCGGTCGCCGCCGCCTTGGTGCACGAGGCCATCGGCGAGCAGCTGACCTGCGTGTTCGTCGACCACGGGCTGCTGCGCGCCGGCGAGGCCGAGCAGGTCGAGGAGACGTTCGGCGCCCACTCGAAGGCGAAGCTCGTCACCGTCAAGGCCGCCGACCGCTTCCTGGAGAAGCTCGCGGGGGTGACCGACCCCGAGGCTAAGCGCAAGGCGATCGGCAACGAGTTCATCCGCACCTTCGAGGACGCGGCGCGGGAGCACGCCGGCGACGCGAAGTTCCTGGTGCAGGGGACCCTGTACCCGGACGTGATCGAGTCCGGTCACGGCACTGCGGCGACGATCAAGAGCCACCACAACGTCGGCGGCCTGCCCGAGGACATGGAGTTCGAGCTGGTCGAGCCGCTGCGGTGGCTGTTCAAAGACGAGGTTCGGCGGGTCGGGGAGGAGCTCGGGCTGCCGGAGGACATCGTCCACCGCCAGCCGTTCCCCGGCCCCGGGCTGGCCGTTCGGATCATCGGCGAGGTCACCCGCGAGCGCCTCGACCTGCTCCGGGCAGCCGACACGATCGTGCTCGACGAGCTGCGCCGCGCCGGCCTCGAGCGCGAGATCTGGCAGTCGTTCGCGGTGCTGCCGGCGATCCGCTCCGTCGGTGTCCAGGGCGACGAGCGGACCTACGGCCACCCCATCGTCGTGCGGGCGGTCACGTCCGAAGACGCGATGACCGCGGACTTCGCGCGCATCCCGTATGACGTGCTCGAGCGCATCGCCGTGCGCGTCATCAATGAGGTGCCCGGCATCAACCGGGTGGCCTACGACGTCACGTCGAAGCCGCCCGGCACCATCGAGTGGGAGTAAGCGGCCACACTTTTCGGCGCAGCCGCCCCCGCCGGCGCCCGGAACTGCGCTGTGTGGGTCTGAGTGCAGGAGGCGCTGGGCGTGTGGGGGTGGCCTCAAATGATCAGCGCAACACCTCGGCGAGCTGAGACTTGAAATCGGCTTGCGAGGAGGGGTTGCGGTGCGACGACGTTGGCAGGTGCTGCCGCCGGATATCCGCCGGCAGATCATGATGA
>Ga0247713_1000168_pt1 | contig 46292 bp, 39 predicted proteins | sample 21E_NmetaG_FD_189936 | JGI IMG/M metagenome (GOLD analysis project Ga0247713, IMG submission 189936) | Soil microbial communities from hillslope of Landscape Evolution Observatory, University of Arizona, Oracle, AZ, United States - 2-1-E_N | ecosystem: Engineered > Artificial ecosystem >...
ATAGGTCAGCGCCGTCTGCTGGGTGCCGATGGCGCTGCCGTTGCGGAAGACGCGGTAGCGGATGGTGCCGGCCACGCTCGAGCTGCTCGGCTGCCACGACAGCTTGATGACGAAGTTGTCGTGGGCGCTGGCGACGAGGCCCTGCGGCACCGTCGGCGCGCCCGTCGGCGGCGTCGTCGGGGTGGGAGTGGGGCCGGGGCTGGGCGAAGGGGATCCGCCGGCAATCCGGCTGGCAACGGCCTGGCGGAGCTGTGGAAGATTGGCGTAGAAGGTGCCGCCGGGGCACGCAGTGGAGGCCCAGTCGCGGTGGCCGCTGATGTTCGCGCTGTGCTTCTGTGTTGTGCCCTCGGGATGAGGGTTGACGTACATGCCCTCACCCAGTGGGTCGATGTCGTGGCGCTCGGCCAACCAGGCAAGAAGTCTTTCGAGGGATGCCCTGGCCGCAGGCGTGGCGTCCTGGTTGACGAGGTGGCCGAGCAGGGCGATTCCCACGGTGCCTGAGTTGTGGTTGGCCACATGCGCCCCTTGGACGCTCTTGCCCGTGCCATCCTCGCCATTGGGCATCTCAGACGAGGAGTACCGGCGCGAGTGTCGTCCCTCGTAGATCCGGCCCTGCTCGTCGATGAGGAAGTTGTAGCCGATGTCGCCCCACCCACGGTTGATTGCCTGGTTGTAGTAGATCGCGCGGATCGTGGAGCCGGGGTTTGGATCATTGTTGGCACCGGCGGTGTGGTGGACGATCAGCTTCTGGACCGAGAAGAACATCGGCGGCCACTTCTCGTCGCCCACCTGCTGCTCGGGATCGGTGATCGTCTCGCCGGGCTGCCAGAAGCGCAGGCTCTCGTCGGCTCCCCAGCCCGATCTTGAAATGACCTGTGGCTGGTCGACCGCAGCCGCGGCCGAATGTGCGCGCGGCCCCTGGTCCTGCGTGCCGGCATCGATGGCCCCGACGATCAGCCGACCCGGCGGCTCGCCCGCGGTCAGGCGGAGGTAGCCGGCACCCCCGGTCCAGATCACGCTGCTGTGAACCAGGTCGTCCTGAACGACGGCGTGATCAGGCCAAACCTCAGTCTCTGGGCCGTAGCTGACGCCATCTGCGCTGAAGGACACGCTCAGCGCGGGTTGGCGCTCCTCGTCCTCGTGCCCATCGGCGTTCTCATCATGACCGGCGCCCTCCGGCCAGCTGAAGGACACGTGGGTCGCCACCATCGGCAGCTCGACGACCAGGGGCGATGAATGGAAGTTGAGCTCGAGGCGCTCGCCGCGCACGGGCGGCGGCTGCGCAGATTCGTTTCCGCCCAGGAGTGCGGGAAGCAGCGCCACGAGCAGCGCTGCGCCAAGCAGCGCGGCAGCCCGCCGCCAGATTCTCGACACTCGGACGTACCCCTCCCAGAATCAGCCCTTCATGGGCCTGCCGGCATGCTCGCCGGCCGGTGCGGCGCTGTCAATCGTTCGGCTACGATGCGAGCTGGTAGCCGTCACGCGAGAACTGTCTTGACCGATCCCATCCAGAAGCTGAGCTGGCGGCCTGCGCCGGCCACGGTGGTGCCCCAGGTGCCCGTCTGGCGCGACGTGCCGCGAGTGGCGTTCATCCTGGCCGCGATCTGCCTGGTGCTCGGCAGCTTGCTACCGTGGGCGGAAGGGCACGAGCCGATGGGCGGCGCGGTTTCGTTCCGCGCCACGCAGGGCCTCGGCGAGGGAGTGATCTTGCTGGCGGGCGCTGTAATGCTGCTACTGCTGTCCCGGGGCCGCGTGATGTGGGAAACGACGAGCCGAACGCTGCAGGTGCTGCCGATTGCGTTCGCACTGATCGGGGCCGCGATGTGGCTGGGCATCGACAACTACGCGCGAGTCCTGCTGGTCGACTGGGCGCGACGAGGAGGCGGGGGTGAGCTGACGAGCATCCGCTGGGTCGCTGCCATGGGGCTCGCATTGACGCTCATCGGCAGTGGCTGGCTGGAACGCCACCGTCCGCCTGACGTCAAAAAGGCGACGGGCAGCCTGTGGCAGGAATGGGGCCTGACCCGCGCGAGCAGCGTGACGATTGCCGCCGCGCTCATCTTCGGGCTGCTGGGAGCCGCCGCCGGCGCGCTTGCGATGGTGTTTGTGCTCGGCATGGAGGCAATCCTTCTGGCGCTCATCGTCGGGATCTTCGGCCTCTTTGCCGGTATCGCCGCCGGGGTGCGCCTCGGGCGCGCGATGACCGCCGTCAGGAGGGGCTGAGGTCCTCCTCCCCGGCCGACTGATCAGCGGACCACCCCTGGACGGAGGCGGCAACGTCCCGACATACCTCTGGATCGAAACCATTCCGTGCCAGCAGGGCATATGCCTTCTGCCGACGCCTGCGCGGGTCAGCCTCCCGTTCCAGGGCTGAGCGCCGACGCTCGAGCAGGCGCTCCGCTGCGCGGGTGTCTGCGCTCACCTCGGTTGCAGCGGCCGCTCGGTCCAGAAGCACGTCATCGATCCGATCGCGGGCAATGCCCTTGGTCATCAGCTCACGCCTGAGGGCGCTTTCGCCGCGCGGCCGGGCTCGGTCCCTGCTCTCCACCCATCCCTGGGCGAACGCGTCGTCGTCCAGATAGCGCATCCGCAGCAGGCGCCCGATGACCTCGTCAACGAGCCCGTGCCGGTAACCCAGGAAGCGCAGCCGGCGCCGCGTCTCCTCGACCGACCTGGGCCGTACGGCGAGGAATGCCGCAGCGGCCGCCATCACCACCTCAGCGTCTTCGGTGGCGGCCCGCTCCTGCTGCCGCTCGGCACGGGTCCTGGCTGATCGGCTCCGGCGGTTCACGCGGCCCGGGCGGAGCGGCTGGAGCAGCCGCGAAGCGTTGTCAGACCTCCGTCACTCTGCCTCGGAGATGCCTTCGACGGGCACCTCGATCGTGGCTACCTGGGCCCGGATCTCATGCTCCAGGCGCTGCGCCACGTCCGGGTTCTGCCGCAGGAAGTCCTTGGCCTGCTCGCGACCCTGTCCCAGGCGCAGGTCGCCATAGTTGAACCAGGCGCCGGTCTTGCTGACCACGTCCGTGGCGACGCCCACATCGAGCAAACCACCCTCGCGGCTGATGCCCTCGCCGTACATCACGTCGAACTCGGCCACGCGGAAGGGCGGCGCGACCTTGTTCTTGACCACCTTCACCCGTACCCGGCTGCCGACCGCGTCCGTCCCGCTCTTGATCGTCTCGATACGGCGAATATCCAGGCGGACGCTGGCGTAGAACTTCAGCGCGCGGCCGCCCGGTGTCGTCTCGGGGTTGCCGAACATCACCCCGATCTTCTCGCGCAGCTGGTTGGTGAAGACGAGCGCCGTGTTGGAGCGGCTGACCGCACCCGTCAGCTTGCGCAGGGCCTGGCTCATCAGCCGGGCCTGGATGCCCACGAACGAGTCTCCCATCTCGCCCTCGATCTCGGCGCGCGGGACGAGCGCGGCGACAGAGTCGACCACCACGCAATCGACGCCACCGGAGCGGATCAGCGTCTCGGTGATCTCGAGCGCCTGCTCGCCGGTGTCCGGCTGGCTCACCAGCAGCTCGTCGACGTTGACCCCGCAGGCGCGAGCGTAGCTGGGGTCGAGCGCGTGCTCGACGTCGATGAAGGCGACCACCCCACCGCGCTGCTGCGCCTCTGCCAGTACATGCTGGCAGAGCGTCGTCTTGCCCGATGACTCGGGACCATAGATCTCGGTGATCCGACCGCGCGGGACGCCGCCCACGCCCATTGCCAGGTCGAGCGCAATGGATCCCGTCGGAATGGCGTCGACGGCCTGTTTCTCAGCGGAGCCGAGCTTCATGATGGAGCCGCGTCCGAACTGCTTCTCAATGGCGAGGATGGCCGCGTCGACTGCGCGCGTGCGCTCGGTCGCGGGCCTATCGCTGCTCGACACGCCGTTTCCCCCTGCTGCGGACTGCCGGCTGGTCCCCGTCATGGTCATGCCTGGTACTCCTCCTGGCTGAGACCGGGGACCGCCGTGGTCACTCCTCGGACGGCTCCCGCTCTTCGTCGTGGCGCGGCTTGCGCTTGGGCTTGATGACCTCGACCGACGGCGGCGGTGCCTCGAGCAAAGGCTCGAGACGAGGCCGCTCGGCCTTCGTCTTGGGCTTCTTCTTTTCCTCGCGGTGCGGGCGATCCTTGCGTGCCATCAGCTACGCCTCCACCCGGCAACCGGCAGGCTAGCCGGCGCCGCTGCATTGCCACTTCACCACCGATGTGCGCCAGCTTGCCTGTCACTCTGGCGCCCCTTCGGGGGCAATCTTCGAGGCACGCCGATCGGCTTGCCGGCGCACCAACTCGGGGAATGATCCGTCGGCGATCGCCGACCGGATACGCGCCATGAAGTCTAGGAGGAAGGTCAGGTTGTGGCAAGTTGCGAGCCGGTAGAAAAGCAGCTCGTCAGCCCTTATCAGGTGGGCCAGGTAGGCGCGCGAAAACGACCGGCAGGCGCGGCAGCGACAGCCCTCCTGCACCGGCGCCGGGTCGTCCAGAAAACGAGCATTGCGCAGGTTGAGCCGGCCCTCGGGGACCCACAGGGTGCCGTTGCGTGCGATCCGCGCCGGCAGCACCGAGTCGAACATGTCCACCCCGGCGTCGACCGCATCCAGCAGATCGGGCGGGGATCCCAATCCCATCAGGTAGCGTGGCCGGGGATCCCGCTCGAGCAGCGGCACGACGACGTCAATTGCAGCGCGCCGCTGGGCGGCGGTCTCGTCGCCGGCCAGGCCACCGATGCACAGGCCATCGAAGGGCATGCCGGCGAGGATCCGTGTCGACTCCGCCCGCAGGTCTGGCTCGAGCCCGCCCTGGATGATGCCGAAGAGCGCCTGGTCCGGCCGCCGATGCACCGCCAGGCAGCGTGCGGCCCAGCGATGCGTGCGCGCGGTGGCCTCCGCCACCGCCACTCGACTGGAGGCATGCGGCGGTACGGGCTGGTCGAAACAGACGGCCACGTCGGCGCCCAGGGCCTCCTGCACGGCGATCGAGTGCTCCGGCGTGAAGCCGTGCAGGGAGCCGTCCAGGTGCGATCGGAAGGTCACCCCCGTCTCGTCGACCGATCGCATCTCGCCCAGGCTGACCACCTGGTAGCCCCCCGAGTCGGTCAGGATCGGGCGATCCCAGGCCATGAACCGGTGCAGGCCGCCCAGGCGCTCGATCCGTTCGTGTCCCGGCCGCAGGTAAAGGTGGTAGGTGTTGGAGAGGATCATCGACGCACCGACCTCGCGCAGGTCGTCCGGGTCGAGCGCCTTGACGGTGGCGTTGGTGCCCACCGGCATGAACACGGGCGTGTCGACCGGCCCATGGTGTGTCAGAAGGCGCCCCAGCCTGGCTCGCGTCGAGCCGTCCGCCGGTGGCGGCACGCGCACCTGGAAGCTGATCGGCCTGCTGCCCTGCACGCGGACACTGCTGGCCGTCGATGCACCGGTCGTCACGCGACGACCTCCTCGCGCCAGACGCGCAGGATGGCCAGCCCGAGGGCCAGACCAAAGTAGACGGCCACCATCGCCAGGCCCTCGGCCAGCGGGACCTGGCCCATCAAGAGCGCGGCGAAGTCGCCGCCGATCGGCAGGTCGGCCCCGGGCGCGCCCCTCATGCCTGCCATCCGGACCTGCTCGCCCACTGCGAAGGGAAGGTACTGGTACCACTGTGGTGAGAGCCGGTCCAGGCCGCCCTCCATCAGCCTGGGCATGACCGTTGCCGCAAACAACAGCCCGGTAAGGAACGCCTCGCCGACGTACAGCACGATCGCCACGACCACCCCGGCAACCTGGCTGCGCAGGATGATCGCCACGGCGAACCCGATCGCGGCGCGTTCGAGGAGCACCGGGAAGCCGAACAGCACCTGGCGGCCGAGCACCTCAAGGCTGGACGCTGCCACCGGGTTGCCCGGTGGGACACCGGCCAGGCTGGTGATGGCGAAGGCCAGCGCGGCACCGGCGAGCAGGATGGCAGCCACGCCGATCGCCAGCACGATCGTCACCGCCGCCCCTTTGGCCAGGACATAGCCGATGCGGCTCTCACCGCGCGCGATCACGTTGCGCAGGACCCCCCAGTTCCAATCGGCTCCGGCGATGGCCGCCGCGTAGGCCACGGCGATCATCGAGCCGAGGCCGCCAAAGACAAAGTCGCCGACAGTTGCCCATGCGCTGGGAAACTGGAGCAGGCTGCGCATCAGCTGCTGCTCGGTTGCGAGCAGCCCCATCAGCAGGACCATCAGCACGAACAGGACCAGCAGCACGACGTACGTGGCCGTGCGCCGACGCAGCTTGAGCAGCTCGGCAGACAGCAGCCTCATGGGCCCTGACGACCAGCGGTTGGCTGGCCGATCTGCGTGGTCACCTGCAGGAAGAACGACTCGAGGTCGCTGCCCGCCTCCAGGCCGCTGACGTAAACGCCCGCTTCGGCCAGCGCGCGACTGATTTCCGCCGCCCGGGCGGGATCGAAGCCGACGTGGAACCAGCCCGCGCGCGGGCCGGTGTCGACCCCGTAGAGCGGACGGTCCGGCGCCAGCCGACGCAGCACCTCTGCAGCCCGAACCATCTCGTCCGGTCGCACGCGCACGCGCACCTCGCCGGTGGCGCGCATGAGCTCATCGAGCGGGCCCTCGCGCAGGAGCCGGCCGCGGTCGATGATGCCGACCACGTCGGCCAGCTGCTCGACCTCCGACAGCAGGTGGCTCGAGACGAGCACGGTCTTGCCCAGCCCGGTCAGCCAGCGCAGCGTCTCACGCAAGGCCACCATCCCGCCCGGGTCCAGCCCGTTGGCTGGCTCGTCAAGGATGAGCAGGTCGGGGTCCGACAGCAATGCCGCTGCGACGCCCAGCCGCTGCTTCATGCCAAGCGAGTAGGTCTTGACCGAGCTGTTCGCGCGCGGCGTGAGCCCGACATAGCCGAGCACCTCGTCAACGCGGTGGGCCGGTGTGGGTGCGCCGGCGGCAGCGATCACGCGCAGGTTGTCGCGGCCCGACAGGTAGGGGTAGAAGGCGGGTGTCTCTATCAGCGAGCCGACCCGGAAGAGCCGGCGGCGATCGCGCCAGCTGAACGGCTCGCCGAACAGCCACAGGCTGCCCTCCTCGGGCTTGATCAGGCCGACCAGCAGTCGCATCGTCGTCGTTTTGCCCGAGCCATTGGGGCCGAGGAAGCCGTAAACCTTGCCCCGCGGCACCGACATGTCCAGTCCCAGCAGGGCCGGCTGCCGTCCGTACCGCTTGACCACGCCGCGGGTCGCGACAGCCAGGTCCGGGGTTGGTGGCTGGGCCTGAACCATCGCGCCCGGCTGCGGCGGCAGGGGCGGTGCCAGCCCGACTGCCGGTCGCTCCATCGGCGGCCGGGGCGAGGGCTCGTCGGTCGCCTGGCTCGTCGGTTGGCTGGCGTGACCCTCGGCCCGCGGGTCGGTCACGCGCGCAGCTCTGATTCGGCGGCACTGCCCTCCTCGGCGGTCCTGCCCTCACTGGTCAGCCCGTCCCACAGCCCGGCATCGGTGCGCTCCCCCCGTCGCGGCGGCGGCACCTCATAGCCGAGTCGGGCGAGATGCTCGCGCGCCCTCTCGGTGGCCACCCGTCCCTGTGGGGTTCGATCGAGGAAGCCGACCTGCAGCAGGTACGGTTCGTACACGTCCTCGATTGTCTCGACCTCCTCGCCGATGACGGCAGCCACGGCAGCGCCGCCGACCGGTCCGGAGGCGAACTTCTGGACGATGGCGGCCAGCAGCCGCCGATCGGTGGTGTCCAGGCCGACTTCGTCGATATCCATCGCCTGCATGGCTGCCTCGGCCTCGGCCGCGCCAATCCGTCCATCCGAGCGGACCTGGGCGTAGTCCCGGACCCGACGCAGCAACCGGTTGACGACACGCGGCGTTCCCCTCCCCCGCCGCGCCAGGATGGCGATCGCCTCGCCGTCGATGTCGACCTCCAGAATGCCGGCGCTGCGCTCGATGATCGTTGCCAGCTCCGGCTCGGAGTAGTAGTCGAGCCGGTACACGGCGCCAAAGCGGTCGCGCAGCGGCCCGCCCACTCGCCCGGCGCGGGTAGTGGCGCCGACTACCGTGAAGGGCTTGAGGTTGAGGCGCAGGCTGCGCGCACTGGGTCCGCGACCGATCATGACGTCGATCGCGGAGTCCTCCATCGCCGGGTAGAGGATCTCCTCCACCGAGTGATTGAGCCGATGGATCTCGTCGAGGAACAGGACGTCGCGCTCTTCGATGTTGGTCAGGATGGCGGCGAGGTCGCCGGGCCGCTCGATCGCCGGGCCGCTGGTGGTGTGCAGGTTGACGCCCAGCTCGCGCGCGACGATGTTGGCCAGCGTCGTCTTGCCCAGGCCCGGCGGCCCGTACAGCAGCACGTGGTCGGCCGCTTCGCCGCGCTGACGGGCAGCGGCGAGCAGGATTTCGAGGTTCTGCTTGACCTGCGGCTGGCCGATGTACTCGCCCAGCGTGCGGGGGCGGAGACTGGTCTCGACGGCCGTCTCTTCGACCGTCAGGCTGCTCGACGCGACCAGCCGCTCCCTCTCATCCATTGGCCGCGAGTCTAGCAGAGGATCGGGCAATGCGAACGGGTGTTCTAACGCGCGGACGACTGCTCTCTGGAGCGTAGCGGGCGCCTCGGAGCGTCGGCGCTGGCTCAGCCGAGCCGGAGCCCGTCGCCGACCGGCAGCCGGTTGCGCAGGGGCAGCCGACCGACCAGGCTGGCGCCGATGAGCCCAGCCACGGCCAGCGCGGAAATCCCCGCCACCGCCGCGACGGGCACGATCTCCATCTCCTTCACGACGATGCCGATGTAGGCCCAGACGATGACCGCCCCGTATGCGACGTCGGCGTTGCGCAGCATCACTGTCGCAGCGATGCCCAGCCCGCCAGCCAGCACGGCGGCAGCAATGAGCTCGGGTGGGATGCCGAAGGTGGGCACGCCGGCCCACTGGCCGACGATGGCAACGTTGGCAATCGTCGCGACCGTGATCCAGCCGAGGTAGATCGAGAACGGGACCTGGACCAGCCAACGCTCGGCGCTGCGCAGTGGCCGGCCACAGGGGCGGGCGGTCCGCTCAAAGCCCGCCCGTCGGTACAGGACGATCAGCGAAAGGAGCAGCGCCACCATGGTCAGCAGCGTCAGGGGATATACCTCCCAGTGCCAGAAGAAGAGCCACGCGCCGTTCAGCAGGCCGATCGCCGCCGGCCATAGCCCGATCCGGCGCAGCAATGGGTCGTCACGACGGCTGGGCCGAAGGCTATGCAGCACGAAGCCCAGCTGGCCGAGATAGATCACGCTCCAGATTGCGAAGACGTAGCCCGCCGGCTGGACGAAGACCCGCCACTGATCGGCGATCTGGGCGGTGTTCACACCATTGAGCGGCAGCAGGCTCGCCGCCGCGTTGACCGCGACGCTGATTACGAAGCTGCCAACGATCAGGACCTGCCTCGTCCGGTCAGTGTTCATCGTGGACCTCAACCATGTCGCGCGTCCAAAACGTGTCGGCGCCGTCGGGGTCAGTCACGCCGGAGCACCCTCAGCGCGGCCTTGACCCGCTCCTCCAGCGACGTGCCGACCGCCATCGAGGCGACTGCGCCACGCGCAGCCTCACGTGCCTCCGCCGCGCTGTAGCCCAGAGCCTGCAGCGCCGCGACGACCTCGCCCTCCGCTGCTCCGACGCCCCCGCCGGCGCCAGCCACCAGCGCTGAGCCGCCAGCGGCCGCCACCTTTTCGCGCAGCTCGAGCACCACGCGTGCGGCGAGCTTCTTGCCCACGCCGGCGACCGCCGTCAGCACCTGCTCGTCGCCCTGAAGGATGGCCAGCTGGAGGTCGGCGACTGGACGTGAAGCGACGATCGCGAGGGCCACCTTCGGGCCGACGCCGGTGACCGTGATCAGCAGCTCGAAGAAGCCCAATTCCTCGGTCGAACCGAACCCGTAGAGCGCCTGCTGGTCCTCTCGGACCAGGTGATGGGTATGCAGGCGCACGCGCGATCCCTCGCGCAGGCCGCTCAGAGTGCCCGGGCCGCAGAAGAGCCGGTAACCAACGCCCCCGGCGTCGATCACGGCCGAATCGCCGCCTATCGCCGCAACCTCACCCTCGACGAACGCGATCACGGGCTGATTGTGGGCCAGCGCGAGGCTTCGGCGCCGACCGATCCGGTCAGGCCGGTACCCGCTGCGAGTGGGCCGTGCAGATAGCCACGGCCAGTGCATCGGCGGCGTCGTCCGGCCGCGGCAGGGCGTCCATGCCGAGCACTGCCTGGACCATCCGCTGGACCTGGCCCTTGTCGGCTCGGCCGTAGCCGGTCACCGCCATCTTGACCTCGTGCGGGCCGTACTCGAAGACGGGCAGGCCGGCCTGGGCCGCAGCCAGCAGGACCACTCCCCTGGCCTGCCCGACGGCGAATGCCGTCTGCACGTTCCGGTTGAAGAAGAGCCGCTCAACACCGAGCAGCTGAGGACGATGCTCGTCAATCAGCTCGGTCATCGCGCGATGGATCTCCATCAGCCGCTCCGCCAGCTGCTGGGCCGGCGTCGTCTCAAGGCAGCCGAAGTCGATCATCCGCAGCCGGTTACCGGAGCGCTCGACGATGCCATAACCGGTCGCCGCCGTGCCGGGGTCCACGCCCAGGACGATCATCTTGCGGCCCGCCGTCCCCTCGTCGACCGTCGCTGGTGGCTCAGGCGCCGGCGACTTCGGCGAGCACCTCGGCGGGCAGGTCGAAGTTGGCCGTCACCCGCTGGACGTCGTCTAGGTCGTCCAGCTGCTCGAGCAGGCGCAGGTTCTGGCGGACCACGCTGTCCCCGACCTCGATGCGCTGTTTCGGCTGCATCGCCACCTCGGCGGATTCGATTCGCACGCCGGCCTCCTCCAGTGCCCGCCGGAGCGGATCCAGGTTGGTCGGATCGGTGAGCACCTCGATGAAGTCGTCCCCGTCCGTGTCCACATCGTCGGCCCCGGCGTCGATCGCCGTCAGCGCGACCTCATCGGCGTCCAGCCCGTCGCGCGGGATGGCGACCACCCCGCGAGGTTCGAACTGCCAGGCCACCGAGCCGGCCCCCGCCAGCTGGCCACCGGCGCGGGTGAACAGGGCGCGCACCTCGGCCACCGTGCGGTTGCGGTTGTCCGTTGCCGCCTCGACGAGGATGGCCACGCCGCCCGGACCGTAGCCCTCGTACACGACCTCTTCGTACTGGTCCGCGGCGCTACCGCCGGTCGCGCGCTCGATGGCCCGCTTGATGTTGTCCGCCGGCATGTTGACCGAGCGGGCCTTCTCGATCGCCAGGCGCAGGCGGAAGTTGCCGTCCGGATCCCCGCCTCCCTCGCGCGCAGCGATCGTGATCTCCCGCCCGACCTTGGTGAACACCGCGCCGCGCTTGGTGTCATTGGCGCCCTTCTGGCGCTTGATCTGCGCCCATTTGGAGTGACCGGCCATGACGAGCGATTCTATATGATGGCCGGGCGCTCCCAAGGGTGGCGGCTCGGGCCCCCGACGTCCCGGGATTGATGCTCGCGCCGCCCGACCACGCCGGATCAACGAGTTTCGGAGGGTAGCCACACGCATGAGCACGGTGGCCATGAGCAACCTGCGCAACGTCGTCCTCGCTGGTCATGCCGACTCGGGCAAGACGACCCTCGCCGAGCACCTGTTGCTCAAGTCGGGCGCCAACACCCGCCTGGGCAAGGTCGATGACAACACCTCGACCTTCGACTTCGAGCCCGAGGAGCACAAGCGAAAGCTGTCGCTCTCGCTGGCCATGGCGACGTTGGAACATGACGGCCACCGCGTCACGCTGGTCGACACTCCCGGCTATGCCGACTTTGCGGGCGAGATGATCTCCGGTTTCGCCGCCGTGGATGGTGCGCTGATCACCATGGATGCTTCCGCCGGCGTGGAGGCGGGGGTCGATCGCGCCATCGCCCTCGGTCGGTCGACGGGCAAGGCGGCCCTCTTCGTCATCACCCGCTGCGACCGTGAGAATGCCGACCCGACCGCGGCGCTCGATGCGTTGCGCGCTGCCTTCGGCAGCAAGATCGCGCCGCTCCAGCTGGCGATCGGGCGCGCCGACGGCTTCAAGGGCTACGTTGACCTGGTCCATCGCCGAGCCTGGGAGTGGAGCGGGGGGACGCGCAGCGAGGTGCCGGTCCCCGACGAGCTGGCGGACGAGGTGGCACGTCGTCGCGACCAGCTGCTCGAGGCCGCGGCCGAGGCAGACGACGACGTCCTGGCCAAGTACCTCGAGGGCGAGGAGGTCAGCGACGCCGAGCTCGAGGCCTGTCTCCACCGCGGCGTGCGGGACAGCATCCTGGCGCCGGTGCTGGTCACTGCTGCCTCCAGGGACGTTGGCATCGAGGGCCTGCTTGACGCGATCATTCGATACCTGCCCTCACCAGAGGAAGAGCCGCCGGTCAAGGCAAAGGACGACAAAGGCAACGAGGTCGAAGCAGCGCCCGCTGCCGACGGGCCGCTCGTTGCTCAGGTCTTCAAGACCACCGCCGACCCGTTCGTGGGCCGGCTGTCCTACTTCCGCGTCTTCTCCGGCGCGATCAGCTCCCACGACCACGTCTGGAATGCGGAGCGGGGCGAGGAGGAGCGCATCGGCCAGGTCCTGCGCGTCAAGGGCAAGGACACCGAGCCTGCGGGCAGCATCGGGGCCGGCGAGATCGGCGCGGTCGCGAAGCTAGTTCACACGGTGACCGGAGACACCCTTTCCAGCCGCGAGCGGCCGTTGACGATGCCCCGGTTCGCCTTTCCCGAGCCGACGCTTCCCCTGGCCGTCGAACCGGAGACCAAGACCGACCTAGACAAGCTCGGGCCGGCGCTCGTCCGTCTGCTCGAGGAGGACCCGAGCATGAAGGTCGAGCGCCAGGCCGAGACCGGCGAGCAGCTGCTCTGGGCGCAGGGGGAGAACCAGATCGCGGTGGCGGTTGAACGCCTCAAGAGGAAGTTCGGCACGTCGGTGGTGACCCGCTCGCCTCGCGTGCCCTATCGCGAGACGATCCGTGGCAAGACCCAGGTGCAGGGTCGCCACAAGAAGCAGACCGGTGGGCGGGGCCAGTTCGGCGAAGTCTTCCTCGAGATCGAGCCTAACCCTGAGGGTGGGGTTGCCTTCGCAACCCGCATCGTCGGCGGCTCGGTGCCGCGCCAGTTCTGGCCGGGCGTCGAAAAGGGCGTCCGCGAGGTGGCCGACAAGGGCCCGCTGGCCGGCTATCCGGTAATCGACTTCAAGGCGACCCTCTACGACGGCTCGTTCCACAACGTCGACTCCGACGAGCTCTCGTTCCGGCTTGCCGGCGCGATGGCCACTCGTAAGGGCCTGGTCGAGGCACAGCCGGTGCTGCTCGAGCCGATCATGGACGTCGAGGTGCGCGTGCCCGAGGAGTACATGGGCGACGTCAACCGCGACCTCAACACTCGGCGCGGCCGGGTGCTGGGTATGGAGGCGGACGGGCAGATGCAGGTCGTGCGCGCTCACGTGCCGCAGTCGGAGCTGTTCACATATGCCACCGAGCTTCGCTCCTTCACCGGCGGTCGGGGCCAGTTCACGGCCAGCCTCGCCCACTACGAGGAGGTTCCGGCGCACGTGGCCCAGAAGATCATCGACACCCACGCCAGGGAGAACGCAGAGGCGCACTGAGGGCATCCGCTGGACGCTCAACGCGCGGAGCCGAGGAGGCAGCCAATGGTCAAGGGCTCAGGCACCAGGGACGATCCGTGGCAGCTGCAGACGCCGCCGCGCACCAGCGAGTACACGATGTATCGCGACGACGACGTCGACCCACCGCTGATCGTCTGCCAGGTGGGCTCGACGAGGCTGACCTACCTGGCTCGCGCCATCGAAGACCTGCATGCCATGCTGTCTGCACACGGTGACTGGATGGACCTGGGCGGCGCCGACGAGCAGAAGGAAGCCAAACCCGGAACTGTCGAGGCGTGGGCGCGCTCGTCTGACAATCCGGTCGGCGGCTGGTACGGCCAGCGCAAGGGCTATCGCGGCCGCTTCCGGGGTGTACATGCCGCCGCTGATGGAAGCGCTCGGCCTGGCCGAGGTTACGCACGAGGCGAAGGGCAACCGGATGCGCACCATCGAGGGATCCGACCGCGAGTAGCGCGCCACGGAGCTGCTCCGCGGACGCGGCCCCAGCCAGCGGCTATCGTTGGGGCCATGATCGGACCGGCCGTTACAGCCCAGCGGTGAGCGACCAGCCCGTGACGGAAACGGCCGCGCCGGCATCGCAGGTCTATACCTGGGAGCCTTCGAACGCCGCCATCGCCGCGCGCTACGGACTTGATCCGGCCGACATCCTTCGCTTCGACACCAACACCTCGCCCGCACCCCCGGACGGTTTGCCCGGCTGGCTGGCCGAGCCGCTCGACCCGTCAATCAACGAGTACCCGGACTCCTCGTACGCCGAGCTGGCCGCTGCCGCCTCGCGGTACATCGATGTGCGCCCTGATCAGCTGGTGGTGGGTGCGGGTGCCGACGAGGTGCTAGACCTGGTCGCCAAGGCCTTTCTGCAGCCTCACGGAGCGGCGCTGGTGCCCGTCCCGACCTACGCCATGTACGGCGTCCTCACCGCGCAGCGTGACGCGCGCATGGTGACCGTCCCACGCCGACCGGCCAGCGAAGGGTTCGCGCTCGACGTGGCGGCAATCCGGGATCGGCTCGATGAGGTGAGTGTGCTGTGGCTGTGCTCACCTAACAACCCCACGGGTCACCTCGAGAGGCGCGAGCTGCTGGAGGAGGTGCTGTCCGCCGCCGATGAGCAGTCCGACCCGCCGCTGGTCGTCGTGGACGAGGCGTACCACGAGTTCGTCGGCGAGACGCTGACAACGCTCATCGAGCGCCACCGCAGGTTGCTGGTGGTGCGCACGATGTCGAAGGCGTTTGGAATGGCCGGCGTTCGCGTCGGCTTCGGTGTGGCGTCGCGCGAGGTGATCGAGCGCCTCGAGCGGGTGCGTCCGCCGGGCAGCATCTCGACCGTCTCGGCCCATCTCGCCAGCCGCGCACTCGCCCAGCCGGGTTACGCACGGGAGAATGTCACTCGCCTGGCCGGCGAGCGGGCCTGGCTCAGCGCTCGCCTGGCGGACATGGGCCTGCCGGCGGTACCCAGCGTGACGAACTTTTTCCTCCTGCGTTTCGGGGATCACGCAGCGGCCGATGCGGCCGCCGAGAGCCTGCTCCGGGGTGGGATCGTGCCACGGACGTTCGGGCCGGCTAACCCGCTACGTGACCACCTCCGGCTGACCGTCCGCAGCCGGCCGGAGAACGAGCGCCTGATCGAGGTCCTGCGCGGTCTCTAGGGCCGGCTAGCGCCGGCGACCGATCGCCAGCCGCTTCTTGCCGGCCCGTAGGACGATGTAGCGATCCCCGACAGGTGGTGGCAACGGGGCGTCGACAGCGGCCACGCGCTCGTCGTTGATCGAGAGGCCGCCCTGCTCGATCAGCCGCCGACCCTCGCTTCTGGAAGTGACCACGCCGCTGGCCACGGCGACCCCCAGCACATCGCCGGTCAACTGCTCCTCGCCGAATTCGAATCCGCCCAGCGCCCGCCACAGGACGTCGAGCACGTCGGCGTCACGCAGCCGCCCGGCGCCGAACGCCGCCTCGGCCACTCGCACCTGCAGATCCGCTTCCTCGCGCCCGTGGACCCGAGCCGTCATCTCCCAGCCAAGCCGCCGCTGCGCCGGCCGCTCCTCCGGGACGCGCTGCTGCTCTTCCTCCAGCGCGTGGATCTCGTCGGCGCTGAGCAGGGTCAGCCGGCGCAGCATCACGCCGACGTCCCGGTCGTCCTGGCCGATCCAGTACTGGTAGAAGTCGTACGGGGCGGTCAGTTCGGCCGATAGCCAGACGGCGCCGGCGGCGGTCTTGCCGAACTTCGCCCCGGTCGAGGTCAGCAGCAGCGGGCACGATAGCCCATGCGCGAGCGACTCTTCTTCCTCCGCTCGGCCCATGACCCGGCGGATCAGCTCCAGGCCGGCGGTGATGTTGCCCCACTGATCGGCGCCTCCCATCTGCATCTCGACGCCGTGGTCGCGGTGGAGATGGAGGAAGTCGGTGGCCTGAAGGGTCATGTAGCTGAACTCGGTGAACGATATGCCCGCCTCCATGCGCGTTTTCACGGACTCCTTGCCCAGCATGTAGCTGAGCGTGAAGTGCTTGCCGATGTCGCGCAGGTATTCGAGCAGCCCGTAGCGGCCGAGCCAATCCCGGTTGTCGAGCAGCCTGGCGGCGAACGACCCCGAAAAGTCGAGGAACCGCTCGAGCTGGTCGCGAATCGCGGCCCGGTTGGCGTCAAGCGTCTGCTCGTCCAGCAGGTTGCGCTCGGCGCTCCTCCCCGACGGATCGCCGATCATGCCCGTGCCGCCGCCGACCAGGCCGACGGGCACGCCCGCGCCGGTGCGCTGCAGGTGGGCCAGCATCTGGATCGGAAGGAGGTGGCCGACATGGAGCGATGGCGCGCTCGGGTCAAAGCCGACATAGGCGCTCGTCGGGCCCCGCGCCAGCCGGTCCCGCGCGCCCACGGACTCGTCCTGCAGCAGGCCCCGCCACTCGAGCTCGGCGATGAATGAGCTGCCTGATCTCGAACGCGTGTTCACGTGGTTGATGTTAGAGTCTCGCGGCACATGCAGACCAGCCCCGCCCGTCGCCAGGGCCGTCGCATGAACGCCAGTCGCCGGAGGCGGTCCGGCGCTCCTGGACGAAAGCTGGCGATCGGCATCCCCCTTTTCGTTTTCGGCTCGATGGCACTCGCGGCGCTGATCGGGTTCATCGGCGTGGTCGGCGTCTTCGCCGCGTACAGCCGAGACCTGCCCGATCCGCGTGGGCTCGAGGAGCTGGTCTTCATCCAGGAGTCGGCGATCTACGATCGGACCGGTTCTGTCGAGCTCGCCCGGTTCAGCAGCGGTGAGCGGCGCGAAGAAGTTCGCTTCGAGGACATCCCGCCGATCCTGATCGACGCGACCACCGCCATCGAGGACCGTTCCTTCTGGACCAACACGGGCTTCGACCCGGTCGGCATCGCATCGGCAGCGGTGGATACCCTGCGCGGCCGCGAGCGTGGCGCGTCGACCATCACCCAGCAGCTGGTGCGGCAGCGCCTGCTGGACGAGAGCCTGGTGCGCGATCGCGACCGTGTCGTCGAGCGAAAGATCAAAGAGATCATCCAGTCGATCCGCGTGACCGAGGCCTACCCAGGCGAGGACGGCAAGAAGCGGATCATGGCGGCCTACCTCAACCAGAACTACTACGGCAACGGCTCGTACGGCATCAAAGCGGCTGCCAAGAGCTACTTCGGGGTCGAGGACCTCGATGAGCTGACCCTCGGGCAGGTCGCGCTGCTGGCCGCCCTGCCGCAATCACCGTCGTCGTACGACCTGGTGCGCAACGCCGTCGACGACGGCCGTGGCGGGCTGTACGTGCCCCTCGATCCGGACATCCCGATCGTCGCCCGGCGCAATTATGTTCTTGACCTGCTCGCCGGCGATCCCACCCGGCGCGTTCTGACCGGCGACCGCTACTCGACCGAGCAGCTGCAGGCGGCGAAGGAGGAGCGCATCGCGCTCGTGCCGCAGGCGCGCGCGGAGTTTCGGGCGCCGCATTTCGTCTGGGCGGTCCGCGCCGAGCTCGCCGAGAAGCTGTGCTCAGGGGAGCCGACCTGTCCGGCCCTCGAGCGCGGTGGCCTGCGCGTGATCACCACTCTCGATTGGGATATCCAGCAGGTGGCGGAGAAGTGGGTCAAGGCGGCCATCCTGGTCCCCAGGGAGGCAGATCCGGAAGCGGCCGCTCGGCAGCTCGGCGTGCCGTACCTCGAGTGGATGCAGGACCTCACCGAGATGGACGTCGGCAACGGCGCGCTTGTCGCCGTCGACTACCAGACCGGCGAGGTGATCGCCTACGTGGGCAGCGCCGACTATTACCGCAACGACCTCGCCTCGCTGAAGTTCCAGCCCCAGTTCGACGTCATCGGCAACGGCTGGCGCCAGCCCGGCTCGACGTACAAGGTCTTCACCTACGCCACGGGCATCGACGACCGGCGGATGACGGCCGGAACCATGTTCATGGATGTCACGACGCGCTTCCCCGGCGGCAGCGATGGCTACATCCCCAAGAACGCCGACCTGCTCGAGCGCGGACCTCTGCGCCTGCGCAGCGCGCTCCAGTACTCGCTCAACGTGCCCGCCGTCAAGGCGGTCGAGATGATCGGCATCCAGCGCGTGTTCGAACGCTCCCAGGCTTTCGGGCTGCGCTACCAGACCGAGCAGCCTCGGGCAACGTTGTCGATGGCTCTGGGCACCGAGCTGGTCCATCCGATCGACCTGACCACCGGCTTTGGCACGATCGCCAACGGCGGTCGCTACGTCCCCCACACCCGCATCCTGCGCGTCACCAACGGCGGGGGCCAGGACGTCATTCCGGCGCACCAGCCGACCAACGGCGAAGCGGCGATCACGCCCCAGGCCGCCCACGTCATGACCGACATCCTGGACAGCAACACCCGTCCACGCCAGAACGCCCTTTGGGGTCGCTATAACATCCGCGACGCACAGGACAATCGCCGCCCGGCGGCGCTGAAGACCGGCACGACCAACGACGCCAAGGACCTGATGGCGGTCGGCTACATCGCCCCGCCGACCGAGCGCGATCGGTCCTCGGGCGCCTACGCGCTGGTGGTCGGCACGTGGGCGGGCAACAGCGACGGCACCCAGGTAACGCGGCCCGACAACCCGGTCTTCGCAACCTCCGTCGCCGCACCGCTGTGGCAGGGCTTCCTGACCGAGGCGACCCGTAACTGGGCGATCCGCGACTTCGAGCGGCCGGCGGGCATCGTCGAGGCGCGGGTCGACGCGTGGAGCGGCATGCGGCCAGGTCCGTACGCATCCGAGACGGTCAACGAGATCTTCATCGATGGCACCGTCCCCGGCGAGGACAACACCAAGCGAGGCCTGCAGGTCGTCACGGACGCCCAGGGCAACGACTACCTGTGGCGGGAAGGGTGTGCCGGCACCCCGGAAACGAAGGGGTACCTGGTCCTGGACGACGTCGAGAAGGACGTGCCGCACTGGCGCTCGGCGATCGACGACTGGGTCGCCCGGGCGAAGGAGGGGCCGGGCACGGCTGGGGGGCCCGACCCAGCCGTCCCGACGCGAACGTCGTACTTCTTCAACAATCGCATCAACCCATACGGCAAGTCGTGGGGCGCGCCTTTCCCGCCCGAGCTGAGCTGCGACGCCGCCCCGTCGCCAAGCCCTTCGCCTTCGCCCAGCCCGTCGCCGACCGAGAGCCCATCGCCGGAGCCGACCGAGCCGCCGACGCCGGACCGGACCGAGCAGCCGACCCCGACGCCGACTCCTCCCCCACCCCCACCGACACCTACGCCGACCCCACCGCCGGCGACGCCGACGCCCACTCCACCGCCGTCACCCCCACCCGCATCGCCGTCGCCGGCCGCTCCTTAGCCAGTGGCTGACGGGCCCTTCGAGCCGCACCCGCGGTGGAGCACGGCGATCCTGGGTGGCATCGCGCTGACCGTGGCGATGGTCGCCGCAGGGCTGTGGGCGCTTACCGCCGACCTGCCACTGCTGTGGCTCTTCATCGGCCCGTGGGTGCTGGTCGGTCTGCTCCTTGTCCTATGGGGCTGGCAGCGCCGGCCACGGAGATAGCCTGCCTGAGCGGTGCACGGCCCGATCGGGCATGGCGTCAGGCGGTCGAGCCGAAGACAGCGAGGCCGGGCTGGGTGGCCCGGCTCAGCTCCTCCATCGTCTCGAAGTCCTGCGAGCGAAGGTCCGTGAGCGACTCGTCGCTGACAACCGAAGCCCATAGCTCGCTGGCCATGAACGCCGCGTAGGCGGCCTCATCCCGCCACAGGTAGACCCCGCCGTACACACCGTCGCCCGGCGCCTTCAGCCAGATCTTGGCCAACAGGCCGGGTACGACAGACATCATCTCGGCGAACTCCCGGTTGGCCTCGATGAAGTCCTCATCGCTGACCTCGCCGATCCTGTAGGTGACGACCTGGACGTGCACCCTGCCCTCCCTGCTGCAACATCGGGTCGCGCGAGCCTACCAAACCCGCGGGTCACAGCTCGACGATCGTTGCCCCGTCGCCGCCCTCGCCGCGCTCCCCCGGACGCCACGATCGGACCAGCGGGTGGCCGCTCAGCATCGACCGCAGCGCGTCCCGCAGCGCGCCTGAGCCGTGACCGTGAACGATCGTGAGGCGACTGGCGCCGGCCACCGCCGCTCGATCGAGGTGCTGGTCGAGCAGCTGAGTCGCATCGTCCACCCGCGCGCCTCGAACGTCGAGGGTGGATGGGACCGCGCGCGGAGCGGTGGCAGGCGTGACAGGCGGCGCCGCGAGCGGGTCGGGCCGCTGGCCGGCCCCCGGCGCCGGCGCCAGGCCCCGGGTCGGCACCTCCACGCGCAGGCTGCCCGCGACGATCGTCGCGCGCCCCGCCTCCTCATCCAGCTCGACGATACGACCCTGCCAGCCATCAGGCGCGCGCACGTCCATCCCCAGCGCGAGCAGAGGCGGCGTCGTGGGCGGCTCAGCAGCCTCTTCGGGGAGAGCGTGAGGCGCGGCCCGAGCCTCGAGCGCAGTCAGCGTCTGGTCGAGCAGCTCCTCGGTCAGGGTCTGACGAGCAAGCAGCTCGCGCGCTGCGCGGACCTCTCTGTGGACCTCTGCCAGGGCCTCGTCGGCAGCACGACGTGACTCCTCGAGCGTGGACGCACGCTCCGAGCGGGCCTGCCGGCGCTCGTCCTCCGCCGCTGCTCGGGCCTGGCGGGCTCGCTGCTCGGCTTCGGTCGCCCGGACCAGCGCCTCCTCGGCCGACTGCTGAGCGTGGCGGATCGAGGCCAGCGTCTGCTCGAGCTCGACCTCGGCAGCACTGAGCCAGCTGCGTGCGCTCGCTACCAGACCGCCCGGCAGGCCGAGCCGCTCGGCGATCGCGAAGGCATGGCTGGTGCCGGGCAGACCGATCGACAGGTGGTAGGTCGGGCTGAGCGTCTCCAGGTCGAATTCCACCGAAGCGTTGCGGGCGAGCGGCTGGTTGTACGCGTAGGTCTTGAGCTCGGCGTAGTGGGTGGTCGCGGCGACGATCGCGCCGACCCCGATGAAGTGATCGAGCAGCGCCTGGGCCAGCGCGGACCCTTCGGTCGGGTCGGTGCCCGCACCCAGCTCGTCGAGGAGGACCAGGTCCTTCGGGCCGGCCGCCTCGACGATGCGTACGATGGCGCGCATGTGGCCCGAGAACGTCGACAGGGACTGGGCCACCGACTGCTCGTCGCCAATGTCGGCAAAGACATCAGCGAACACCGGCAGCCGGCTACCAGCGGCCGCGGGCACATGCATCCCCGACTGGTGCATCAGCGCAAGCAGCCCGAGCGTACGAAGGGTGACCGTCTTGCCACCGGTGTTGGGGCCGGTTATCACCAGCGCCCGGTAGTCCCCCCCTACCCGGATATCGATCGGCACGACAGGCCCGGAGAGGCCGGGATGACGAGCGGACAGCAACTCGACCTCGCCATCCTCCGAGGATGCCGCACGGACGGCATCCATCTCCTCGGCCAAGCTCGCCCGCGCGGACCAGAGATCGAACCTGGCCAACGCCTCGAGCGTCGCCGAAAGCGCCGCCGACTGGCTGGCCACGAGCGCGGAAAGCTCATCGAGGATGCGCTCCTCCTCTCGTTCGACAGCCAGCTGCGCTTCCCGCCAGGCGTTGCCGAGCTCCATCACCGCCAGTGGCTCGATGAACAGCGTCTGGCCGCTCGCCGACTGGTCGTGGACGATGCCCTTGACCCGACCCTTGGCGTCCGCGCGGACGGGGATCACGTAGCGACCGTTGCGCAGTGTGATGATCGGGTCCTGCAGCGCGCCGGCAAGCTCGCTGCCGTGGACCATCTGCTCAAGGCGGCCGCGCAGCCGCTCATAGGCCACGCGGACCTGACGCCGCAGCCCGCCAAGGGTCGGCGAGGCGCTGTCGAGCAGATCTCCGGCCGGGTCGATGCTCGTCTCGAGGCGATTGCGCAGCGCCGGCAGGGTGGCAATCTCACGCGCGAGCGCGTGCAGCAGCGGTCGGCGCTCGTGACGCAGCGCGTCACTCAGCCGTACCGCGGCAACCAGCGTGTCGGTCACCTCCAGCAGCTCCGCCCCGGACAGACGACCGCCGCGGCTGGCCCGTTTCAGGTGAGGCTCGATGTCCCGCGCGCCGCCCACCCCGGTGTCGGGACGGTCGGCCAGGAATGCCCGTGCCTCATCGGTCTCGTCCAGCAGGCGTCGGACGACGATGGGGTCAGACGAAGGCTCGAGCGCCTCGGCGAGGCGACGCGACGGGGAGAAGGCGGTGAGCGCGGCGAGGCGATCGATGACCAGGGGCAGCTCGAGGATCTGCCGACTGCGCCGGTCGGTCATCGCGAGATGGCCGGGCTGTCGTGCAGCCAGAAACGCAGCGGTGCGCTCGCCCACGGCTCGGCAGCGTAGGCCACGCCAATCCGCGGGCCGCTTGCCACCTGCCGGGCGGCTGGCGCCCGCTGGCCGGTGTCAGCCGCGGGCCGTTCCAGCCAGAGCTGCTCGCCGGCCGTGAGGTCGTGGCCACTGAAGGTGCGGGTGACGGCCATTGCCTGGCACAGGCGGGCCGGACCGGCGCACAGCCGGCTTGCCGGGTCGTGGACACGGCCGCGACGACGGCGCATGACGTCCTCGCCCTCGAGAGGCTCGAGTGCGCGCAGAAGCACCGCCCCCGCCGTGCCTTCTCGGTCGGCCACCACGTTGAGGCATTGGTGAAGGCCGTAGATGAGGTAGACATACGCGTGGCCCGGCGGTCCGAACATCGGGCCCGTGCGATTGGTCCGACCGGCTCGGGCATGGCTGGCCCGGTCATCGGGGCCCAGGTAGGCCTCCGTCTCGACGATCCGCCCCCGGCAGGTGAGGCCGCCGATGGTGGAGACAACGACCATCCCCAGCAGCCGGCTGGCCAGCTCGTCGGCGGTAACAGCGTAGAACTGGCGCTCGAGCGGGCTGCGCCGGGCCGGCTCAGCCGCTGATCGCGAGGCGCTGACGGCCATCGTGCTCCGTCGTCAGTCAGGCCGGCGCCGCGCTCACGTCGCCCGGCACCAGGGACGACAGCAGCGCACCGAGATGAGGGCCTGGCTGTGGCCCGAGGACGAGCAGCGGCGGCACTGCGCGCTCCACCTCATGCGCCGTCCAGTCCGCGAATGCGAGCGCCCACCTCCTGGCGCAGTCTGCCGCCGATGGCCTCGACCAGCCCGTCAAGCTCGGTCTCCGCGGTGGCCGGATCGGCTATGCCGACGACCAGGCGGTAGGCAAGGCTGATCTCGTCGTCAGCCAGCGGCCGGCCCCGGTAGCGGTCGAACAGCACCACGTCGTGTAGCTGCTCGCCAGCGACCTGCCTGATCAGCTGCTCCACATCTGAGCTGGGGGTCGCCTCGCCGACGACCACTGCCAGGTCTCGATCAACGAGCTGGGCGGCTACGCGGCCGAGCGCGGGTTGGCGCGCGGACGACTCGAGGGCCTCGAGGTCAATGACCGCCACGATGGCGCGCTCGGCGCGCACGCCGGCCTGTCGCAGATAGCGCGGATCAAGCTCGCCGACGCGCCCGATCGATCGCTGCGCGCCATCCGATCCGTGCTCCGCGAGAACGACCTCGGCGGTGCGACCGGGATGCTCGACCGCCACGAGCGGCTCGGCGACGCGGTAGGACAGACGCCGGTGACACAGCCGCTCGGCGAGCCATTCGAGCAAGCCCTTGGCGTCAGCCACGTCAGCTGCCCGGGGCTGTTCCGCCCAACCCAGCGGCTGGAGATTGCCCGCCAGCACTATCGCCAGCCTGCCTGACTGCCACGGCTGGCCGTCGCGGTACTCGTGAACCGGACCCAGCTCGAAGAGCGCGACGTTTTCCCGGCGCTGACGCTCGTTGACGACCAACGCTGCAGTCAGCCCGGGCAGCATCGATCGGCGCATCTCGGAACGATCGGCGCTGATCGGGTTGGACAGGCGAATGGTGGCCGGGTCGTCCGCAGGGAACCCAAGCCGAGCGTGGTCGGCGGGGCCCACGAGCACGTGGCTGATCATCTCGCTCAGTCCGCGCCCGGCGAGCAGCTCGCGCAGCTGATCGACGAACCGGCGGGGGTCGGGCCGATGGGGTGGCGTCTGGCTGGCCGGGAGATAGACGGGCAGCTGCTCGTATCCGTGGAGGCGGGCGATCTCCTCCGCCACGTCTGCCTCGATGACCATGTCCCGACGATGGGTCGGCACGACCGCGACAAGTCCGTCCTGAGCCGCTGCGTCCATCGGCGCGTCACCGACTACTACCGGCACGCGCAGGTTGGCGCCGTCCTCGGGCTGCTCGGTGGCGATCTCTACCCGCCGCAGCAGGTCGCGCATCTCCGCGGCGGACAGGCGCGCGCCCAGCAGGCGGTTCACGCGTGCCGGGCGGAATGCGAGCCGCGTCGGCTGTTCGTCGACAGGGTTCGTATCGACCACGCCGACCGCCGGCCTACCACCGGCCCAGGCCGCCAACAGCTGGGCGGTGCGGTCGGCGCCCAGTCGGGCCAGTCGCCACTCCTGACCCTTCTCGAAACGCTGGCTGGCCTCGCTGCGCAGGGCGTGCCGCTGAGCGGTCCGACGAATGGCGACAGGATCGAAGATCGCCGACTCGACGACCACCGCCTTCGTCCCCTCCCCCACCTCGCTCGTCGCGCCGCCCATCACGCCCGCGATGCCGAGCGGTCCGCCGGGGTCGGCGATGAGCAGGTCGTCGGTGCTGAGCTCGCGCTCGACGTGGTCGAGCGTCCTGATCCGCTCGCCCCTGTGAGCGCGGCGGACGACGATGCGCCCGTCAGCGACTGCGGCCGCATCAAACGTGTGGATGGGCTTGCCAAGCTCGAGCATCACGTAGTTGCTGGCGTCGACCACGTTCGAGACCGGCCTCATCCCCGCCGCCATCAGCCGCAGCTGGACCTTCAGCGGTGCCGCACCGACGCTGAGCCCGTGCACGTAGCGCCCGACGAAGCGGCTGCACAGGTCCGCAGCCTCGATCCCTACCTCGAGATGGTCCGCACTGGTGTCGCCGCCCTCAGGCACTTCGATCGAGGGCCAGCGCACGCGCGCTCCGGTCAGCGCCGCGACTTCGCGCGCGAGGCCCACCAACGAGAGCAGGTCGCCGCGATTGGGCTTCACGTCCACGTCGAGGACCGTGTCCCCGACGATCTCCTCGAGTGGCGTTCCCAACCGGGCGTCGTCATCGAGGATGAAGATGCCGTCGGCATCCGCGCTCAGCTCGAGCTCGGCGCCGGAGCAGAGCATGCCGTTGCTGTCGGCACCCTGGATGCGCGTGAGCTCGATGCGGCGACCGCCCGGCAGGACCGAGCCGGGCAGCGCCACCGGAACGCGCTGGCCGGCGCTGATGTTGGTCGCGCCGCAGACGATGTCGAGCGGCTCGCCCGCGCCGACCGTGACGCGAGTGAGCGAGAGCCGGCCGGCGGAGGGGTGCGGTCGGACCTCGAGCAGCTCACCAACGACCACGCCGCGCCAGCCATCGCCGACCCGTTGGATACCCTCCACCTGCAGTCCGAGGCGGGTCAGGCCGGCCGCCAGATCCTCGACGTCGAGGTCCAGGTCAACGTAGTCGGCCAGCCAGGAGAGCGGGACGCGCATCGTCAGAACGCCTCGAGGAAGCGCATGTCGCCTTCCATCAGCAGGCGGATGTCGGGGATGCCGTAGCGCAAGCCGGTGATGCGATCCAGCCCCATGCCAAAGGCCCACCCCTGGTAACGCTCCGGATCAACGCCGCCGTTGCGCAGGACGACCGGGTGGACCATGCCGGCACCGAGGATCGTCACCCAGCCGCTGCGCTTGCACGCCGGGCAACCGGCGCCGCCGCAGATGAGGCAGGCAATGTCAAAAGCCACCGACGGCTCGGTGAACGGGTAGTAGCCCGGCCGGAAGCGCGTCGCCGGCGACCCGAACATGGCGCGGGCGAAGTCGTCCAGCATGCCGCGCAGATGGCCGAGCGTCGTCTCCTCGTCCACCATCAGGCCCTCGACCTGGAAGAACTCGAAGTTCCGATCGGCGGCGACGTTCTCGTAACGGAAGCAGCGGCCTGGCAGCAGCACCCGGATCGGTACGCCGAGGTCCCGCATCGCTCGGATCTGGCCCGGCGAGGTATGCGTGCGCAGCAGCAGCTGGCCGTCGCGCTCACTGGCGCGCGGGTCCTCGAGGTAGAGGGTGTCCCACAGGTCGCGGGCCGGGTGGTCGACGGGAATGTTGAGCAGCTGGAAGTTGAGCTCGTCCGTCTCGACCTCCGGTCCTTCGTAGGTCACGAACCCGAAGTGGCCGAAGAAGCGGCTGATCTCGCGCTGGGTCTCGATCAGCGGGTGAAGCGAGCCACGTGCCAGGCGGCGACCCGGCAGGGTTACGTCCGTCTGCTCAGAGGCCAGGCGGACCTCAAGGGCGATGTCGTCGAGTCGTAGCCGGCGGGAGGCAACGGCGGCCTCGAGCTCCTCCCGAAGCGGGTTAGCAAGTGCTCCCACCCTCGGGCGGTCCTCCGCGGGCAGGCCGCCGATGCCGCCGAGCACGTTCTTGAGCTGGCCCTTGCGTCCGAGGTACTCGGCCTCCACCGCGTCGAGTGCAGACGGATCCGCCGCCCCTGCTATGGCGGCCAGGGCGCGCTCTCGAAGCGCGTCGAGCTGGGTGGAGAAAGAGGCCAGGTCCACGGCTTGTTTGCCGCTACCTGGGCTTGGCGACCTCGGCGATGCTGGCAAAGGTGGCCGCATCGCGGACGGCGATGTCGGCCAGGACCTTCCGATCGAGGGCCACGCCCGCCTTCTTGAGCCCACTCATCAGCGAGCTGTAGGTCAGGCCGTTCTGCCGGGCGGCGGCGTTCAGCCGGACGATCCACAGTCCGCGCATCTGGCGCTTGCGCTGCTTGCGGCCGACGTATGCGTAGGCCATCGCATGGAGCAGTGCCTCGCGCGCTGGCTTGACCAGCTTGGAGCGTGTTCCGCGCCGACCCTCGGCCTGCTTCAGCAGGCGCTTATGGCGCTTGTGGGCGGCAACGCCGCGCTTGACTCGTGCCATCGTTTCGCCTGCGCCTACAGGTAGGGCAGCATGCGGCGAACCTGCCGCTCGTTGCCCGGGTTGAGCACGGCCTTGCCGGCGTAACGGCGGGTACGGCGCGACGACTTGATCTCCAGGTGGTGGCCGCGCCACGCCTTCACCCGGACGATCTTGCCGCTGCCCGTCGCGCGGAAGCGCTTCTGGGCGCCCTTGTGGCTCTTGATCTTTGGCACTTGCTGCTTAGCCTCCTGCCGGCCGGGCCGGCGTGCTGACTGCCGGCTCGCGCGGCTTGGCCGCCTGCTTGGACGAGGCGCCCTGCTCTGCCTTGGCCGCCTGGTCGGGCTTGGCCCGGGCCGGCTTGGCATGGTCGCTTTCGGCGGGCTCGCCATCAGATGCTTCCACGGGACTCTCCGAAGCCGTGCTGTCGGCCTGGTCCGCCCGTGCGGCCGTCTCTGTTGCTGTGTCTTCCTCGCGACGCTGTGACTTTGGCTTGTGGGACGAGGCGATGACGAGCGACATCGAGCGACCTTCGAGCAGCGGCTGCCGCTCAACGGTGCCGTGCTCCTCGACCAGCCCGGCGAACCGCATCAGCAGGTCCCGCCCCAGGTGGGCGTGACTGACCTCGCGGCCGCGAAACTGGCAGGTCACCTTGACCCGATCGCCATCCTCCAGGAATTGTATTGCGCGTCGTACCTTGGTCTCGAAGTCGCCGCGGCCGATCTTCGGCTTGATCCGGATCTCCTTGAAGTCGACCGACCGCTGGTGCCGGCGCGCCTCCTTCTCCCGACGAGCCTGTTCGTACTTGAACTGGCCGTAGTCAAGCAGGCGGGTGACCGGCGGAGCGGCCATGGGTGCGACCTCGACGAGATCCAAACCTCGCTCCTGCGCGAGCCGGAGGGCTTCTGGCGTGGGCATCACGCCCAGCTGCCTTCCCTCCTCATCCACAACCCGCACCTGCGGAATGCGGATCATCTCGTTTATTCGCAGGTCTCGACTCAGGCTTGATCCCTCGTAGGCACTAGATGTTGTCTGTCCGGGGCACACGACGGCGAAACGTCGGGTCCGCGGGCCCGCGGACTATAGCACGCGGGTCGCCTCATAGTCTACGACGCCAGGCGCCCCAGACGCTCCCGCCATCCTGTTCCGCTCGATGGGCGGCGGTACTCGTGCCGACCCTCTCCGTCAGCCTGGACGGCGCTCAGCTGCCTCCCGGGCAAGCCTGTCGGCCAGCTCTTCCCACCCGACCGCCGGCTGCTGCTCCCCGGCCCGCGTGCGCGGCGCCGCGCTGCGCGCCTCGATCTCGCGGTCGCCCAGCACAAGCATGTACGGCACCTTCTGCTCCTGCGCGACGCGGATCTTGTTCTGCATCCGGTTCGACGAGTCGTCGACATCGACCCGCAGGCCGCGAGCGCGCAGCAGGTGGGCCAGCTCGCCGGCGGCCTCGTTGTGGCGGTCGGCGATTGGCACCACAACCGCCTGGACCGGGGAGCACCAGAAGGGCAACGCCCCGCCGAAGTGCTCGATCAGGATCCCGATGAAGCGCTCAAGTGAGCCATATATCGCGCGGTGGATGGCCATTGGTCGCTGCTGCTGGCCGCTCTCGTCGACATAGGTCAGGTCGAAGCGCTCGGGCAGCATGACCAGGTCCACCTGGATCGTCGCCATCTGCCACTCGCGGCCCAGCGCGTCATCGATGTAGATGTCGATCTTGGGCGCGTAGAATGTGCCGTCCTTCTCCTTCACGCCGAACTGGGCACCCGACTCGCGCAGGGTGTCGAGGATGTAGCCCTCGGCCCGCCCCCACAGGCCAGGGTCGCCGAGCGCCTTATCGGGCTTGGTGCCGAAGACGTACCGCGGCTCGAGGCCGAACCAGGAGTACACCTCCTTTACCTCGCCGAGCAGCGAACGCAGCTCGTCACCCAGCTGGTCGGGGCGGACGTAGACATGAGCGTCGTCCTGGATGAAGTGCCGCACTCGAGTCAGCCCCGACAGGGTGCCTGAGCGCTCGTTGCGGTGCAGCCGACCGAACTCGCTGAAGCGCAGCGGCAGGTCGCGATAGGAGCGGACGCGCGATCGGTAGATGAATGTGCTCTCGGGGCAGTTCATCGGCTTGAGGCTGAACGGTTGGCCCTCGACGTCCACCTCGAACATGTTCTCTCGGTAGAGCGGCCAGTGGCCCGATTGCTCCCACAGCTTGCCGTGGACGAGGATCGGCGTGCTCACCTCCTGGTAGCCCCGTCGCTCCTGGACCTCGCGCACGGCCGCTTCCAGCGTGCGCCACAGGCGCTGGCCCTTGGGGTGCCAGAACGCCGAGCCCGGGCTGACGTCATGGAAGCTGAACAGGTCGAGCTGCACGCCCAGCCGTCGATGGTCGCGCTTCTTGGCCTCTTCCCGCCGCCACAGGTATTGCTCGAGCTCCTCCTGGCTCGTCCAGACCGTCCCGTAGATGCGCTGCAGCATCGGCCGCTTCTCGTCGCCGCGCCAGTACGCGCCGGCCACCGACAGCAGCTTGAACGGCCCGATCCGTCCCGTCGACTCCACGTGCGGGCCCCGGCAGAGGTCGACGAAGGGGCCGTGCTGGAACGTGGACACCTCCGGTGGCGACTGCCGTGCGGCCTGGGCTGCGCTGCGCAGGTCGTCGAGGATCTCGACCTTGTAGGGCTGGTCGTGGTCGACGAAGAACTGCCGGCCTTCGTCGGGGTCGAGCACACGCCGCTCGAAACGGTGATCTGCTCGGACCGACTCCGCCATGCGTGCCTCGATCGCGGCCAGGTCCTCGGGCGTCAGCGCGCGCGGCAGCTCGAAGTCGTAGTAGAAGCCGCCGCTGATCGCGGGGCCGATGCCCAACCGCGTCCCCGGGAACAGGTCCATTACCGCCTCGGCCATGACGTGGGCTGCCGAGTGGCGCATCGGATCGAGCGGGTCCCCCGCTTCGGCGTCCAGCAGCTCCTCTGCCGATCCCCGCGCCGGCGCTTCAAACTCGAGCTCTTCCTGTTCAACCGCCATCGTCGTACTCCTCGGAATCAGAAAACCCTTCGCCCCGACAGGACGAAGGGTCATACCCCTCCGCGGTTCCACCCGCCTTCGCCAAGCCTGACTGGGAAGTCCCATGGGACAGGTGGCGCTCTCGTGGCCGCGATAACGGGCGGCTGCCGGACCGGTTCGCCGGTCGCTCGCGGGTGGTGCGCCACCAGCCGATCTGACCGCCCGGGCTTCCAGCCGGCGCATGCGCCTGCCCTGGCTCTCTGGGATCACGGCCGGGACGCGTGTCCCGCTCGACGCGTTGATCTATTTCGCTGCGAGTATACCGTCGGCTAGTCGTTGCCCCAATCGAGGAGCACGCACTCCTCGTCGCCTTCCACCCAGGCTCGATGGCCCGGGCGAATGTAGAGGACGTCGCCGGCCGAGGCAATGGTCTCGCTGCCGTCGTCCATGACGTAGCGGATGCGTCCGGCCAGGACGTATTCCCGGTGCGTCATCGGGCAGCTGGTCGCCCCCTCGGCAAAGGGAGCGAAGTCCTCTTCCCAGTTCCAGCCGGGTGCATAGCGCGAGAGCCACACCTCGCCATCGGCCAGCCTGACGACATCCATCCGGCCGTGCGCCAGCTCGTACGTTTCATCGGGTTGCGCGAACCGCTTCCGCTCGATGCCGACCATCTGATCTCCTCCTGACCCCTCCACCGAGATTGTCGTGGACGACACAAGCCTGCTGGGAGGTACCAGCGCGGCTGAGTACCTTTTGGCACTGTGTGGTGGGGGATGGTCAACTCCATGATGCCCCGGTGGCAAAACAGGCTCGTCCGGGGAGAGGCCTTCGCGGTCGCCGGGCCAGCAGTGATCTGCAGAAGGTGCTCGCCATGTCGAGCGAGCTGTCGCGTACGCTCGATGTGCGGCAACGGGCCAAGGTCATTGCCCGTCATCTGGCCGCCGCCGTAGGCGTCGATGAGTGCGCGATCAGCTATTGGGACAAGGCCGGCGACCGGGTGCTCACCTATGGTTACTACCCCGCCGAACGTGCTGCCGCGATCGAATCGGAGTACCTGCTGCGTGACTACCCGGAGACCCGCCGGGTCCTGACCGAGCAGGTATGCACGGTCATCGACGTCAACGACCCGCGCGCCGACCAGTCCGAGGTGAGCTACCTGCGCTCGATCGGCGCTGTGACATCGGCAATGCTGCCGCTCATCAGCCGCGACCAGTGCATCGGCTTGGTCGAGCTGTCCGCGCGGCGGCGCGTCCGCCTGGGGCCGAACCGCCTTGACCTGGCCCGCTCGATGGCCAACGAGGCCGCGATGGCCCTCGAGACGTCACGGCTCTACGAGCAGATTGAGCATCAGGCAATGCACGATTCCCTGACCGGCCTGCCCAACCGAGCGTTGTTCGTCGATCGCGTCGGCCAGGCCCTTGCCCGGGCCCGGCGGAGCAGAGGGCTGGTCGGCGTTCTGTTTGTCGACCTGGACCACTTCAAGCACGTCAACGATGGGCTGGGCCACGCAGCCGGCGATCACGTCCTGGCCGCGGTTAGCACCAGACTGCGTGAGGCGCTGCGGCCAGGTGACACGGTCGCCCGGCTGGGCGGCGACGAGTTCGGCGTGCTGCTCGATCCCATTGCCAGCGTTGGGGAGGCCGGTCAGGTGGCAGACCGGCTGCTCGAGTCGCTGCAGGCTCCACTCAACCTCGCTCATGCGGAATACGTCGTGACGGCCAGCATAGGCCTGGCCGTGGGCAGGGCCGGCGAGGCCGATGCCGAGCAGCTGCTGGCTGACTCCGACGTCGCCATGTACTCCGCCAAGCAGCGCGGTCGAGCGCGATGGGAGCCGTTCCGGTCGAGTCTGCGGGATGCAGCGCGGCACCGAGCCCACGTCGCCTCCAGCCTCTCCAGCGCTCTGGCCCGCGATGAGTTCGTCGTCCATTACCAGCCGATCTTCAGGCTGTCGAGCGGCAGGATCGAGGGCGTCGAGGCGCTCGTGCGCTGGCACCATCCGGAGCGCGGAATGGTCCATCCGACCGACTTCATCGCCATCGCCGAGGAAACCGGGCTGATCGTGGAGCTGGGTGGGTGGGTGCTCCGGACCAGCTGCGCCCAGGTCGCGGCATGGCAGCGGCTGCTGGGCCGCCCCGAGCTCGCGCTTCACGTCAACCTGTCTGCCCGCCAGTTCGAGCATCCGGCGGTCGTTCGCGAGGTCGAAGCCGCCTTGGCACTTTCCGGTATGCCGGCCGAGACACTGACCATCGAGATCACTGAGAGCCTGTTGGTGAATGACGCGCCCACGGTCATTCGCCGCATGAAGGAGCTGAAGCGGCTTGGCGTCAGGCTGGCCATCGACGACTTTGGCACCGGCTACTCGTCGCTCAACTACCTGCAGCGGCTGCCCATTGACACCCTCAAGATCGACAAGGCCTTCATCGACGGGCTGGGCACGGGCGACGCATCCCACGGCCTCGTCCAGGCCATCCTGCACATCGCCAGTACGCTGGGCCTCCAGGCCGTCGCTGAGGGTCTCGAGCGGCCCGACCAGCAGCCAGTGCTGACTGCGCTCAGCTGCGACCTGGCCCAGGGCTACGCGCTTGCGCGGCCGCACGACCCGTCAGAGATCGAGGCCCTGCTCGTCGCGATGCGCCCGGAGGCGCTGCACGCCGTCTAGCAACGTCGCCATGCTCGGGTGAGGGGATGGTGGGCGACACTGGACTCGAACCAGTGACCTCTTGCATGTCAAGCAAGTGCTCTAACCAGCTGAGCTAGCCGCCCTCGGGGCACATTCTACCGCGATTGCACCGAGCCGCCGGTCGGTTATCGGCAGCAAGTAGCCGAACCCGCGAGACTGCCTGCCCGTCGTTCAACGTGGCCAAGACTGCCTCCACGCGCACGGCCCCGCGGCCACGACGACGGCGTATGGTTGCAGTATGGCGAGCCTGCCGACCGGCACAGTCGCGTTCCTGATGAGCGACGTCGAGGGTTCCACGCGGTTGATCAGCGCGGTTGGAGAGGCGTTTCCGCATCTGCTGGCCGTGCACCACGCGTTGATGCGGACTGCTATCCAAACGCACGGCGGAACCGTGGTCTCCACCGAAGGCGACTCTGTGTTCGCCGTCTTCTCGTCCGCCCGCCTCGCGGTCAATGCGGCGATCGCGGCCCAGCACGCTCTGGCCAGGCATGGCTGGCCTACGGACGCGTCAGTCAGGGTCCGCATGGGTGTCCACGCCGGAGAGGCGTCGCTGGTCGACGGGCGGGACTACAGCGGCCTGGAGGTCCACCGCACCGCTCGCTTGATGGCGGCCGCGTGGGGCGGCCAGGTCCTCGTGTCGGACGCGGTCCGTGCCCTTGTCGGCGACACGCTGCCGGAAGGCGTCGGCCTGCTCGATCTCGGCGCGCACCAGTTGCGGGACATGCCCGCGCGAGAGCACCTGTACCAGCTCGTGGCGCCGGGCCTGGGCGTCGAGTTTCCTCCACCGCGCACGACAACCCTCACGACACCCACGAATCTGCCCGCATCGCTGACGACGCCTCGTGACACTTACCGGGCCGGGTGGCAGCGGCAAGACGCGGCTCAGCATCGAATGCGCGCGGATTCTGCTGGACGATTTCCCCGACGGCGCCTGGTTCGTCGCGCTGGATGCGGTCCGAGACCCGCAGCTCGTCATTCCAACGATTGCCCAGGCGCTGGGTATACCGGAGCAGCGTGGCCAGACGGCGGTCGAAGCGCTCACCAAGCGACTGGTCGAGGAGAAGGCGCTACTGGTTCTCGACAACATGGAGCAGGTGGTGGGGGCCGCGCCTGATATCGCCAGCCTGCTCCGGGCGACCACGTCGCTGGTCATCCTGGCCTCCAGCCGACAGCCACTGGCCGTCGCCGGCGAACAGGTGTACCCAGTGGCCTCGCTTGCCCTTCCGGCGGGAGTTGGTCGCCCGAATGACGATGTCCGAAACTCGGCCGCGATCGAGCTGTTCGTAGATCGTGCGCGCGCGCACCGTCCCGAGTTCTCGCTGACAGAGCGAAACGCGCCGGTGGTTACGGACATCTGCCGTCGCCTGGATGGACTGCCACTGGCCATTGAGCTGGCCGCGGCCCGCATCAACGTTCTGAGTCCGGAGCAGATCTTGGCGCGTCTTGATCGGCGCCTGACAGTGCTGGCGAGCTCCCGACGCGATCTTCCTGACCGGCAGCGCACCCTCCGCGGGGCCATCGACTGGAGCCATGATCTGCTTTCCGAGCCGGAACGCGTGCTGTTCCGTCGCTGCTCAGTATTCGCGGGCGGGATGGAACTGGACGCAGTCGATGCCGTGGTGGATCCCGAACGAGATCTCGGCACGGACATCCTCGATCTGACCACCGCGCTGGTGGAGCGCAGTCTGTTGCGCTCGGCACACGAGAACGAAGTGGCTCGCCTGACAATGCTCGAAACGATTCGCGAGTACGCGGCGGAGCGGCTCGAAGAGGCAGGCGAAACGGCGGAGATCGAAGAGCGCCATGCTGAGTACTACGCCTCGATGGGCGAGGCAGCCGCTGGTGTGATCCTCGACGCACGGCGAGACGAGATGCTGGACCGGCTGGAGCGCGAGCTCGGCAACCTGCGCGCTGCCATTGCCTGGTCTCTGCGAACGGGCAAGACTGACACCGGGCTACGCCTGACTACCGCGCTGAACGACTTCTGGCACCTTCGAAACCACATCCGCGAGGGAGTGCGCGCGCTCGAGGGTCTGCTGGCAGCGTCCAGCGGCCGAGGCGACACGGTCCTGCGCGCCCGAGCGCTGCTGATTGCGGGGGGTCTTCTGACCTGGCTGGCCGAAGGCGAACGTTCACGCGCCCTGGCCGAGAAGGGGACCGCGATGGCCGAGCGACTCGGCGATCTGCACGCTGTGGCGATGGGCAAGAACGGTCTCGGCTGGGCGGCCTTCTACGCGGAGCCGGAGCACTCCTTGGCGCTCTTCGTGGAGGCGACGGTCGCCGCGCGCGCAGCTGGCGACAGATCTACCGAAATGCAGTCCCTCATGGGCCAGGGACTGACCCACCTGCTGCTCGGTGATCTACATCAAGCAAGCGCTCGCGCCGACGAGGTCATCGAGATCGGCGATCGCATCGGGGCTCCGTACATCACTTCGTTCGCCCTGCTCCTCCACGGCATCCTCGCGGCCGAGAGAGGCGAGCTCGACGCAGCTCTCGACACGTACCGCGAGGCACTGCGACGGGCGCACGCCGCGGGCGCGCACGTGGGCACCGCGCTCGGGCTCGATGGGATCGCGTCTGTCGCCCTCGATCGCGGCGAGCTCGACCGCGGCGCACGCCTAAGCGCGGCCGCCGATCGTCTCCGCGAGGATATCGGCAGCCACATCACCTTCAGCGAGCTGGGTCGAGACCCCCCACTCAAGCGCGCGCAGCGGCTGATGACGGCGCCCGATTTTGATGCGGCCGTGGCGGCGGGCCGCCAACTGGGCGTGGACGAGGCCGTGTCGATGGCCCTGTGGGGCCCGCCGGAGCGCAATCGCCCTTGACTCCGGCGTGCTTGGTCGCTTCGCGAGCTGACCCGGCCCGACCCGAGCTCGATCCCGATCAGCCGCTGAGGTCATCCGAGCGGTAGACGATCTCGCCGTCGATCAGCGTCGTGAGCGGTCGCGTGGCCGCCAGCGTCGCCGGATCGACGCCTTCCGACAGCGCCTCGGCTGGAACGATCACAAGATCCGCACGCTGGCCAGCCACCAGCCGACCACGATCGGATTCGCCGGCCACAAGCGCCGGGTGCCCACACGCCGCTCGGAGCGCTGTGGGCAGATCGATGGCGTGTTCCGGACCGAGCGGATCGTCGGTCGGCACGAAGGGGTCACGTCGGCAGAGGGCGACGGCGATGCCGGGCCACGGATCAATCGGCTCGACCGGCGCGTCGGTGCCAAAGGGGATCAGCGCACCGCCGCCGAGCAGGCCAGCCAGCGGGAAGGAATGCCGTGCCCGGTCGTCCCAGGCCAGGCGCTCGATGGGTGCATCGGTCCGCAGGTGGACCGGCTGGACGGATGCCGCCACCCCGAGCGCTCCAAAGCGCGGAACGTCTTTCGGATCGATGAGCTGGGCATGCTCGATGCGGGCCATCAGCGGCAGCCGCGGCAGCTCGGCAAGGAGGTCGAGTGCCAACCGGACCGCAGCGTCGCCGATGGCGTGGACCTGACTGCTGATACCCGCAGCGGCTGCCCGACCGAGCTGCCGGGCCAGCTCCGCCGGCGTGTGCAGCAGCATCCCGCTCGGTCCGCCGGTCGGCGGTCGATCGCGACTGTCTGAGTACGGGGCGAGAAGCGCCGCGCTGCGCGAGCCAAGCGAGCCGTCGGAGAAGAGCTTCAGCCAGCCCATCGCGTACCGGTCCGCCCTGAGCGCGGCGAGCGCATCGCCGGTAACGTCCGGCGCAACGCGATCACCGCTGTGCAGACCCATCTCGACCGCCTCTCCCAGCTCGTAGTCCCGGATGGAGGCATGCACGCGGAGCGGAAGCCGGCCCTCCCGGGCGAGACGGCGATAGAGGCGCTGTCCGCGCCCCAACCCGGGCTGCGTGTCGAGCTCGCCCGGGTCGTGACACGCCACCACGCCAAGCGCCGCAAGCTCCGAAGCAACCTCCATCAGACCGCGTTCGAGAGCCATCGGATCGGGCTCCGGGATCGCCTCGTTGACCAGCGCCGCAGCGGTTTCGTGAAGGATGCCCGTCGGCCATCCGCTCTCGCCACGCCGAACCACTCCGCCCGCCGGATCGTTCGTGCGCTCGTCGATGCCGGCTCGCTCCAGGGCCGTCGGTGAAATCCAGCGGCTGTGGTGGTCGTGGGCCCATAGAGCGACGGGCCTGCCCGGAGCGACCTGCGCCAGCAGCGCGGCATCCGGCCAGCCACCGATGCGGGCCGGATGCCAGCCGTGGCCCAACAGCCAGCCCTCGCTGTCGCCCGCGGCCAGCCGGCGATGGTGGGCGTCTTCGATCTGCCGAAGGCAGCCGTCGAGATCGGGCGCGGCCGACAGGTCAACCTCGTCCCGTGCCCGGGCCAGCATCATCAGGTGGATGTGGGCGTCGGTCATCCCGGGCATCGCGGCCTGATCGGGGGCCAGCTCCCAGCGACGAGTGGACGAGCCACAGGCGGACTCGACCTCTGCCACCGATCCGGCTGCCACGATGCGACCGCCACGAATGGCCGCCGCCTCCACCCAGCCGAGGCCCTGCTCGCCGGCCAGCGTCGCTATCTGCCCCGTGATCAGCAGCTCAGCCGGGGCCGCCCTCAAGCGCGCAGCACCCTGCGCAGCTCCTCTCCCGCCAGCCCGACTCCGAGACCGAGGGCCAAGGCGACGCGGCACTTGGGCCCGTCCAGCGCCGAGAGCATTGCGCCGGCTCGCGCCCACTGCGCCCCGCCGCCCGGGAACGCGTAGGCGGGCATCGAGACGCCCGTCGGGCAGCGGGTGGTAAGGGCCACGGGGACTCCCCGCCCGATCAGCTCCTCAGCCGCCGCCAGCAGGTCCGGATGAGTGTTGCCGGTGCCATTGCCGGCAACGACCAGGCCAGCGAGGCCGGCATCGGCCGCCAGCCGCACGAGGCTCCCGTCCAGCCCGGTCACCGCGGTCACAAGGTGGACGGGTTCGGCGGCACGCTCGGGGATGGATGGCAGGCGCACCGGATGGCGCGGTTCCTCGACCACCACGCCGCTCTCCCCCACCGTCCCGAGGAACCCGCCGTTGCGGGGCTGGAACGCCTCCAGCGCCGATGAGTGCGCCTTTATCGCCCGGTCGGCCCCCAGAATGCGCCCGGCCAGGACCACCAGCCCACCCATGCGACGCAGCTCATCGGCCGCGGCGCAGCGAACAGCATCGGCCAGGTTGCGTGGCCCGTCGTAGTCCGGTTCGGCCGAGTTGCGCATGGCGCCGGTGACGACCACCGGCTTGTCCGAGTCAACGAGCAGGTCGTAGGCGAAGGCCGTCTCCTCGATGGTGTCGGTCCCCTGCACAACGACCGCCCCGGTGACGTCGTCGCGAGCCAGCTGCTCGTCCAGTAGACGGGATATGGCAATGAGCACGTCGAAGCCCATGTGTGCGGCCGGCACGAAGCCCCAGTCATGCGGCTCGACCTGGGCGATGCCGGCCAGTGCCGGGGTTCGCTCGATGATCTGGGCGCCGGTCAGGCGCGGCACGGCACCGCCGGCGGCGGCATCCGGCTGGCTAGCGATGGTGCCACCGGTGAAGACCGCGACGACGCTCATCGCGGCTCTCCTGATCGGTCATCCGGCGGTGTGCCCTCGACGTCCTCGACGTTGGCCGGCCCCGAGCGGCCCGGCAGCACGGGCGAGGCCGCGTAGGACTGCCCACCAAAGCTGTCGTCGACCAGGTCCAGCGCGATCGGCTGGGTCAGCGACCGCTGGGTCACCCCGACCGGATCGACCGGTTCGATGAGGTCGGCGTCGGCGCTCGTGCTATCGCGCGTCGGATGAGCCCAGACAACGGAGCCGACGGCCGACAGCAGGACGAAGACAGCGACACCTTGCAGCACCGGGCCGGGGCCGAGCAGGTCGGCAATGGGTCCCACGATCACGATGGGCAGGAAGCTGGCCACGCTGATGAGCATGTTGAGCACCCCGAAGACGCGGCCGCGGATGCCCGGCGGCAGCTCTTCCTGCAGCTGCGTCTGGGCAGGCACGGCAATGAAGGCATAGGCGATGCCCGCGCCGAAGGCGACCACGACAACGACCGACAGCAGCGACACAACCGGTCCCAGGTCGAGGGCATCGGTCACCGGCTGCGCGATGGCGAGCGCGCCCATGGCGATGCCCAGCGCAACCAGCCCAGCTTCGATGCCGCGGCGCCGCGAGAAGTACTTGCCATAAACGTTCAGTGCCAGCACGCCGGTGATCAGGCCCATGCCAAGTGGCAGGACCACGACCACGAAGTCACGCTCGCTGAGGCCCAGCGTATCCGTCGCATAGCCGGGGCCGAGCACCCCGAGCACACCCACCAGCGATGCGGTGATGGCCAGGTATGCCAGCGGCCAGAAGACCGTCCGCTTGTCGCGGATGTAGACCAGGCCGTCGCGCAGCTGCCCGATGGTCGTGGCCACCGCGCTGCCGGCCTCGCCGAGCGCCTGCGCCGGCCGGGAGACGCCGAGTTGGGGGTGGTAGGCCGGCAGGAACCAGCAGAGCAACGCCGCCAGCACGAAGAGGGCCGCCACGACGATGAGCAGCGCCGCATAACCGGCCAGGTTGACCACCAGCGGGCCGAGCAGGGCGAAGCCCAGGAAGAATGCGGCCTGCAGGGTGAAGATGTAGAGCGAGTTCGCGGCAAGCAGCTGGCGCCGCGCGACCAGCACCGGGATCATCGCCGCCTCGGCCGGGCCGAAGAACGTGGTGCCGGTAGCGATCACGATCGTGAGCAGATAGATGAAAGCCAGCTGGTCGCCGGTGAACAGGAGCAGCACGAAGGCGACCGCCCGTACCACATTCGATGCGACCAACACCAGCCGACGTTCCAGCCGATCGACGTACACACCGGCGATGGCGCCGAACAGGACCGCCGGCACGAGGAAGCTCAGGATCAGCAGGCTGACCGCGGTGTTCCGGAAACCCGGCTCGCTGATCGAGAAGACCTGCACGGTCAGCCCGAACAGGACCATGTTGGCGCCGATCTGGGTCGCGACCTGGGCCAGCCAGAGGTACAGGAACTTGCGATTGCGCAGGACGAGCAGCGGCGAATCAGGGGTGCCCGGGCGGCCGGTGTCCTCGGGCGTCCAGTTCTCCCCTGTCGGCAGGTGGCTAGCCATCGGTGGCCTCCGAGTCGACAGACGCGGGATCGATCGCTCCGACGAGCCGTCGTTCCACCTCTCGGCGCTCCAGCATCACCCGTCGGCCGCAGCCCTCGCAGCGCAGGCCGATGTCTGCGCCCACGCGGGTCACGCGCCAGCCCTGACTGCCGCACGGATGGCGCTTGCCGAGGGTCACGCGGTCACCGATGTGCAGCTCGACCACCGGCTCGCCGGCAGGCATGCCCGGGTCAGTGCTCGGTCGCGCCGGTGAACGTGAAGGCCGAGATGCGGACGGCGGGCACCAGCACGGCGCCCAGGAACCCGCGCAGCAGCCGGCGAGAGCTGCCCACGGCCTCGACACCTGCCAGCGCATCCAGGTAGCTCTGCGTGAAACGCAGGTTGCGTACCGGTCCGCGCACCTCCCCGCCCTCGACCAGGAACAGGCCGTCGCGGGTCATGCCGGTCACGATCGCCAGCTTTGGGTGGACTGGGTTGGTGTAGTGGAAGCGGGTCACGAGCAGGCCTCGGTCCAGCCCGCCAATGAGGTCCTCTCGGCTTGTGACGCCGGCGGCCATCATCTGGTTAAGCGGAAAGGGGCCCCACGGGTTGGGGGCAGGCAGGCCGTGCCCGGTGGATCGTCTCCCCTCGGTGGCGGCGGTCTGAGCGTCATGCACGACATCCACGCAGACACCGCGGTCAAGCAGGCTGACCTTCTGCTTGGCGACGCCCTCCCAATCGAAGGAGGCGGGCATGCCTGCAGGGTCGGTGGCGTCGTCCCAGATGGAGACCAGCTCGGAGCCGACCTTTCTGCCGCTTTCGAAGAACGAGCGTCCCTCCTGCACCGCGAGTGCCGAGAAGCCGAGGTAGCCGAGCATGTCGAGCAGGTCCACGACGGCGTACTCCTCGAGCACGACCGGGTATTCGCCCGGCTCGACCTGCTGGGGATTGCGAGAGGCTCGCGCCTTGCCAGCCGCCTCGCGCCCGACGGCCGCGGCATCGATCTGGCCGAGGTCCACGGCGGCGGCCTCGGCATAGCCCGCCTCGCCGTCGGCGCCCATCGAGACCGTGATCAGGTGCGCGTGGGTGCGCTCCTCTTCAACCGCCACCCCGCGCGAGTTGGCCACCGCGACCCTTTCGGTCACCGTCTTGTACGAGCCAAACCCAAGCACGCCGGCGTCGTCTGCCGCGCCAATGACCGCGCGAGCACCGGCCGCGCGGTCTTCGGGAGAGGCGGTGGCGGTAGCCGCCGCGTAGGCGCCGGCGACGAGCGCCACCTCGGTAGGCCCGGGCAGTCCGGCAAAGTCTTCGCGCTCTGGCTGCAGGCGGGCAATGTCGCCCGCCGATCGGGCCAGTCGGCGCAGCGATTCGTCGTCGGAGCGGTTGGTGGAGGCAACGCCAACCTGCCGGCCGATCACGAACCGCAGGCTGATCGTGCGGTTGTCCTCGGCGACGTTCTGGTGGATCTCGCTGTTGGCGAACCGGGTCAGCTGCTCGCTGCCGCCAAGCACCAGCGCCTCGGCCTCCGTCGCGCCTTCCTTCTCGGCCAGCTGGAGCAGGCGCTGGGCCAGGCCCAGCCCACCGGCCACTTCCGCTACCACTTGCCGACCCCCACCTGGACGTTGCGGAACCGGGCTCCGCTGCAGCCGTGGCCGACGTGGCCGACCTGGCCCGGCTCGCCCTTGCCGCAGTTGGCCGTGCCCAGCATCACGTAGTCCGATGCGTCAGCAATCGCATCGCACGATCGCCAGAACTCGGGCGTGATGCCGGTGTAGGTGGCGTTCTTGAACAGCCGGCCGACCTTGCCGCCCTTCACCTCGCGGGCGATCTCGGTGGCGAACTGGAAGTTCAGCCGCCGGTCGTCGATGCTCCACGAGCGGTTGTCCGAGAGCAGCAGCCCGTCCTCCGTGTCGGCGATGATGTCGGCGAGGGTCATGCCCGGCTGTGGCAGCAGGTTGACGTTGGTCATGCGGATCAGCGGGATTCGGTTCCAGCCGTCAGCGCGCATCGCCCCGCCGCTCTGGCGGCCGATGCGCGGGGCAGTCTCACGGCTCGACAGGTAGCCGACGAAGCGCCCTTCCCGGACGATCGGCACCGACTGGGCGGCCACCCCCTCGTCGTCCCACCCGAAGGTCCCAAGGCCGGTCTCAGCCGTCGCATCGGCCACGATGTTGACGATCTCCGAGCCGTACTGGAAGCCGGCATCGAGCTTGTCGGTGGTCAGGAAGCTCGTACCGGCGTAGGACGCCTCGGTTCCGAAGACTCGATCTAGCTCGATCGGATGCCCGCACGACTCGTGTATCTGGAGGTAGAGCTGGGAAGGGTGGAGGATGATCGTCGTGCGGCCCGACGGGCACTGCGGGGCGGACAGCAGCTCGACCGCCTCGCTGGCGATCTGCTCTGCCCGGCCGGCGAGGTCCAGCTCGCGAATGTATTCGTAACCGGCGGCGCTGAAGCCACCGCCCCAGTCGGGGTACGAGCGGCGCTGCATCTCGTTGTCGGCAACGGCGTTGGCCTCAACGGAGGCGCCGAGATGGGTGATCACCTGCTCCGTCTCGCTGCCGTCGCTGGCGGCGAAGTCCTTCCACTCGCGCTGGGCGTTGTAGCGGGCCTCGGTGAAGGCGATGCCTTTCACCGCGTTCATGCGTCGATCAGCCTCGAGCAGGTCGTCGACCTTGCGGTCGATCGGGATCTCAAAGGGATCCTCGCGCAGCGGCGTCTCGTACCTGCCGTGGGCCGGCGGTCGATCGTCGAGCTCGACCGGTCGGCGGGTCGCCGTGGCCGAGGCGCGGGCGATGCGCACGGCCTCGGCCGCGATCCGGTCGGCCTCTGCCGGGCTGAGCACGTTGGAGCTGGCGAACCCCCAGGCGCCGTCAACAAGGACGCGTACGCCGAAGCCTTCGCTCTCGCCGAAGGCCACTCCTTCGACGCGCCCGGACTTGACGTTGATCGATTCCTCGGCGCGCCGAACGACGCGCACGTCAGCGTATGAAGCGCCGCGCTGCACGGCCGTGTCAAGGGCGCGACGGGAGAGATCTCGCATGGGCGGCGTCAGGTTAGCAGACCGTCACCGAGCGGTGGGCGGGCGCTCCTGATCAGCCTCTGGCCGGCGGCGCATCACCAGCACGCCGCCGACCGCAGCCAGCAGCACTCCCGCGGCAACCAGGGCGAGCACCGACAGCGGCTCGTTGTCCCCCGCCGGCCGCGGAGGACTCGGGTCGGGTGTGCTGAGAGGTGTCTGGGCCGGGACGCCCGGATCGGTAGGACTCGGAGCCGGCGAGCCGGCCGGTTGATCCTGCCAATCGGCGGGCACAGGTCCGGGGGGAGCCGGCTGAGGACCGTAAGGGCTTGGGACATCGACCCCGAGGGAGCCCATCCACGCTGCGTTGAAGCCGGCGAGGTCCGTGTCTATCGCTGCGCTGAATGCCTCATCGTCGGACAGGCCCTGGGCGTAGCTGCGCACCAGCTGCCAGAGAGACTCCTCGCCGTATGTCCGGACGAAGTAGTCGACCGCCGAGACGCTCTCGCCATAGGCCAGCCGGAACTGGTCCACCGGCGTCGGGAAGAGCCCGCCGAGGCCGTCAAGCGGGATGAGCGCGTCGTCTCGCGCCGCCTGCTCGACGGTCAGCCGCCAGGATGTCGTGTAGCCCTCGGACAGGTACACCGCCACGCCCTCGTTCAGCCAGCGTGGCGGCAGCCGGTACGGGTTGTTCGTCGCGGTATCGAAGACGAGGTGGGTCAGCTCGTGGGCGACGAGGGTGTCGACCCAGTCGGAGTTGATCTCGCTAGGCTCGATCAGGCCAAACATCGTACGGATCTCCGAGTGGGCCTGACCGCCGACGTTCTCCCGCGTGCCGGTGCCAAGTGCCTCGTACATGTCGGGCTGGCTGGCGTAGATGAAGAAGTCAATCGGCTCCGTCTCGGTGACACCCAGCAGCTCGGACGCTCGGCGGACTGCCTCCTCGCCGATCTCCAGCGCGCGCTGGCCAAAGGCCTCGCTGCCCTCGTACCAGTGCAGCCGCACAAGCGATCCTTCGACCGTCCGCCAATCAAATCGATCGTGGACCACGGTCACCTGGCTGCGTGGACCGCTTGTCCAGCCGTCGGCGCCGCGCGCCCGGAAGTGGTACTCGAAGGTGGTGTTGGGCACCGTGTGTCCGGCGAGCTCCACGCTGGCCCGCCACTGGCCATTGCCACCCGCAACATCCGCGACGAGCACGTTGACGGCCCGCTCGCCGGGAATCGAGAAGACCAGCTCGACGCGCTCCGGCTGCTCATCCGAGTCGAAAGTGGTGCTGAACTCCAGCGGCTGTCCGACGCGCGCCTGGGCGCTCGGCGTGCCGAAGGTGATCGAGTCTGCGGCGGTGACCGGGACGGCCAGCGAGCCGCTGATGAGCAGCGCCAGCAGCGCGACGAGGCCCCTCATCGACCGCTGTCCTCCGCCCAGGCCAGCCCCGCGAAGCGGATGTACCCGACGCCGGACGGGTCAGCCCCAAGCAGTCCGTTGCGGCTCAGCGCCCAGCCGCTGCTGTACTCCACCGGCACCACTGGCGCCTCAGAGCGCAGGATGGCCTGTGCGCGGGCATAGATGCGCAACTGCTCATCGGGATCTTCAGTTGCCGCAGCCTCGGCGATCAGCGCGTCGTACTCGGCATTGCTCCACTGGCCCTCGTTGCTTGCCGAGCCGGTCTCGAGCAGCAGGCCCAGGAAGTCGTGAGCGTGCGGATAGTCGGCACTCCAGGCGACGTTCCAGAAGTGCGCCCGATCATCGGTTCGGCGCAGCTCCAGGTAGTCGCCGAACTCGCGAAACTCGATCGGCACGCTGATCCCCAGCTCGCGCTCCAGTTGCGTCGCAACGGCCACCTCAAGGCCATAGCCATGGGTCACGAGCGGCACCTCGGGGAAGCCCTCGCCGTCGGGGTAACCGGCGTCCGCCAGCAGCTGGCGCGCTGCGTCGGGATCGTAAGGCGGCTTGAAGTCCTCATCGCCGCCACCGGGGATGCCCGGCGGCACCATCGACATGGCGGGCTCGCGGTCGTCCAGCATGGCCAGCCGCTCCCAATCGACCGCCTGGGCGAACGCGAGGCGGACGCGCCCGTCGTCGAACGGCGGTCGGGTCGTGTCGAAGCCGTAGTAGTGGACGACGAAGTCACTCACCTCACGCAGCTGCGGGCCGAGCTGTCGGTCGTAGCGGATCCACGACGCATCCCATGACCCGATCTGGACGTAGTCCACGTCGCCGCGCTCGAAGGCGCTGACCGCGCCGACGCCTCCGAGGTCGGTCACGATCTGGACGGCCGCAAGGGCAGGCGGGCCAGCCCAATAGCGCGGGTTCGCCTCCAGCCGGATGCCGGCATCTGTCTGGGCGGTCGGAAGGTAGGCGCCCGAAACGACCATGCCGCTGGGCATCAGCGGCGTGTCGAGCACGTCCCACATCTGACGCGGCACGACCGCCAGCGACGGCGAGCCGGTCACGGCAAGGAAGTACGACGCCGGCCGGCGCAGCTCGACGATCACCCGGTTGCCCTCCGCCCGCAGGCCGACGGCATCCCGGCCGGCGCTGCCAACGAGGTAATCGTTTGCACCGCGCACGTCTGACAGCAGGCTGACCAGCGGCGAAGGCCGGGCCGGATCGAGGAGGCGGAACCAGGAGTCGACCACGTCCTGGCCCGTTATCGGCGAGCCGTCGCTGAACTGCGCTTCCGGCCGCAGCTCGAACTCGATCCGGCGCCCATCGGGCGCGACGCTCCACGAGCGCGCCAGGGCCGGTCGGATCTGGTTCTCGGCGTCGAAAGCGGTAAGCGTCTCGAAGACCTGAGCCAGCACGCCGACGCTGGTCGTCTCGCCCGCCCGTGCGGGGTCCCAGGTGAGCGGCTCCCCACCGACGATCCTTGCCTGCGGCTCGTCCTGCGCCGCGACACGAGCCGGCTCGATGCCCGGCAGCGCTGCCACGACCGCCAATCCGAGGGCGAGCAGCAACTTCGGCAGTGACGCCGAGGTGCGAGTGCGCCATCGAGCAGGGCGCGCCAAGGCGGGGTACGAGGACCGGGGCATCCCTCCGAGCATAGCGGCCATCCGACGTGGCGTTCGACGAGGTGGTTCCCGGGTTAGCGACGCGCACTCAGGCGGCCACGGCCGCAGTTGCGGCGCGGCCAGCTGACCATCGCGTATCGTCAGACAGTGCGTCGTTCGGTGCCGCTCCCGGCCAGCCTGGCTTTGCTCCTCGTGCTCACACTCGCCGGCTGTGACGCCGAAAGGGACCTGATGACGTACTTCGGCTCGCCGAGACCCTCACCGGACGTGGCCCAGCCCACGCCGCCGTCCACCGCCTCGCCCGCGCCGTCCGGGCTCGCGGCAAGCCCTGGGGCCAGCCCCCTACCGCACCAGCCGCAGCCCACTCCGGCCCCGTCCCCGGCCGCGCAGCCTTCGAGTTCTCCCCGCCCTACCCGCTCCCCCGACGCCCAACCCGTGGGCAGTCCGTCGCCCACGGGTTGGGCGTCGGGGGAGCGGGTAGGGC
>Ga0247713_1000169_pt1 | contig 46162 bp, 45 predicted proteins | sample 21E_NmetaG_FD_189936 | JGI IMG/M metagenome (GOLD analysis project Ga0247713, IMG submission 189936) | Soil microbial communities from hillslope of Landscape Evolution Observatory, University of Arizona, Oracle, AZ, United States - 2-1-E_N | ecosystem: Engineered > Artificial ecosystem >...
CGCCGCCGCCGCCGCGACCGACTTGGCCTGCGCCACGAACTTCTCGTAGGCCTCCGCCGACGACGCGGCCGCCTTCGCCGCCGCCGCCGCGAGCTCCTCGCGCGACTTGATCATGTGCTCTCCCCCGGTCGTTGCGATCCCGTTGCCGCCGCCTGCCCGCCCACCCGCGTCATCCCCCGATCGGCGCCCGCGGATTGGCGCCCCAGAAGATCTGCGTGCCGAGCATCCCGATGAGATGCACGAGCACGATGTTCATCACCATCGACTTCGCCGTCGCCGTGCCCACGCCGACGGGACCGCCGCGCGCGTGGTAGCCGTAGTAGCAGCCGACGAGCACGATCGCCGTCGCCATGACCATCGCCTTCAGCAGGCTGTAGACGAGGTCGGGCGGGTTCTGGAACATCCAGAAGATCAGAAAGTAGCCGCCGCTGGAGACCTCGCCGATCTGCTCGACGACGGCGATGTAGGAGGCGACGAAGCCGGCGCCGATCGCGGCGATGTAGACGAACGGCAGGACGGCCCAGGCGGCGAACAGCCGCGTCGCGCAGAGGAACGTCAGCGAGCTGATGCCCATGACCTCCAGCGCGTCGATCTCGTCGGAGATCCGCATGGAGCCAAGCTCGGCGACGATCCCCGTCCCGACCTTCGCGGCCATCATGTAGCCGAACGCGTACGGCACGAGCTCCCGCAGGTCGCACCAGGCCGCGAAGACCCCGGCATAGGCGGGGTTTCCGACGGAGCGGTTGAAGTACGCGCCCTCGATCCCGCACTGCAGGCCGATGATGAACACCAGCCCCCAGATCACGAGCGTCGACGAGACGATCAGGATGCCGGCCTGGCGCAGCGCCTCCCCGAAGAAGCGGAACACCCGCAGGCCGTAGACCTGCCCCATGACGCGCCCCGAGAACTTGGCGATCTCGCCGAAGTTCGCGATCCACTCGCGCGGGATTGCCAGCCAGCCGCCCATCACCTGAGGTTGGTGAGCTCGGGGTTCGTCGCCAGCAGCGTCTGCGTGAAGACATAGTTGAAGGCGAAGATCCCGAGGAAGGCGATCACCACCGCCTGATTGACTGCGCGCCCGACCCCCTCGGCCCCGCCTGAGGCCGTCATGCCCTTGTAACAGCACACTATCGCGATGATCGCGCCGAAGAGCGTCGTCTTGACGGTCGATCCCCACAGGTCGGTCAGCGACGCGTTGGTGAAGAAGGTCGCCCAGAAGCCGCCCAGCGGCGCGCCGTTGACGAGCGTCGCCAGTACCCCCGCGAAGACGCCGAACAGCAGCGCGTAGACGTTGAACAGCCCGGTGACGAGCATGAGCGCCAGAAAGCGAGGCACGACGAGGTTCTTGATGGGGTCGATGCCGAGCACCTGCAGAGCGTCGAGCTCCTCGCGGATCTTGCGCGCGCCGAGGTCGGCGGTGATCGCGGTGCCGGCGACGCCGGCGAGCACGATCGCGGTCACGAACGGCGCGAACTCGCGGATCGACGCGAGCACGAAGAAGCCGCCGAGCCGGTCGATCGCCCCGAAGAGCACGAGGAAGTTCGCCGCCTGCAGTCCCGGCGCGCCGTAGCCGAACGCGATCGTGGAGACGAGCAGCGGAAACCAGCAGAGCTTCAGCGCGAAGAGGAACTGGTTGACGAACTCGCCGCCGTAGGGATACGGGGGCCGCAGGGCGGACATGATCGTCCTGCCGGTGAGGATCATCATGTCGCCGATCTGCTCGAGGAGGCTCTTCGCCGGGAGAACTGCTCGATCGGCGACGTTGCGAACCATCGGGGTCTCTCCTCCTCCCAAGACCGCGGGCCGCGATCCGCGGGGAAGCGTAGGGGAACCGCCCGATACCCGCCACTGCCCGCCGTGCTACCTTGCCGCCGCTGTGTGGAGCGGTCCTGCGAAGCTGCGCGCGCGCACCGCTGCGACGGCGCTGGCGCTTGCAGCGGCCGGCTGCGGCGGCTCGGAGCGTCGCGACGCCGGCGCAGGCGGCGGCACGTACACCGTCGACATCGTCCGCGTGGAGTTCCCGCTGCGCCAGCACCTCGCCGAGCGGCCGACGTTCGCGATCACCGTCCGCAACGCAGGCGAGCGCGAGATCCCCAACCTCGCCGTCACCGTCAGCGGGTTCACCGGCCGCTCGGAGAGCTCGCTGGAGGCCGACCCGCGGCGGCTCGTGTGGGTCGTCGACGAGGCGCCGCGCGGCGCGGTGACGTCCGTCGAGGACACCTGGACGACCGGCGCGCTCGCACCCGGCGACCGCGTGACGCTGCGCTGGCGCGTGACGCCGGTCGTCGCCGGCGCGCACGAGCTCCGCTACGCCGTGGCCGCGCAGCTCGCCGGGCCGGCGCGCACGCGGCTGACCGGCGGCGGCCGGCCGCGCGGGCGGCTCACCGTCCGCGTCGAGGACCGGCCGCCCCGCGCGCGCGTCGACCCGCGCACCGACGCCGTCGTGCGCCGCTAGATCGGCGCCCGGCGCCCGGCGCTCAGCGCGGCAGCCGCGGCGCGATGATCCGGTAGGCCTTCAGCCCGAGCCCGAGCCGTTCGCGATCCTCAGACTGCATCGGGTCGAGGCCCGTGAGCTCGCGCACGCGCTCCAGGCGGTAGGCGACCGTATGGCGGTGCGCGTGGATCGCCGCCGCCGTCGCGCTCATATGGCAGTTGGCGCCCAGGTAGGCCTCCAGCGTTCCGACGAGGTCGGTGCGGTACTGGTCGTCGTAGCGCACGACAGGCGCGACGGTGTCCTCGTAGAAGGAGCGCACCTCCTCGGGGTGCGACGCCAGCACGCGGAACAGCAGCCGGTACGTGCCCTGGTTGATGTCCTCGGCGATCGGCTCGCCGGACACCGTGAGCACCTCGAGCACGAGCTCGGCCTCCTGCAGCGCGCGACCGAGGTCGGCCGGATCGACGTAGAACGACGACAGCCCGACGGTCCCGTGGCGCTGCAGCCGCGCGGCAAGCCGGGCGGCCGCGGCCAGCGTCGCCTCGGCGGCGCCGTCGCCGGCGACCGCCGGCAGCAGCGCGTAGACGCGCCCGGCCTGCGCCCCCGGGCCGTCCATGTGCTGGGCGAGCGCCCCGGGCACGTCCTCGGCGATCGTCGCGACGACGTGGCGCGGGCGCTCGCTGTGCAGCTGCGCGCAGAGCGCGATCGCCCCGCGGCTCAGGTCGCAGCCCAGCCGCGCCCCGCGGCGCACGAGCTCCTCCGGCGTCAGCTCGCTGCCCGAGCGCAGCTCGTCGAGGAACGAGCCGCGCAGGTTCTGCTCGACCTCGTCGCGCGCCTCCTCGACGGCCACCTCGGTCAGCGAGGCGACCGCCGCGAGATGCAGGTACTCGGAGGCCTCTGCCAGCGGCGCGCCGGCGCCCTCGAGCAGCAGCACGCAGCCGACGGTCTCGTCGCCCGACGCGATCGGGATCTCGACCGCCACACCGCGCGGCGCGTGCGCCGGGCGGTCGTGCACGCAGTCGCCCACGTAGCGGCGCAGCTCGCCCAGCCGGTCGGCGGCCGGCGCGCCGGGCGGCGCGACGACCGCCGTGCCGAGCCTCGGCACGACGATCGCCACGCTGCCGCCCACCGCCTCCGCGGCGAGCTCGGCGACGCGCTCGAGCCCGTCGCCGGCGAGGACCGCGTCGACCATCCGCAGGTGCAGCCCCCTCAGGCGCTCGACGAGGGTGGCCGCTGTCGACGGGGCGGCCACCCGTACCGGCCGGCCGTCAGCCCGCGGCCGCCGCGGCGGCGTCGGGGTGCGCCTGCAAGGTCTCCTCGCCGGACTCCCCGGTGCGGATGCGGTACGCCTCGTCGACCGGGGTGACGAAGACCTTGCCGTCGCCGACGGCCCCCGTCCGGCCATGCTTGAGGATCGTGTCGACGATCGTCCCGACGTCGCTGGACGCGACGACGCACTCGATCTTGACCTTCGGCCGCAGGTAGTTCGTCAGCTCCGCGCCGCGATAGCGCTCGGTGATTCCCTTCTGGCGGCCGGAGCCCTTCACCTCGCTGATCGACAGCGACGGGAACCCGAGCGCCAGCAGCTCCGTCCGGATCGGCTCGAAGGCCTCGTGGCGGACGTATGCGATCACCATCTTCATGCCGGGCTCTCCTTCGTGCTCAGCGCGGGGACCGGCTTGGTGGGCACGGCGTTGGCGGCGCCGCCACCGCCGAAGCCGACGAGCTCGGCGGGCGGGATGAACGCCTCCGGGTAGCCGTACATGCCGTGCTCGGAGATGTCGAGGCCGGCCTCCTCCTCCTCGGCGCTGACCCGCAGCCCGACCGTGGCCTTGATGGCCGTGAGCGTGGCGTAAGACAGCGTCAGCACGGTCAGGAACGTCAGCGCGACCGCCGCGGCCTGAGCCGCCAGCTGGTCGATGCCGCCGCCGTAGAACAGGCCGGGGTTGCCGACGCCGACGTACTCGGCGAGACGCGGCGAGGTGAACAATCCGCAGGCGAGCGTGCCCCAGATGCCGGCGACGCCGTGCGCCGAGAGCGCGCCGACCGGGTCGTCGAGCTTCTTGTCGATCGCCAGGACGCAGAGGACGACGAGGATGCCGCCGACGAGGCCGATGATCGGCGCGGCCCAGAACTCGACGAACCCGGACGGTGCGGTGATCGCCACGAGGCCCGCGATGGCGCCGTTGCCGACCATGCCGATGTCGAGCGTCTTCTGCTTGATCCAGCCCGTGATCATCGCGCCGATGACGCCGCCGGCCGCGCCGAGGTTCGTCACCGCGATGACCTCCGCGAAGCGGTTGTCGTCGGTCCCGAGCGTCGAGGCGCCGTTGAAGCCGAACCAGCCGAGCCAGAGGATCAGCACGCCGAGGCCGAAGAGCGGCATGTTGTGCCCCGGGATCGCGCGCGGCTTGCCGTCGGGCGTGTACTTGCCCCGGCGCGGCCCGAGCAAGATGACGGCGGCCAGCGCTGCGGTCGCACCCGTGAGGTGCACCACCGAGGAGCCGGCGAAGTCCTGCACGCCGTTGCCGATCTCCGAGAACAGCCCGCCGCCGAAGCCCCAGTGGGCGATCAGCGGATAGATGACGCCCGCGAAGACGATCGCGAACGGGATGTACGCGATGAACTTCATGCGCTCGAGCGTCGTGCCCCAGACGATCGCCAGCGAGACCGCCGCGAACATGAACTGGAAGATGAAGAACGCCGCCGTCTCGCCGGTCGCGGCCTCGCCGGCGACCTCGCGGCCGAACTGGAACAGCCAGCCGGTGTCACCCGCTAGCCATCCGCCGCCGCCGAAGGCGATGGCGAAGCCGGCCGCCCACCAGACGACGGAGGCGATCGAGAAGTTCACCAGGATCTTGGCGATCCCCATGCCGGCGTTCTTGCCGCGTGAGAAGCCGATCTCCAGGAACGCGAACCCGGCCTGCATGAAGAAGACGAGCACGGTTCCGACCAGCACCCACGTGACGTTCAGCTCACCGGCGACGGCCTCGAGCGTTCGCTCGTCCTGGGCCATCGCGGCCGCAGGGAGCGCAAGCGTGGCCACGATCGCCGCCAGGGCGCCCCGGACCAGGGTGGTTCGTCTCATGTGGGCATTCCTCCTCGGAAGCTTCGGATGCGACGCCCAGTGTCAGGCGGGGCGCCGGGAGCGGTCTTTGTCCAGCCGTCGAAAGATCGCCGGCGCCGCTTCGCCAACGCGTCATTGACAGCGAGCGGCGGGCGCTCCTAGGGTGAGTGACGCTTTCACCCAAGCGCAGCCAGGAGGACGAGGACCCGTGTCAGCTCTGCCATTCCTCGATTCGGGCGACAAGCCGCTCACCACCCGCGGGCTCGCGGACGGCGAAACGGTGAGCTCCGACGCCGTCTTCGAGCTCGCCAAGGCCCACGACGCCACGATGGTGGACCTGAAGTTCACCGACCTGCCCGGGACATGGCAGCACATGGGCATGTCGCTGAACACGCTCGAGGCGGACTCGTTCACCGAGGGGATCGGCTTCGACGGCTCGTCGATCCGCGGCTTCCAGGAGATCTACGAGTCCGACATGCTGCTCATGCCCGATCCGGCGACGGCGATCATCGACCCGTTCTACGAGCAGACGACGATCTCGATCGTGTGCACCGTGCTCGACCCGATCACGCGCAGGCCCTACACGCGCGACCCGCGCTACGTGGCCACGAAGGCCGAGGAGCACCTGCGCTCCAGCGGCGTGGCCGACGTCTGCTACTTCGGCCCGGAGGCCGAGTTCTACCTCTTCGACCACGTCGCCTTCGACCAGCAGGCGAACACCGCCTACTACGAGGTCGACTCCGAGGAGGGCCACTGGACCTCGGGCCAGGGCTTCGGGCGCCGCGGCGAGGGGCTGTCCTCGCTGGGCTACAAGAACCGCTCGCAGGAGGGCTACTTCCCGGCGCCGCCGAACGACACGCAATCCGACCTGCGGGCCGAGATGGTGACGACGCTCGAGGCGCTGGACATCCGCACGGAGTCCCACCACCACGAGGTCGGCGGGCCCGGGCAGGCCGAGATCGACCTGCGCTTCCTGCCGCTGCTGGAGATGGCCGACGCGCTGCAGCTGCACAAGTACGTCGTCAAGAACACCGCCAAGCGCGCCGGCAAGACCGCGACGTTCCTGCCCAAGCCGATCTTCGAGGAGAACGGCTCGGGGATGCACTGCCACCAGTCGCTGTGGAAGGACGGCGAGACGCTCATGCACTCGCCCGACGGCTACGCGCTGCTGTCGCCGCTGGCGCTGAGCTACGCGGCCGGCCTGCTCGAGCACGGCCGCGCGCTGATGGCGTTCTGCGCGCCGAGCACGAACTCCTATCGCCGCCTCGTCCCCGGCTACGAGGCGCCCGTGCTGCTCAAGCACTCCCAGCGCAACCGCTCGGCGGCCGTCCGCATCCCGATGTACTCGACGACTCCGAAGGCCAAGCGGATCGAGTTCCGCCCACCGGACCCGCTCGCCAACCCGTACCTCGCCTTCCCGGCGATGATGCTGGCCGGCCTCGACGGGATCGTGCGCGGGCTGGAGCCCAGCGACCCGCTCGACGTCAACCTCTACGACCTGCCGCGCGAGGAGATCGCCGACATCGTGACGGTGCCGACGACGCTCGACGAGGCGCTCGACGCGCTCGAGGACGACCACGCCTTCCTGACCGCCGGCGGCGTCTTCACCGAGGACCTCATCGAGACGTACGTCGAGTTCCGCCGCGAGCAGTCCGACAAGGTCAAGATCCGACCGCACCCGTTCGAGTTCCCGCTGTACTTCGACGGCTAGGCGCCCGCGGGGATCGCCCATTGGACAATCCCGACAGGCGAGCGCTGTCCACAGGGACAAGGCTCGGCCCCGAGGGCGCGGCTACAGTCAGCGCGGCCACAACGAGGAGGACACACGTCACCCATGCCCAGAATCCGCCAGGACAACGTCATCGCCGCCCAATGGAGCACGGACGGCGGAGCGCTCGGCTCGCCGGATCTGACCGTCGCCGGCAACCACGTCTTCGGCGCCAACGTCTTCAACACGGCCGTCCAGCGCGAGCGGCTGCCGAAGGACGTCTTCCAGGCGCTGTCGACGGCCGTCGCGCGGGGCGAGGCACTCGACACGTCGCTCGCCGACGCGGTCGCCCAGGCGATGAAGGGCTGGGCGCTGGAGCGCGGCGCCACGCACTACACGCACTGGTTCCAGCCGCTCACCGGCATGACGGCGGAGAAGCACGACTCCTTCTACTCGCCCGCGGGCGACGGCACCGCGATCGCCGAGTTCTCCGGCAAGGAGCTCATCCAGGGTGAGCCGGACGCCTCCTCGTTCCCGACGGGCGGCATCCGCGCGACCTTCGAGGCGCGCGGCTACACCGCTTGGGACCCCAGCTCGCCGGCGTTCATCATCGAGAATCCCAACGGCGCGCTGCTGTGCATCCCGACCGGCTTCGTCTCGTGGACGGGGGAGGCGCTGGACACGAAGATCCCGCTGCTGCGCTCGATGGACGCGCTGTCGAAGTCCGCGATCCGCGCGCTGCGGCTGCTCGGCGACGACACCGCCGCGCGCGTGTTCACGACGGTCGGACCCGAGCAGGAGTACTTCCTCATCGACGAGCAGTACTACTACCAGCGCCCCGACCTCGTCACGACGGGCCGCACACTGTTCGGCGCCAAGCCGCCGAAGGGCCACGAGCTCGACGAGCACTACTTCGGCTCGATCCCCGAGCGGATCCTCTCCTGCATGATGGAGACCGAGCGTGAGCTCGTGAAGCTCGGCGTGCCGGTCAAGACGCGCCACAACGAGGTCGCGCCGAACCAGTACGAGATCGCGCCGATCTTCGAGAACTCGAACATCGGGTCCGACCACCAGCAGCTCACGATGCAGCTGCTGCAGAACATCGCGCGCCGCTACGGCCTGGTCTGCCTGCTGCACGAGAAGCCGTTCGCCGGCGTCAACGGCTCCGGGAAGCACAACAACTGGTCGATGGGCACCGACACCGGCGTCAACCTGCTCGACCCGGGCGAGACGCCGCACGACAACATCCAGTTCCTGTTCTTCTGCGCGGCCGTCATCCAGGCCGTCAACAAGCACCAGGCGCTGCTGCGGGCGTCGGTCGCCAACGTCGGCCAGGACCACCGCCTCGGCGCCAACGAGGCGCCGCCCGCGATCATCTCGATCTTCCTCGGCGGCGAGCTCGAGAAGGTCTTCCAGGCGATCGTCAGCGGCGAGGCGGCGGCGACCTCCGGCAACGGCTTCCTGGGCCTCGGCACGCCGGTGCTGCCGCGGCTGCCGCTGCACGGCGGCGACCGCAACCGCACGTCGCCGTTCGCCTTCACCGGCAACAAGTTCGAGTTCCGGACGCTCGGCGCGAGCTCGTCGCTCGGGCTGCCCAACACGGTGCTGAACACGATCGCCGCCGAGGCGATCGACGACCTGTCCGACGCGCTCGAGGCCCGGCTCGGCGACGGCACCTCGCTCGAGGAGGCGGTCATCGCGATCGTCAAGGACGCGTACGCGGGCAACCGGCGCATCGTCTTCGACGGCGACAACTACACCGAGGAGTGGGAGCGCGAGGCGGAGGCGCGCGGCTTGGCGAACCTGCGCACGACCCCTGACGCGCTGCCGTGGTTCGTCCACGAGCAGACCGTCGAGGTCATGTCGCGGTACGGCGTGCTGTCCGAGCGCGAGCTCGAGGCCCGCTACGAGATCGCCGTCGAGCAGTACTGGGTCAAGCTCAACATCGAGGCGGAGACCGCGGCGTCGATCGCGCGCACGATGCTGCTGCCGGCTGCCATCCGCCAGCTCAACGAGCTGCTTGCAAGCCAGCGCGAGGGTCTCATCGACGAGTTCGCGCCGCTCGTCGGCGACTTCCACAAGGCGATCGTCGCGCTCGAGGAGGTCAACGCCGATCCCGGTCTGCACGGCATGGACCTCGCGGAGTACTTCCGCGACACGGTCATCCCGACGATGACCCGCGTGCGCGAGATCGCCGACAGGCTCGAGCGCCTCATCTCCGACGACCTCTGGCCGCTGCCGAAGTACTGGGAGGTGCTGTTCATCAAGTAGCGGCTCGGGTCGCCGCCCGAGCCGACGGATGACGGAGGCCCCGCCATGGCGGGGCCTCCGTCGTCTCGCGGCCGGACGCCGTCACGGGCGCGAGCGGATCGTCCAGCTGCGGCCGCCGTCGCGCGACTGCTTGACGGTGCCGTCGTGAAGTGCGACGAGCAGCGTGTCACCGGCGGCCTCCAGCGCGGCCGGGCTCTCGCCGACGCCGCCGGTCTCCCGCCAGTCGCGGCCGGCGCTCGTGCTGACGCGCAGGCGCCCGTCGAGGCCCACTGCGAACAGCCGATCTTCGGTCCAGGCAAGCAGTCCCGGCTTGCCCGTGAGCGGCCGCCAGGATCGGCCCGCGTCGTCGGAGCGATGCAGCCCGCGCTCGCCGGAGACGACGATCGCTCGCGCGTCGCGCGGATCGATCGCCAGCGCGATCAGGCTCTCCGGAGCCTCCCGCCGGCTCCAGTTCCGGCCGCCGTCGTCGCTGACGAGAAACCGCGCGGTCCGCGTCTCGAAGTCGGAGCCGAAGCCGTACACGCGGTCGCCGCGCGCCTCCAGGACGTGGAAGTCGACCCTGCCGAGCAGCGACCGGGGCGTCCAGGAGCGCCCCCCGTCGCGTGACTCGATGAGGCCGAGATACGGCGGCAGGTCGTCGCTGAGGTCGGGATGCCCCGAGCCGAGGAAGTGGTCGGGCCCGACGACGGTGAAGCCCATCGTGTCCTGGAACGAGTCGCCGATCCGCTCGGCCCGCGTGCTGCCCGGCGGCGACCGGAACAGGCCGGAGTGCGTGGCGATGACGAGGGCGCCGTCCTTCGGGTTGATCCCGAGGCCGTGCACGTGAACGGGGCCGGGGTCCTCGACGGCCGCGCGATCGCCCGCCGGCGGCGCGGCGGGGCCCTCGCCGCCTGGGCGCTCGTCGCCGCAGCCGGCGGCCATCGCCAGCAGCGCGACCGCGAACGCGGCGGCCGCCGCTCGCCGGACGGCGTCGACCGTGCGCATGCGGCCGCCCGTCGCGACGCGCGCCCTCACGACACGGACCTCTCGTCGTTCGCCGGCTGCTGCACCGCCACGCGTACATGATGACGCCGCCGCCCGGCTGGCAAGCTCCCACCCCGTGCCCGAGCCGCTGCGCACCGTCACCGCCACCCGCTACGTCGACGCGCTGCGCGAGGGCGGCTCGCTGCCGGGGCTCGTCGAGGCGGACGACCTCGGGATGTACGTCACGAAGTTCCGCGGCGCCGGCCAGGGAGAGCGCGCGCTCGTCGCTGAGGTCCTGGCCGGCGAGCTGGCGCGCGCGCTCGGGCTGCCGGTGCCCGAGCTCGTCGTCGTCGAGGTCGCGGCCGAGCTCGCGCACGCCGAGCCGGACCCCGAGATCCAGGAGCTGATCGCCGCCAGCGCCGGAGCGAACCTGGGGATCGACTTCCTCCCCGGCTCGCTGCCGTTCACGCTTCCGATCGACCCGCCGATCGACCCGGCGCTGGCCGCCGACGTCGTGTGGTTCGACGCGCTCGTGACGAACGTCGACCGCACCCACCGCAATCCGAACCTGCTGCTGTGGCACGGGCGCACGTGGCTCATCGACCACGGTGCGGCGTTCTTCCGCCAGCACGGTGACCGGCCGCTGGCGCGAACGGCGCGCGACGGCGTGCCGACGCTCGGCGAGCACGTGCTGCTGCCGGTCGCCGGACCGGTCGAGGAGGCCGACGAGCGGCTTGCCGGCCCGGCGCTCGCGGCCGTCGCCGACGCGGTCGCGCTCGTCCCGGAGGCCTGGCTCGGCGCCGACCCGGCATCGCTGCGCGACGACCTCGCCGCGTTCCTCATCGAGCGGCTCGACGCGCCCCGCCCCTTCGTCGAGGAGATCCGCCGTGCCCGCGCCTGAGCCCGATGCCACCAAGCCGTTCGCCTACGCCCTGCTGCGCGTCGTGCCGCGGGTGGAGCGCGGCGAGCGACTGAACGTCGGCGTCGTGCTCTTCAGCCGCCAGCACGGCTTCCTCGACCTTCGCACGGAGCTCGACGAGGCGCGGCTGGCCGCGCTGGACCCCGAGCTCGACCCGCAGCCCGTGCGCTCGCGACTGGAGGCGCTGCGTCAGGTCGTCTGCGGCGAGCGCGGCGGCGGCGCGCTCGCCGAGCTGCCGCCGTCGGAGCGCTTCGGCTGGCTCGTCGCGCCCTCCTCGACGATCATCCAGCCCTCGGAGGTGCACACGGGCCTCACCGCCGACCCGGCGGGGACGCTCGAGCGCCTGTTCGCGACGCTCGTGCGTTGAACACTGTTCACGCGGACGTCACGCCGAGGGGACGATGGCCAGCTGCGCGCCGGCGTCCGCCACGGTCTTCTGTCACCGCGTCGCCGAGCACGCGGCCAGCGGCGCGATCCGCGACGTGCTCGAGCACGCGCGGCTGTCCTACGCGCCCGAGGCGCTGTCGGAGGGGGCGGTCTTCGGCTTCTCGGGTGCGCTGGCGCTCAGCGCACGCATCTCCGGATCGGCGCTTCCGGCGATCGACCTCGACGGGCGCACGCCGTCGCTCGAGCGGGAGCTGCTGCGCCATCTCGGCCTCGCCGCCGACTGGTGCACGACCGACGATCCGGACGAGGCCTGGCGACTGCTGCGCGCCGAGCTGCAGGCCGGCCGGCCGACGCTCGTGCGCGCCGACCGGGCGGAGCTGGACTACCGCGCGGGCGGCCGCCACGACACCCTCCACGCGATCGTCGTCACCGGCCTGGACGCCGAAGCAGGCATCGTCTGGGTCGCCGACGCCGACTTTGCGCAACCGCAGCCGTGCACGCTCGACGCGCTCGCGCGGGCACGGCGCTCGCCGGCGTGGCCCGAGCCCGCGCGCCACGGGATGCTCCGGCTGCGCCCCGGCGCGCGCCTGGCGCACCCGCGCGCCGCCGTCGCCGCCGCCCTGCGGCGGACGGTGCAGAACATGCGCCGGCCGCGGAGGTCCGAGCACATGCACATCCGCTGCGGCCTCGAGGCGGTCGACGCCGTCGCGGACTCCTGGGAGCGGCTCCCCGCGATGGCCGGCGAGCGGCTCGCCCAGACGCTCGCCGCGCTGCGCTTCGGCATCTGCGAGGGCGGCAGCGGCGGCGCGCTCTACCGGTCGCTGCAAGCGCGCTTCCTGCACGACGCCGCCGCGCTGCTGGGCTCCGAGCCGCTGACGCGGGCCGCCCTGGCCTGCGACGACCTCGCCGACGCCTGGCGGGCGCTCGGCGGCTCGCTGGCGTGCGAGGACGTCGCGATCGCGCACGAGAGCGCGCGGCCGTGGCTGGGACGCATCCAGGCCCTCGAGCGTCGCCACGTCGAGCTCGTCGAGCAGCACCTGAGCGAGAGTCGCGCCTCCGTGGCCTGACGCGCCGATCCGGCGCCCGAGCGTTGTCCGCCGCCGTCGTGGCCTAGCATCGGAGGTCGCATGCGCGACTACCGATCAGCGATCCGCACGCACGTCGTCCTGTTCGACGGCGGCATGGGCGCGACCCTCGAGCAGTTCGACCTGTCGCTCGAGCACGACTACAAGCTGCCCGGGCGCGCGCACGAGGCGCTCGTGCTCAACCGGCCGGACGTCATCGCCGGCGTGCACGACTCGTTCGTCGAGGCGGGCGCCGACGCGATCCAGACCGACACCTTCCAGGCGAGCCGCCTCAAGCTCGACGAGTGGGGCCTCGGCGACGCGACGGTCGAGATCAACCGCCGGGCCGCCGAGATCGCGCGGGAGGCCGCCGGCGAGCAGCGCTTCGTGGCCGGCTCGGTCGGCCCGACCGGCTATCTGCCGGCATCCGACGACCCGACGCTCGGAGCGGTGTCGTTCCGCACGCTCGTGGACGCCTTCACCGAGCAGTGCGTCGGGCTGCTGCAGGGCGGCGTCGACGTCATCCTCATCGAGACCGCGCAGGACATCCTCGAGGTCAAGGCCGCCGTCTTCGGCGCCCGCGAGGCGATGAGGCAGACCGACCGCGAGGTCCCGATCCAGACGCAGGTCTCCTTGCTGCCCAACGGCGGCAAGATGCTGCTCGGGACGGACATCTCCGCGGTGCTGACCACGCTCGAGGCGCTCGGCGTCGCGGCGATCGGGCTGAACTGCTCGACCGGCCCGGAGGACATGCGCGACGCGATCCGCTTCCTCGGCGAGTTCTCACCGGTGCCGGTGTCCTGCATCCCGAACGCCGGCATCCCGCTCCAGGGCCCCGACGGGCAGACGATCTTCCCCGAGCAGGCCGAGCCCTTCGCCGCGACGCTCACCGAGTTCGTCGAGCGCTACGACGTCAGCATCGTCGGCGGCTGCTGCGGCACGACGCCCGCACACATCCGCGCGCTCGCCGACAGCGTGAGGGGCCGCCGCGTCAAGCCACGGCCGGTCCCGCGACCGCCGCACGTCAGCTCGATGATCACCGCCACGCCGCTCGTGCAGGAGCCGCGGCCAACGATGGTCGGCGAGCGCGTGAACTCGCAGGGCTCGCGCAAGGCGAAGGAGCTGCTGCTCGCCGACGACTACGACGGCCTCAACCAGATCGCCGAGGACCAGGTCGAGGGCGGCGCGCACGTGCTCGACCTCTGCGTCGCGCTCACCGAGCGCGAGGACGAGGCCGAGCAGATGCGCCGCGTCGCCGAGCGCGTGTCGCTGTCGCAGCCCGCGCCGATCCAGGTCGACTCGACGGAGCCCGAGGTCATCGAGGCCGCGCTCGAGCAGATCCCGGGGCGGGCGATCGTCAACTCGATCAACCTCGAGGCCGGACGCGACAAGCTCGACCGCGTCGTGCCGATCGCCCTCGCCCACGGCGCGTGCCTCATCGCGCTGACGATCGACGAGGTCGGGATGGCCAAGACGGCCGAGCGCAAGCTCGAGATCGCCAGGCGCCTGAAGGAGCTGTGCTGCGACGAGCACGGCCTCGACCCCGAGGCGCTGATCTTCGACTGCCTGACGTTCACGCTGACGACCGGCGACGAGGAGTGGCGGCCGTCGGCGATCGAGACGATCGAGGGCATCCGCGCGATCAAGCAGAGCATCCCGCTCGTCAAGACCTCGCTCGGCGTGTCCAACGTCTCCTTCGGCGTCGCGCCGCGCGCCCGGGCGGTGCTGAACTCCGTCTTCCTGCACCACTGCGTCGAGGCCGGCCTCGACCTCGCGATGGTCAACCCGAACCACATCACGCCCTACGGCGAGATCAACGAGCTCGAGCGCGGCCTCGCCGACGACCTCGTCTTCAACCGCCGCGAGGACGCGCTCGAGCGGTTCATCGCGCACTTCGAGTCCCAGGGCGCGGCGGCCGACGACGAGAAGGCCGACCCGACCGCCGGCATGGAGCCCGAGGAGGCGCTGCACTTCCACATCCTGCGCCGCAGGAAGGAGGGCGTCGAGGAGTGGGTCGAGCGCTCCGTCGAGAAGATCGGCGCCGTCCCGACCCTCAACGACGTCCTGCTGCCGGCGATGAAGGAGGTCGGCGACCTCTTCGGCGCGGGCGAGCTCATCCTCCCGTTCGTCCTGCAGTCGGCGACCGTCATGAAGCGCGCCGTCGCCAAGCTCGAGGAGTACCTCGACAAGGTCGAGGGCTACACGAAGGGCACGGTCGTGATCGCGACCGTCTTCGGCGACGTGCACGACATCGGCAAGTCGCTCGTCAACACGATCCTCACGAACAACGGCTACACGGTCGTCGACCTCGGCAAGCAGGTGCCGATCTCGTCGATCCTCGAGGCCGCCCAGGAGCGCAACGCGACCGCGATCGGGCTGAGCGCGCTGCTCGTCTCGACCTCGAAGCAGATGCCGCTGTGCATCGAGGAGCTGCACTCCAAGGGCCTTCCGTACCCGGTGCTCATCGGCGGCGCCGCGATCAACCGCGACTTCGGGCTACGCGCGCTGTATCCGAAGGGCCGCGAGTCCGACGAGATCTACGAGCCCGGCGTCTTCTACTGCAAGGACGCCTTCGAGGGCCTCAACAAGATGGATCAGCTCGTCGACGAGGAGGCGCGCGCCGCGCTGGTCGCCAAGACGCGAGCCGCCGCCGAGCACTTCCGCAGGCACGGCAAGGACCCGCCGCCGCTCGTCACCGACGACGACTCCGTGCGCTCCGCCGCGCGCACCGACGTGCCGATCCCGACGCCGCCGTTCTGGGGCGCGCGCGAGATCGACGTGCCGCTGGACGACGTCTTCCCGCACCTCGACACGCACGTGCTCTTCAAGCTGCACTGGGGCGGGCGCGGCGTGAAGGGCGAGGCCTGGCGCCGGCTCGTCGAGGACGACTTCCAGCCGCGCCTGGAGCGCATGTGGCGCGAGCAGGACTACCTGCGCCCCCGCGCGCGCCTGGGCTACTTCCCCTGCTACAGCGAAGGCAACCACGTCGTCGTGCTCGATCCCGCCGACCGCGCGACGGTGCTGGAGCGCCTCGTGTTCCCGCGCCAGCCCGGGCACCACCGCATCTGCCTCGCCGACTTCTTCCGGCCCCGCGACAGCGGCGAGACCGACGTCGTCGCGCTGCAGGCCGTGACCGTCGGCCCCGAGGTCACGGAGGTCATCACGCGGCTGGAGGCCGAGGGCGAGTTCGCCGAGCAGCTGTTCACGCACGGCCTCGGCGTGCAGACGGCCGAGGGTCTCGCCGAGTGGCTGCACGCCCGGGTGCGCCGCCAGCTCGGCATCGGCCCCGCCGACGGCCGCCGCTACTCGTGGGGCTATCCCGCGTGCCCGGACCAGTCCGAGCACGAGAAGGTCTACCGGCTGCTCGACGCGCCGTCGATCGGCTTGTCGCTGACGGGCGGGTACGCGGTCGAGCCCGAGCAGTCGACGCTGGCGATCATCGCCCACCACCCGCAGGCCGTCTACTTCGGCATGAAGTCGGGCTTTCTGCCGAAGCAGAAGGCGCCCGACGACATCATCGCCGGCTCCGACCGCGACGCCACGCAGCGGCGCGACCACGACCCGCGCGAGGGCCCGCCCGAGGACGAGCCCGCGCTCGCGGCGACGCGCAGCGGCTAGCGCCCGGCGCGTGCCGGGGCTGCGCCGGTCGTGAGGGACGCTCGAACGGCGTCACCGAGCGCACTTCAGGGCGCGCCCGGCGAGCGCAGCAGCACGGCGTAGTCGTTGACCGAGAAGAAGAACTCGCCACGAGCCGCGAGCGCGCGCAGGTCGTCGAGCCAGCCGTCGAAGCGTTCGACCAGCTCGTCGTGGCCGTCGCGTCGCAGGGCGCCGGCGATCCCGGCGATCGCGCTGTCGGCGAGCCCTCCGCCGCCGGGCTGCGTGTCGATGCAGACCCAGCCGAGCGTCCGCACGAGCTCGAACGGCGAGCCCCGGCCGATCGCGACGAGCTTGCGCCCGATCATGCCGTCGGCGGCGTCCATCCACGCCTCCTGCGTGTCGGCGAAGGCGTGGACGAGCCGGCGCGTGAGGTCGCGGTCGGAGGCGTTGAAGGCGATCGTGTCGAAGTCGCTGTGGCCGAGCAGCAGATGGCCGCCGGCCACGAGCACCCGCGCGACCTCGTGCAGGAAGGCCTGCTTGTCGGGCAGGCACTCGAGCGTGTTGTGGCACACCGCCGCCGCGATGCTGCCGGTCGCGAACGGCAGCGCGGCGCGCAGGTCGGCCGCCACCGGACGGACGCGCGCGTCCGCCGCCAGGCGCTCGTCGAGCGCGGGCATGTCGCGCTCGACGCCGACGAGCTCCAGCTCGGGCCCGAAGCGCTCGCGCAGCGCCAGCAGGGTCTCGCCGCTTCCGCAGCCCAGGTCGACGACCGGGCCGGCACGCGGCGAGGGCAGCGCCATCGCGAGCCTGCGATGCCGTTCGCGGGCGATCGGCGGGGGCTCAGGCACAGCCGCGGTGACGGCCGCCGTCGCCGGGCGCCAACGGCGCGCAAGCGTCGAAGGCGGCGCCGACGCCATCGCGGGCGCTCACAGGCCACGCGTGCATCGCTCGTCGCGCCGCGTCGGCGCCGTGCGTCGCCTCGTCCATCGCCTCCGCCTCCGGCCTCGAGTTCAACGTGGGTCGAAGCGTGACAGCTGGGCTCCCTCGGCGACGACATGGTCGTCGACGCGGCGCCGCGCCGTCCGTCGGCCGACGACGGCGGCGCAGACCGCCGCATGACTATGAAAACCTGCAGGTCGATGGGGCTGGGGGCTCGTATCCTGCGACACCGCGGGGGGAAGATCCGCGCCGTGCTGGCGACCGTGGCCGCGCTTGTCGCCTGCGCCGCGGCGCTGGCGATGGACGGCGCCGGGTCGCCACAGCGGACCGCCGAGCCGCTGCTGCCGCTACCGCCCGCGCAGGCGGCGACGGCCTCCGAGCGCATCGCGGAGCGCCGCGTGCGCGCGAACGGCCGCACGCGCAGTGCCACGCGGCGTGCGCGCGCACCGCGGCGCAGGGTCGCGGCGCACTACCGCCGCACCGCGCGCAAGCGTGTCCCGAAGGCGACGCCGCGCCGCTTCCTGCCGCTGTACCGCGAGGCGGCACGGCGCTACGGCCTGAACTGGCGCCTGCTCGCCTCGATCCACCGTCAGGAGACGGCCTTCTCGACGGCGTCGACGACCTATCACGGGCTCAACGCCTTCGGCTGCTGCGCCGGGCCGATGCAGTTCAACGTCACGAACGGTCCCGTCAGCACCTGGAAGCTCTACCGGCAGGCCTTCCGGAGCGGGCGCCGGCCGCGCTCCTACCCGCACCGCACGCGCCGCCACCCGTCCGTCTACGACGACTTCGACGCGATCATGGCCGCGGCCTGGCTGCTGAGCGACTCGGGCGCCGGGCGCGCCCTGGACGGGGCCGCGTGGCGGGCCGCCTACAGCTACTACGGGCACGACCTGTTCGGCGTCACGTACGCCAGCCAGGTCCTCGCCCGAGCGGTCACGTGGCAGCGCTACGGCTTCTGCCCGAACTGCGCGCCCGACGCCGGCCTCGTCGAGAGCTTCGACGACACCTACGGCGCACCGGTCCGCCGCCAGCTGCTCGCCGACGAGCGGGCGACCAAGAAGCGCGAGCAGCGCAAGAAGCGCAAGCTTCGCGAGCAGCGCGAACGGCGCAGGGAGCGCGAGCTGCGCAGGCAGCAGCGACGCGAGCAGCGCGAGCGCCGCAAGGCCGAGCGCCGCCGCCGGGAGCTCGCCCGCAAGCGCGGCGAGCGCGGCTCGAGGGACCGGGCTGCCGGCCGGTCGGGCGCGCGGCGGCGGCCGGCCGCGCCCCCCCGGCGGGCGAAGGACGTGCCGAGCCCGGCCGCGCCGACGTCGACGGCGCCGTCCGACGCGCCGCCCGAGACCACGCCGGCGCCCGCGCCCTCCCGCTGCTCGCCGGTCAAGAAGCTGCTGGGCTGCTCGCCCTAGCGTCGGCGCGCATGCCGCGGGCGGCGCACTGCCGGGTACCCTGCGACGTATGGCAGTGCGGATGACGAAGGGCGACGTGCAGCCGCCCGACCGCGAGCGGATCGAGGCGCGCTACGCCGCGGAGGGGCTGCGTCCGCACTCGTGGGGCAACGCGCCCGGCGAGCGCTACGCCGCTCATGCGCACGACTACAGGAAGGTGCTCTACTGCGTCACGGGCAGCATCGTCTTCCACACGCGCGACGGCGACCTCGCGCTGCAGCCCGGCGACCGGCTCGAGATCGACCCGGGCACCGAGCACGCCGCGACCGTCGGAGACGACGGCGTGATGTGCCTCGAAGCCGCCGCCGGCTGACGCGTCATCCCAGCCTGCGCGGCAGCTCGTCCTCGTACTCGGGGAAGTAGCGCCCGATGACGTCGAGCGAGAACTCGGGGAGGATCGACGAGGGCGGCTCGCGCTCGAGCAGGAACTCGAACGAGACGCGCACGACCCGCTCGAGATCGTCTTCGCCGAAGCGCTGCGGCACGCTGACGCGGTGACGGCTCGTGCCGTCGACCGTGACGTCGTACGTGCGCTCCGAGGCCCGCTCGATCGCGATGTCGGCCACCGGCGACAGCCTATGCGTCCGCGGCCAGCCCGGCTAGCGCCGGTACGCGTTCAGGCCGGCGTCGTACATCGCGTTGCCGTCGCGGGTCTTCGGCGCCGGCGGCGGCATGAGCCGTCGCACGCGCGCGCGGAAGTCGTTCCTCGACCACGCGCGGTGGCTCTCCCACTCGGCGATGAGCTTCAGCGTCTCCTGGGCGGTCCTCTGATCGATCTTCTCCGCGCGCGCGGCCTCGCGCAGGTCCTCGAGCGTGACCTCGCCGAGAGCGAAGCTGCCCATGACGTCCCTGAGTCTGCCTGGCATCCCTCAAGTCTTGCATGCGCGCGACCGCTTTTCGCGCCGGATGTGCCGCGGCATCCGTTGTGCGGTGGGCACCCGTCGATCTACACTCGCCACACCGAGCGGACGGCACCTTCCCCAGGAGGAGCAATGCCTCGATCACGCACAGCGAGCGTTCGCATGACCCGCGACGCCGAGTCCTTCCCCGCCGACGTCGAAGGGCTGGCGCCGGCCGGCCGCCCCGCCGTCGTGGAGCTCTCCGACGGCGACTCGTTCGACCTGCTCATCGCGCCGGTGGCGAAGCGGATCGGTCGCGAGACCGTCCGGATGCTGGCCTACAACGGCTCGATCCCGGGACCGACGCTGAAGGTCGCCGAGGGCTCGCGGGCGACCGTCAACGTCACCAACCACGGCGACCTGGAGGCGACGGTCCACTGGCACGGGCTGCGGCTCGACAGCCGGTACGACGGCACCCACGCCGTGCAGAGGCCGATCGGCGTCGGCGAGAGCTTCGAGTACCGCCTCGAGTTCCCGGATCCGGGCGCGTACTGGTACCACCCGCACATCCGCCAGGACTACGGTCAGGAGATGGGGCTGTACGGCAGCATCCTCGTCGTCCCGGCCGATCCCGACTACTGGCCGCCGGCGCACCGGGAGATCCTGCTGACGCTCGACGACGTGCTGCTCGAGGACGGGCGCGTCGCGCCGTTCAGCCGCGCGCTGACGACCTACGCGGCCATGGGGCGCTTCGGCAACCAGCTGCTCGTCGGCGGCGAGCCCGAGATGCGGCTGTCCGCGCAGCGAGGCGAGGTCGTCCGCTTCTACCTGACGAACACGGCCAACACGCGGGTGTTCAACGTCGCGGTCGCCAACGCCCGGATGAAGCTCGTCGGCGGCGACAGCGGTCGCGTCGAGCACGAGGCGTTCGTCGAGTCCGCGATCGTGGCGCCGTCGCAGCGCGTCGTCGTCGACGTGCTCTTCGACCGCGCGGGCGAGGCAGCGCTCGAGCACCGGACACCGGAGGCGACCTCGCGCCTGGCTTCCGTCGTCGTGGACGGGCACGTCGCCGACCAGGCGACCACGGCGGCTTTCGAGGCGCTGCGCACGAACCCCGAGATGGTCGCCGAGCGCGCGCGGGTCGCGCCCTACCTGGAGGCCCAGCCCGACAGGACGCTGGCGCTCGTCGCCGAGATGGACTTCGAGGCGCCCGAGGGCGAGGTGGTCTACATCTGCCCGATGCATCCGGAGGTCTCCAGCGACGCGCCGGGCAAGTGCCCCAAGTGCGCGATGAAGCTCATGCCCACGGCCGTGGCCGGGGACCGCCCGAGCGCGCACGAGGCCGCGCCGCCCGCCGACGGACACGCGCACGGGGAGGGCCACCACCACGCGGCCGCCCCGATCGAGTGGGAGGACGACATGGTCGAGGTCAATCGCGACACGACGTCGGTGAACACCCGCTGGAAGCTCGTCGACGTCGCGACGGGAGCCTCGGGGGCGGACATCGACTGGCGCTTTCGCGTCGGAGACCAGGTGAAGATCCGGCTGGTCAACGAGATGCAGTCCGACCACCCGATGCACCACCCGTTCCACATCCACGGGGCCGGGCGCTTTCTCGTGCTCGCCCGCGACGGCGCGGCGGAGCCGAACCTCGTCTGGACCGACACGGTCCTCATCACGACCGGGGAGGTGGTCGACATCCTGCTCGACGTGACGCACGCGGGTTCGTGGATGGCGCACTGCCACATCGCCGAGCACCACGAGAGCGGCATGGCCCTCGGCTTCGAGGTCGTCGAGGCCGGCGCGCCGTGAGAGCGCGATCCGCCGGCTAGCTGCCGGGCCGTCGGCCGGCACGACGTCGACGTGGCCCTGCATGAGCAGCGCCGGCGCGCGCCCACGCCGGCGAGCCGCTCTCTGCGCCGCCATGCCGCAGGGCGCCGCTTCGCCTAGGCGTTGCGCGCGCCGGACGACGCGCGCGGCCACACCACGTCGTGGAGCTGCTCGAGCGCCCGACGCAGCTGCGCGGCGCTGTCGGCACCGAGCCGGCCGGCCCACTCGCGCTCGATGCCGGCGATGATGCGCGCGCCCTCGGATGCCGCGGCGACGCCCCGCTGCGTGAGGCGGACCACCTTCGCGCGGCCGTCGGTGTCGTCGGGCAGGCGCTCGACGTACCCGAGCCGCTCGAGGTCGTTGACCGCCGCGACGACCGTCGGCTTCGTGAGCCCGGCGCGCGCCGCCAGGTCGGTGAGGCGCGAGCCCTGCGGGTCGGTGTACTGGAAGACGCAGCCGTGAGCCGGCCGGATGTCCGCGAAGCCGGCGGCCGCGAGCTCGTCGTGCAGGCGGGCGACGAGCGCCTCGTACGGGTGTCGCAGCAGCTGCGCGAGATTGAGCTCGGGGGTTGACATCGCTTCGTGGAAAAGGTTAGCCTATCTAAGTAGATATCCGAACTGGTTTTCCGCGGGAGGCTCGCATGATCACGACGAGGTTCACCGACATGGTGGGCTGCCGCGCCCCCATCCAGCAGGCTCCGATCGGACAGTACGCGCGAACCGCAGTCCTGCCTCGGGCCGTCGCGCGCGCCGGCGGCCACGGGATCGTCGCCGCCATCGACACGCCGCGCGCTGAGCTGGAGGCGGCGCTCGACGAGCTCGACGGCGACGCGGGCGGCGCGTGGGGCGTCAACGTCGTCGTCCCGCTCACCCCGCCGGAGTGCGTGCAGCTCGCGGCGGAGCGCGCGCCGTTCGTCGACTTCCACCAGGGCGACCCGTCGCCTGCGCTCGTCGAGGCCGTGCACCGCAACGGCGGGATCGCCAGCTGGCAGGTCGGGACGGCGGAGGAGGCGCGCGCGGCAGAGCAGGCCGGCTGCGACATGATCGTCGCGCAGGGCATCGAGGGCGGCGCGTTCGTCCGCGGCCGGGCAGGCACGATGGCGCTGCTGCAGGAGGTGCTCGACAGCGTCTCGATCCCGGTGCTGGCCGCCGGCGGGATCGGCACGGCGCGCGGCGTCGCCGCGGCGCTGGCCGCGGGCGCTGCCGGCGTCCGGGTCGGGACGCGCTTCCTCGCCGCGACCGAGGCGGGCGCGGAGGCGGGCTACGTGGAGGCCCTCACCGCCGCGCGCGCCGAGGACACCGTGCTCACCGACCGCTTCTCGCCGCCCGACATCCCGATCCGCGCGCGGGCGCTGCGTGCCGGCGTCGACATCGGTGAGCCGCTGCTCGCCGGCGAGTCGACCGGGGCGGTGCACGGCGTCCAGCCGGCAGCGGAGATCGTCCACGAGCTCGTGGACGGCGCCGAGGCGCTGCTCGAGCAGGCCGCGCGGCTCGTGGCGCCGGCGACCGATGCGCGGCGCGCGGCGGCTAAGCTCGCCCGGTGACCACGATGCGCCAGGGCGACCGCGGGTTGCGATGCAGCTGCACGTCGGTGAACCCGCCCTCCTCGAGCCACCCGGCGATGTGATCGCTCGCGAAGTTCTGCCCGCCGCTCCACGCGTAGAACAGCAGGCTGGAGAGCGCTCCGTTCTCCGACGGCGAGCCGGCGACCGGCTTCTCGGAGTCGCCGATGACGAGGCACCCTCCCGGGCGCAGCGCGCGCCGCGCCATGGCGACGAGCTCCCGGTCGCGCTCCTCGGGCAGGTGGTGGACGAGGTTGAACGCCGACACGACGTCGACGCCCTCGCCGAGGCCGACCTCGAACACGTCGCCCTCGCGAAAGGCCACGCGCTCGTCGAACCCCTGCTCGGCGACGATCCGCCGGCCGACGCGCGCGCTCGGCGGCAGGTCGACGATCGTCGCGTGCAGCCGGGGATGGCGCCGGCACATCGCCATCGCGAAGGCGCCGTGCCCGCCGGCCACGTCGACGAGCGCGCGCGCGTCGTCGACGGGCACGAGCGCGGCGTTGGCGTCGGCGTCCGGTCGCTGGATCTCCCACAGGCCTCGGATGTAGCCCTCCCACGCCGGGTCGTCCGGCCGCCCCTCGTGCAGCCTGTACGGCTCGCCGCTGCGGATGACCTCGTCGAGCGGCCCGAGGATCCTCCAGTGCAGCTCGCTCTGCGGGCCGACGAAGTTGGCGATCGACTCCGGCGAGTCGCGCACGAGCAGTCGCCCGGCGACCTCCCCGTTGGCAAAGCGCCCGTCGTCGCGCGACGAGACGTAGCCCAGCGCGGCGAGCGCGACGAGCAGCGCCTCGGCGCCGCGCGCGTCGAGCCCGAGCTGCGCGGCGAGGTCGGCCGCAGACGCCGGACCGCGGGCCAGCGCCTCGAAGACGCCGAGCGTCACGCCGGCGGTCACGGCGCGCCCGGCGACGGGCCACAGGAAGGCGTGGGCGAACGGGTCCGGCTCGGCGGCCATCCCGGGCACTCTAGGGCGGCGATGCCTCGCGGCGGCCGTGTCGGCTGACGTCCTGCTGGGGCCGGCGACCGAGCTCGCCCGCATGGTGCGCGAGCGCGAGCTGTCGGCGGTCGAGCTGCTCGACCTGCACGCCGAGCGCATCGAGGCGCGCAACGGCGAGCTGAACGCGCTGGTGTGGCCGCGGCTGCAGGAGGCGCGCCGCGAGGCGATCGCCGCCGACGACGCGATCGCCGGCGGCGCGCCGCTCGGACCGCTGCACGGCGTTCCGTTCACGGCGAAGGACGCGATCGCCGTCGCGGGGATGCCGTGGACGAACGGCTCGCGGCTGTGCGCCGCCGACGTGGCGGGCTACGACGCGCCGGCCATCGCCCGCCTGCGCGCCGCCGGCGCGATCCTGCTGGGCAAGACGAACGTCCCAGAGTTCTGCGCCTACTACGACACGGTCAACGACGTGTTCGGAGCGACCCGCAACCCGTACGCCCGCGAGCGGTCGGCGGGCGGCTCGTCGGGCGGCGAGGCGGCCGCGGTCGCGAGCGGCATGTCGGCCCTCGGACTCGGCTCGGACCTCGGCAGCTCGATCCGCAACCCGGCCCACTTCACGGGCCTGTTCGCCCACAAGCCGTCGCGCGACGTCGGGCCGTGCGAGGGCCACGCGCCCGAGGGCGACACGCCGCTGTGGTGGCGCTTTGCGGTCATCGGCCCGCTCGCCCGCAGCGCCGGCGACCTCCAGCTGGCGCTGTCCGTGCTCGCGCGCGGGGGGCTCGCGCCGCCGCGCCCGGCCAGGGCCGTCGTCGCCGTGTACGAGGACGACTTCCTGCAGCCGGTCGCGGCGGACTGCCGGCGCGCGGTGCGCCTGGCGGCGCAGGCGCTGGCCGACGCCGGTCATCCGCTCGTCGAGGACCGCCCGCCCCGCGAGGAGGAGATCCGCGAGTGCTACGACGTCCTCGTCGGCGCCGAGCTCTCCGGCCGGCTGAGGGCCCTCGCGGCGGGCCGCGAGGATCAGCTCTCGCGCTACGGACGCATCGCCCTGCAATCGCTCCCCGACCGCGAGCCGCCGCTCGGCGACTACCTCGAGGCGTGGATGCGCCTCGGGGCGCTCGAGCGGGAGGTCGACGAGTGGTTCGAGAGCAGGCCGCTGGCGCTGTGCCCGGTCGCGCCCGGCGCGGCACCGCCGATCGGCGAGGGCTACAGCGAGATCGACGGCGAGCCGGTGCGCCCGGGCGGGAAGTTCACGCTCTGCACGCTTGCCAACGCCGTCGGCCTGCCGGCCGCGGCGGCGCCGGTGCTGCGCGACGCCGACGGCCTGCCGGTCGGCGTGCAGCTGATCGGCGGTCGCGGCCGTGACCTCGAGGTCATCGCCGCCGCCGCGACGCTCGAAGCGGCGTTCGGCGGCTTCAGCGCCCCGTGAGCACGCGCGCCGTCAGCGGCGCAGGCGGATCGCGTTGAGGTCGTCGTCGACGATCTCGTCGGCGCGCGCGATCAGGTCCTCGATGTCGTCGTGCTCGGCGTGGATGTACCTGCCCGTCAGCCGGTCGGCGCGTCCCGAGGCCAGCGCGCGGACCAGCCGCGGCGCGAGCTCGGGCGGCGTCCACGGCGCGTCGTCGCCGAGCCGCTCGGTCAGCGCGGTGCGGACAAGCCCCGGGCTGATCGTGAACACCGCGATGGCGTGCGGCTGCAGCTGGCCGGCGAGGATCTCGCCGAAGCGATGCAGCGCGGCCTTGCTCGGGCCGTAGGCGCTGTCGCCGGCACGGCCCGGCGTGACCGGCAGGTAGCCGCCGCCGCTGCCGACGTTGACGATCCGTCCGCGCCCGCGCTCGACCATCCCGCGCAGCACCGTCCGGCAGCACAGGTACGTGCCGAGTGTGTTGATCTCGAAGACCCGCCACCAGCCGGCCGGGTCGTCGTCCTCCCAGACCGCGACGCCCGAGCGGCCCATGATGCCGGCGTTGTTGACGAGCAGGTCGATCGCGCCGAGCTCGCGTTCGGTCGCGTCGACCATCCGCTCGACCGACGCCTCGTCGGAGACGTCGACGTGCAGCGCGACGCCGTCGATCTCGCCTGCGACGCCCTCGACCTGCTCGAGCGTCCGCGCCGCGACGGCGACGCGCATCCCGCCGTCGGCGAGCTCGCGCGCGATGTTCGCGCCGATCCCGCGGCCCCCGCCCGTGACGAGGGCGACCCCGGAGAGCTCGCCGGCCATCGCGGGATCCTATTGACGTCAGACGGGCGAGGCCCAGCGGCCGGCGAGCGCCGCTCCGGCGGGCCGGCGGCGCCGCAGATGTCGCGCGAGCTCGACGGCGACCGTGATCGCCGCGGCGAGGCCGAAGCCGAGCAGCAGCCCCTTGAGCGGGTCGCGCTCGAACGCGACGCCGCCGAGATACCCGACGAGCGCGGAGTACGTACCCCACGTCGCGGCGGCGACCGCGGCGAAGGCGGCGAAGCGGCGCCAGCGCCAGCCGACGGCGCCGGCGGTCAGCGTCACGGCCGTGCGCGCGCCCGGGAAGTACCGCGCGACGACGACGATCAGCCCGCCGCGAGCCGCCAGCGCGCGGCGGGCGGCGTCGAGCGCCGCCGCGCGGCGACCGCTGCCGCCGCGCACGCGCGGCCCGCCGAGGCGCCCGAGGCCATAGGAGACCTGGTCGCCGACGAACGCGCCGAGGGCGGCGACGAGCACGACGAGCGCTAGGTTCGGCCCGCCCGAGGCGGCGAAGACGCCGGCCGTGATGACCGACGCCTCGCTCGGGACGAGCGGGAAGAAGCCGTCGACCGCGGCGACCGCGAAGAGCAGCAGGTAAACCCAGGGAGAGGACATGACGCTCTCGATCAGCGGCAGGACGTCGGGCATGGTCCTCGCAGCGTCTCAGCGGCCGGTCGAACCGGACAGAGGGGCTGGCAAGCGTCCGGGGGTTCGGCCTGCACCACCCGCCGCGCCGGCGTGCGCGGCCGGCGTCCGCGGCGACTACGTCGCGGGCCGGGCGATCGCGCGGGCGAGCCCGGCGAGCGCGGCGAACATCGCCAGCCCGAGCGCGGCCGCCACGAGGATGTAGACGGGCCACGGCCCCATGAGGTCCAGCAGCGAGCCGTCGCCGGGCTTGCGGCGCAGGAACATGTAGTTGCCGCCGGTGAGCACGGTGGCGAGCGCCGCGAGCCCGGCGAACGCCAGCGTGACGCCGTACGCCCGCCAGACCGCGCCTCTGCGGGGCACGCGGCGCGCGCCGACGACGAGCAGGCACGCGGCGGCGAGCGCGCCGCCGTGCGTGGCGAAGTACGCGAGGAACAGCGGGTCGGGAAACGAGTGCCCGAGGTCGGGCGTCAACAGCGCCTGCAGCGACGCGCTGAGCGCCCAGAAGTAGACGAGCTCGACGAGCAGCCTGGACTCCGGGCGCCAGAGGGCGGCGATCGAGACGAGCGTGACCGCGTCGCTGAGGTGCAGCGGCAGGTTGACGCGAAGCGACCAGTCGCCGCGCAGCGCGTAGGTCAGCTGCTCGGTCGCGAACGCCGCCAGCATGACGACCGCGAGCCCGCGCCCGACCGGCAGCGCGAACGCATCCCCGCGCCGGCGCGCGCCGGCCACCAGCAGCGCCGCCGCGACCGCGCTGACCGCCAGCGCCGCCACGTGCTCGGCCGAGCCCTGCTCCACGCTAGCCCGATCGTCGCGGCGCGTCGCCGCGCTGCGCGCTCGCGGCGGCGCGCTCGGCGCTAGCCGGCGAGACAGGCGCGCACATGGCCCGGAAAGCCGGCGAGGCCGAGGCTTCGCAGCTCGGCGTGGACGTCGGCGGCGGCCCGCGGCTCGAACGTCGCGTCGTGCCGGTACGGGCGCAGGCGCCGCTCGGGGGACGGCCAGCGTTCGACTCCCCACGCGACGCCCTCGGGCGAGGGGCGCCAGACGTAGGAGACGACGAGCACGTCGTGGCTGTCGACGGGACGGCCGGCGACGAACGCGAGCCGCAGCCCCTGGTCGTCGTCGCCGGCGTCGTAGCTGCGGGCCAGCCGCGCGCGCAGCTCGAGCGGCGGCGGCTCTCGCGGGCTGTCCAGTGCGACGTAGTCGAAGGGCTCGAGCTCGACAGTGATCGGCGGCACGGGCCCGAGCTGCTCGATGGTGGCCATCTCATGCGAGAGGCTAGGCCGTCGCGCGCCCGCGGTCGACGGCGCCGCGCGTCGAGGACCGGCGCGGGCCGCGCCGCCGTGAGCGATCATGGCTCGCCTTCGCGTGGGAGGGTGCCGTCGAGCGCCCCGCCCGGTGCTCGACGGCAGCGCGTGCACGATCGGAGGCCGGTCAGCCGGGGGCCGGCCCCAGCGTCGCGCGGTGCACGACCTCGGCCGGGACGACGTGCCGGCGGGGCGGCCGATCCGGGTCGGCGATCCGTGCCAGCAGCAGGTCGGTCGCCGTCCGGCACATCGCCTGCAGGTCCTGGCGAGCGGTCGTGAGCTCGAAGACCTCCCAGCTCGCCATGGCGATGTCGTCGAAGCCGACGATGCTGAGGTCCCGGGGCACGCGCGCGCCGGCCGCACGCGCCCCGTTGAGGGCTCCGATCGCGATGACGTCGTTGGCGCAGAAGACGGCGGTCGGAGGCGACGGCAGCGCGAGCAGCTCGCGGATCGCGCGATGGCCGGTGTCGTAGGCGAACGGCCCGCGCCGCGTCGATTCGGCGCGAGCCGCCAGCCCGTGCGTGGCGAGGGCGCGGCGCAGGCCGATCTCGCGGTCGCGGCCGGTGCTCGTCGTCGAGGGCCCGAGGATCGCGCCGATCGAGCGGTGGCCGTGCGCGACGAGCTCGGCGGCGAGCCTCGCGGCACCCTCGACGTTGGCGGCCGAGCACGAGTCCGCCGCGACATCGTCGACGATGCGGTTGAGCAGGACGAACGGAAAGCCGCGGTCCAGCAGCCGCCGCGGCAGCTCGGAATCCAGCAGCGTCGTCGTCAGCACGACGCCGTCCGTCGAGCCGTCGACGAGGCGCTCGAGGCGCTCGGGGTCGCCGCGGGCGGGCGTGAGCACGACCATGCGGATGTCCGAGCGCTCGAGCTGGTCGTGCAGCGCGTCGAGCAGCTCGAAGTAGAAGGGGTTGCCGAGGTCCTCGACGACGACGCCGATGCGCCCCGAGCGCCGGGTCGCGAGGCTGCGCCCGCGCTCGCTCGGGACGTAGCCCATGCGCTCGGCCGCCTCCAGCACGCGGCGGCGGGTCGGCTCGGCCACGCTCGGCGCCCCGCGCAGCGCCCGCGACACGGTCGGCTGCGAGACGCCGGCGGCCAGCGCGACGTCGTGGCTCGTGGGCCGGCGGCCTGCCCCGTGCGCGCGCGCGGCGCTCGGCACGTCCCTCGGGGGCTCTGCGTGGTTCATGGGGCGTCGGAATGCAAGCACGACGAGCGGACGTCTGCATACGTATGTATCATCCCGCCGACCCGGACGGCGAGGAGGACCGATCCAAGTCACGTACCTCAAGGCCCCGAACCCGCCGACGATCGAGGCGACCGACGAGCTGCGCGCGCGGGTCAGCGAGATGCTGCGCGACATCGAGCGCGGCGGGATCGACGCCGTTCGCCGCTGGTCGCGGGAGCTCGACGACTGGTCGCCGGAGAGCTTCGTCGTCTCGCGCGACGAGATCGCGCGCGCCGCCGCGCAGCTCGACGACGAGCTCAAGCAGCACATCGCGTTCGCCCAAGAGCAGGTTCGCCGCTTCGCGCAGGCGCAGCGCGCCACGATGCGCGATCTGCGCGTCGAGCCGGCGCCGGGCGTCGTGCTCGGCCATCGCCACATCCCGGTGGCGTCGGTCGGCGCGTACGTGCCCGGCGGGCGCTACCCGATGCTCGCCTCGTCGTTCATGACCGTGCTCGTCGCCAAGGTCGCCGGCGTCGAGCAGGTCGTCGGCTGCGCGCCCCCACAACGCGGCGCCGGCATTCACCCGGCGATGCTCTACGCGCTCGACACGTCGGGCGCCGACGCGGTGCTGTCCCTCGGCGGCGTGCAGGCGCTCGCGGCGATGGCCTTCGGCCTCGTCGAGGGCATCGCGCCGGTCGACATGCTCGTCGGCGCCGGCAACGCCTACGTCGCCGAGGCCAAGCGCCAGCTCTTCGGCCGCGTCGGGATCGATCTGCTCGCGGGGCCGACCGAGGTGCTCGTCATCGCCGACGGCTCGGCCGATCCGCGACTCGTCGCGGCGGACCTCCTCGGGCAGGCCGAGCACGGCCCGAACTCGCCCGCCGGGGCGATCGCGATCGGCGAGGACGTCGGTCGCGCGGTCGCCGAGCAGGTCGACGACCTGCTGCGGACGTGGCCGACGGCCGACGTCGCCGCCGCCGCGTGGCGCGACCACGGCTGGATCGCGATCGTCGACGACGACGCCGCCGCGATCGCGCTCGCCGACGAGGCCGCCAACGAGCACCTCGAGGTCCACGTCGAGGACTCCAAGCTCGGGATGTACCTGGACCGCCTGCGCAACTACGGCTCGCTGTTCCTCGGCGCGGAGGCCACCGTCGCCTACGGCGACAAGGCGATCGGCACGAACCACGTGCTGCCGACGCTGCGCGGCGCCCGCTACACGGGCGGGCTGTGGGTCGGCAAGTTCGTCAAGACGTGCACCTATCAGCAGCTGACGGCCGAGGGCACGCGCCACGTCGCCCCCGCCGTCGAGGCGATCTCGACCGCCGAGCAGTTCGCCGGCCACGCGCTGACGGCGACGATGCGCCTCGAGCGCGCGCAGCGGCGCGAGGCGGCGACGTGAGCGCCGACCGCTGGCGGCTGGACGGCCGCGTGGCGCTCGTGACAGGCGCGGGGCGCGGCCTCGGCCGCGGCTGCGCGCACGCGCTCGCGCAGGCCGGGGCGACCGTCCTGCTCGTCGCGCGGACGGCCGCCGACGTCGAGCAGGCGGCCGGCGAGATCGCGGCCGCGGGCGGCAGCGCCCACGCGCGCGCCGCCGACGTGACCGACCCGGAGCAGGTGTCGGCCGCGGTCGCGGCGGCCGAGGCGCTCGGCGACCTTCGCGTCTGCGTGAACTCCGCCGGCACCAATCGCACGGGCCCGGCGCGCGACTACCCGATCGAGGACTGGGACGCGCTCTTCGACGTCAACGTCCGCGCGACGTTCCTCGCCTGCCGCGCCGTCGGCGACTCGCTGCTGCGCCGCGGCGCCAGCGGCAGCATCGTCAACCTCTCGTCGCAGATGGGCACCGTCGGCTACCCCGGGCGGGCCGCCTACTGCGCCACGAAGCACGCGGTCGAGGGGCTGACGAAGGCGCTCGGCGTCGAGTGGGCCCCGCACGACATCCGCGTCAACGCGGTCGCGCCGACGTTCGTCGAGACGCCGCTGACGAGCGCGATGCTCGCCGACCCCGAGTTTCGCGACGAGGTGCGCCGGCGCCTGCCGACCGCCCGCCTCGCGACCGTCGAGGAGGTCGCCGATGCGGTCCGCTACCTCGCCTGCGACGCGTCGGGCAGCGTCAACGGCAGCGTCGTGCGCGTCGACGGCGGATGGACCGCATGGTGAGCAGACCCGGCCCACGGGGAACCAGTCTCTCCGGCCGCCGGCCGGCGGACAGAAAGGAACGCGCTCGTGACGCGACTCGTTGACCTGTCGCAGGAGATCTACGACGGCATGCCGGTCTACGCCGGCCACCTGGAGACGAAGGTCTGGCAGCACCACTCCTTCGCCGACACCGCGCCGAACTTCGACAGCGAGTTCGCGTTCCAGAGTCTCGGCATCCAGCTGTGCGACCATGGCCCGACGCACGTCGACGCGCTCAGCCACCTCGACCCGAGCGACGACGCGCCGTCGATCGACCGGATGCCGCTCGAGACGTTCTGCGGCCACGGCACGTGCCTCGACGTCTCCGACGTCGCGCCGCGTGAGTACGTCACCGCTGAGCGGCTCGATCGCGCGCTCGCCGAGTCGCCCGCCGAGCTGCGCCGCGGCGACGTCCTGCTCATCCGGACCGGCAGCGCCGACCGTTTCGGCGGCACGCCGGAGTACACGACGCAGTACCCGGGGCTCGACGAGTCGGCGGCCGCGTGGCTCGGCGAGCAGGGCGTGAAGATCTTCGGCGTCGACTCGCCGAGCCCCGACAATCCGGCGGACAGGATCTACCCCGTGCACCTGTTCTGCCGACGCAACGGCGTGACGCACTACGAGAACCTCGCCAACCTGCAGGCCGTCACCGGCCGGCGGTTTGCGTTCTTCGGCTTTCCTCTGCGCATCCGCGCCGGCACCGGATCGCCCGTCCGCGCCGTCGCGATGCTCGACGACTGAGCCACCAGACCCGCCTCACGAACCACACGACGTCCACGAGAGAGAGGCTGCCATGCCGACGAAGGTGACCGACACGATCCTCCCGACGACGATGATCGGCTCCTATCCCAAGCCGCGCTGGTACCAGCGCTACAACGTCCACGGGCGCGACCTGCTCGAGTGGTGGAAGCTCGAGGAGAACTTCCAGGCCTACCGCGACGCGACCGCCGCGTGCATCAAGGACCAGGAGATCGCGGGCCTCGACATCGTCACCGACGGGCAGATGCACTTCGACGAGTACGGGGGCGCGATCGGCTCGTTCGTCTGGTACTGGTACGAGCGTCTCGGCGGCTTCAGCAAGGCCAAGCTGCCCAACCCGATCGCGCGCGAGATCGAGAAGGAGGAGAACCCCGACCTCAGCCAGGCGGCGTGGATGCACGACTGGGGCGGTACGGCGGTGACCGGCGAGGTCGGCCGCGGCATCCCCGCGCGGCTCGGCGAGATGTACGAGATCGCCCGCGGGCTGACGGACAAGCCGCTGAAGGTCTCCGTCGGCGCGGGGCCGCCGAACCTCACGTTCCACGTCGACTTCAACGCCCCCGGCTCGAAGTACGACGACGCGCGTCGCCTGGCGGAGGACCTCGTGCCGGTCTTCAACCAGGACCTCAAGGACCTCGTCGCGCGCGGCGCGGAGTTCATCCAGATCGAGGACCTCGGCGCGTGGCGGCTGGCCTGGGACGACAGCGCGACGTGGGTCATCGACGTCCTCAACGCCTGGATCGACGGCGTCGACGCCAAGATCGCGTGGCACTCGTGCCTCGGCGCCGGCTACGGCAACACGTTCCGCACCGTCGAGGACGCGCTGCCGCGAGTGCTCGAGCGCTGGCAGGGCGTCGACGTCGAGCAGTACGCGCTGGACTTCGCGCTGCGCGACATGGCCGACGTCCACGCGCTGAAGGAGATCGCGCCCGGCAAGGAGGTGCAGGTCGGGGTCATCGACATCCGCACCCTCTACATCGAGACCGACGACGAGATCGTCGAGCGCATCCACAAGGTGCTCGAGCACATCGAGCCCGAGCGCGTGTACCTGACGACCGACTGCGGCCTGAAGGCGCTGCCGCGCTTCTGCGCGATCGAGAAGCTGAAGGCGCTCTCGCGGGCGGCGGCGCGGGTCCGCGCCGAGATCGGCGTGCCGAGCGCCGCCTAGCGCGACCGGGTTGCCGGCGGATCCCGCCCGCGCGGGGTCCGCCGCGCGCGGGCGCCGGCGCGGCGCGTCAGCGGCGGGTGGCGAAGTCCATCATGAGCAGCCCGTACAGGACCGCGAGCACGCCGATCGCGAGCACGAGCGGCGGAAGGTACGTCAGCGGCGGCCAGGGCTCCGACACGTCGCGGAAGCTCGCGCGCCGGTTCTCGAGGACGGGGACGAGGTCCTGGCCGAGGTAGGCGTCGATCGCCGGCATGCGGCGCGCCGGCGTGCCGTCGAAGCGCGTCATCCTCGCCGTCCCCGGGATCTCCCGCCAGCCGGTCGCGACGGGCCGCAGGCCGAGCAGCGTCTGCGCCAGCCGCGGCGTGCTCCGGCGCAGCGTCGCGACGAGCTGCTCGCGACGCATCCCGAGCCGCCGGGCGAGGTCCGCCAGCAGGAGCTGCACCTCGGCGGACGCCGAGGTCAGCGGAATCGCCTGCAACAGCGCGGTCGTGCGCGGCGCGCGGCGGCGCAGATCGGCGCGCACCCGCGCCGGCGAGACGTTCGTCCGCTGCGAGACGAACGTGACGAGCCGCCGCGCCTCGGCGAAGCCGCCGTCGCGTCGCGTGGCGATCGGGTCGCCGAACAGGACCGCCTGGTGCAGCATGTCGACGCCCGCGCGCAGGCCCTCGACGCGCTGCTCGTCGAACGCCGGCCGCAGTCGGTCGACGACGTCCTCGGCCGCGCTCATGCGCGGAAAGAGCTGCAGCGCGAAGGTCAGCGCGATCAGCAGCACGCCGGCGCCCGCGACGACCGACCACGCGAGCCTGCCGGGCGGCGCGCTCTGTGCCCGGCGGGCCTGCGCCAGCCCGCCGCCGAGCGCGAGCAGGCCGACGACGAGCAGCAGCCAGGGGATGTAGCCGACGCCGCCGCTGCCGGCGACCGAGCCGAAGTCCTCCCTGCTTCGCTCGAGCGTCGCGACCAGGTCCGACGACAGCAGGTCGGCGAGCTGCGGCACCGTCCGCACCGGCGTCGTGCCGTCGAAGCGCGTCAGATCCGCGCTCCCGGGGATGTCGTTCCAGCCGCTCGTCGTGCTGCGCAGCGCCGTCAGCATCTGGGCCAGGCGCGGGAACGACTCCTCCAGCGTCGCCGCGAGCTCGTCCCGGGAGACGCCGAGCCGCGTCGCGAGCAGGCTCGTGAGCCGCGGCGTCTCGGCGGCCGTCGCCGACAGCGGCAGCGCGCGCAGCAGCGCGTCGACGCGCGGCGCCTCCCGGCGCAGGAGGGCGGCCGCCTGGCGCTCGGACAGCTCCGAACGCCTCGCGATCAGCGCGACGAGCGTCGCCCGCTCGCGCGCGGCGCCGCGCGCGGTCACCATCGGATCGATGACGTCGACGTATCGCGAGGCGAACGCGACGCCGGCGCGCGTGCCCGCGACGCGATCGTCGGTCAGCGCCGGCTCGGCCGCGTCGATCAGCTGCTGGCCGGCGCCGAGGCGGGGGATCAGCCGCAGCCCCAGCACGAGCATGACGACGAGCAGTCCCAGGAGCGCGAGCCCGAGCCACGCGCGTGCCGCGGGGCTCGACGGCAGCCGACTCACGCCGCCCCGCCGCCGGCGGCGCTCGCGACGAGCGCGAGCTTGTGCGCGCGCGTCAGGCGCTTGATGCGCGCCTCCTCGCGTCGAGCGGCGCTGCGGTCGGGCATCGGCTGCGCCAGCGCCAGCTCGACCGGCAGGCGGCTCGCCGTGTAGCGGCTGGCACGGCCGGCGCGATGGGCGGCCAGGCGCCGGTCGAGGTCGGACGTCCAGCCGCAGTACAGCGAGCCGTCGCGGCAGCGCAGCAGGTAGACGTAGGCGTCGTCCATCGCGCTCGTGCTTCGACGTCGCGGCGCGCGATCTTGCGCCCGGCCGCCGCGGTGGGCGGCCGGCACCACGGATCGCTCGACGCTCGCCATCGGCAGGCGCGCCTCAGGCGGGCTCGCGCGCGAGCCCCTGGGCCGGCGGCAGCTCGACCGGCGAGGCGTGCATCGCGCGCAAGCGCACCTCGCGCCACGACAGGCCCTCCTTGACGAGCGCCGGCGCCCCCATGACGACCGCGGTCGCCATCTCGACGGCCTGCAGGATGATCCCGTAGGCCAGCGCATCGGCGTGCCCGACGCCGTAGGCGCCGAGCACCGCGACGCAGGCCGCCTGGAAGACGCCGATGTTCGACGGCGTCGCCGGCAGCACGGCGGTGACGTTGACCGCGAACAGGACCGCGGCGGCGGCGCCGACGCCGGCGCGCTCGTCGAGCCCGAACGCGACGAGCAGCACGTAGCACGACAGCCACTGCACGCCCCAGGCGGCGAGCTGCGCGACCGCCGCGATCCCACCGAGGCGCGGGCGCCCGAAGACGCGCAGCCCGTCGCGCACCTGCACGAGCGCCGACCGCAGCTGGCGCACGAGCGCGGCGACGCGCGCCGAGCCCGCGCCGACCGCGGAGCGGCCGGCGGGTCTGCCGGCGCGCAGCAGCGTGGGCGCCGTCAGCACCGCCACCGCGATCGCGATCGGCGCGACGGCGATCACGAGCAGCGCCCGCTGCTCGGTGAAGACGTCGACGGTCGAGAACATCACGATCCCGAGGCCGATCAGCGCGACGATGTTCAGGATCGTCTGCGAGACGATCGTCCCGAGCACCACCGGCAGGTGCTCGCGCGCGCCGCCCACCCTGCGCGCGACGACGAACGCGCGCGACGGCTCCCCGAGCCGCGCCGGCAGCGTCGCCGACATCAGCACGCCGATGAACGTGCCCTGCAGCGCGTCGGTCGCGCGCACGCGCACGCGCGGCAGCGCGGCGCGCAGGATCGCGTGCCAGGCGACGCCGCGCAGGATCATCGAGGCGCACATGAGGCCTACGCCGAGCAGGACCCACGTCGGCGTGGCCGTCAGCAGCGCCTGGCCGACGCGCTCGACGCCGATCCGCTGCAGCGCGACGGCTGCCAGCATTGCGGCGACGAGCACCCCGAAGCCGACCGCGGCACGGCGCGCCACGCGCGCCGCCGGCCGCGGCGTCGCCCCGTCGGGCAGCGGCTCGAGCGTCGGCACGCGGCGCGGCGGCACGTGCCGGCCGTCGGCGGGTGCCAACCCGAGCCGCAGCGCCGCGCGGGCGCTCGCGGACGCCGGCGCGGGCGCCGCGTGCAGCGCGATCGCCTCGCCGTAGGCGTCGACGACCTCCGCGGCGACGCGCGGCCACGCGTAGCGGTCGGCGGCGTCGCGCGCCGCGCGCGCGAGCCGGCCGCGGCGGTCTGGGTCCAGCGCGAGGTCGCGCAACGCCTCGGCCAGCGCCGTGGCGTCGCCGCGCGGGACGAGGACCCCTTCGACGCCGTCGCGGACGACGTCGCGGTAGCCGGCGATGTCCGACGCCACGACGGGCGTGCCGGCGGCGAAGGCCTCGGTGAGCACCATTCCGAAGCTCTCGCCGCCGAGCGACGGCGCACAGAGGACGTCGGCCTGCTCGAGGACCGCCCGCTTGTCGGCGTCGCTGCACTTGCCCAGGGCGACGACGCCGCGGTCGTCGAGCATCAGCGGCGCGAGCTCCTCCTGCGTGACGCCGACGGCGTGCAGCGTGGCGGGCACGTGCTCGCGCAGCGCCTCGAAGGCGCGCAGCAGCACCGGAAGCCCCTTGCGCCCGACCGCCTGCCCGACGAACGCCAGCCGCAGCGGCGCGCCTGCGGCCGCCGGCTCGCGCACCGCGTCCCCGGCGGGGACGTCGACGCCGTTGGGGATGATCCGGTAGCTGCCGCCGAAGAAGCGCTGGATCGGCCACGCCGCGGCCTCCGACACGGCGATGCGCACGTGCAGCCGGTTGAGACGCCGCCGCGCGCCCATGGCGTTGGCGAGTCGGTGCGCGAAGGGGCTCTCCGAGTAGCAGTGGAAGGTGCCGACGAGCGGCGCGTCGAGCGAGCACAGCGCATCCCAGCCCGCGACCGGCGCGATCGGCTCGTGCAGGTGGACGACGTCGAAGGCGCCGCCGCGCAGCTCTCGCCGCAGCGCGCTGACCGCCGACGGCGTGTACGCGACGTTCGAGACGGCGCCGTTGGCGGGAAACCCGAGCGTCCTGCCGAGCGGGACGACCCACTCCGGGATCGGCCGCGGCGCCGGCCGCGCCCCGCGGTGCAGCCGCACGGCGAGCCGGTCGTCGGGATCGACCGGGGACAGCACGCGGACGTCGTGCCCCGCGACGAGGTACTGCTCCGCGAGAGCCTCGATGTGCCGCGTCACCCCTCCCGGATACGTCCATGAATAGGGAGACACCAGCGCGACGCGCATCACGGCATCCTACCTTCGGCGTCGAGCATCGGAGCGCCGCGGACGTAGGCCGTCGCGCACGCCAGCATGAGCACGCCGTAGACGAACAGCAGCGGTCCGGAGTCGTTGGACAGCGCGCCGACGATCGCCGCCGTCAGCCCGCCGATCAGCGCCGCGTGCCACGACGGCGATCCCCGCAGCGGCGCGTAGATGCGCTCGCGGTGACGCAGCGCATAGGCGACGGCGAGCGCTCCGAGGACCACGGCGAACGGCATCGCCCCGCGCCGCAGGACGTTGAACGCCAGCGTGTAGCGCCGCTGGATCACGTCGAGCAGCGCCCCGGGGCTTTCCGCGCGCAGGACCGCGCGCGTGAAGTGGCCGTTGCCACCGGTCAGGAGATCGATCGCCGCCAGCGCCGCGAGCGCCGCCGGCGGCACGAGCGCCACGACGACCAGCCGGCGCCGCGACGGTCGCCCCGGAAGCATGAGCAGCGTCGCGACCGCGACCCCGGCGCCGAGCGTGATGACGCCGCCGACGTCGGCGCCGAGCTGACCGGCGCCCATGAACACGCCCATCACGACGCCCGCGACGGCGAACGCGGCGGCGCCCGCGCGGGAGCGGGCGCGGCCCCACAGCAGCGCGCCGAGCGCGAGCAGCAGCAGCACCGCCAGCGTCGACTCGAGCTCGTTGCCCAGGCCGTAGAACCGCGACCCCGAGCGCGGGTTGACGCCCAGCAGCGAGCGGATGATGAGCGGCGAGCCGAAGGCGAGGTCGACCGCGTAGAGGACGACGGCGGCCGTGGCCGGCACGAGCGGGCCGCGCGGCCAGCGCACGAGCCGGTCGGTGAGCGCTCCGAGCCCGAACGCGCCGACGACGACGATCCCGATCTCCACGATCCGCTCCGGCGCCAGGCGCGCCGTCACGAGCAGCATCGGCAGCACCCACAGCATCGCGAGCGCGCCGATGCGCAGCGCCGCCCGCACGCCGCGGCGGTCCGCCGCGGCGCCGAGCGCGAGCGTCAGCGCCAGCCACGCGGTCACGAGCGCGCCGAGCATCGGCGTCCGGCGGCCGCTGACGACCCGCAGGCGGGCCTCGACGCTGCGCAGCGCGTCGGCGTCGCGGACGCCCTCGGCGCGGATCAGCTCGCCGCGCACGTGGCGGGGGACTCGCAGGCCGAGCGTGCGCAGGACCGTCACGGGTACGTCGATGCCGGCGACGATCCCCGGCAGGCGCGTCGTCGTCGAAGTCAGCCAGCCGTCGCCGCCGGGCACGCCGGCGGCGCCGGCGGGCAGCAGCTGCGGCACGGTGGCGCGCGGCGGCGTCTGCACGACGAGCAGCACGTCGCGCGGGCGGCGGGCACCGATCAGCGCGTCGAGGACGCGGTCGCCGCGATCGCCGGTCGGCAGGCCGGCGACGACGAGGCGGTGCCGGCGCTGCAGCCGCTGCACGCGCGAGGCGAGGTCGCGCGCGCGGCCGAGCGAGACGCGGGCCACGTCACCCGCCCGATCGGCGGCGACGACCGCCTCGAGGTGGCGGCGGCCGCGCACGCCGGCGTAGGCGGCGCCACCCGGTATGCGCTCCGCGAGCAGGCCGGGGCTGATCTGCGCCGGCGCCGTCGCCGCGCGCGCGAGGACCGCGCTCCAGCCGAAGATGAAGCCCGTGCGATCGCCGCCGACGACGAGCTCGAGGAGCGGCGGATCGTTGGGGTCGTAGACCGCCGCCGACGTGCGCGAGCCCGCCGACATGTCGAGCATCGCCTGCGTGGGCCAGTAGCGGCCCTGCGTGGCGCTGAGCAGCCCGAGCGCGAGCCGCGGACGCGCCTCCAGGCGATCGAGCACCGGGTCGGGGTTGTTCTCGCCGCCGCTGGGCAGGAAGGCGACCACGGCGCGCGGCTGCTGCGCGTGCGCGGGCGCGGCCGGCGCCAGCATCACGGCGAGCAGCGCCACTGCGACGGCGGCCACGGGCGCCCGGACGTTCCGATGGACGGCCATCGCCCGCTCTATCCTGTCTTATCGTGCCGACGCGTCACTTCGTGAAGTACACCTTCCTCAAGCTCGACCCCGCCTGGCGAAGGCTCGACGACGACGTCCGCGAGCTTCACAAGCGCGAGTTCGTCGCCGCCTGCGAGGACTTCGCCGACGGCCACCTGCTGCGGGCGTTCTCGACGGTCGGCACGCGCGGGGACACGGACCTCATGCTGCTCTCCCAGGCCCAGAACCTCGACCGCATCCACGAGTTCCACGTCGTCCTGGCGCAGAGCGGGATCATGAAGTGGGCGCACGTCCCCTACTCGTACCTCGCGATGACGAAGCCCTCCGAGTACTCCGACGAGTCACGCCTGGAGGTTCGCCCCGCGCACGCGAGGTACCTCTTCGTCTATCCGTTCGTCAAGACGCGCGCCTGGTACGCGCTGGACGGCAAGGAGCGCTACCGCATCATGCAGGAGCACATCGCGCTCGGCCGCGAGTACCCGCACATCGACCTCAACACGTCGTACTCGTTCGGCCTCGACGACCAGGAGTTCGTCGTCGCGTTCGAGACCGACGACCCCGGCTCGTTCCTCGACCTCGTCCAGCGGCTGCGTACGACGGAGTCGTCGCGCTACACGCTGCGCGACACGCCGACGTTCACGTGCATCAGCGCGTCGGTCGAGCGCGCGCTGGCGGCGCTGGACGGCGTCCCGCTCGCCCAGGAGGTCACGCGATGAGCGAGCGCCCCGGCGAGATCCGCGACATCACCGTCATCGGCGCGGGGCCCGTCGGCCTGTCGACGGCGTTCTGGGCCGGCATGCGCGAGGCGTCGGCGCGGATCGTCGACTCGCTGCCGCAGATCGGCGGCCAGCTCACCGCGCTGTATCCGGAGAAGTGGATCTTCGACGTTCCCGGACATCCGAAGATCCTCGCCAAGGACCTCGTCGAGTCGCTGCGCCGCCAGACGCTCGAGCAGTTCGACGTGCCCGTGCACCTCGAGACGACCGTCGAGTCGATCGACTGGGACGGCGACGTCGTCGTGCTGCGCACCGACAACCACGACCATCCCGAGCTGCGCAGCCGGGCGGTCATCATCGCCGGCGGCCACGGCGCGTTCGAGCCCAAGAAGCTGCCGGGCTACGACATGTCGCCGTGGGAGGGCCGCGGCGCGCACTACCTCGTCGGCTCCAAGGCGGAGTTCGCCGGCAAGCGGGTGCTGATCATCGGCGGCGGCGACTCCGCCTGCGACTGGGTCGTCAACCTGCTGCACACGGCCGAACGCGTCGGCCTCTGCCACCGCCGCGAGGGCTTCCGCGCGCACGAGCTGACCGTCAACCAGATCATGGCGGCGGCCGACGCCGGCCAGCTCGACCTGCACGTGCCGTTTCAGATCCGCGAGGTGCTCGGCAACGGCGTGATCGAGCGGGTGCGCCTGTTCCGCTCCGACGACGAGTCGCACGAGGTCGAGCTCGAGGTCGACGCGATCCTCTTGCAGCTCGGCTTCAAGACCGCGCTGGGCCCGCTGAAGAACTGGGGCCTGGAGATCTCCAAGGGCGCGATCGTCGTCGACCCGCTCATGCGGACCAACCTGCCCGGCGTCTGGGCCTGCGGCGACATCACGACCTTCGACGGCAAGCTCAAGCTCATCGCGACGGGCTTCGCGGAGTCCGCGATCGCGGTGGCGCAGGCGGTGCGCTCGTTCCGGCCGGAGATGAAGATCCAGCCGAAGTACTCGACGAACACCGGCGTCCCGGGCGCCGCCGAGGGCCAGCCCTGATCGAGCCGCGCGAGCGGCCTCAGATCAGACTGCGGAGCACTCCTCGGCGTCGGCGACCCGGAACGACGAGCCGCAGCCGCAGGCCGCGACGACGTTGGGGTTGTTGACCTGGAAGCCGGCGCCCTGCAGGGAGTCGACGTAGTCGATGACCGAGCCGCGCACGTACGGCAGGCTCGGCTTGTCGACGAGGACCTTCAGGCCGGAGTGCTCGAAGACCTCGTCGCCCTCGCGCTGCTCGTCGAAGGCGAGGTTGTACTGGAAGCCCGAGCAGCCGCCGCCCTTCACGCCCACGCGCAAGCCGGCGGCCGACACGTCGACGCCCTGGGCGCCGAGGAACTCGTGGACCTTCTGGGCACCCTTCTCGGTGATCGTGATCATGGTCGGAACTCCGGACGTCGGTTCGGGCGAGCTGGCAATACTTCATGAAGTGTAGCGACCGCTGGAGCGCCCCGACCTCGCTAGGCTGTTTTCCGGATGCCCAGCGCAGACGAGGTCAAGAGCCGCATCGAGGCCGCCATCCCCGGCGCCGAGGTGGACGTGCAGACCGCCGACGAGGTGCACTTCAGCGCGCACGTCCGCGCGTCGGCGTTCGAGGGCCTCACGCGCGTGCAGCAGCACCGGCTCGTCTACGACGCGTTCGACGGAGAGCTCGGCGGCGCGATCCATGCCCTAGCCCTCAAGACGGAGGTCCCATGAGCAACCAGATCCGCGACGCGATCGCCGAGGCGATCGCCGACAACGACATCATCCTCTTCATGAAGGGCACGCCCGACCGGCCGGCGTGCGGCTTCTCCGCGCGCACCGTCGCGATGCTGCAGGCCCTCGAGACGCCGTTCACGGCCGTCGACGTCCTGCCCGACCCGCGCATCCGCCAGGAGCTGTCGGCGCTGTCGAACTGGCCGACGATCCCGCAGCTGTTCCACAACGGCGAGCTGATCGGCGGCTGCGACATCGTCACGGAGATGTACGAGTCCGGCGAGCTGGCCGCCGCGCTGGGCGTCGAGCCCCCCGCCGACGCGTCCGGCCAGGCGCCCGTGGGGGCCGACCCCGTCGCCGCGCCGCTGGGCATCGAGAACCGGCTGGGCTGAGGCTCACCGGCTGGGCTGAGGCTCAGCGCACGGTCACCCGCACCCGCGCCTGCCCGGTGATGCGCAGGCGCCGGTCGCGGAGCTTGGCGCCTGCCGCACCGCCCGAGAGGATCGCGGTCACGCCGTCGAAGCGCCCGAGCGCCGCGAACGCGCCCGCCAGCTCCTGCACCGAGCGCGGGCCCGGGTCGGCTTCGGCCTCCGGATCCTCGAACACGATGCTGACGTCGCCCGGGTCGTCGGGGTCGCCGCCCTCGTCGGCCGGCGTGCCGGCCAGCCGCAGCGTCTGCCGTCCGCGCGGCGCGTCGCGCGGCACCCGCACGCGGATCGTCCGCCTGCTGCGAGCGCCGGAGTCGACATGGCGCAGGCGCATCCGCACCCGCAGCACGCGCCCGCGCCGCACCCGCCGCGGCGCGCTCGCGCCCGTGATGAACGCCTGATCGAGGCCCGGGCGGGCGCGCAGCGCGACCTGGACCCCGGTCAGGTGCAGCGTGCCGAAGCGGAAGGACTCCAGCAGCGCGACGGCCGCCGCCATGTCGGTGACGGCCGCGCCGGCGAGCGCGTTGGGGACCTTGCCGTCGACGGCGTAGGAGTTGCAGAAGCGCAGCGGCCGCCGTAGCTCGCGCAGCCCGACCCGCACGCACATGGCTCCCATCTGGCGCGCGGGCGCGCCGGGCAGGACGCCGCTGGCCGCCTCCGCCACCGCCGCGGCGGCCGCCAGCCCGAGCGGCGAGATGCCGGCCGGTCGGCCGACGTCCTCCTCCTCGGCGATCCGCGTGGCGCTCGTCGTCGACCGGCCGCCGCGCTCGTCGCGGGCGGTGACCTTCAGCTCGAAGCCGGGCGGGGGGGCGCCGAGCCGGCCGACGACGGCCGACGGGCCGTCCGACGTGATCGTTCCGACGTCGCGGCCGGGCGAGCTGAGCTTGTACGTCGAGACCTCGTCGAGGACGACCGGGTTGTTGACGACCGTGTGCACGAAGGCGTCCTGCAGGAACAGCGAGCGCCGGCCTGCGCCGTCGAGCGCGTGCCCGAACATCCAGACGCTCGGCCCGTCGACGTAGGCGACCGTCCCCAGGGCGCCGATCGAGATGTCGCCGGACGTCACCGCCGCCATGGCGGCCGAGCCCTGCACGAGCGGGCCCGCGTCGAACGACGCGCGCGAGCCGGCGGGCGAGCCGATGAGCACGCGTCCCGCCCTGCGGGCTGCGCGCGCGAAGCTCGCCGCGAGCGACGGCCGCAGGCCGGCGATCGTCAGCGGCGCGGCGAGCCTGCGGCTGCCCGGCGGCGACGGCACCGCCGCGGGAGGGTCGGGCGGCTGGGCGAGAATCTGCTCGATCGGCGTGGCGAGCACCGTCCGGCCGCCGTACTCGCCGATCGTCTCGGAGATCGCGCCGACCGTGCGCGGCGCGCCGCCCGGCCCCGGACAGAGGATCGGCGAGCCCGAGAAGCCGGGGCCGACGCCGGTCGCGTCGACGGCGGGGCCCGACAGCCGGACGAGGATTCGCGCGGCGGGCGGGCGCTGGGCGCCGACGACGTCGAGGATCTCGACGTCGAAGCTCGACACCTGCGTGCCGCGCACGACGGTCAGGCCGGTGCAGCGCGCGCCGGGCCGGACCTCCGCCAGCGGCATGACCGGCGCCGCGGCCTGCGCCACGGCCGGCGCCAGGAGCAGGGCCGCGACGGCGGCGATAGGCAGGCGGCGCACCGGCGCGACAGTACCATCGCGCCGACGCCGCGCCGACCGGCGAGCGCAACCGCAGGCTGTGCGTCGACGCGCGCGTGTAGGGTGCCCGCGCGCATGGCGGTCGCGGTCGTCACCGACAGCACGCACTACCTCCCGGCCGAGGCCTGCGCGGCCAACCGGCTGCATGCGGTGCCGCTGTACGTGCGCTTCGGCGACGCCGTCGCGCGCGAGAGCGACATGCCCGACCTGCAGGACTTCTACGAGCGCCTGCGCTCCGCGGCGGTCATGCCGACGACGTCGCAGCCGTCGATCGGCGACTTCGTCGCATGCTACGAGCCGCTGCTGCAGGCGGGCGACGACATCGTCTCGATCCATCTCTCGGCCGGCATCTCGGGGACCTACGGCTCCGCCCTGCAGGCACGAGACCAGCTCGCCGAGCGGGGCTTCGAGGGCCGCATAGAGGTGCTCGACTCGCGCACCGTCTGCGGCGGCCTGGGGCTCGTGCTGCTGGCGGCGGCGGCTTGCGCGCGCAGCGGCGCGACGCTCGAGCAGGTCGCCGCCCACGCGCTGCGCGCGCGCGACGGGCTGCGCATCTGGTTCTGCCTCGACACGCTCGAGTACCTGCGCCGCGGCGGGCGCATCGGCGGCGCGCAGGCGTGGCTCGGCGGCGCGCTGAAGGTCAAGCCGATCCTCTCGCTGGAGTCGCAGATCGAGCCCGTCGAGCGCGTCCGGACGCGCGGTCGCGCCTTCGAGCGGATGGTGCAGTACATGCGCGAGCTGCACGACGGCGGCTCGGACGCGTGGTGCATCCAGCACATCCAGGCCGAGGGCGACGCGCAGCGGCTCGTCGAGCGCGGGCGCGACGTCTTTGGCTGCGAGCCGCTGTTCGTCAGCGAGGTCGGGCCCGTGATCGGCGCCCATGCGGGCCCGGGAATGATCGGCGTTGGCGGATTGCCGGCGTCGCTGCTGGCGTAGGCGCCGCAGATCGAACATGCAGCCAGCGCGCCTCAGGTCGCCGCCGCGGCCGGACGATGAGCGTCACAGCCGAACTTGCTTGTTCATCTGCGATCACTGGGGTCCCTTCATGCCGAACATCACTCGCAAGCGCAGCGTCATCGGGGCGCTCGCAGCCCTCCTCCTCGCCGGCGCCGCCGCGTTCGCGTACTGGACGTCGTCCGGCTCGGGCACCGGCACCGCCGAGGCCGACACCACGGTCGCGCTGACCGTCAAGCAGACGACGACGCTGTCTGCGATGTACCCGGGCGACAGCGCCCAGACGATCAGCGGCAACTTCGACAACCCGAACCCGGGCCCTGTCTACGTCGGCACGGTCACCGCCTCGATCAGCTCGGTCACGAAGGCGTCCGGCGCACCGTCGGGGACCTGCGACGCGAGCGACTTCACGCTCGCCAGCGCCGCCATGACGGTCAACGCCGAGGTGCCCGCCGGCACCGCTAAGGGGTCGTGGACCGGCGCGACGATCAAGTTCAACAACAAGGCCACGAACCAGGACGCCTGCAAGGGCGCCACCGTCAATCTGAGCTACGCGGTCTCGTAGCCCGCTGCCGTACCGGCGCGGGGGCGTTCGCCCCCCCGCGCCGCCTCGACCGCCACCCGCCATGACGACGCTCGCCCGGTTCCTTCTCCTCGGACTGTCCGTGACCGCGCTGCTGGCGCCCGCGGCGCCCGCGGGCGCCTTCTGGCGCGGCCTCGGAGCGGGCGCGGGGTCGGGCGCGGCGGCGACGATGCCGGCGGGCAAGCAACCGTCCGGCGCTGTCTCGAGCCGCAGCGTCACGGTCAGCTGGGCGCAGAACGCCTTCCTCGGCACCCCGCTGGGCGCCTACGGCGGAGGCGGGTACACCGTCACGCGCTACGCCGACTCGGGCACCACGGCGAGCGCGCCCAACGCGAGCTGCGCGGCGACGATCGCGGGGGTCGAGCCGACGCTGCAGTGCATCGAGGACGACGTCCCGTACGGCGCCTGGCG
>Ga0247713_1000170_pt1 | contig 45957 bp, 44 predicted proteins | sample 21E_NmetaG_FD_189936 | JGI IMG/M metagenome (GOLD analysis project Ga0247713, IMG submission 189936) | Soil microbial communities from hillslope of Landscape Evolution Observatory, University of Arizona, Oracle, AZ, United States - 2-1-E_N | ecosystem: Engineered > Artificial ecosystem >...
GGCGGTTCTCGCTCGGCCGCGCCCGCGTACGGCGTGGCCCGCTCCCCCAGGACCCGTGTGATCCACACATGTCCGAGCAGGATCTTGGCGACCGCTACCGCCGGCACGCCGAGGAGAACGCCCCAGAAGCCGGCCACGGTCCCACCGGCGAGCAGCGCGAGTACGACCGTCGCCGGATGGAGCTGAACCGTCCGCCTCATCACCATCGGGCTCACGATGTGATTGTCGAGTTGTTGCACGACGAGCTCGACGAGGGCGGCCCTGAGGCCGAGGCCTACCCCGCCGGTAACGGTGCCGACGAGGAAGCCTATGGCTCCGCCGATGAACGGGCCCACCAGCGGAACCAAGTTGAAGAACCCGGCGATCGCGCCGATGACGAGCCAAAACGGCAAATCGATGATCCAGAACCCGAACGCGGAGAGCGCCCCGACCATTAGCGCGACGAACAGCTGGCCGCGGAAGAATCCACCCACCGCCCGTCCCACCTTCGAGCCGACGTCTGCCGCCTCCTCGCGGAGCGGCTCCGGAAACAAGTGCAGGACGTCGCGCTGCAACTGTGGCAGGTCGATCAGTAGGTAGAGGGCGAGCAGCGGCGCGAGGATGAACACCAGAAGTCCTTCGAGGACGGTACCGCCCAACTCGCTCACGTTTCCGACTCGCTCCCCGACGCGGTCGCCGAGCCGTTCCACTACCCGGTTGCAATTGCGTCCTTCGACTTCCTCCCCCAAGAGGCATTCGATTTGTGTCGTGTCGTACTCGATCCCGAAACGATCCTCGAGCCCGGTCGCCACGTCCTCGGTTAGACCTACGAGCTCCGTGCGGAACGCGGGCCAGTCGGCGGCAAAGTTATCGATCTGTCTGCCGATCAACGGCGCGAGCAGAAATCCCAGAAGCGTGAGACCTCCGAGGATGACCACGTACGACCCGAGGGTTCCGAACAGGCGCGCGACGCCGCGGCGCTCGAGCCACGAGATCGGCGGGTTGAGCAGGTAAATGATGAGCAGCGCCAGCACCAGCGGCGGAAAGATGATGCGGATCTTCCCGAGGAGCCACACGAAGATGGCGCCCACGATGAGGATTCCGATGACCGACCACGCGCCTACGCCGGCGCGCCGGAGACGCTCGCCGGCCGGAAGGTGCGGTCGCATCGGGGTCGTCATCCGCGGCAGTATCCCCGCTCAGGCGTCTTCCATCCGTTAACCGACGAGGGCCGCCGCGGCGTCCGAGAGAATGGCGAAGGTGTCCGTGCGGGCGCGGTCGCCGTACGCGCCGACGAGCGAGATCCACCGCACGATCCCGGCCCGGCGAAGCGCTTGCCCCTCCACCGCGATCTCTCCCGCCAGCGCGGCACACGGGATCCCGCTACCGCGCGAGCGCCGAGCCACTCCGATCGGGACCTTTCCGCCGAAACTCCCCTCGTCGAGGCGCCCCTCGCCGGTGACGACTAGATCGGCGCCCATGATCGCATCGTCGAGCCCCACGAGGTCTGCGATCGCGTCGAAGCCCGGAACCAGCCGGCCCCGCAAGAACGATGCGATGCCGAACCCTATGCCGCCGCCTGCGCCGGCGCCGGCGGCTGCGGATGCCGCGGGAGCGAACTCGGCGAGACGCAGCAGCGCGCCCTCGAGGTGATCCACCTCGTTTGAACAAGCGCCCTTTTGCGGGGCAAAAGCACGTGCCGCGCCCCGGTCACCGACCAAGGGGTTGTCGACGTCGTAAAGGCCGACCACGTCGACGGGGAAGGCCGAGGGTGGAGGGTCGATGCGGACCAGGTCGCGGAGCCCGCCGCCCCCCGGCGATACCTCGGAGCCGTCGGATCCGATGAAACGCCACCCGAGCGCCGCCGCCATCCCGGTCCCCCCATCGGTCGAAGCGCTTCCGCCGATGCCGAGAAGGATCGACCGTGCGCCCGCATCGACCGCCGCCAAGAGGATGTCTCCCACCCCCGCCGACGTCGCCCGCAGCGGATCACGCTCCACCGGAGCAGTCCTGGCTAGTCCCACCTCGGCGCTTTCGACCACGGCGCGGCCGTCTTCCAGGATCACGAACCGCGCCTCGACCGGACGACCGAGCGGGTCGCGCGCCCGGCATCGTTCGCGGCGCGCCGGGCGCGCCGCGCATACTGCGTCGATCGTTCCGTCTCCGCCGTCGGCGAGCGGTAGCTCGACGATCTCCATGCGACCCGGCGAGCGCCGAAGCCCGGTGGCGATTGCGTCCGCCGCGTCGGCCGCGCTCAACGTGCCCTTGAACTTGTCGGGAGCAACGACAATCCGCATGAAGCCTCTCGACACTCAGGGGCTGCCGGCCGCCACCGCCAACTCTTCGAGCAGCGCAACCGCGCCGGTAGGACCCGCGACGACCAAATCGGCGCGCCGCAGAAGCTCATCGGGCGTCTCATCCGAGTCGACCGCAACCCTCATCGCAGTGACGCCGTCGGCCGCGAGTTCGTCGAGCGCATCGAACGCCGGCAAATCGACGAGGTCATCGCCGATGAACATCGCGGCGCCCAACCGTTCCGCGCGCGCCCGGGAGAGCACGGCGTCCCCCTTCGAAAACTCGAGCGGCGGCCGAATTTCAACCGCCATCTTCGAGTCCGACACCGCCAGGGAGTGCTCTCCCGCCAGGCGATCCGCGAGCTCCCTCAACTCACGCTCCGCTCGTTGGCGGTCGCGCGCATTCCGCCAATGAAGACCGACCATGACCCTCTTGTCCTCCACGACCACGCCCTCCAAGGCGAGGGCCGACACCTGCCGGCGCGCCTCGTCGCGGACCAGTCGCATCGTGTCTCTGTAGCGCCTCGCCTCGGGAGAAAGCGAGATCTCCCCGTCGAGCGCCCGCTCGGCCCCATGCGTCCCCCAAATCTCTATGTCGGGGCCCAGCCATGAAATGAGGTCGCCGGCGCTCCGTCCCGACACGACCGCCACGACGCCATACGAGTCCGCGAGGCGACGCAGGACGCCGGGGGCGCCCGGCACGGGTCGGGCGTCGGCCGGGACCGGCACGACCTCCGACAGCGTGCCGTCAAAATCGAGAAAGATCCCTGCTCTTTCCGGCGCCGCGGCGAACCTTCGGAACAGCTCGTGCATCCTCGGAGGGTAGTGCCTCTATGCTCCGCCGATGCGCCGCACGCTGGTCGCCGCCGTTCTCCTTGCTTTCGGGGGATGCCGTCCGGCGACGGTGGACCTGGCCTACCGGTTCGACGCAGGCACGGTGCTGTCTTATCTCGTGACCGCGCACGCGGCGGCGTCTTGGGATATCGGCGGTAGTGCCGGCAGCGGTTCCTACCGCACTTCGTTCGCGGTTCGCGAAGAGATCGAAGAAGCATCTCCCGAGGACGCACTCGTCCGGGTCACCATGAGACCCATCGAGGTCGAGGAAAACGGTCTTCCGTCGCCGGGGACGGAGGAGCGATCGTTCCTCGTACGCGCCGGGCCCAACGGCGAGGTGCTCGAGGTGCTCGAGGTCGGCGGGGTGCCGGCGGTTGATTTGGACCCGGACGAACTCGCATTCATCGGAACGTACCGACCGCCGCTCCCCCTCGATCGGGTGGGGCTACGGGCATCGTGGGAGGCGCACCAGCAGGTGGAGCTCGGCGAGGTCTTTCAGCAAGTGGTAACGGTGGGCGAGCTGGAGAAGCTCAACATCGTCGACGGCGCGCCGGCCGCGCACCTACATCTCGAGGGCGGGGGTCCGCTCGTCTGGTCGACGTCGCTCCCGCAGGGTGAGGCCAAGCTGACCGGAAGATCTACGACCGAAACCGATGCCGTGCTCAATCTCGACCGGGGAATCCTACAGCGCGCGACATCCGAGACACATGGAAGATTTCAAGTGCGGGCCGAGGGGGCGGACGGACCGGTCGAGGGAAGCCTCGAGCTCACCCTCCGGCTCGAGCTTCAACCGCGAGCGGAATAAGCCGGCACGGAAGGAAACCCTTTTCGATCCGCGTCTCGCGCCCCTCGAGGGCGACCACGCAGTCGCTCGTCCCGTCGGGCCAGTCGACCCGTACTTCTGCATACCGGCCGTCACCGACCCCGAAGTGAAGGCGCTCGACGTCCACCTGCGCGCGCGTAACCGCACCGTCTGTGATCTCCATCCGTCGCGCGACGCCGTCTACCGTCACCGTCACGCGCGCACCGAACGCGAGCGGATTCAAGTCTGTCCCGACCAGCCGCAGCGCGACCCAGCCCGCCGCATCACTCGTGTTTCTCAAGAGGACGGGGCGGCCCCGTGTCTCCTGGTAGCCGTTGGCGATGTAGAGATCGACGCGGCCGTCCCGGTCGTAATCAGCCGCCGTCAGCGCGTCGCCGCTTCCACGCACCGGCGCCAACAGCGGACGACGCGCCGCCTGAAACGCCCCGTTCGTGTTGACGAGAAGGAAGTCGGCGCGGTCTTTACCGACCTGAAAACCATCCTTTGCGTGCGCTCCCTGCACCACGGCGGCGTCGAGGTCGCGATCGTTATCGACGTCGAACCACACGCTCGCCCGACCGTTGTGCACGCGTCGATAATCGACCATCGAGAACGTGCCGCCGGTGTTCTCGAGGATCCTCGACCGCTGATGGGAGACGAGATGAAGGTCGGTCCACCCGTCTCCGTTGAAGTCGCCGAATACCGCCGATACCGACGGGACGCCCGTCACCCCCGGCAATTCGGCGGGGGTGAAGCGGCCGTCGTCGTTGCGGAAGGCAACCGTTCCGCCTCCGGAGCGCCTCGCGGCCACGATTAGGTCCGGATCGCCGTCGTTGTCCCAGTCGGACCACGCCGATGAGGCCGACGGCAACGTTAGCGACAGCCCTGCGTCCGAATCCCGCGCGAACCGGCCGGCCGAATTTCGGAACATGGCGTTCGGATAGCCGGTGCGTACCTCGTTCGCCACGAAGAGGTCGAGGTCGAGGTCGCCGTCGTAGTCGATCCAGTTGACCGATCGACCTCGCCCGAACCTATCGGCGACGCCGCGGGCCCAGCCCTCGTTGCGCCACTCGTCGCCGCGGGCGACCAGCAGTTGATTGGCGCCCGTTCCCAGTCCTCCCTTTGCACCCGACGCGCAATAGAGGTCGAGGCGTCCGTCACCGGTGGCCTCCCCCCATACGCACGAGTGACGATCGTAGTAGCTCCGATTTGGCGGGATCCTCTGAATCGCGGTCTTGTGGCGTTCGCTAAACCTCTCGCCCACCCACGTGTAGAACTGAGCACGCCGCTTGTGCCGGTTGAGAATGATCTCGAGGGCGCCGTCCCGCTGTACGTCAAGTGCGATCGCCCCATAGGTCGGAGTGTCGGGATAGGAGATGCCGGTCTCCTTTGTCATGTTCGAGAAACGCAGCGCCGGGACCTCCGCCGAGACCGGGCGTGAGGCCGCGCCCGCGGGGTCGAACGCGCTCGAGCCGCAAGACAGCAGGAGTGCAGCAACCAAGACGACGTTGTGGGGCTTCGACTTCCAACCGAGATGTCGCACTGGGTAAGAGACGCCTGTCCTGGTGTCGAGGTTGTCGGCGGACGGCGGGAAAGTGTACGCCCGCGGGGCGCGGCTACGCCTCGTCGAGCCCGACGATCACGTGGACGTCGACCGTCGGAGACAGGTTGGCGCGCCGGGGCTCGGCCCGCCATCCGTAGCGCGCCGCGAGCGCCTCCGCCTGCGGCCGCGCCGAGTCGCTCGTCCAGTACACCGTGGTGTCCCGGAAGTTCCCGAGGGCGTCGTCGACCGCAATGACCTCGAACCCGAGACGAGCGAGCCGATCGGCCATGCGTTCGGCGGCCCCCGTCACTCCGCCGGTCCCGTTCAGGACCTGAACGCTGGTGCCCGCGAACGAGGCGGGGCGGGGGCCGTCCTCCTTCGCCCCCTTACGGTCCGGCTTCTTCCGCTCGGTTTTGCGCTCGGTCGATGCTGATGGCACCGGCGTCGGCACCTCGGTCGGAGAAGGATCGGGTTCCGGCGCGGCGGTGGACTCGGCGGCGCGTGGTGGAGCAACCGCATCGTCCCCGCCGATCCAGGTTGCGGAACCCCACGCGGCTCCGCCCACGAGAACCGCGCCCAGGACCCACGGAACGATCCACCCGAGCACCGAGCGAACGAACGGCCATGAGGCACCCGACGAATGCCGGCCCACGTGCTATCCGGCCTGCAGAACCGAAGTCACCGCCTGCCGTCGTTCGGCACGTATTCGGTGCCGAGCAGGCGCGCGACCCTCTGGCGCTGCCGGTAGGTGCGAAGCCGGGTCAAGCGCTTGACGAGGATCGGATCGTACGCAAGCGCCTCGGGCCGCTCGAGCAGCTCGTTCAAAAGCTGGTAGTAACGGGTTGCGGACATGTCGAAACGCTCGCGGATCGCCTGTTCCTTCACGCCCGCGTGCTTCCACCACGACCGTTCGAAGTCGAGGATGTCGATATCCCGCTCGCTCAGCGCGTCCTGGATCCGCTCCGTCTCGCTCATGCGTCCAGGGTAGTGGCGGCCGGGCTCGCGACGCCGGATTTCGGACTCTCCTATCAGGGAAAGAGGCCGCGGGTGAGGTGGGCATCGGCAACGCGCTCGACCCCGATCCAGTGAGCGGCCTGGCGCATCGTGAGGTTCTTGGCGGTGGCGAACTCGTAAACCTCGCGGAATGCGCGCTCCATGATCAAGCGCAGCCGGTCGTTCACCTCCTCCTCGCTCCAGAAATAGGCCTGGATGTCCTGAACCCATTCGAAATACGACACCGTCACGCCTCCGGAGTTCGCGAGGATGTCCGGAACCACGAAGACGCCCCGGTCGCCGAGGATCTTGTCGGCTTCGAACGTCACCGGACCGTTCGCCGCTTCACACACCACGCGGGCGCGAATCGCATCTGCGTTCTTCACCGTGATCACACCCTCGATCGCCGCCGGGACGAGCACGTCGCACTCGACCTGCAAAAGCTCCTCGTTGGAGATCGGATCGGCTCCCGGAAACCCGGAGACGGTCCCCGCCTCCCGCTTGTGCCGGTTGATCGCCTCCGGATCGAGCCCCTTCTCCCGATAGAGCCCTCCATCGATGTCGCTCACGGCGACCACCCGGCAGCCGGCATCGTGGAGGAGCTGCGCCGCGATTCCTCCCACTTTCCCGTATCCCTGAATGGCCACGGAGACTTCATCGATGTCGCGTCCAAGCTGCTTGAGCGCCGAGAAGAGCACGTACATGACGCCGCGACTGGTGGCGCCGCCGCGCCCTTTCGACCCTCCGATGGCAACGGGCTTGCCGGTCACGACACCCGGCGCCGAATAGCCCTTGTTCATCGAGTAGGTGTCCATGATCCAGGACATGACCTCTTCGTTCGTGTTCATGTCGGGGGCGGGAATATCTCGTTCGGGCCCGATGAAGGGCAAGATCTCGGATGCGAAGCGGCGCGTCATTCGTTCGAGCTCGTCGCGCGAATGCTCTCGAACGTTTACGGCAACGCCGCCTTTGGCACCACCGAAGGGGATCCCGGCGATCGCACATTTCCACGTCATCCACATGGCGAGGGCCTTGACTTCGTCGAGATCAACCTGCGGCGCGTAACGGATGCCACCTTTGGCAGGACCTCGTGTCACGTTGTGATGGACGCGATAGCCCTGGTAGACGCGGGTCGAGCCATCGTCCATGCGAAACGGCACCGACACGATCAGCGCCCGCTTCGGCGCGCGCAGGATTTCGTGGACGCCCGGTGCCAGGCCCATCAGTTCGGCCACTTCGTCCAGCTGCGCGAGAGCGGTCTCCCACGCGGACTCGTACGACGGGTCGATGCTGGGATCGTTCTCGGGTTCGAACTCCACTTCGCCTCCGTTGGCGATCGACTATGTCGGCTAGAGCTGGAGACAGGATTCGAACCTGCGACCGACCGCTTACAAGGCGGTTGCTCTACCGGGCTGAGCTACTCCAGCACTCCATCAGGTTAACGCCTGCATCGTCCCCTCCGGCGGCCGCGGAGTCTCTGCCGACACTCAGCTACCTACGCCGGCACCGTTGTCCCGAACCAAATGGTGCTCGAGCTTGCGCTTGATGCGCTGAATGGCATTGTCGATCGATTTCACGTGCCGGCCGAGCGTGTCTGCAATCTCCTGATAGGACTTTCCGTCCATGTAGAGCTGAAGGACCTCGGTCTCCAGATCCGACAGCATCCGCCCCATGGACGAGCGAATCGCGCCGATCTCTTCGGCAGACACGACCAACTCCGCCGGATCCGTCATCGAGGCGTTCACGAACCCATCGATGAGCGGGCGTTCGTCGTCCCGTTCCGATGTGCTCGACCGATTGAGAGACACGTAAGAATTCAACGGCAAATGCTTCTGCCGGGTCGCGGCCTTGATCGCGCTGATGATCTGCCGGGTGACGCATAACTCGGCGAACGCCCGAAACGCCACCTGCCGCTCGCGCTGGAAGTCCCGGATCGCCTTGTACAACCCGATCATGCCCTCCTGAACGACGTCTTCTTTGTCGCCGCCGGCAAGGAAGTAAGAGCGCGCCTTGGCACGCGCATAGTGCCGGTAGCGACCCAGAAGCACTTCGATTGCGCGGTCGTCGCCGGATACGGCACGTTCGACGAGGTCCTCATCGCATACGTCCAGCGGTGACGGCCGCGAACTCGTTCCGGACATGCCTCCCCCGATCGCCCTAGGTGGGCTCCCAGGGTAGCGGAATCAGGTTTCCCGCGGCCGAACCCTTCGCCTCGCGACCTCGAACATCGCGACCGCAGCGGCAACGGCGACGTTGAGGGATGAGATCTTGCCGGCCAGCGGAACCTTGACGAGAGCGTCACATGAGTCGGCGACCGGCTTCGACAGCCCGCGATCCTCCGCCCCGAGAACGAGGCCGACCGGTGGCTCCAGAAGCGACGACGACCAAACGTCTTCGTCCGCCTTCTCCGACAAGCCGACGATCCACACGCCTTTGGTGCGAGCCTCCGCAAGGGCGGCGCGAATGCTGTTCACACGCGCCACGGAGACGACTTCGGCCGCTCCCGCCGACACCCGGCGGACGGCGGCCGTCACCCCCACCGATCGGCGCGCCGGGATGACGACTCCGGAAAATCCCGCTCCGTCGGCGCTGCGCAAGATCGACCCGAGATTGTGCGGATCCGTCAGCCCATCCAGAAATACGAGCCGCGGCGACGGCCCGGAGAGAAGGCGGTCGATCGGCACGTAGCGATAGCGGCCGGTGACGGCGACGACCCCCTGATGGTTGACGCCGCCGGCGATTCGGTCGACCTCGGAGCGCGGCACTGTACGCACCGGGACCGAAGCGGCGGACGCAAGACGGCGGATATCACCCAGCACATGAGAGGGATCGAGTCCCTGGGCAATGAGGATCCGTTCCGCCCCGCGGCCGGTTCGCAGCAACTCGAGGACCGGCCGGCGTCCGGCAAGCACCGTTCGATCGTCGTCGGCAGCCGCGGACCTCCCGTCGTTCCGGGAGCGGTCAGGAGTCCGTGGCACCGGGCTGCGACATCGACACACGCCACCGAGGTCCGGCAGGGGTGTCTTCGATGATCACACCCAGCTCGCCCAGACGATTTCGAATGGCGTCCGCGCGCTCGAACGCTCCCTCGGCACGCGCTTGCTCGCGCAGCTCCAGGAGGAAGTCGATCACCTGGCCCGTGAGTTCCGACGACCCGGTGACCTCATCGAAGGAGAATCCCAAAACGTCCATGAGCTCGGCGAACCCGGAAGCGAGCGCGCCGAGCCGTTCTTTGTCCTCCACATCGATGAGCTTGTTGCCTTCACTCACCAGCTCGTGCACGACGGCAAAGGCCGCGGCCGAGTTGAAGTCGTCGTCCATCGCCGCCACGAAACGGTGGAGGTAGTCGGCGGCCGCGCCGTGAAAACCTTCGTCGCCGTCGGGCCGGCGGGGGCGTGTGGGCGCGTCCGGAAAGTCCTCTCTCAGCACATGGCGCGCCGCGACGAAAAACGTCTGCCAGCGTTCGAGCGACGCGTGAGCGTCCAGCAGAACCTCTTCGGTGAGAGGGGCCTGACTCCGGTAGGACGCGCCGAGCGCCCAGTAGCGGAGGGGCATTCCTCCGACTTCGGCAATTGCGTCATGAGCCAGGACCGTGTTTCCAAGCGACTTCGACATCTTCGTTTCGCCCATCTGAACCATGCCGGCGTGCATCCAATAGCGCGCGAACGGTTCCTTTCCCGCAAGCGCCTCCGCCTGCGCAATTTCGTTCTCGTGATGCGGGAATATGAGGTCGCTCCCCCCGGCGTGGATGTCGAACGGCATTCCGAGATACTTCGTCGACATCACCGAGCACTCGATGTGCCACCCCGGCCGCCCCGGGCCCCACGGCGACGACCACGACGGCTCGTCCTCCTTCGCTGCCTTCCACAAGGCGAAATCCATCGGGTGTCGTTTATTGGGGTTGGGCTCGATTCGTTCGCCGGCGCGCAGCTCGTCGAGCGACCGGCCGGATAATTTTCCGTAACCGTGGAACTTCTCGACCGCGAACCACACGTCGCCTTCGACTTCGTAGGCCGCCCCGGCATCGATCAACCCCTGGACCGCATCGACCATGTCCTCGACGTGTTCGGTCGCCCTCGAGACGATGTCGGCCGAATGTGCGCCGAGTGCGGCCATATCCTCCTCGAACGCGCGCTCGTACTTCTTCGTCACCGCATCGGGCGGGATCTTCTCGATCCGGGCACGCTCGATGATTTTGTCGTCGACGTCCGTGTAGTTCATCACGTACGTCACCTCGTAGCCGCGGTAGGCAAGGTACCGCCTGATGAAGTCGAACCACAGCAAGGTGCGGGCGTTGCCGATGTGGATGAGGTTGTAGACCGTCGGTCCGCAGGCGTACATCCCGACACGACCCGGCTCACCCGTCTCGAGAGGGACGACCGCCCGTTGCTGTGAGTCGTAGATGCGAATCGGCATCGGGCTAGCCTACGTCTCCTCGATCAGCGCAACGGCTGTCGCCGCAATCCCCTCGCCGCGGCCCGTGAAGCCCAGGCCGTCGGCGGTCGTCGCTTTGATCGACAACAGGTTCTCGTGGACGGAGAGCGCGTCGGCAATCGTCGCCGTCATGGCGCCGCGGTGGGTTGCAAGGCGCGGGCGTTCGGCGATGACCGTGACGTCGATGTTCACGATCCGGAATCCGGCCTTCGACAAAAGAGCGGCGGTCTCACGCAGGAGTTCGATGCTCGATGTGTCCCGCCATCTCTCGTCGGGCGGAAAGTGAGTGCCCAGGTCGCCGAGGGACGCCGCACCGAGCAACGCATCGGCAACGGCATGGCTCACGACGTCGGCGTCGGAGTGGCCCGCGAGGCCCGGAGCGTCCGGGATCGTGACGCCGCCCAAGACGAGCCGGCGGTGGTCGTCGAACGCGTGAACATCGAAGCCGTGACCGACACGCATCAGGCGATGACCCGGGCACGCAAGAAGCATTCCGCGACTGCGAAGTCCTCGGGAAAAGTGATCTTGAGGTTGGTTCGGCTTCCGGGCACGACCACGACCCGCCGCCCCATGCGCTCGAGCAGCTGAGCGTCGTCGGTGGTCGCAACGTCGTTGCGGGTCGCCCATTCGTGGGCGTTCCGGAGCGCACCCGTTCGAAATGCCTGAGGTGTTTGCGCTCGCCACACCCCGGCGCGCTCCACGGTGCCGACGACCCGGTCGTCCTCCACCTGTTTCAAGGTTTCGTCCGCGGGAATCGCTGCAATCGCTCCATCCGCGTCGGCCAAAGCCGCCACGACGCTTCGCACCAACTGCGGCGGCGCAAGGGGACGGACCGCGTCGTGAATCACCACGCGCTCACTCGACACCCGCTCGAGTCCGGATGCGACTGATCCGGACCGTGACGTTCGCCCGGGAGCGAGGATTACGTCGGGCGGGAGGAGCGAGCGGGCAAGCTCGAAGAGGTCGGCCGCGACCACGACGATGACCGGCGCGCACCCGGCGGAGACCAGTAGGTCATAGGAGAGCGCAACGAGAGCGCGGTCACCAAGGCGACGAAACTGCTTGGGCGTTTCCTGCACCGCGCCGCCAGCTCGCTCGCCGCGGCCCCCCGCCACCAGCACCGCAGCGGGTGCGGGCGTCGACGCAGGAATTAGCCGAGCACCTCGTCGAGCATCTTGTCGGCCTCTTCCTCACCGACGTTCTTCGCGAACGACAGCTCGGACACGAGAATCTGGCGAGCTTTGGTGAGCATCCGCTTCTCGCCGGCCGACAAACCCTTCTCCTTGTCCCGCTGATGAAGGCTCCGGACGACCTCGACGACTTTGTAGATATCTCCCGACTTGAGCTTCTCCACATTCGCTTTGAAGCGTCGCGACCAGTTGGTCGTGTTCTGGGTGGGCTCGACTTTCTTGAGCTCCTTGAAAACCTTTGACATCTCGCGGGCCGGGGTGACGTTGCGGAGCCCTACCTCCTCGGTCGAGTCGGTGGGCACCATGAGCGTCAGCTCCTGATATGCCAGCTTCAGGATGAGATACTGGCGTTTCTCGCCGAACATCTCCTTCTCCTGGAGGTCCTCGATCACGGCCGCGCCGTGATGCGGATAGACCACCTTGTCCCCAACAGAAAAGCTCACCAGGACCTGACCTCCTGCACGTCGACCACGCGGGCACCAAAACGGCGTCTCTCGCTCGAGATGAAGGCTCGCAGCGGAGCCGTTCGGTTAATCAAGGGTAGCACGGGCGCCTCCGAAGCAGAGCAGGCATGGATCATTCGCAGTACGAGAGCGCGGTTGCGAGGTCCGATACCGTCGTTACCTCGATGCCGCGCGCGACATCCTCGACGCCGCGCGGGACGAGCGCTCGCCGGAAGCCGAACCGACGTGCCTCGGCGAGGCGGCGGGCGACGCCGGGGACGCGCCGCACTTCGCCTCCGAGGCCGATCTCACCCATCGCTACGAGATCGTCGGGCACGGGGCGGCCGTGCCGCGCCGAATGAAGAGCAAGGCAAAGCGCAAGATCCGCGGCCGGTTCTTTCACCGCGATTCCGCCGGCAGCCGCCGAGAAGACATCCTGCTGCGCAAAGCTCGTCTCCGCGCGACCGTCGAGCACGCCCAATAACAAGGCAACGCGACGAGCATCGAGGCCGATCGCCACCCGGCGCGCCTGTGGGGTATCGGCCTTGGCCACCAGCGCCTGCAACTCGACCAGAACGGGACGGGTTCCCTCCAGGGACGGAAATACGACCGAACCCGCAACGCCCTCGCGGCGATCTGCAAGCAGCAGCGCCGACGGATCGGGGACCGGCTCCAGGCCGTTTTCGCCCATGGTGAGCACGCCGGTTTCATCGCACGATCCGAAGCGGTTTTTCACCGAGCGCAGCAGGCGGAGCGTGCCGGTGCGTTCACCATCGAGGGCAAGCACGACGTCGACGAGGTGTTCGAGCGTCTTCGGACCTGCCACGGAGCCGTCCTTGGTCACGTGACCGACGAGAACGACGACGGCGCCAGTGGCCTTCGCATAGCGAATGAGTGCGGCCGAGCAGTCGCGCACCTGAACCACAGAACCGGGAGCGTGTTCCGCAGATTCACCGTGGAGGGTTTGGATGGAGTCGACGACCAGGACGTCGGGTCGCTCGTCGGCCGCGGCCGAAAGTGTGGCTTCGAGCGACGACGATGCAAGCGCGCGAAGGCGCGCGGCGTCGATGCCGAGGCGCATGGCTCTGAGGGAGACCTGCCCCAACGACTCCTCCCCGGTGACGAGCAGCGGGCGTCTTCCTTCGGCCACGATGCCGTCGAGCAGTTGCAGGACGAGGGTGGATTTGCCGATACCGGGCTCACCCGCGAGAAGCAGGACGGCGCCCGAGACGAGCCCGCCGCCCAGCACACGATCGACCTCGGCGCTTCCCGAGGAAAAGCGAACCGCCTCCTCCGCCGGCGCGCCGAGAGATGAGACCGCCACCGGCGCAGCGGCGCGCCTACCGTTCACGACCGCGGTTTCCGCGGCGCTGCTCCACACGCCGCACGACGGGCATTTCCCGAACCACTTGGGAGACGAGAACGAGCACTTATTGCAACGAAAGAGAGTTCGAGCGGACATGAAAGCCACGCTACCGGTGGGGTGTGACGCTTTGACCGAAGGCGCCCACCCTTGAATATCCTCACCGTCATGGACATCCGCTACGGAGCACCCGTGGCCGGCGACGAAAAGGCCGTTTTGGCGGGATTCCTCGATCATTACCGCAAGACGCTGCTGGAGATTTGCGAAGGGTTGTCGGACGAGCAGCTGCGCCGCCCGATGGTGTCGTCCGGGACGACGCTGCTCGGCCTCGTGAAGCACCTTGCGTTCGTGGAGCGGGGGTGGTTTCAAGAGGACGTGGCGGGCGAGAAGTATGCGTACCCGTTCGATACCGACGATCCCGAAGCCGATTTCCGAATCGCAGAGCACGAGACGACCGCGGACATCTTCAAGCACTATCAAGACGCCTGCAGCCGGTCGCGCGCGGCACTCGAGGCCGCGTCGTTAGACGATCCGGTCGACGTCCCCCGCCGGAACGCTCGCTATAACGTGCGCTGGGTGGTGATCCACATGCTCGAAGAAACCGCGAGGCACGTGGGTCATGCCGACATTATTCGGGAACAAATCGACGGCCGGACCGGCGCCGGCTACGGCTCCTGATATTCGACCGTCCTTACGTCTCTTCTCCCGAATCTCCCGGCGCGCCGACCATCTCAACCGGGAGGACGTCGGGGGATCGCTCGGACTTGCGAAACACGATCTTCTTTTCGCCCTCCGACTCCTCCGCGTCGACGATGATGCCGTCGCCGGCCTCGTATTCCTTCCACAGAATCTTCTCGGCGAGTGGATCCTCGATCAGACGCTGGATCGCTCGCCGCAGCGGCCTGGCCCCGAGTGCCGGGTCGTACCCGGTCGAGGCGAGGACGTCCTTCGAGCCGTCGGTCAGCTCGACCGTAACGTCCTGACCCGCGAGGTGCTCGACGACCCGGCGGATGAGGAGGTCGACGATCGAGTGCACCTCTTCACGGCTGAGCTCGTGGAAGACGATGGTTTCGTCGATCCGGTTGAGGAATTCGGGCCGGAACGAGCGCTTGAGCTCCTCGTTCACCCGCTCCTTCATCTTCTCGTAAGTCAGCTCCTCGCCGGCTTGGCCGAAGCCCATCGCCGGCTTACGCAGGTTCTGCGTGCCGAGGTTCGACGTCATGATGATGACCGTGTTCTTGAAGTCGACCGTCTTGCCCTGTGCGTCGGTTAGGCGTCCGTCTTCGAGGATCTGCAGCAAGGTGTTGAAGACATCCGGGTGGGCCTTTTCGATTTCGTCGAGAAGCACGACCGAATACGGCTTCCTCCGGACGGCCTCCGTCAGCTGTCCGCCCTCTTCGTAACCGACGTATCCCGGCGGTGAGCCCACCAGGCGGCTGACGGTGTGCTTCTCCATGTACTCCGACATGTCGAGCTGAATCAGCGCATCCTCGTCGCCGAACAGGAACTCTGCGAGGCTCTTTGCGGTTTCGGTCTTTCCGACTCCGGAGGGCCCGAGGAAGATGAACGAGCCGGCGGGTCGCTTCGGGTCCTTGAGGCCCGCTCGCGTCCGGCGGATCGAGCGAGACACCGCCGAGATCGCATCCTGCTGCCCGACGATGCGCTTGTGCAGCTCGTCCTCCATCCGCAGGAGTTTGGCGGTTTCTTCTTCGGTCAGCGACGTGACCGGGATACCCGTCCACGACGACAGCACCTCGGCGATCTCCTCTTCGTCGACCTCCGCAAGCGACGCGCCTTGCTCGCTTCGCCAGTCGGTCTCCTTGAGCGAACGCTCTTCCAGGAGGCGCTTTTCCTCGTCGCGAAAACCGGCCGCCTTTTCGAAGTCCTGCTGCTCGATCGCCTCTTCCTTGTTGCGCCTCGTTTCGACGATCTTGTCGTCGAGTTCCTTCGAATGCGGCGGCTGGCCCATCCGGCGGATGCGCAGCCGGCTCCCGGCCTCGTCGATGAGGTCGATCGCCTTGTCGGGGAGGTAACGGTCGGATATGTAGCGGTGCGCGAGGTTGGCGGCCGCGACCACGCCGCGGTCGGTGATGTGGACGCGGTGGTGCGCCTCGTAGCGATCGCGCAGCCCTTTCAAGATGTCGATGGTGTGCGCGACGGACGGCTCCGGCACCTTTATCGGCTGGAAGCGCCGCTCCAACGCCGCATCCTTCTCGAGGTGCTTGCGGTACTCGTCGAGCGTCGTCGCGCCTATCGTCTGCAGCTCGCCGCGCGCCAGCATCGGCTTGAGGATGCTGGCGGCATCGATTGCTCCCTCGGCGGCGCCGGCACCCACCAGCGTGTGGAGCTCGTCGATGAAAAGAATGATGTCGCCGCGGGTCTTGATCTCCTTGAGCACCTTCTTGAGGCGCTCTTCGAAGTCGCCGCGATAACGCGACCCGGCCACCAAGGCACCGAGGTCGAGGGTATAGAGCTGCTTGCCCTCGATCGTCTCCGGCACCTCGCCCTTCACGATCGCCTGGGCGAGACCTTCCACGATGGCGGTCTTGCCGACGCCCGGCTCGCCGATCAAGACCGGGTTGTTCTTGGTCCGCCGGCTGAGCACCTGCATGACCCGCTCGATCTCGTTCTCGCGGCCGATGACGGGGTCGAGCTTGTTCTCGCGGGCGAGCTGGGTGAGATTCCGCCCGAACTGGTCGAGCACCAGCGAGCCCTGTTGCTCCCCCGAACCGCCGCCGGTGGGGGACGGCTCGCCCTTGCCCCCGGAGTAACCGGAGAGGAGCTGGATGACCTGCTGACGAACCCGGCCCAAATCGGCGCCGAGTTTCACGAGCACCTGGGCGGCAACGCCCTCGCCCTCGCGGATCAAGCCGAGCAGGATGTGCTCGGTGCCGATGTAGTTGTGCCCCAGTTGGAGCGCCTCCCTGAGCGACAGCTCGAGCACCTTCTTGGCGCGCGGGGTGAACGGGATGTGACCGGACGGCGGCGACTGGCCGGCTCCGATGATGTCTTCCACCTGCTGCCGGACCTTGTCGAGGGAGATCCCGAGTTGCTCGAGCGCCTTGGCCGCAACTCCCTCGCCCTCATGGATCAGCCCGAGCAAGATGTGCTCGGTGCCGATGTAGTTGTGGTTGAGAAGCCTCGCCTCTTCTTGAGCGAGTACCACCACCCTGCGGGCCCGATCCGTGAATCGTTCGAACATGTGGGCTCCGCCTCCAATCTCTGCTCGTCCGGTGGGGCCGGGGCCACGCCGGTACCGTGTCCGTCGATTATACGAAGGAGGGTGTCATCCTCCCCCAATTTCGGGACGGCACCCGTGCGGGCGACCATCCCCACTCTTGGTTCTCATGTCGTACAACGCCCGGATGGGTCCGGTCGTTCCCTGTTGCACGGCCATCTTTCCCCTCTGACGCAGAAGCGCACCTCGGGGTTGCGTGCGGCCTTAATGGAGTGGGTCGGCGCGCCGGGTCGAGACCGCGAACCTCATCCGGCGCGCCGGCGGCGGCGGTGCGTCGGTAGGCGGTGGGCGCCGGAACAGATGCTTCCAATCCCCGGGGGCGATATCGGTGGTTTTCCCGTCGATCGCAAAGCCCCGGGCGAGCGGTACCCACGGAAGATTCGCCGGGCGGCGCCCGGCCCGCCCCGCGACTTCGCCCGGGCGCGGAACCGTCCACAGGCCGACCTGCGTCTGGTCCACGAGCGTGTGATCGTCGTGTCCGAGAACTATGTCCATGCCTCCGAAGCGCACCCCGTCGAGGCCTTCGAGGCTTCGAGCGATGTCCTCACCCGGCTCCGCACGGCGCGCCGCCCACCCGATCGCCAGCGCGGAGTCGTAGGCGCGCTGCTCCCATCCAAGGGGAGGTTGGTCCCACCAGCGACGGAACTTGGCGTCGAATTCCTCGAATTCGGGGACCGGGAGGAAGTGAACCCCACGCGCGAGGCTATCGGCCGCCACCGTTCCGGGCGGAAGCGGGCTTGTGACCCGCGTCGATATGGCGCCGTCGAAGCCGGCCACCTGTGGGCGCCACCAATTGCTGCGCATCCGCCTACGGCGAACCCGCCGAGGGGCGGACGCAACGCGCGCCTGAGCGGTCGAGCGGTAGCGCGCACCCATATCTGCAAGGACGTCGAGGACCGTCGAGAAGGTTTCGGGGCCCCCCGGGACTGCCAGCCCCTCGACCCGGCGAGCCCGCAATCGCGCGAGCCCACGCTCGATGGAACCCCGTCCGTCGCCGATACGAACCACGTGGGCGCTCCCGTTCCGATCCTGCAGGGCGCGCCGTAGCTCCTCTACGGCAACGTCTGCCTCGGAGCCACGTGGAGCGATGATCCCGATCGTGCGATAACGCCGGTCGCGCAGGAAGTAAGACGCGAGCCGGCGGGCGGCCCAAACGTTCGAAGGGCTGGCTTGGAAGATGTGGGGCGTCAATGCGCGTGCTCCGTAGAGGTCGCCGGCGACCGTGATCGCCGGAATACCCACACGCGCCAGCAAGTCCTCGGCCGGTGCGAGCCCCGCCGGCGGCCCGGCATAGACGACGCCCACGGCGCGCTCGAGACCGGCAATCTCGGCCAGCCGCCGCCTTGCTTGCTCGGGATCACCGGCATCATCGAGCGCAACCAGCTCGAACGGCATATCGCCCGGTTCGCGCCGCCGGTTGAGCTCGTGCACCGCGACATCCGCGCCCTCGAACGCATCCTCCCCCCGCCACGCATCCGGGCCGGAAAGGGTGCCGACGAGAGCCACGACCAGGCTGTCCGAACGGGTGGGGCGGCCCAGGGGCATGCGGGGAAACTCGCGGTTCGGGTCGTCCCCGACGCAGCCGGCGGAGAGCAGACACACCGCGGCGAGCGACACCGCCCTGTGGCGCATCGACCGCATGATCACGATTCCGGCTTGAGCGTCGGAAACAGGATCACCTCTCGCAGCGAGCCTGCGTCCAGAAGGAGGGTTAGGAGCCGGTCGACGCCCAATCCAAAGCCGCCGGCCGGCGGCATACCGTAAGCGAGCGCCTCCAGGAAATCGTCGTCTGCGAGCGCCGCCTCCTCGTCACCTGCGGCCCGCGCCCGCGCCTGTGCCTCGAACCGGCGCCGCTGCTCGTCGGGATCGTTGAGTTCCGAGTACACCGGTGCGATCTCGACTCCGCCGACGATGAGATCCGCATGCTCGGTGAAGCCGGGAATCCCGCGGTGATCCTTCGCCAGCGGCGAGACGTCCTTCGGCATCCCCGTGACGTAGGTGGGCTGGATCAACTTCCTCTCGGCGATCGACTCGAAGATCTCCATCAACACCTTCCCGTCGGGCCAACCGTCGAGGACCCGGATCCCAACCGCGCGCGCCGCCTCCTCGAGGGCAGCGCGGTCACGGTTACTCCACGCCCTCGCAAGAGACGGCCCCCCGCATTCTTCGATGGCGTCGAACATCGTGATGCGCCGAAACGGCGCGCCGAAATCGATGATTGTCCCCACCGCATCGACGCTCGTTGTTCCCGTCAGCCCCGAGACAACGGTCCGCACCAGCCCCTCGACGAGCGACATCGTGTGGTCGTAATCGACGTACGCCTCGTACGCCTCGAGCATCGTGAACTCAGTGTTGTGCTGACTCGAAATTCCCTCGTTTCGAAACGACCGGTTTAGCTCGAAGACTTTGTCGAAGCCGGCGACGAGCAACCGTTTCAGGTAGAGCTCCGGCGCGACGCGAAGGTAAAGGTCGATGTCGAGCGCGTTGTGGTGCGTTACGAACGGCCGCGCGATCGCGCCGCCGGCGAGCGGCTGGAGCAGCGGCGTCTCCACCTCGACGAATCCGAGCTCTTCGAGGTACGTCCTGATTATCCGATTCATGTCGGCGCGGGCCGACACGGCGCGCCGAGACTGAGGGTTCACGATGAAGTCGAGATACCGCTGGCGATACCTGACCTCGACGTCGCTTACCCCGTGCCACGAGTCCGGCATGGGACGAAGACAGGGGGCCAACGTCTCGATGCCGGTGATCTTCAGCGACAGCTCGCCCCGCCGCGTCATCACGATTTCCCCCTCGGCTCCGACGATGTCGCCGACGCTTACGCGTTCGAACTGCGCCATCCCGGCATCGCCGAGGACGGCATGTTGCGCGAACAGCTGTATTCGTCCGGTCGCATCCTCTAAGTCGGCAAAGGCGACCTTGCCGTGCGTCCGAACCGTCCGCACTCGCCCCGCGACGCGCGCCTTCTCACCGGTGGCGTCGCCCGCGTCGAGTGCCTCGTGCCGGTGTCGTATGTCGGCAACGAGATGGGTGCGGTCGTAGGCGTAGGGATAGTCGCGAAGTTCGTCGCTCACGCGGGGGATCCTAGTGCGCCATCGTCGATATTTCGCTCGAAGATGATGCGCAGCCCCATCAACGTAAGCACCGGCTCATAGTGCTGGATAGTGCGGCAGTGCTCGAGGATGACGGGGCCGAATCCACCCGTCGCGACGACCGCCGCGGCCCCACCGAGCTCGCTCGACACGCGCGCCACCAATCCGTCCACCAGCGCGGCGGTGCCGTACATGATCCCCGACTGGACCGCGGCAACGGTCGACTTCCCGATCACCGCCGGCGGGGCGATCAATTCGACGCGCCCTATCTGTGCGGTGGATCGAAACAACGCCGATGCCGCGGTGTCGACACCCGGCGCAATGGCCCCGCCCAGGTACTGTCCCTTTGCAGAGATCGCGTCGACCGTGATCGCCGTGCCAAAGTCGACGACCACCACAGCTTTATCTGGGTGGATCGCATGTGCCGCGACCGCATTGGCGATTCGGTCCGCCCCGACTTCGCGGGGATTGTCCGTCAAGACTGCGATGCCCGTTCTCGTACCGGGCTCGACGACGACTGCGGGGAAGCCGAAGTAAGCCCGCGTCATCTCCCTCAACTCCTGAGTCGCGCGCGGAACAACTGAAGAGATCACAACCCCGGTGATCTGCCGCGAGAACGACAGGTCGGCCATGCGCAGGAAGTCGCCGAAGATCAGCGCGAGCTCGTCGGCGGTGCGTGCCGGAACCGTCGACAGGCGCCATTCGTGCTGCAACCGGTCGCGATCGAAGACCCCGAGATGCGTCTGCGTATTCCCGACGTCGGCCGCAAGAAGCACTAGCCGACCGTCACGCCGGTGAGAGCAGCATGGCCGGTGGTCGGCGGTGGATACTCGACTTCGACGAAGCGCGGCGCATGTTTTCCTCCTGCTCGTGGAGTCCCGTGGGTACCCCCGGCCCGTTCCTTGCATTGTCGCACCCGGCCGGGCCCCACCGCGAAGGTGCGCGTGGGCGCGCCAAAATTCGTCCGCCCCGAACCCCCACCACGGCGTTTTAAACGCCCTGCCGCCCTCCCAACACGCGTCTGGGCGTTTAAAACGCTGAGGGTGCAGTTGCGGCGGCTCACCGTGGACGGAGTCCGGAGGTGGAAGGGGCGGATTCACCCGCCGGTTCGACCTCGAGGTTGTCGATGAGACGCGTCGCTCCGATATATGCCGCCACCACCAAGAGGACCGGCGCGCCGGCGCGGGGCGCGCCGAACGTCTGCGGGTCGACGCACGCCGCGTAGTCGACCTCGATACCCTCCAGCACCGCCCGCATCGTCTGCTCCGCCCCTGCGAAGTCGGCTGCGGCGGCGGCCGCCGCGCCCGCCTGCAATGCGCGAAACAAAACGGTGGCGCGCCGCCGGTCCTTCGTCGAAAGGTACGCGTTGCGGCTCGAGAGCGCGAGGCCGTCGGGCGCGCGCACGGTTGCGCACACGATGATCTCGAGGGGGAGATCGAGGTCGCGCACCATCCTCTTCAGCACCGCAATCTGTTGTGCGTCCTTCTGGCCGAAATAAGCGCGGTCGGGCGCGACGATGTTGAACAACTTCGCGCACACCGTCGCGACGCCGTCGAAGTGGCCCGGGCGGTGCGCGCCCTCGAATGACTCGGACAGGCGTGCGATCCGAATCGTCGTCGACGCATCGCGCGGGTACATCTCCTCCACCTTCGGAACAAAGGCGACGTCGACTCCTTCTGCTTCGAGGAGCGCCAGATCCCGCGTCTCGTCGCGCGGGTAGGACTGAAAGTCCTCATCGGGCCCGAACTGAAGCGGGTTTACAAACACGCTTACAACCACGATGTCGGATGCCGCTCGAGCCGCGCGAATCAGCGAGAGGTGGCCGTCGTGGAGCGCCCCCATCGTCGGAACGAACCCGATCGACCGACCGCCGGATCGTGCTTCCTCGAGTGCCGCCCGAACGCCGTTGCGACGGCGCTCGATGTTCACTGCGCGTCGTCCAGGAGCTTCGTCATCGTCTTCTCTACCGCCCCGTCTATGCGCCCGGCGCGCCGAGCGCCTTCGACGACCATTCGCGCCACCCCCACGTACGACGCCAGCAGCCCCGGAGCATCCGCGCGCAGGTGATCGAGGTGGCGCGCGATCGCGTCGTACTCGCCCCGAACAACGGGGCCGGTCAGTGTGGCGGCGCCTCCGCCCCCGGCGCGCGCGTTGCGCACGGCTCCCTGCGCAAGCGGCGCTAACACCGCGGAGGGATCGACGATATCGATTGCGGCGAGCATCGCCTCGCCGGCGGCCAGCATTGCGGCGATGCCGTTGGCGGTCGTCACTGCTGCCGCGTGCCACAGCGGGCGGTCTCCCTCGGCAACGTCGACCGCGCGGCCCTCGAGCGGACCCGTGACAACCTCGTGCGCCCACCGCCGTAGGCGATCGTGACACGTCACCCCCCATACCGATCCGGGCAGGTTTGCAACCGCGGCATCGACGTCGGGACATGCCTGCACCGGATGAAGCGCGGCCGGCAGTGCCCGCGGAGCGGCGGCGAGCGCCGACGTCCCGAGGGCGCCCGACAGATGCCACAGGACGCTGTCCGGCCTCAGCCCACGGGCGATGCGCGCCGCGATCTCCGGAATGCCGGAATCCGGCGCGCCGATCAACACGATCCCCGACGCGGGTAGTTCGTCGAGGGAGGTGTACGGCGCGCCGAGCCGCTCCGAGGCTCGCCGCGCCGTATCTTCGGTACGGGAGGCGACGGCAACCACCTCGAAGCCACCGCGCTGCAGCAAGACGGCTACCGCGGTGGCGACGCGCCCCGCGCCGGCGATCACCAACGTTCGTTCGGGTGCCTTCATGAGGCCCCCGAGCCTATTGCCGCAGGCGCACCACGAAGGAAAAGCTCTTGTCCTCGTCGAGCGGGATTGCACCGCCGCACGAAAAGTCGGTCAGCCCCCGATAGCAGGGTTCCCGAAAGCGCGTACTTGCGTTGGTCAGGACCAGCACGATGCGCTCGATTTTTCCGCGCCCGAACGTCGGCCACAGCTTTCCCTTGCCCTCCGAATCGAGCGGCATCGCTCGCATCCTGAAGGTGCCGTCGGTCCTCAGGAGGAGGATCGATGCGCGCGTCCCTTTGATCCGGTGGGGGCCGTCGACCTTCACCAACAGATTGGCTCGCCGCGCCTTGACACCGGACCCGGGTCGGAAGGAAGCGTACGCGGATGTCAGGTGGTCGAGCACGGCGCGCCCCGACTTCCGCGGCCTCCACCGGGTCACGAGCTCGTCCTTGATCAACGGGGGCCGCCTCCCGCCGAGACGAGCCAGGTAGTCGGCGCCCTCCTCATAGAACGCCTCCGGAACGTAGTTGAAAACCGCGAAGTCGCTCATCACGCGCCCGAATGGAGCTCCCCGCCCAGCTACCTCCTTTTCGACCGCGAGCAGCGAATAGTCGTCGAAGCCAGCGGGGTGCGGGCCCAGCGGGCTCGCGTCGGCCCGCTCCCAGATCTCGCGGATGATGGAAGGGCCGCCCCCCAGCACCGGATACTCGCTCAAAAAACGCCAGAAGAGAAATGAGCCGTATGGATATGGCTGTTCCTCGAAGTCGCCCTTGTCGAGCGGTACGTACGGCGTCGCCATGTGGCTCGCGCGCAAATACTGAAGGTGATCGTTGATGTCGTCGTAGATCTCGTCTTCCATCCATACTGCCGTCCCTTCGAGGAACCACACGTCCTCGAACGCGTCGTACGCGTACTGCACCGCATGGAACAGCTCGTGGGCGGCAGTCACCTGTAGAGACGGCAGACCGGGCATCGCGTATTCGGCATAGTCGTTTTCGAGCACGCAATATGCCGACGCGTCGAAGTAAGGATAGGTCGAGCCTTCGGCGATCATGTTCGGATCGTCGGTTGCGCAGTAGCCGTACATGCCCTTTGGGAACAGATTCATGACGTAGACGTCGAGCCGCTCGTCGCCGCCGTTGTTTGCAGACGAGAGATCCTTCTTCGGGTCGCGGAAGCCCGAGGACCGAAAGTGCATCCAGACGGTCGTGAGCTCGGCGCGCATCGTGTCGATCCAGTCGGGAATGCCGTTCCCGTCGACATCGAGCGACACGTCGGGCGCATCTTCGGTCGTCTCGACCCAATGGATACAGAAGTCTTCGGTGCAATCTCTCCGCACTTCCTCGGGAGCAACGCCGTAGCCGGTTTCGTGTGGGTCGGCCGCGCCGTCGGTGGGCCGCGCCAGCAGGCGCTCGCCGCGACGGCGTTCGGCGCCGTCCAGATCCCGGAGGTGCGCGGCCAGGTCGCGCAGATACAGCGTGGCCAGGTGAGGGTCGGTTCCGGAAGCCCGGGTCGAGTTCGCCCGGGGGCGAAACAGGGACTCGGCGCGCGCAAGGGCATACTCGGCGCGCGACAGCTGCTCCCTCTCGAGCGCCTTCGTGAGGCCGTCTCCGCCGGACGGGGCAAGCGCAGGCAGGCCGCGCGCTTCGTCGCGGCGCGGCTGGGATGCCGTCGCGGCGGCGGGTACGACGGCGAAAATCAGAATCGAGACAACGCAGAACGCGACGGCGCGACGCAAGCTGGACAACCCCCCGAAGCAGACGATCGAGCACGAAGCGTACGGGAAAGCTTCGAAAAGGTGAAGCCCCGCGCTGCTATCGCGCCGCCAGACTCACAAGTCACCCAGCGGTTCGACGATGCCCTCCGCCTCGTCCAGCAGGTCGGCGTACGGCGCGCCCCACGGATCGGTGATGCCGGGGGATACCTCCAGAAGCGGAACGAGCACGAACCGGCGGGTGCCCATGCGCGGGTGCGGGATCTCGAGATCCGGCTCACTCACCTTCTCGTCGCCGAACAAGAGCAGGTCGAGGTCGGCGACGCGCGGTCCCCAGCGCATCTCCTCCGATGCCCGGCCCAGGCGGCGCTCGATCTCCTTGAGCGTCTCGAACAAAGCGCGCGCATCGAGCGACGTCTCCAGTTTGACGACCGCGTTCACGAAAGATCGCTGCGGCGGTCCACCTACCGGAGACGTCTCGTACAACGACGATGCCCCAAGTACCTCGATCCCCTCCGTCGTTCGCAGTTCCTGCACCGCCCGCCGCACGAAGCCTTGACGGTCGCCGACGTTGGATCCGATCCCGATGTGCGCCAAAGCCATTCGTGTCACGTTCCCCGGATCGTTCCCCGCCGAACCCGGACGGCGACACTTTTGACGTCTTCATCGATGGGAGGATCGACCTTGTCGATTTCGACCGACGCAGCGTCCACGCCGGCATAGGCGATGCAGCGGGCGGCAACCCCTTCCGCGAGCCGTTCCAGCAGGCGCGTCTCGGCGGCCCGGACGTAGTCGGCGACCTCGAGAGTGAGCGCGCCGTAGTCGACCGTGTCCCGCAGGTCGTCGGTCGCGCCCGCACGCCGCAGGTCGACGTCGAGCTCGATCGTGATCGACACGGGTCGAGGAGACTCTCGTTCTTCGTTGCTCCACCCGATCCGAGTCGGGACCACGAGGTCGCGGATCGTGATCCTGTCGCTCATGATTGTTCACCTGCGTCCCGAATGGCCTCCGTCATTCGGACGACGCGCACCATCTGCACGACGTCGTGAACCCGCACGATGTGCGCACCCTTCATCACCGCCCACGCGACCGTGGCGGCGGTGCCTTCGACTCGGTGGTCTTCCGAAAGATCGAGAACGGCGCCGATGAACGACTTGCGAGACGTGCCGACCACCACCGGATAACCGAGAGCCACATGCTCCTCCAGGCGGTTGAGCATCACGAGGCTCTGCTGCGAGGTCTTGGCGAAGCCGTAGCCGGGATCGAGCACGATCGAGTCGCGCGGCACACCCGCCGATTGGAGCTCGCCGGCGCGCCGGCCGAGGAACGTTCCGACATCGCGCACGACGTCCGAGTAATCGGTGAGGGACCGCATCGTGGCGGGTGTGCCGCGCGAATGCATCACGATCATCGCGGCGCCGGTTTCGGCCGCGACCGCAGCCATCGCGGGATCCCCCTCTTCGCCGCCGGTGTCGTTGACGATCACCGCTCCCGAGTCGAGCGCGGCGCGTGCGACCGACGGCTTGCGGGTGTCGATCGATATCGGCGCGTCCGTCGAGCCGACGAGTGTTTCGATCACGGGCAGCACCCGCTGCATCTCCTCGTCCTCGGACACGGGGTCCGCTCCCGGCCGGGTGGACTCCCCGCCCACATCGACGATGTCGGCCCCCGCGTCGACCATTTCGACTGCGTGGGCCACGGCGCGCTGCGGATCGAACCACAAGCCGCCGTCGGAGAAGGAGTCGGGAGTCACGTTCAAAACGCCCATGACCGCGGTTCGGTCGAGGGATATGACCCGGTCGCGACAACGAAGCTTCATTGGATCCTGCGCCCGAAATGCAACGAGGTTATGTCCATACGTTGGTTGAGATAGAAGCGATGGGCGGCGTGCCGGTGAGTTCCGGAGTCCAGGTGGAGCTGATCGCACGCCAGCCGCCGTGCTTCCTCGACGAGCCATTTCATGAGCGCTCCCGCATGTCCACGATTTCGGAACGCCTCCAGCGTCACGAGATCGTCGACGTACAGGTAGTGACCCCACGCCAGGTTGTGCCCGGTCCTGAACCCGGCAACGGCGGCCGCGGGCGAGGAGGCTTCGTCGAACGATCCGGCAAGCCGATATCCCTCTTTGCGCTGAACTTCGTCGACCACACGTGCGAGCCGCTCCTCGGATTCGAAATGCGGTCGCAGCTCGAGGAGCGCGCCGCAGCCGAGGTGAGTCTCGCCACGCAGAAGCTCGCGAACCTGCGCCATTCCCCGGAAGGTAGCAGGGATGGCGCCGCGGCCGATTACGGCCGCTGGATGAATCCCATCGCTTCGGCGCGCGTCTTGGGGCTATCACGAAAGATCCCGCGCACCGCAGATGTGATGGTCTCGCTCCCCGGCTTCTGCACGCCCCGCATGGTCATGCACAGGTGCTCCGCCTCGATCACCACCAGCACCCCGCGAGGCTCGAGCGCGCCCTCGATCGTCTCGGCGATTTCGGACGTGAGACGTTCCTGCACCTGCGGTCGCCGCGCCAGCACTTCGACCACGCGCGCGATCTTGCTGAGGCCGGTGATCTGGCCCGAATCATTCGGAATGTAGGCGACGTGCGCCTTTCCGACGAACGGAACGAGGTGGTGCTCGCACGAAGAATAGAGGGGGATGTCGCGCAACATGATCATCTCGTCGTGCCCCGCGTCGAACCGCACCTTGAGGTCGTCGGCAGGGTCCTTGCCGAGGCCGCTGAAGATCTCTTCGAACATGTTCGCAACCCGCTCCGGGGTGTCGAGCAAACCGTTGCGTTCCGGATCCTCGCCGATGGCCTCGAGGATTTCGCGCACGGCGCGCCGAATGCGCTCCTTGTCGAAGCGGCGCGGGAATTTGCTGACGTTACCGGGTTCGCTCATGACAACAGGGTAAACAGCCGCAGCCGGCGCCGTCTTCCCGAGGGTCAGACGGGACTAGGCCTCGCCCAGGCCGGGCCGGAAGCTCGGCCGCGGCGCCCGCTTCTTCGCGCCGTGCTCTTCCTGCACCTCGTCGTCTCGCTGCTGACGCCGAAGCCGGGCGCGCTCGACGGGGTTGTCGGGCGACTGCTTCGCCACCTCCGCAAGGATCTCCGCGACCTCTTCCTTCTCGAGCGATTCCTTCTCGAGGAGCCGTTCGGCCATCTGGTCGAGCTTGTCCCGGTACTTCGTGAGGATCTCGCCGGCCTCGTCGTGGGCCTCCTCGACGAAGCGCCTCACCGCGTCGTCGATCTTGGCCGCGACGACGTCGGAGTAGTCCTTCGTGTGGCCGTAGTCGCGACCGAGGAACGGCTGCGACTCCGCCTCTCCGAGCGCGAGCGGACCGAGGTCGCTCATTCCGTACTGCGTAACCATCTGCTTTGCGATGCGCGTGCAGCGCTGGATGTCGTCGCTCGCGCCGGTGGTCGGCTCGTCGAACACGAGCTCCTCCGCGACCCGGCCGCCCAAGAGCATCGCGAGTTCGTCGATCATCTCGCTGCGGGTGACGAGGAAGCGGTCCTCGGTCGGAAGCGTGAGCGTGTAGCCGAGAGCGCGCCCGCGGCTCACTATCGACACCTTGTGCACCGGGTTTGCATTCGGCAGCGCGTGGCTCACGAGAGCGTGACCCGCCTCGTGGTACGCGATCACCTTCTTCTCGTGCTCGGAGATCACGCGGCTCCGGCGCTGCGGCCCCGCGAGGACGCGATCGATGGCCTCCTCGAGCTCGATCATCCCGATTTCCGACTTGCTGAACCGGGCCGCGAGCAGCGCCGCTTCGTTGACGACGTTGGCGAGGTCGGCCCCGGTGAAGCCGGGCGTCCGGCGCGCCAGCACCTCGACGTCGATCTCGTCGCTGAGGGGCTTCCCGCGGGTGTGAACCTTGAGGATTCCGGTGCGCCCGTTGAGGTCGGGGCGATCGACGACGATCTGGCGATCGAACCGGCCCGGACGAAGCAGGGCGGGGTCGAGGATGTCGGGGCGGTTCGTCGCTGCGATCAAGATCACTCCGGATTTCATGTCGAATCCGTCCATCTCGACGAGCAACTGGTTGAGTGTCTGCTCCCGCTCGTCGTGACCTCCGCCTAGTCCCGCGCCGCGATGACGTCCGACCGCGTCGATCTCGTCCATGAACACGATCGCCGGGCTGTTGGCCTTCGCCTGCTCGAAGAGATCGCGCACCCGGCTGGCGCCGACGCCGACGAACATCTCGACGAAATCGGAGCCGGAGATCGAGAAGAACGGCACGCCCGCCTCGCCCGCGACCGCCCGCGCCAGAAGCGTCTTGCCGGTTCCCGGTGGCCCGTACAAAAGGACGCCTTTGGGGATCTTCGCCCCCATCGCCTGGAACTTCTGAGGGGCTTCCAGGTACTCCTTGATCTCCTGGAGCTCTTCGACTGCTTCGTCGAGGCCGGCGACGTCGGAGAAGGTGATTTTCGGCTGATCCTTCGTGACCATCCTCGCTTTGGACTTGCCAAACGACATGACGCGGTTTCCCCCGCCTTGCATCTGCTGCATCAAGAAGAAGAAGAACCCGACGATGATCAGAAACGGGAGGAACTGGAACAACACGGAAAGGAACACCGATCCTTGCTGAGGATCTGCGCTGACCGCGACCCCGTTGTCGATGGCGCGATCGGCGAAGTCGTCGACGGTGTCTTTCGGCACGAAGAGCTCGTACTCCTGACCGCTGTCGAGCTCGCCGGTGACCTTCTCGTCCTTGGTGAGGAACTTGGCCGACTTGACGTCGCCCGCCTCGACGAGATCGACGAACTGGTTGACCGACTCGAGGGTCTGCGGAGGGTCGGCGGACTGCCGGTAGATGTTGAAGACCCACACGACCGCGATGATGAGGACGAGGTAGAAGATCGCCGACCTGAATATTCGGTTCATAGTCGCTCCACAGTAGCAGTCGCGTGCACCTAGAGGGCCCGGTGGGACATCACTCCGGTGAGGCTTCGGCGCCGTACGCCGACGCCTTGAGGACTCCTATATAGGGGAGGTTCCGGTACTTCTCGGCGTAATCGAGCCCGTAGCCGACGATGAACACCGGCGGGATCTCGAAGCCCGGGTACTTCACGTCCATCGGGACCGCCTGGGTGCCCTTCTTCCAGAAAAGCGAGCAGATCTCGAGCGACGCAGGATTGCGCGCCTCGAGGTAGCGCAACAGGTAGTTGATCGTGAGCCCCGAATCGATGATGTCCTCGACCAGCAGCACATGACGCCCGGTGATCTCGTAGTCGAGGTCCTTCAAGATCCGCACGACCCCGGACGACTTGGTCGACGAGCCGTAGGACGAGACCGCCATGAAGTCGAATTCGACCGGAAGCTTCACCTCGCGCGCCAGATCCGCCATGAACATGAAGGCGCCCTTCAAAACGCCTATGAGAAGGAGGTCCTCGCCGCGGTAATCCTCGGTGATCTGCTTGGCTAGGCGGGCGATCATGTCGCGGATCTCCTCCGCCGGAATGAGGATCTTTTCGATGTCCTCGTGGAGCTCGTCCGCCATGAATCGATCCTACTCCGCTGCTCCGTCCGCATCCCCGGGACCGCCGGTGACCGAAATCTCGTCGCGCTCCAAGACGATCTCGGATCCGCCGGCGACCGCGATTCGGCTGCCCGGCGGTGCGCCGGCCTCGAGAGCATCGAGCGCGGCCTCGATCCCGGCGCGACGATCCCGAACCCGCCCGACCGCGGCCTCGAGAAGCCTGCGTGCGAGCGCCCTTGGAAGCGCGTCGAATGCGGCGCGCGCAAACCTGGTGCCGCGAGCGTCCCGTTGCGCAACATCTGCAAACAGGCGCTCGCCGATTCCGTCGAGAGCATCCGCATCCTCGGCGAGTCGTTGCGCCGCCGCCGCCACCGCCCGTATGCCGCCGTCGCCCCACCGGTCCTCGAGAGGCGCGACCAGCGTGGTGCGAACCGCCGCACGTTCGAACCGCAGATCCGTATTCGACGGGTCGTCGTGGAACGCGAGCCCCACCTCCTCGCAATATCTCCTCGTCTCGGCGCGCCGGACGTCGAGGAGCGGGTGAATCCGGTTCCCGTCGGCGTAGCGGATCCCGGCGAGGCCGCTGGGCGGCGCGCCGTGGACCAGCCGGGCGAGAGTCGTCTCGACCCGGTCGTCGAGCGTGTGCCCGGTGGCAATGCGGCCGGCGTCGTTCTGCGCCGCAATCATGTCGAAGAACCCATACCGAAACGAACGGGCGCGCGCGTGGAGATTCGGGCCCTCCAGGTCCGGTGCACGGATCACGTGCACGTCGAAGCCGGCGCCTGCGGCCGCGGTCGCGACCTGTGACGCGACTACCTCCGAATCCTCCGACAACCCGTGATTGACGTGGGCCACGTGCAGCGTGAGCTCGAGGCGAGATGCCGCGCGAGCGAGGACGTCGAGCAGGCACACCGAGTCGGGCCCGCCCGAGACCGCAACAACTACGATGTCGCCGGACGACAGCAGCCGGCGTCGTTCGGCGGTTCTCAGTACGCGTTCGACCACCGCGTACCCCGGTCCCCCGATCGAGCGCGTCATGCAGCCGTACGGGCGATCCAACGGTCGGGGTCACGGACCTCATCGAGGTTCGGGAACGCGTCGGCCGAATCCCACACCCCGGCGAGGCCGTCGAGACCGCATCTATCTGCGACGCGGTCGCAGAAGGCGCGCCCTATTTCGTACTGCCGCAGCTTCATCTCGAGCCCGATGGCATGCTGGAACAGGCGCTGCAGCGTCGTCGTCTGCGTGCGGCGGTGCTCGAAGATCGAGCGCATCCTCTGGAACGACGGTATGACCTGCTCCCCGACGTTGTCCATCACGAAGTTGCCGTGTCCCTCCACCACCGCCATCAGAGCCTGGACCTCGTCCATCGCCGCCCGCTGCTCGGGCGACGCAAACAGATAAATCGGATTGCGTTCCTCGGGGGGAAGTCGTCCCGACGCAATGCGTGTCACGCCCTCGCGGAGCCGGTGCGCGAGCGTGCGGGCGTCGAGTTGAGCGGCATCCAGGTAACGATTCATCAATTCGAGGAATCTGGGCCGCAACCACGGAACGCCGGCAAACTGGAAACGGTGCGTGACCTCGTGCACCGCAACCCACAGTGCGAACTCCTCGGGCACGAACCCGAAGCGCCGCTCCGTCTCGACCATGTTGGGGCCGACGAAGTAGAGCTCTCCGGGGTCGTCCTGGGCATCGGAGACGAGGAGGTCGTATTGACCGAGCACCCGACGGGAGACGTAGCCGAGGAGCGCTCCGACCTCCGCGGATATGAGCACCCGTTGGGCGAGGCGGGCGGGAACCGGCGCTCGTTCCAGGCGCGCCCCGATTCGGTCGGCAACGGGACGAAGGAGCCGCTCCATCGACGAGATGTTGAGCTCTGCCCAAGTGGCGCGATCGATGACGCGCCACCGAACCGGCGACGGTCGCGGGATGCCGCTCACCTGCGCGACCAGATCTTCCGAGCGTGGAACCGCAACCTGCAGATCGCGGCCGAGCCGATCCAGCAGGTACGACTCCGCGACCTTCTCGTCGCCGGTGAGACGCCGCGCGACGTTTCGTGCGATCCAGGGATCGATCAGGCGGGGCATGACTCGATCACGCTACCGGAGCGGAGATGGGTTCAGTCGCCGCTAGACGCCGTGCCGCTGCCGGCGCCCGACGAGCATGTAATACCAGCGGGCCACTCCCAGACCGAGGAGCAGAAGGAGCCCGAGCGACAGCCACACCATCTGATAGGTCCACACCGGCCCGGTTTCCTCCGCCGCCGGCTCAGTCTCACCCTCACCGGCACCGGTTTCCGCCTCCGGCCCCTTCCCCTCATCCTGATTCACGTTTTCCGACTCGGTCTCGTCGGCGTCGTTCACGACACCTTCGTCCTCGTTGAACTGCTCCTGGGCCAGGATCCACGAGGTGTCGGATGCGGCCGCCGCGGGCGTCACGCCTACTATCAGCATGAGCAGGATCAACGTCGCTCCGGCGGGCATGCGCATCGAGAAACCTTCCGATAGGCGGAACTGGTGACGGCTCGCGACAAGATATATCGCACCCGGCGTGCCTGCGGGAGACTTCGGTCGTCTCGCCGGTGGCTCGCGACTAGGAAGGGAACGGATGGCTATGCAGATCCGGCGGCCGGCTTGCGTCCCCGCAGCCGCGGCACCTTCATCTCCGCGTGCGCCCAGCACTTCTGGCGCCGGTTGTACGTGCTCAGCCGCGTCACGCAACCGGGATGCTCGCACACCCGCCCCTCGGGAAATTGCTCCGATGCGCGCGGCAGAGCAACCGGCCGCTGCCCCCGTATCCCGCCGTCCTTTGCCACCCGAGCTCCTCTCGTGGGACGGTTCGCCCCGACACCCGAGTAACCGCGGCTCCAAGCCGGAGGTCCGCGGCCGCCGGCGGACGTACCCCGCAGGCGCTGGTTACGTTCTTTATTCGTACCGACGCACCCGCGCGGCTTGGGGTTCCCTGGCGTCATGAAAGAAACAAACGCCGGGTTGGATCGCGCCTTTCGGTCGCTCGGTCTGCTCGTCCGGGCCATCGTCCGACCGCCGACCAGAGCGGTCGCCGGGACCGCGCGCCGCGTCTCGGACCCGGCGCGCCAGGTGGTCGACTACTGGGCTTCCGAACGCCGGACGATGCGGCAGGGTTTCGTGGCGGTCCTGATCGCCTCGTCCACGTCGCTCATTGCCGGCGTCACCCTCGCCGGAATGGAAGGTCGCATCGACGCGGTCGAGGGGTTGTTCATCCTCATCCCGGTCTCGATAGGAATGCGCGGCAACATCTTCGGCGCCCTCTCGGCCCGCCTCGGCACCTCGATCCACACCGGGCTTTTCGAGGTGTCTTCCGAGCGGGGCGGGATACTCGTGCAGAACGTGTACGCGGCGACCCTCCTCACGATCGGCACGTCGGTCACGATGGGCATTCTCGCCACGTCGATCGCGCGCCTGCTGGGCCTCGAGACGGTATCGATGTGGGACTTCATAGTCGTCGCCCTCATCGGGGGAATTCTGTCGTCGGCGGTGGTCCTGGGAGTGACCGTGTACCTGTCGATCACCTCACACCGGCGCGGCTGGGACCTCGACGCAGTAGGGGCGCCGCTGATCACCGCCATCGGTGACGTCGTGACGCTCCCGTTCCTGCTGCTGGCCTCGTACCTCGTAGGCATTCGCTACGTCACGGTGACGATCGGCGCGCTGGGCCTCGTCGCCGGGATCGCAAGCATCGTCTACGGATCAACGAGCGTCCGGCCCGTGGCGCGGCGCATCGTGCGGGAGGGATTCCCCGTGCTGTGCATCGCGATCGTCCTCGACATCCTTGCCGGAGCGGTGGTCGAGCCCCGCTTCGAGACGGTCTTCAAGCCGTTTCCCGCGTTCCTCATCGTGATTCCCGGGTTTCTCGAGAATACGGGCGCCCTCGGAGCGATCCTCGCGGCGCGCCTCGGCAGCAAGCTCCACCTCGGCGCGGTCTCGCCGCGGGCGAAGCCCGAAGCGGTCGCGCTGCTCGACGGCACGATCGTCCTCGCACTGGGTATCACGGTGTACACCCTCACCGCGGTCACGACGCTCCCCGTTGCCGCCGCGCTCGGCTACGCGTTCCCGAGTGCGGTCGAATTCGTCGCGGTGATTTTGCTGGGCGGGATCGTCGCGACGGTCGTCGCGGCCGTGATCGGCTACTACGCGGCCACCGTCACGTACCGCTTCGGGTTCGATCCCGACAACCACACCATCCCGCTCGTGACGAGCGGGATGGACCTGCTCGGAATCATCTGTCTCGTGGCCGCGCTGTCCGTTGTCGGAGTAGCCTGATGGCAAAGAAGAAAAGGGGGAGATCACCGGTGGGTTCGGGAGAAGGTCCGCATACCGTCAAGGAGCTCCTTGCGGAGATCAAGGACTCCTCGGAGCTGATGGTCGACCTCGCCTACGCCGCCGTTTTCTTTTCGGATTCCAAGCTCGCCAACGAGGTCACGCGCCTCGAAGAGACGATGGCGACGTCGCTGCGGGCCCTGCGCAAGCTCGCGATCCTCGCCGCCCGCAGCCCCGAGGACGCAGAGCACATGGCCGGAGTTCTTGCGATCGCGTCGGCCGTCGAGAAGATCGCCGATGCGGCGGACGACATCGCCCGCGTCGTCGGCTCCGGCCTCGGCATTGTCGACGACCTGCGCAAGGATCTTCGGCACGCCGACGAAATCGTGTCTCGCATCAAGGTCCGCGACGGAGCCTCTTCGATCGGACAATCGCTGCGCGAGTTGATGATGCCGGTCGAGATCGGCATGTGGATCATCGCGGCGCGCCGCGGCGGCGACTGGAACCTCGATCCCGGCCCCGACTACGTCATCGCCGAGGGCGACGTTCTCCTCGTAAAAGGACCAGAGGACGGAGTCGGTCTGGCGCGTCGCCTGATGGGCGCGCCGGATCTGCCCGATGCGCCCGAAGATTCGGAGATCGTGCTGTCGGATCTCGATCGCGCGGTCGATCTCCTGGTCGAGATGAAGAACTCCGCAGAGGTCGCGGTCGGCCTTGCCTACTCCGCGCTGTTGTTCAACGATCGCGCCCTGGCGGCAGAGGTCTCGAACCTCGAAGCCCGCTCCGATGCGGTTCACGACGAGCTCGAATCGTGGGTGCTGCGAAGTGCGCAGGAGGCTCGCAACCCCGACGAGCTGCGCGGGCTCATCCGGCTCGCGAGCGCGAGCGAGATGATCTTCGATTCGGCGCGGGAGATGACCCGGCTCGTCGAAGACGGCGAAGAATTGCACCCGGTTATCGCCGCGGCGCTGGTGGAAAGCGACGAGGTCGGCTACGAGGGGATGATCAGGGCGGGCGCGCAGGCGGACGGCCAAACGATCAAAGACCTCATGATCGAAACCGAAACCGGCATGTTCGTTCTCGCCGTGCAGCGCGGCCGGAGATGGACATACCGGCCCAAGCCCAGGTTCCGCCTCGAGGCCGGCGACCGGATCATCGCGATTGGTCCCGGCGAGGGAGGGGAAGAGCTCGACGAGATGCTCGGCATGGAGCGTGAGCTTGCAGAGATCTAGCGAGGAGCGGGGATGGCGACCAAGAAAAAAGTGAAGGAAACAGCCTCCGGCGTCCCGCCGAAGAAGCCGTCGATGTTTCAGGCGCTCGGTGCCATGATCGGCGGCATCTTGGCCGTGAAGCTGGCGAGTTACATCGTCACGACCGGGTGGCGCCTCGCGACCCGTGAAAACCCGCCCCAGGCCGACGAGGCGGTTTCGATCGGCAAGAAGGCGCTATGGATCGGTCTCGTCGGAGCCGCAACCGGCGCCGCGCGCCAGGCGGCGCGAGATTTCATCAAGCCGCCCGGAGGCGGCCCCGCCTAACCGCCGGCGCGGCGCGACCTAAGGATCCCTGCGGCGGCGAACGGTTCCCTCGCCGCCGATCCCGTAGCCGAGCGAGAGCGAGAATCCCGGCTTCTTCGGCAGCTTGAGCAGCGCGATCAACGCGTGGCTCTCCACGCCCCGATGACCGCGTGCGCGCGCGGACTCGATCGCCTCCGCAACGAGCGCGCGAGCCTCATCGAACTCCTCCAGCTCGATAAGAGCGTCCGCGAGCACCGGGAGCAACTCCAAACGATCGATGTCGTCGTCCGGGGAGATAGCGATCGCCCGGCGCATGAGGTTCGCAGCAACAGGCACATCCCGAGCCGCGTACGCCTTGCGCCCCGCGGATGCAAGCTCCGCGCGGGCGCGCCGGGCGACGGCGGCCGCGGCACCATCGAGAGGCCCCAGCTCGACGCGATACCAGTAGGCGCGTTCGAGGTGGTAGGCCATCATCTCCTGTAACCACCTCGACCATGCACGTCGGCCCCCTTCCAGCCAGGTGGCGAGGACTTCATGAAGGCGAGCACGCTCGAGCTTGGGGATTTGCTCGTAGGCGACGTCTCGGATCAACGAATGGTGAAAGCGGTAGGCACCGGTCTTCGAGAAGCTTCCGGTCTCGGCCCGGATGAACTCCTTGCCGACCAGCGCCGACAAGACCTCTCGCGTCCTCAGGTCGTCCTCGCCCGAGGACAACGCGGCAAGCTCGTCTTCGTGAAAGAGATCACCCGTCACCGACGCGATCTCAATGACGCGCCGCTCGTCGGGCGAGAGGCGGTCGAGGCGCGCCGCGAGGACCGCCTGAATCGTGGGGGGCACCCGTATCTGAGCGGGATCGATTTGAAGGACGTAACGACCCGCGTCGTCGACCAGCAACCCCTCATCGATGAGCATCGCCAGCATCTCTTCGAGAAACAACGGATTGCCGCCGGCCGTCCTGACGATCCGGTCCTGCACATCGGAAGTCGGGTTATCGGGTCCCAAAACGAACTCGACCAGCCTTCGACACTCCGCGTCCGACAACGGCTCGAGGGCCACCGTTCGTTCCGCGGCCCACTCCGGATAACGATCGAGAAGCTCTGAGCGCGCCACGCACAGAAGGAAGATCGGCACGCCGTCCGAGTGGTCGTGAACGTGGCGCAACAGCGCGAGGAAGGTCGGCTCCGCCCAATGGATGTCGTCGAAGACCAAGACGAGCGGACGCCGGCGGGCGAGCGCCTCGAACAAGCCGACCACTGCGTCGAAGTTTTCCCCCGCCGCGGCCGGCGCCTCCGCATACCCGATCAGCTGTGCGACCCGGTCGGCGATTGTCTCGGCCCCCGGTTCGTCTTCGAGAAAGTCGGCGATCTTTGTCCGCGCGGTGCCGGGGGAGTCTTCGTCCCGGACCCGAACGGCGGTCCGAACCGCCTGCGCCAACGGCCGGAACGTATTGCCCTCTCCGTACGATGCGCAGCGACCGGTGAGAACCAGCGGCCCGGGCTCGACGACTCGCTCGAATTCGAGCGCCAACCTGCTCTTCCCGACACCAACTGCACCGAGGATTGTGACGATACGACACGCCTCGTCTGCGACACACGAGCGAAAGGCACTTTCGAGGACGCCGAGCTCATCATCACGCCCCACCAGCGGCGAGTCGAGGCGGCGCGCCCTGCCTGCCGCCCCGGGGATCACTTCCAGCAGGCGGAAAGCCGCCACCGGTTGCCCGATTCCCTTGAGCGACAAGGGCTCGAGCGGTTCCGCCCGCACCGCGTCCTTGACGAGAGCATGAGTGTCTTTGCCGATGAGGATCTCGCCCGGCGAAGCCGCACTTTCGAGGCGCGCCGCGAGATTCACCGCATCGCCCGTGACGAGCGACTGCCCTCGAGCGGGGTCGCCGGTAACCACCTCGCCGGTATTCAGCCCGGTCCGCACCGCAAGTGGAGTGCCCCACCGACGCACCAGCTCTTCGTTCACATCTTCCAGCGCATTTCTCATCTCAACGGCGGCACGCACGGCACGAAGAGCGTCGTCTTCGTGCAACTCGGGAATTCCGAACACGGCCATCACCGCGTCTCCGATGAATTTCTCCACCGTGCCGCCGTGACGTTCCAGAACGATGCGCATCTCGTCGAAATAGCGCGTCATGACGCTCCGGAACGATTCCGGATCCAGACGTTGCGCCAGGCGGGTCGAACCCGAGATGTCGCTGAAGACGACGGTGACCGTGCGCCGCGTGGAGCGCGTTGCGGCGGCCGGAAGGAGCATTCCGCAACCCTGACAGAAGCGAGCCCGAGAAGCATTTTCTTCGCGACAAACGGGGCAGACCTTCACGTCTCCAAGCGTAGTCCTCACGCGGCTCGCTTCGTCCGGCCAACGATCCTTCGCCCGCGACTCAAGGCGGACGGCGAGGTGGTCGATGCTCAGCTATGGCACGCGATCGCCGTTACTCCGGCGCGAACAGGCATCGAACGAGCCCATTGGAGCTCGTGGGGAAAACCGTGGTCGTCGACGTCACCTATGCCGATCAACCCGACGTCGTACCCGCACGCCGTCGCCAGTTCTACGGCGTCGTCGCCAACGTCACCAACCGCACGATCATCCTTCGCCTGACGTGCGGCGGCGTGCTCCACCTGCCCCCCGATGTCTCGGTGTTCGAACCGGCGCCGAGCGGTGCCCGGCGTCTTGCCTCTACGGGAGAACACGTTGCCGCCGCCGACTTCGCGGTCGAAGTAACGGCACACGGCCCCTACGGCGCGAGCGCACTGCGCGTGGTGGAAGCGGCCGGTTAAGCGCCGGTGTGGAGCGCTCGCACGGTTTCGATCGTGTCGGCGTCCTCGGCCCGCTTGTCGGTCCGATACCCCTTGATCCGCGCAAATCGCAGCGCCAGGCCGGCGGGATAGCGAGTGCTCGTCTGCAAGCCGTCAAACGCGACCTCGACCACGAGCTCGGGACGCACGCGCACGACGATGCCGTCGCGCTCGGTCTCGAGCTGCAGGAGCTGCTCCGTCTGCCACGCAAGCATGTCGTCCGTCATTCCCTTGAAGGTCTTGCCCAACATCACGAATCCACCCGTGTCGGGATCACGCGCCCCGAGGTGGAGGTTGCTGAGCCACCCTTGGCGGCGTCCATGGCCCCATTCGGCGGCGAGGATCACCAGGTCGAGCGTCTTCGCCGGCTTCACTTTGATCCACGCGGCGCCGCGACGTCCCGCCTCGTACGGCGCGCCGATGGCTTTCACGACCACGCCCTCGTGGCCGCGCCTCAGAGCCTCCTCCAGAACCGCTCGGGCCTCGTCGACCTCTGTGGTCACCACGCCGGGGACGGCCACCTCCTGCGGAAGCGCCTTTGCCAGCGCCGAGGTTCTTTCCTCGAGCGGGGCGTCGATGAGGTCACCGCCGTTTAGGTGCAAGCAGTCGAAGACGAACAGCGAGAGAGGGATCTCGGTCCGCAAATCGTCAACTCCTCGAGACGATCCAAAGCGACTCATCGTCACCTGAAACGGCCGCGGCCGGAGATCTTCATGCAGAGCAATGACCTCTCCGTCGAAGATCCCGGCGTCGATCTGCCACGCCCGAACCTTTTCAACGACCTCCGGAACTCGATCGGTCACGTCGGCGAGGTTCCGCGTGAAGATGCCCACGTCGTCACGCGCCACATGGATTTGCACTCGCGCGCCGTCGAGCTTCCATTCGACGGACGCGCGTCCGGCCTTCGCGAGCGCGCCTTCGACATCGTCGGCGCTGTGCGCCAGCATGGGCTGCAGCGGCCGCATCAACTTCAGATTGAAGTCCCGCAACGCGTTTCTGTCCCCGAGGACGGCGACCGCAACCGTCCCCAGATCCCCCGCAAGCATGGCCGCACGGCGAACGTCGGTCGCCGAAACGCCTGCGGCGGCTGCAACGGCATCGACCATCACGCCGGCGAGAGCACCCTGGCGCAGCTCCCCCACGATCAGCGCACTCAGGAACCGCCGCTCATCATCCGTGGCGCGTCCGAACAGACGGTGAAGTTCGGCACGTCGCGCGCCCTTGGATCCCACGCCCGCGCTCCCCGCAATGCGAGAAAGCGCCGCATCGACATCGCCGACCGACAGGGTGGGCGCGGCCGCCGCTCCCGGAAGGTCCTGTAACGAACGCCATCCGAGGCCGACCGTCCCCTGCGGAAGCACACCCGAGAGATAGGAAACGACGAGTCTCGCCTCTTCGGGAGCGGCACCACGCAAAAGCGAGGCGATCGCATCTCGCTTGGCGCGCCGCGACCTGGTCCCGGCGATTTCCTGCCACGCAGCGACGACGACCGCAAGTTGCATCCGGACATGATCCCGCGGGGCATGAAGGTGGCGGGATCTTTTGTCAAGAGGACTTAGTCGTCTTCATCTCCGCGCGGTTTGGGATGGCTCTCTCCACCCTCCTGGAGCTCCTGATGCGGGTAGACATCGGCCGAACTCTGCGAGCCGGCGAGATGTGGATCCGGGGCCGTCCCTCGTTCCGGCTCGGTTTGCCCCGCGTCTTCGGTGCCTACCCGTTCCGTCTCGCGCCCCTCCTGTGCCCGCGTCTCTTTTCCCGAGCGTTCGATCGGTTCGCTCTCACTCGAAAGAGCATCGTCGATGCGCGACCCATGCTTCCCGCTACCCCGTTCCACCTTTTCCTCCTTGGTCGTGTTCGCGTGAGTTACCCAGCAATAGGCTCGGCGTAACGGACGCCATGCGGTGGCCGGGGACCGTCCCCGGACTTTCGTGCTCGGATCATGCGTGTAATCTCACGCCATTGACGGCGTTCCTCGTGAAGCGACGATGACAAGGCGGCTCGATGCCGTCATCTTCGACGTCGACGGCACGCTGGTGGACAGCGAACGAGACGGCCACCGCGTCGCCTTCAACCGCGCGTTCGAGGACCTCGACCTCCCCTTCCGCTGGGACGAGGCTTTGTACGGAGAACTGTTGCTCGTGACCGGCGGCAAGGAACGTCTCCGTCACTTCCTCTCCGGCGAGAACGTGGGTGCGGACGACATCGACCGTCTGGTCCCGGAGCTGCACCGCCTCAAGAACGAGCACTTCCTGAAGCTGGTGACGGACGGCGCAATTCCCGCGCGCCCCGGTGTCGAGCGCGTCATACGCGCTCTCGAAGAACGTCGGACTCGAATTGCAATAGCAACTACCGGCAGCAGAGAGTGGGTCGAACCACTCGTCGACAGCCTCTTTGGGCTGGAGCGGTTCGAGCACGTCGTTTGCGGTGATGACGTGAGCACGAAGAAACCCGACCCCGAGTTGTACAACGTGACGCTCGATCGCCTCGGGGTTGCGCCGACGAATTCGGTCGCCATCGAGGACTCATTGCAGGGTCTACGCTCCGCGAAAGCCGCAGGAGTGACGTGCATCGTCGTCACCAACGACTACACGAAGAACCACGATCTCTCCGCCGCCGACCTGCTCCTACACTCCTACGACGAGCTCACGCCGGAGCGCATCGAAGCGGTGCACGCGCAAAGATGAGGCTGAGCTCGGCCTAGCGGCTGCCGGATCGGCGAAGCGGGATCACCGAAAGCGCCGGCGCGGGTTGATGCGGAGCGACGGAGGCGGTCTCATCGGTCGTCGTGGTGAACGACTGCGTGCGCGCCGCCCTCAAGCCGTTGGCGATGACGGCAAGCTCTGCGATCTCGTGGGTGGCGACGACGGCCGCGAGGCCGAGGAAGCCGAACGCCGCGAGCGGCACGAGCGCGATCAGGATCGTCGCCGACAAGACAAGATTTTGGCGCACGATGCGCATTGCACGACGTGCGTGGTCCAGCGCGTCCGGAAGGTGACGCAAATCCTCGCCCATCAGCGCAACGTCGGCGGTCTCGATTGCGACATCCGAACCCATGGCGCCCATCGCTATCCCGACGTCGGCCGTGGCCAGTGCAGGGGCATCGTTGATTCCGTCTCCCACCATGGCGACGCGTCCTGCGCGTTGGAGTCCTGCGATCGCGGCCGCCTTTTCCTCGGGCAGCAACTCGGCGCGCACATCTTCAATGAGGACCTCGGCACCCAGTGCGCGCGCGGTTCTTTCGTTGTCTCCGGTAAGCATCACGACCCGTTCCACCTGCAGGGGCTCGGCTTTCAACCGGCGCACGACCCCCGCGGCTTCCGGACGAAGCTCATCCCGCACCGCGACCACTCCGAGCAGACGCCCCGCCAACTCGATCCCCACGACGGTTGCACCGTGCGATTGGAGCCTCACGACGTCGCCCTCCATGAGACCGGTGTTGATGAAGCCCGGTCTTCCGAGCCGGGCGGGGAGGCCGTTTACCGATCCGGTGAGCCCCTTTCCGCTCACGGCTTCGACTTCATCCGCCGCGGGGGCCGAATGACGAGCCGTGATGGCGGCGGCCAGAGGGTGTTCGCTGGCCGATTCGAGCGCCGCCGCCACCTCGAGCACGTCGGCGTCGGATGCCCCGGGGGCAGCAACGACTTCGATCACGCGCGGCTTGTTCCGCGTCAGCGTTCCCGTCTTGTCGAGCGCAACGACCTTTACTGCTTCCAGCGCCTCGAGCGCGGCACCGCCTTTGATCAACACGCCGGCGCGAGTGGCGGCTCCGATCGCAGCGACGACCGTGACCGGCACCGAGATAGCGAATGCACAGGGCGCGGCGGCCACGAGAACCACGAGGGCGCGGTGGAACCAGACGTCGGGTGTCCCGAACACGGAGCCGAACAATGCCACTGCGATCGCCACGACCATGATCCCGGGAACAAGAGGGCGCGCAATTCGCTGCGCCAACCGCTGGCCGGCGCCCTTACGACTCTGTGCTTCCTCGACGATCCTCACGATTCGCGCCAGGGAGTTGTCCTCCGTGGCCGACGTGACCTCCACATGGAGGACGCCGCTGCCGTTGATCGCGGCCGCGAACAACTTGCTCCCGGGTGAAACCTCGAGGGGGACCGACTCCCCGGTGATGGCCGAGTTGTCGATTGCGCTGCGGCCGGATCGAACGACCCCGTCGGTTGCGACCCGTTCCCCCGGTCTGACGAGCAAGACGTCACCCGGGCGGAGATCCGTCGCCGCCACGACCACCTGGCTTCCCTCGCGCAGCACGGTTGCTTCCGGGGGCGTCAAGCTCAACAATGCCCGCAGCTCCTGTCTCGTACGAGTCAGCGCGTAGGCTTCGAGCCCCTCGGAGATCGAGAACAGGAACGCAAGCGTCGCGGCCTCGCCCACCTCACCCAGAACGAGCGCCCCGATCGCGGCGATCGTCATCAGCGTTCCAACGCCGAGGCGGCCGCGCACGACTCCCCGCAACGCGTCCGGGACGAACGTCGACCCGCCGACGACGAGTGCGACGACGTAGAGCAGGGGCGATATCCCTCGAGCGCCGACGTTTGCGGTCACGAGGCCGGCAACGAGGAGAAGACCCGAGATGACCCCCGCCCGGATCTCGGCAACGCCCCACAGCAAGACGCGTGCGCTCGGGTTGGAGGCGCTACCGGAATCGGCCGCGCACGTGTCGCAGCAAAAATCGGTCACGGCATCACCTCCTCGTGGTCTCAGGGAAGGGATCCTAAGCTCGGCGTAAGGTTTGGCTGTGATCGAGCAGAGCAACCATGCGTGTGAAGTGCGTATCGAGCCGTGGGGCCAGGGGGACCTTCCCCTTCTCGAGAAGGTGCTGGGCGACCCCAAGATGACCGAGCACGTGGGCGGGCCCGAAAGCGCCGAAAAGATCGTGGAGCGCCAGAAACGCTACGAGCAACCGGGCTCTCGACAGTTCAAGATCATCGACAAGGCGACCGGCGACGCGGCCGGCTGGGTCGGTTACTGGGAGCGCACGTGGCGCGGCGGGCTCGTCTACGAGACCGGGTGGTTCGTCCTTCAAGAATTCCAAGGGCACGGCATCGCGAGCGCTGCGACCATTCAGGCGATGGCCGCGGCGAGGGCGGAGAAACTGCATCGCTTCGTACACGCGTTTCCGTCGGTGGGAAATGCGCCCTCCAATGCGATCTGCCGCAGGCTCGGCTTCACGCTGCTCGAAGCGTGCGACTTCGAATATCCGCCGGGTAACTTCTTGCGCTGCAACGACTGGCGGTTGGATCTGTTCGGGGAGCCCTAATCGCTATAGCGCCTCGGTCTCTGCGCGTAGCGCCTCGAGCGTCTCCGAGATCGCCGTTTGCGACGCTCGGAACAAACCGGTTGCAAGATCACGATTTCCTTCACGGTCGACGTTCCCGGAATGACCGAGACCTGCGCACGAGCGAAATGCCGTTCGCAGTGAGGGGTGGTGGCGCACCATGCGGCAGCGAAGGGTCCTCGGCGTTTCAACCGCGGCGGCCGCCATCGTCCTGGCTGCGGTATCGGTTTCGTGGGCGTGTGTGACCGTAGAAGGCACGGCGACCATCAAGAAGGTCGTTCACAAGGGTGAGGTCAGTTGCTCGGGCGACGGTCAATGTGCGGCGCCCGGGGACATCGTCAAGGTCAGCGGGGCGGAGGCGGCCCCGAATACGAGGTTCTTCCTTCATTTTCGGAACTACGAGCGGACCTCGGCCACCTACTATCACTTCGTTCTCACCGGAAGCCACTGCCTTGGAAACGCGGTCGAAGACGACGTCAGGATCAGCCGGCGCGCCAGCATGTCCGACGCCGAAGGCAACATTGCAGTGACGAACGGCATCATCCCGCGCGCCGCCAAGTCTTCCAGCGAGTACGGCGGCCTCCTGGGCCCGGCGCTGCTGTGCTTCGTAGACACCACCGAAAACATCGTCACCGCCGGCGACACGTTGACGATCATCTAGAGGTCGAACCGCGCCTCCACGTCCCCGTGGCCGGTTACTCCCCGATCGACGACGTCGGGGTTGCCAGCTTCGCTTTCTGGGCTGGCAACAACACCTCTAGGGCTGCCTCGGCAGGCTGTACCCCAAGACATTCGTAGTAATCGACCCACGCGGCAAGAACGCCGCGATCGTAGTGGGCGGGATGTACTTCGGAGAACCGGATCCGACCAGCGGAAGCGTGGATTAGACAGTCGTCGGGCGCAAAGTATCGGCCAGCCCGGACCATCTCGCCCAGACTGTTTAGGACGCGGGCCGCAGCTTGGGGCGTCACTCCCGTTACCAACAGCTCCGGATGATCCCAACCCGCTGTTAGACCGATGGTGTAGGCCCAAGCCCGGTTAATTGGGACGACCTCGACGTACTGGATGAACCAGCCGTAGCGCTCGATGATTCCGTGGATGTCGAACCTGACTTCATCGAGGGTTGCGCCCTCATCGCACATAATGCACATGCCTGCATTCTGACGACCCCCAGTGACAAATTGGCTTTTCCAAGAGCGGGTGGACAAATTCGGCGAGGGCGACAGGACGAGCGTTGCCTTTGCGGCAAATCCGGCGCCTTGCGCATGATCAGAGGAAGAGCGAGATAGAGCCGGGGAGGGTGTGTGATTCCACCGGATAGTGGACACGGCTGATCGGGCATGTCGCGGGACATAGTGGACACCCCTAGTCCGGAGGTGCCTGGTGGATGTGGCCCGCTACGTGGTCGACGCGGTGGTTCTGGAAGGCCGCAGCTACCGGGATGTCGCTCGCTCCCACGGCGTGTCGAAGTCGTGGGTCGCAAAGCTCGTGGCCCGCTACAGATCAGGCGGCTACGACGCGATCGCGCCGCGCAGCAAAGCCGCCCACCGGGTCGCCAACCGCAGTTCGGAAGGGCTCGAAGAACGCGTCGTGAGACTGCGCAAGGAGCTGATCGATCAGGGCTTCGATGCCGGTGCTCAGACGATCCACTACCACCTCTCGCTCACCGATCCTGAGCCGCCGGCGGCGTCAACCATCTGGCGCATCCTCAAACGGCGCGGATTCATCACCCCGGAGCCGCACAAACGACCGAAAAGCTCCTACATCCGGTTCGAGGCGCGCCTCCCCAACGAGACGTGGCAGGCGGACGTCACCTTCTGGGAGCTCGCCGACCGGACCAAGGTCGAGATCCTCGACGTGATCGACGATTTCTCGCGCGTGTGCGTCGC